>Ga0325400_1006800_pt1 | contig 10907 bp, 9 predicted proteins | sample PopdelMetagenome_2_FD_205662 | JGI IMG/M metagenome (GOLD analysis project Ga0325400, IMG submission 205662) | Populus deltoides microbial communities from Bellville, Georgia, United States - Xylem-PdKOR-R1 | ecosystem: Host-associated > Plants > Phyllosphere > Stem > Wood/Secondary xylem...
GTTCGATCGCACCACCGGCTTCGACGGCCGCGCGCGGCGCGGCACGCCGCTGCTGTGCACCAACCCGCTCTTGGGAGCGAATGGCGGCAGCGCGCCCGCAAGCGCCAATCTGGGGACGCTCTACCCTAACGCCGACCTGTCGAGCGCGACGATCCGCGCCGGCACGATCGGCGCCCGCTGTGCCGGGCGCGGGCTGCTGCTGATCGGCAGCCCGCCCGACCTCGGGCCGTACACGCTGCCCGGCAACAATTACCACGTCTACGATTACAGCCTGTTCTGGGCCAACGTCCGCGCCGACGCCGCGCGGCGCCTGGCGGCGGAGTGAGCGTGGGAAGCAATCGCTCTAACCTGTTAAGTCATCCCGGACCTGTCACGGGATCCACCCGTCCGCGCGCTCGCCGGCCGCTCGGTACGCGGCCCGATAGACCCCGGAACACGTCCGGGGTGACGACAAGGACGGCGCGAAAAGGCCACCACCGATGAACGCGCCCAGCCCGCGCGTGGCGATCGCCACCACCGCTGCCGCCTTCCGTGCCTCGCTCCCGCACGGCGGCCGGCTGCTCGGGCTCGACGTCGGCACCAAGACGATCGGCACCGCGCTGTGCGACGCCGGCTGGAGCTTCGCCAGCCCCGCGCAGCTGATCCGCCGCACCAAGTTCAGCGCCGACAAGGCCGCGCTGCTGGCGCTCTCGACCCAGCAGCAGGTCGTCGGCTGGGTAATCGGCCTGCCGCTCAGCCTCGACGGCAGCGAGAGCCCACGCACCCAGTCGACCCGGGCTTTCGCGCGCAACTGCGCCGACCTCGGCTTGCCCCTGCTGCTGTGGGACGAGCGCTGGTCCACCGTCAGCGCCGAGCGCGCGCTGATCGCGCAGGACATGAGCCGTGCCAAGCGTGCCGAGCGGATCGACAATCACGCGGCCGCCACGATCCTTCAGGCCGCGATCGACGCGCTGGTGCTGGCGCCGGCGGAGCAGGGCGAACCGCTTGCGCCGCCGGGGAGCGCGGACTAGGCACCGCGCTCGATGACCCAATCGGACCACCGCCCCGGCACCCTGATCCCCGGCGGCGCGGTATTCCCGCATCGCCATCTCACCGGCATCGAGGGGCTCGAGCCGCACGAGATCACCTTCCTGCTCGACGAGGCCGAGACCTGGGTGGAAGCCAACCGCACCCGCGCCGCGCCCGACCGCCGCCTCTCTGGCTTCACCCAGATCAACGCCTTCTTCGAGAATTCGACCCGCACGCTGCTGAGCTTCGAGATCGCGGGCAAGAGGCTCGGTGCCGATGTCGTCAACATGCACGCCGCCCAGTCGAGCGTGAAGAAGGGCGAGACGCTGATCGACACCGCGCAGACGCTCAACGCGATGCGCGCCGACGTGATCGTGATCCGCCACATGTCTTCGGGCGCGGTGCGGCTGATCGCGGACAAGGTCGACTGTCCCGTGCTCAACGCCGGCGACGGCCGCCACGAACACCCGACCCAGGCGCTGCTCGACGCGCTGACGATCCGTCGCCGCCTCGGCGGCATCGCGCACAAGCGCGTGGTGATCTGCGGCGACCTGCTCCACAGCCGCGTCGCCCGCTCGAACATCCTCGCGCTTACCGCGCTCGCCGCGGAGGTGCGCGTCTGCGCGCCCTCGACGCTGATGCCCCCCGCCATCGAGCGCTTCGGCGTCACCGCCTTCTCCGATTTCGATCGCGCGATGGAGGGCGCCGACGTGGTGATGATGCTGCGGCTTCAGACCGAGCGGATGGCGGGCGGCTATGTCCCGTCGAGCCGCGAATATCACCTGCGCTACGGGCTCACACTCGAGCGGCTCGCCAAGCACGCGCCCGGCGCGCTGATCATGCATCCCGGGCCGATGAACCGCGGCGTCGAGATCGACTCGGCGGTCGCCGATCACGTCGAGCAGTCGGCGATTACCGAGCAGGTGCAGATGGGTGTCGCGGTGCGCATGGCCTGTCTCGACGTGCTGACGCGGCGCGCGCGCGGCGTGAAGGGCTGGGCATGAACCGCGCGATCCTGTTCACCGACGCGCGGCTGGTCTGCCCGGAGCGCGGCGAGCGCGAGGGCGAGCTACTGGTTGTCGACGGCGTGATCGCGGACGGCCCCGCCCCCGCCGACGCGCTGCGGGTCGACTGCCGCGGCAGGGTGCTCGCTCCCGCCCTGATCGACATCGGCGTGGCGCGGATCGACCGCGCCGCCGCGCGCGCCGGCGGGATCGTCCGGGTCGCGCCGATGCCCGATCAGGTGCCGGTGCTCGACGAGCCCGGCGCAGTGCAGCGGCTGGCACTGATCGGCCGGCCCGACCTGTGGATCCACCCCATCGCGGCGGCGACGCGCGGGCTCGCCGGCGCCGACCTGGCCGAGATGGCGATCTGCCTCTCCGCCGGCGCGCGCGCGGTCGGCACCGGCCGCGGCTGGATCGCCGACTCCGGCGTGATGCACCGCGTGCTGAGCTACGCGCGCGACCTCGACGTGACTGTGATCACGCATGCCGAGGACGGCGGGCTGACGCGCGGCGCGGTCGCGAGCGAAGGCGAGACCGCGTCGCGGCTCGGCCTGCCCGCCGCTCCCGCCGTGGCAGAGGCGCTGGCGATCGCGCGCGACCTGATGCTGGCGGAAGAGACCGGCGCGCGGCTCCACCTCCGCGCGGTCACCACCGCGGCGGGGTTCGCGCTGGTGCGGGCGGCCAAGGCGCGCGGCGTGCGCGTGACGTGCGGGATCACCCCGGCGCATCTGCTACTCTCCGACAATGCGATGAGCGACTTTCGCACCTTCGCGCATCTATCGCCTCCGCTGCGGAGCGAGACCGACCGCCACGCCGCGCTCGCCGCGCTGGCCGACGGGACGATCGACCTGCTGTGCTCGGGCCACGATCCGCGCGGACCCGAGGAGAAGCGCCTCCCCTTCGCCGACGCCAGCCCCGGCGCGGCCGACGCCGCGGCCTTGCTCGCGCTCGCGCTCGGACTGGCACGCGACGGGCGCGTGTCGCTGCCGCGGCTGTTCGCGTTGCTCGCGCGCGCCCCCGCCGCGCTGCTCGGCCTCGACACGGGCGCGCTGCTGCCAGGCCTGCCGGGCGACGTCATCCTCCTCGACCCCGACGCGCCGTGGCGCATCGATGCGGACACGCTGCCGGGCAAGGCCGGCAACACGCCCTTCGACGGACTGCCGGTGCAGGGCAAGCTGCTGCGCATGTGGAAAGGCGGGCGCGAACTGGTCTGAGTGGCTTGCGCTCGACCGGAAGGGGTTCGTTCCGTCCCGACGAAGCTCACCAAATCAGACGCTTAATTCTGTCACGCCGGCGCTACGAGGGAACCGGCATGGCTCTCGCGCGGTTCGTCCCGCATGGAGCTACATAGCAGCTGGGCGGAGGCGATGCGCGCGCGCGACTATGCCGCCGCCTGGGCGCTCGAACGCCAGGTCATCGCCGCACGCGATCCCGCGACGCGCGATGACCCCAGCCTACCCTATCACGAGCGCTGGGTGTGGAACGGCCGCCCCGTCGACGGCGTCGACGTGCTGGTGCGCTGCTACCACGGCCTCGGCGACACGCTCCAGTTCGCGCGCTACCTACCCGCGCTCGCACACCGCGCCAGGAGCGTGACGGTCGAGGCGCCGGCACGGCTGCACCCCTTGCTCGCGGGGATCGCCGGGGTGAGCCTCCATGGCTTCGACCCAGCGCATCCACTCAAGCCGCGCGCCTGCGATATCGAGATCACCGAGCTGCCCGGCGCGCTGGAGCTGGCGCCGGACGATGTTCCGGCTTCCTACCTCCGCGTCGCCCCCGCGCCGATCCCGGCGCTAAGCGTCGGACTATGTCACCAGGCGGGAGACTGGGACCCTGACCGCTCCTTACCCGAGGCGCTGCTCGCCCCCGTCGCCGAACGGTACCGCTGCCTCTCCCTCGTTGCCGCGCCCTCGATGCTGCCGGTGATCAATCCCGACGGCTGTCCCTTCGATCTCGCCGCCACCGCCGCGCTGGTCGCCGGTTGCGCCGCGGTGATAACAGTCGACACGATGGTGGCGCATCTCGCCGGCGCGCTCGGGCGCCCGACCTGGCTGTTGCTCAAGCATCGGCCGGACTGGCGCTGGGACCCGACCCGCCACGACAGCGACTGGTACCCGACGCTGCGCCTCCACGCGCAACCGCGCGTCGGTGACTGGACGCCGGTGCTAGCCGGAGTGGCTAGCGAGCTCGACGCTTTCTTCGACGATCAGGGAGAGACGATCCATGGCCAGCCTGCCCAGCCCGTCGGTGCCCGTCTCCTGGGGTGAGCTGCTCGACAAGATCACCATCCTCGAGATCAAGCGCGAGCGGATCGCGCGCGCCGAGGCGCGGGCCAACGTCGCCCGCGAGCATGAGGCGCTGAGCGACATCGGCGCCGGCGTTATCGGGCAGCAGGCGATCGCGCCGCTGTTCGGCCAACTCAAATCGATCAACCGCGAGTTGTGGGAGATCGAGGACGCGATCCGGCAGGAGGAGGCTGCGGCGTCGTTCGGCACCGACTTCATCCAGCTCGCGCGCTCAGTGTATTTCAAGAACGACGAGCGCGCGCGGCTGAAGCGCGCGATCAACCTGGCGCTCGAGTCCGAGCTGATCGAGGAGAAGAGCTACGCGGCGATGAACTGACCGCCGCCACAACGGCAGCGGTGTAGCCGCCGGGCGTGACGCCCCCGAGGTCCTCGCCTCGGAAGCGTCACCGGACCGATCAGAACTTGATCGTCGTGGCGACCGCGATGTTACGACCGAGCGAGTCGTAGCGCTGCGGGATGGTGTTGCTGCGCGCGAGGCTGATGTTGTACGAGTCCGGCACGATTGGCGCTGCCTTGTCGAGCAGGTTATTCGCGATCAACCGCAGCGAGAACTGCTTCGACACCGCGAAGTTGAGCGCGAGGTCGAAATAGTCGGCCGGGTCGACGCGATAATAGTTCGTCAGCGCGCGCTCGGGCGTGCCGCCGATCGCCTCGTCACCCGAGTTGTTGGCGTTGGTCAGCGAGCCGACGTGGCGCCAGTTGAGCGAGGCGCCGAACTTCTGGTCAGGCGTGGTATAGGTGCCGCGCAGCCCGTGGCTCCACTTCGGGATCAGCTGGCCGCAGCCGTTGCCGTAATAGCCGGCGCAGTTGCGCTCGGGCTGGAGCGGCGAGTCCTGCCCACCCGCGTTCGTCGTCAGCGAGCCGTTGAACGACATGTCGAAGCGGCCGACCGACTCGAGGTTGAGCGTGTACTGCGCCTGGAAATCCCAGCCGCGCGCGATCGAGGTGTAATAGTTGGTCGTACCCTGGCGGATGAAACCGGTGCTCGACCCCGCCGCCGAGAACAGCGTGCCGTTGGCGTTGCGAACGATGCCCTGACAGAAGAACTGGTCGCCGCCCGAGCGCAGGCAGCCGTCAGTGTAATAGCTATAGTCGTTGTAGCCGAGCGAGTCGTTGATCTTGATGCGATAACGATCGACCGAGAAGACGAAGCCGCGCAGGAAGCGGGGCTTCACCACTAGGCCATAGGTCTGCGTGTAGGCGGTCTCCGGATCGGCGGTGAAGCCGCCCGAGCGCACCGAGCAGGCAGCGGTGCCGTTAGGCGTGGTGCCGTTGCTGCACAGCAGAGTCTGGCTGCCGTAGAGCGCGTCGGACAAGCCGGTGGCGCGGCACACCTCGCGCGAGGCAACGGGTGCGCCATAGCTGACGCCGTTGGCGCCGTTGATCACGGTCGGCGCGCAGAAGTCGTTGAACGTGCCCGAGCCACCCGCGGCGAACTCGATGTTGGTGGCTTGGCGGATCTCCACCACGGTCGGCGCGCGCTGCGCCTTGTTGAACGAGGCGCGGAAGGTCAGGTCGCTGATCGGGGCGTAGATCCCCTCCACCTTCCAGGTAGTGAAAGTGCTCGGGTTGCTGCTGTACTTCGAGACGCGGAAGCCGCCGTTGAGCTGCACCAGCTCGGCGAACGGCTTGTGCTCGACCAGCGGCGCCTGGACCTCGATGTTCGACTCCCACACGTCCTGGCTGAGGTACGTGTCGTTGCCGCCCAGCACGCCGCGGTAGGACGCGTCGGCAACCGACTTAAGCGTATCCTTGCGATACTCGGTGCCGAGCGCGATCGCGAGGCCCTGCTCGGCGAACGGCGAGGTGATGCCGTATTTGCCCAGGTCGCCGGTCATGTTGGCCTGAACGTCGTACAGGGTGCCCGTGGTCGCCGAGGTGCCCGTGCCGAACAGATAGTTGATCAGCGCGGGGTCGCTGTTGCCCGCGCTGAAGATGTCGAACGGCACGCAGCCGGCCGCGCCGCTCGCGCAGGTAGGCGACGCCGCGGTGCCGCCGACGTTGACCGCATCCTGGAGACGACCGGGGATTCCGAAGCTCGGTGTATAGTCCTGATGGTTGCGCGCGTAGACGCCACCGATGTCATAGGTCCAGGCATCGCCCACCTTGCCGCGCACGCCGCCGGTCAGCCGGACGCCGGTGTTGATGTACGTATCGGGCCGGTCGCTGCCCTCGCCGAGGCGATAGCGCAGGTCGATCGGCACGCTCGCCACGCCCGCCGCGCAGCCGATCGCACCGGCCTGCGCCGCGGACAGATACGGGTTGCCGCAGCTGACGTTGACGGTGCCGCTCGCGATCGTCGGATAGTTGTTATAGGACTTGTCGCGGAACCAGATGCCCGAGGTGTAGAGCTCGGCGTCGGGCCCGAGGTCGAGGCTGGCGAAGCCGCCCGCGTTCACCCGCTCCGACGGCCGCTGGTAAGCATAGCCGCTAAAATAGTTGGAGGCGTTGCCCGCGCCCGCCGCGAAGGGGACGAAATTGCGCGTGCCGTCAGGATTGTTGACATATTGCGCGCCGGCGTTGGCGCCCGCACGCGGCGTGATCAGGCCGCTGGTCGAGCTGCTCGGGGTTAGCCCGCACGACAGCGGGCCATTGGCCTGGAGCTGGGTCAGGTAGCAGCCCGCGTTCGAGCGGTCGGTGAGCCCGACCTCCTCGGTCTTGCGGTAGTTGACGAAGCCGCTCAGCCGCAGCGCGCCGTCGAACAGCTTCTTGCCCGCGGTCAGCGTCACGTCGGCGCGGCCGCCGTCGTTGGTCCAGCCGCGCGGGCTGCTGAAGCCGGCCGCGCGCGCCAGCGGCGACACGATCGTGTCCTTGTTGTTGTGATTGTAGAAATTGTAGTTGGCGTCGAGCTGCAGCCCCTCGAAGTCCTTCTTGAGGACGAAGTTGACCACGCCCGCGACCGCGTCGGAGCCGTACACCGAGGAGGCGCCGCCGGTCAGCACGTCGACGCGCTCGAGCAGCGATGGCGGGATGATGCCGACGTCCTGCCCGTTCTGCGTGCCGAGCCGCTTGCCGTCGATCAGCACCAGGGTGCGCTCGAAGCCGAGGCTGCGCAGCTTGATGCGCTGGCGGCCGTCCGAGTCGTTGTAGGTCTGCTGGCTGTCGGGCGCGATCTGCGGCAGACGGTTGAGCACGTCCTCGACGTTGACCGGCGCCTGCGCGCGGATGTCCTGCGTGGTCACCGAGGTGATCGGCGCGGCGGAGGTGACGTTGGGGCGCTGGATGCGCGTGCCGGTGACGACCACGTCGCCGGTCGAGGCGGCCGCGGGCGCCTGGTTGCCCTGCTCGCCCGCGATCGCCTCGGCGCGCTCCGGAGTCGCCTGCCCCGTCGCCTGGGTCGAGTCGGGGGGTGCGTCCGCCTGCTGTGCGAGCGCCGGCGTCGCTGCGAGGAGGGCCGCGGCGAGCGCCGCGAGGGAGACATGGTGCTGCGACGTCATCGGCGAACCCTCTTATTTGTTTTTATTGGTAAAGGTAACTTTTGCCCCTGTTTCATCAATCTGCCATGAAGGTCAATACCTGACAGGACCACTGACGTGACCAATCACGCGAGCGGTTGCGTGGCGGCGTCGATCCGTGCTTGTCGTAAGCCGGGCCGCGTCGCGGCGACACGGAGGGGAGCGGATGACGACGAGACGATCCTTGCTGGCGACGCTCGCCGCGGCCGGCGGCGCGCTGCCGCTGGCCCGCGGCGCCGTCGCGGCCGCGGCGCCGGCGCATGACGTGCGCGTGCTCTCTACCTGGGACTTCGGCGCCGCCGCCAACGACGCAGCCTTCGCCCGGCTGCGCTCGGGTGGCTCGCTGCTCGACGCGGTCGAGGCGGGCGCTCGCGTGCCCGAGGCGGATCCGGAGAACCACTCGGTCGGCTACGGCGGCTACCCCGACCGTGACGGTCATGTCACGCTCGACGCCGTGATCATGGACGACGCGGGCGCGGTCGGCGCGGTCGCCGCACTGGAGGATACGGTCCACGCCATCTCGGTCGCGCGGCGGGTGATGGAGAGGACGCCGCACACCTTCCTGGTCGGCGAGGGCGCCACCCGCTTCGCGCGCGAGCAGGGCTTCGAGAAGGTCGATTTGCTCACGCCGCCGGCGGAGCAGGCGTGGCGCGATTGGCTCAGGACCGCGAAGTACCAGCCCGTCGCCAACAGCGAGACCAGCACCTACGGCACCGCCGCGCCGCATCGCACGCCCGGCGGCGCGCTCGACCATGACACGATTGGGCTGCTCGCGCGCACTGCGGACGGGCGCATGGCGGGCGCCTGCACCACCTCGGGCATGGCCTTCAAGATCCGCGGCCGCGTCGGCGACTCGCCCCAGGTCGGTGCCGGCCTCTACGTCGAGCGCGGCGTCGGCGGCGCCACCTCGACCGGGGTCGGCGAGGAAGTGACTCGCGTCGCGGGCAGCGCGCGCGTGGTCGCCTCGATGCGCGCCGGTCGCTCAGCGCAGGCGGCGTGCGAGGAGGTGGTGCGCCACATCGCCGCGCTCCGCGGCGACGCGATCAAGGGCATGCAGGTCGGCTTCCTCTCGCTCGACACGAAGGGCGCGGTCGGCGCCTTCTGCCTGCTGCCCGGCTTCACCTATGCGGTGACTGACGCGCGCGGGACGACCACCGTCCACCCCGCCCCCTCGCTGTACCGCGCATGAGGCGATTGCTCGAGGTCTGCGTCGAGGACACCCACGGCATCGCCGCGGCGGTGAACGGTGGCGCGGATCGGATCGAGCTGTGCGCCGCGCTCGACGTCGGCGGCCTGACCCCCTCGCCCTCGCTGATCCGCGCCGCCGCGAGCGCACCGATCCCGGTCCATCTGCTCGTGCGGCCGCGCGCGGGCGACTTCGTCTATGACGCGGGCGAGCGGCGGCTGGTGGAGGAGGACATTGGGGCCGCAGCGGACGCGGGACTCGCCGGCGTGGTGATCGGTGCCAACGCGCGCGACGGCAGGCTCGACACCGACTGCCTCGCGCGCTGGGTGGAGGTGGCGCGCGACCGCGCCCTTTCGTTGACGTTGCACCGTGCTTTCGACCTCACCCCCGACCCGCTCGAAGCGCTCGAGCAGGCGGTGGCGCTCGGCTTCGACCGGATCCTCACCTCGGGGGGCGCACCGCGCGCGATCGACGCGACTGACACGCTGACAGCGCTGGTCGCCGCGGCCGACGACCGCATCACCGTGCTCGTCGGCAGCGGCGTCTCGCCCGCGACGCTACCGGCCCTGCTCGCCACCGGCGCGCGCGAGGTTCACGCCTCGTGCCGTGTCGCACGCGCGGGCACCGGCGACGCCACGCTGCGCCGCTTCGGCTTCGTCGCCGCGACGAGCTACGCGACCGATCAGGTCACCGTGGCTGGCCTCGCCGCGATGCTGCGCGACGAGGCCGCTTGAACAATACCAATTTATAACTTAACCCTCTGGAAACGCCGTTGCGGTCCCGCACGGCAGGGGAGCCCAGCATGATCGCGACGACCGACCAGCCACCGGCCAAGGACGCGACCGCCACGCTGATGCACGCCGAGGCGGCCGAGGCGGGCGCCGCGGTGGCGCGGCTGCTCGAGGCCAATCGCGCGACGCTCGCCGCGCTCGGCGAGCGGCTCCGCGCCGCCCCGCCGGCGGTGGTCGTCACCTGCGCGCGCGGCTCGTCGGATCACGCCGCGACCTACGGCAAATATCTAATCGAAACGTTCGTCGGCGTCCCCGTTGCCTCCGCCGCCCCCTCGGTCGCCTCGGTCTATGCCGCCGACGTCGCTCCCTCGGGCGGGCTCTGCATCGCCATCTCGCAGAGCGGGCGCAGCCCCGACCTGCTCGCCAGCGTCGCCGCGCAGAAGGCAGCCGGCGCACACGTCGTCGCTTTGGTCAACGACACCACATCGCCGCTCGCCGAAACCGCCGACACGCTGGTGCCGCTGATGGCCGGACCGGAGCGCTCGGTCGCCGCGACCAAGTCGTACATCGCGGCGCTCGCTGCGCTGGCGCTGCTCACCGCCGAGTGGAGCCAGGACGCGGCGCTGACCGATGCCCTCGATCGGTTGCCGGAGCGGCTCGGCGCCGCTTGGGCGCTCGACTGGAGCGGCGTGGTGGACCTACTGCGCGACGCCAGCAACCTGTTCGTCATCGGACGCGGCCTCGGCTTCGGCATCGCGCAGGAGGCGGCCTTGAAACTGAAGGAGACCTGCGCGCTCCACGCCGAGGCGTTCAGCAGCGCCGAGGTGCGCCACGGCCCGATGGCGATCGTCGGCGCCGGCTTCCCGCTGATCGCCTTCGCCACCTCGGACCAGGCCGGCGACGGCGTGCGCGAGGCCGCGGCCGAGTTCGCGCAGCGCGACGCGCGGGTCGCGCTCGCCGACGCCGCGCAGGACGGTGCGGGCAGCCCCGCGGCGCTGCGCGACCATCCCGCGCTCGAGCCGGTGCTGATGATCCAGAGCTTCTACCGCATGGCGAACGCGCTCTCGGTCGCGCGCGGGCTCGATCCCGATTCGCCGCGCCATCTCAGCAAGGTCACCAAGACGCTATGACGACGCACAGCTTCCGCAACGGCCGGGTCGCGACGCGCGACGGCGTGCTCGACGCGGCGACGATCGAGGTCGCCGCCGACGGCACGA
>Ga0325400_1006801_pt1 | contig 10907 bp, 9 predicted proteins | sample PopdelMetagenome_2_FD_205662 | JGI IMG/M metagenome (GOLD analysis project Ga0325400, IMG submission 205662) | Populus deltoides microbial communities from Bellville, Georgia, United States - Xylem-PdKOR-R1 | ecosystem: Host-associated > Plants > Phyllosphere > Stem > Wood/Secondary xylem...
ATAACAATTCTTAATCTTGCATCAGCAGGTAAGCCTTGATGAACTCATCCAGGTTACCGTTCAGAACGGCCTCCGTGTTCGACGTTTGATAGCCCGTGCGGTGATCTTTCACCCGCCGGTCGTCGAGGACGTAGCTCCGGATCTGCGAGCCCCACTCGATCTTTTTCTTTGAGGCTTCGACTTCGGCGCGGGCCGCGTTGCGCTTCTCCACCTCAATCTGGTACAGTTTTGATTTCAGCAGGCGCATCGCCACTTCTTTGTTTTGCAACTGGCTCCGCTCCTGCTGGCATTCGATGATCAGACCCGATGGTCGGTGCCGCAGTCGGACGGCCGTTTCCACCTTGTTCACGTTCTGACCACCGGCTCCACCCGACCGGAACGTATCCCATTCGATATCGGCCGGATTGACTTCAATCTCGATGGAATCGTCGATCAGCGGGTAGGCATACACCGAAGCGAACGAAGTATGCCGCCGGGCGTTGGCGTCGAACGGCGACACACGTACCAGCCGGTGAACGCCGTTTTCTGATTTCAGATAGCCATACGCCAGCGGTCCTTCCACTTCCAGGGTGGCCGATTTGATCCCGGCTCCGTCGCCGGGCTGGTAGTCGACCTGTTTTACTTTATAACCGTGTTTTTCGCTCCACATCAGGTACATCCGGTAGAGCATATCGGCCCAGTCCTGGCTTTCGGTACCGCCCGCGCCGGAGTTAATTTCCAGCACGGCACTCAGCTGATCCTCTTCGTTGCTGAGCATTTTCTTCAGCTCAAGCGCGTCGAGAGCGTCCTGTACTTTCTTTCCTTCGGCGTCCACTTCCTCCTCCGAAACATCACCGGCTTCGTAGAATTCGTAGAGCGTTTCCAGATCACTGACCAGTGAATCCAGCTTTTCGTAGCCTTCCGTCCAGCCCTTGAGCAAACGGACCTGCTTCATGGTTTTTTCGGCACCTTCGGCGTCGGTCCAGAATTCAGGCTGGGCCGTACGCTGTTCTAGATCAGCGAGTTGTTCTTTCTTGCTATCGTAGTCAAAGATACCCCCTCAAGGCCTCTACTCTGGCCCTCACGTCCTTTAATTGGTCGGTCGTCATGCGTTGTGAAACTGATTGAATGATTTATTCCGGTCGGAGCAGCCCGGTGGCTACTTCCCGGTATTCATTCGGTTATTTAGCCGAATGAATAGCAAAGATACCAACAATCACCGTGGCGAACCACGCGCTGTCGGTAGATTAATCAACTTTTCAAACTAACTTTGTGTTCCCTAAATAGCGGTCATTGTGATTGCTGGTTGCTCATTTATTGGCGTTGACTGTAAAACAATTAAGGCCAATAAACCGAACTGCCGGATCGCATCGGGGCCGTATAATGGCATTTTCATTTCAACTTACTTCTTTTGAAAAATGGCATCACAATATGATGTAATTGTCGTGGGCAGCGGTCCGGGCGGCTACGTGGCTGCTATCCGTGCGTCGCAACTGGGTATGAAAACGGCCGTCGTCGAACGCGAAAGTCTCGGCGGAATCTGTTTGAACTGGGGCTGTATTCCCACCAAAGCCCTGCTGAAAAGCGCCCAGGTATTTGAATACATCAAACATTCGGAAGAATACGGCATCAAAGTGAACGGGGATGCCCAGCCCGATTTTGGCGCCGTCATCAAACGAAGCCGGGGCGTGGCCGACAGCATGAGCAAAGGCGTCAACTTCCTGATGCGGAAAAATAAAATCGATGTTCTGTCGGGTACCGGTAAAGTGCAACCCGGTAAGAAAGTCGAGGTGACGGATAAGGAAGGTAAAGCAACCACCTACGAAGCCAAAAATATCATTATTGCCACGGGTAGCCGCGCCCGTCAGCTACCGAATGTCCCCATCGACGGTCAGAAAGTGATTGAGTACCGCAAGGCCATGACGCCCGACAAACAGCCCAAAAGCATGCTGGTTATCGGCTCCGGAGCCATCGGTGTTGAGTTCGCTTATGTCTACGCCAGCATGGGTACCAAAGTAACGATTGTCGAATTTCTGCCGAACATCGTTCCGATTGAAGACGAAGAAATCTCGAAAGAACTGGCCAAGCAATACCGCAAAATGGGCGTTGATCTGTACATCAGTTCAGAAGTGACAAAGGTCGATACCAGCGGTGAAGGCTGTAAGGTGTTTGTCAAAACGCCCGATGGTGAAAAGACGTTCGACGTAGACATCGTTCTGTCGGCGGCCGGCATTGTGGCCAACATCGAGAATATCGGCCTAGAAGAAGTCGGCATTAAAACCGACCGGGGCAAGATCGTTACGGACGATTTTTATAAAACAACAGTGGACGGTTATTACGCCATTGGCGACTGCACGAAAGGCCAGGCGCTGGCGCACGTAGCTTCGGCGGAAGCCATTATCTGCGTGGAGAAAATCGCCGGCCTGGATCATGTCGAACCGCTGAACTACAACAACATTCCGGGCTGTACGTACTGCACGCCGGAAATCGCGTCCGTCGGTTATACCGAAAAATCGGCTAAAGAAGCGGGCTACGATATTCTGGTTGGTAAGTTTCCGTTCTCGGCATCCGGCAAGGCGAAAGCATCCGGCGCACCCGAAGGTTTCGTGAAAGTAATTTTCGACAAGAAATACGGCGAATGGTTAGGCGCTCACTTCATCGGGAATAACGTCACGGAGATGATTGCCGAGGTTGTAGCCGCCCGTAAACTCGAAACAACGGGTCACGAAATCCTGAAAGCCGTTCACCCGCACCCAACCATGTCGGAAGCGGTGAAAGACGCCACCGAAGCGGCTTACGGCGAAGCGATTCACCTGTAATCTTTTCGAAAAAATACTCGTTAATCAAAAACCCGCAGGGCTGTACGGCTCTGCGGGTTTTTTAGGGTTTATGCTTTTACCTGCCTGCGGGATAAACTGTACAAAAAGACCAGTCCAAAACCGACAACCAGCATGGCGTGGAAGACCAGCATGTTGTACTGGTTGAAGTAGATGGCCATTGCTATTCCGAAGAGGAAATATAACGTCAGTAAACCTTCGGAAAACGTCAGCCAGTTGATAACCGGCCCCAGGTCTTTCTTCATGTACTTATTGCTCTGCCAGCTATCCTGACCCGTTTTCACGTTAAACTTAGGCGTCCGAACAAACGGCGTTTTACGACCCAGAAACCCTTCGATAACGGCAATGGTATTGTGCAGGGAGAGACCCATCATCAGCGAGGAATACATCGGAAAATAAAATCCGAAACGTCCCACATCACCCCGACCCTGCTCCCGGCGTTCGAGCCAGAACGGAATGCCATAAAATAAGCACAGAATAATCAGGTTTATCTGGAAAAAGCCCATTAGCATATAAACGGACTGGTATTCCGGGTGGTGAATCCGGATGTACAAAACCGGAACGCTCAGCACACCCAGCAGAAAAATCAGAATAAATGTAGAGCTGCTCAGCAGGTGGAAAAAAGCGTGCAGCTTAACGCCAAAAGGTACCTGAGGAGCACTCAATACCTGAAGCATCAGCTTACGGGCACATTCGGCGGCTCCTTTCATCCAGCGGTACTGCTGCGATTTGAGCGCATTCATCGCTACGGGTAGCTCAGACGGTGAGCCGATGTCCTCCCGATAAACAAACTGCCAGCCTTTGAGCTGTGCGCGGTAGCTTAAATCCAGGTCTTCCGTCAGGGTGTCGCTGCTCCAGCCGCCCGCTTCCAGAATGGCCTGCTTGCGCCAGACGCCCGCCGTACCGTTGAAATTCATGAAATAACCCTCCGCATTCCGGGCGCTCTGCTCAATGAAAAAGTGCGCATTAAGGCCAAATGCCTGTAGCTGAGTCAGCATCGAATAGTTTTCGTTCAGGTGCGTCCAGCGGGTCTGGACAATGCCCACCTGCGGATTCTCGAAGTGCGGCACTGTTTTCAACAGAAAGTCAGGGTCCGGCATGAAATCAGCGTCGAAAATGGCAATGAACTCACCTTTGGCCTGTTCCAGCCCGTAAGCCAGTGCCCCGGCCTTAAAGCCTTTGCGATCCGGTCGGCGGATGTATTGAATGTCAATGCCCTGCTGTTGATACAGACTGACCCGCTGCTTTAGAATGTCGACCGTCTCGTCGGTTGAGTCGTCCAGAACCTGAATCTCGAGTTTGTGACGGGGATAATTTAATTCCACAACGGCGTCAATCAGCCGTTCGGCCACGTATAATTCGTTATAAATCGGCAGCTGGATGGTAACAACCGGCAGTTGCTCTTCCGGTTTGCGGGCGAACGTGCGAAAGTAGCGATCCCGTTTGCGCTTGTGAAGTACGTAGCTGATAATCAGACTTAACTGGCCCAGATTGTAAGAAAAAAGTAAGAGGAGGACTAACCCATACGCTAGTAAAAAGAACGCTTCCATACGTTTGCTGATAAACCGACTTCGCCAATTGACAGAGTGTTGGCACCAGAAAAACTACGATAGCGGCCTTTTGTTCCCTTTTTTTGTGGAGCAGTAAGCGTAGGGACCGAATGCAAACGGAAGGGATTAAAGGGCGCGATACGGGTAAAATCTTTCAAAATTAGCGGTTAAATAGTATACTTGGCCGCATGAAAATCTCCTTCATTGGTGCGGGCAACGTAGCCTGGCACCTGGCAGTGGCCCTTGAAAGCGCGGGAAATCCCGTTCAGGAGGTCTGGAGTCGGCAAGCCCAGAATAGCCGACGGCTGGTTTCGAAGTTGTACGATGCCCGGGTAAAGCCGGATGCCAACTTTGCCGAAAGTCCTTCGGAGTTGTTTGTGCTATCCGTGCCCGACGACGCCATTGAGGAGGTGGTGGCCCAACTGGTGCTGCCCGAAAACGCCATTCTGGTTCATACCTCCGGCACCAAGTCGCTCCAGACTTTACGCCAGCTCGTTGAGATATACAGTGACGTGGCCGTGCGAACGGGCGTCTTTTATCCACTGCAAACGTTCAGCAAGGCAACCGGCGAGCTGGATTTCAGGGAAATTCCGCTTTGCATCGAAGCCAGTGATCCGGAAACGGAAAGTCTGCTGGTCGAGCTGGCGCAGGGCCTGAGTAACATCGTGTATCTGGTCAGTTCGCGGGAACGTAAGGCCTTACACGTAGCCGCCGTTTTCGCCTGTAACTTTACCAATTACCTGCTGGGTATTGCCAGGGATGTGACGGCGGGTGAGGACCTGGATTTTGACCTGCTTAAACCCCTGATTCGGGAGACGTTCCGCAAAGCCCTCGCGGCCGACCACCCGGCGGAGGTGCAAACCGGTCCGGCCCGGCGGGGTGATCTCAATACCCTCAGCGCCCATCTGGATTATCTAGCCGATAAACCGGATATACTACAGCTGTACCAGCTTCTTTCCAACGGCATCCAGCAGCGTTACGCGCTGGAACAACTCCGGAATCTGAACGGCGACGCCCATTAAATGCCCGCTGACAGGAAACGACTCTGGGCGCACTGTTCGAGGGCGCGCCAGGTGTCGTGCAGGTTTCGGATAAGGTGGTAGGGGCCTTTCTCGGGCGTCGCTTTACAGGTAGTGACGGGCTGCCCTTTCCGATCAAGCACCCCGAACCACTCTTTCTGTTTGGTATCCGGAAAATGCGCCCAGGTATATTCATGGACTCGCCTAAACCATTTCAGACACTCCGGATGCCGGGTGCGGACGTAGCCCCGGCTAAACAGGGACAACGCTTCGGAGTGGACCCACCAGAGTTTTCGATCCCATTCGCTGTAGACGCTCGGCCGGTCTTTTAAATCCGTGTACTGAAAAAAACCTCCGCCCTGACTGGTATCCCAGCCCAGTTCGGCCAGCTGTAGGCCCATCATGATGGCCTGCTGCGTCAGCCGGCGGTTACCGCTCCATTCGGCCGCTTCCAGCAGATAACCCGCCGTCTCGAAGGTGAGCCCCGGATTCAGTCGGCGCCCCGGCAGCGAGTCACTGAATCCCCCTTCCGGAAGGCTGTTTTCCCGTAAAAGATTGATTCGTTTATCGAGAAACTGGTCCATAATTTCGGACAGGATGGCTTCGTACGTCTCTTTCAACCAGTCCGCTTCAAAGAGCGAACGGGTCTCGAGCAGGGCCTTCAAAATCATCATTGGCTCCCGGATGGATTTAAACCGGCGAATGCCATCCAGCAACTGCTGCTGCTCCTCCTGTTGCTGCTGCCGTTCGGCGAGCACTTGCTGGATGGTATCCTGGGCCATCACCGCCAGATCGTCCTGCTCCGTAATTTCGTACAGCTGCGCCAGAGCCATTGCCGCAAAGCAATCGGGAACAACCGTCCGGGACAGCGCCACGGCTCGGCCCCGCCGGTCGACTTCGGCCAGCCAGCGTCCGTTGGTGCTCCGGCCGTGGGTGAGCAGGAAATCAGCGCCGTGCCGGGCGATCTCCAGCCACTGCGGAATGGCGTCAACGTGCTGGTAAAGCCAGGCAAACGCCCAGACCTGCTGCGCCTGTAAATCAATGCGCTTATCGGTATTGAACACCTCGCCCCCTTCTGTCAGGGCATTAAAATAGCCTCCACAGAGCGTGTCGCGGCTGTGTTGGGTCCAGAAAGGAATGATGGTGCGGAAAAGGCTTTCCTGGTATTGGGCCGCCAGTTTATTAAACTCCATTCTTAAGCACGAAATCCATTACAGTATTCTAAACTACGGTAAAATTGCTTGCTAATAACGGTAAAGTTGTAAACGATGGCCCAATACATGCTCAGAAAGATGTATTTTAGGGTTCTAGTTCATTCAAAGATGACCGCAATACAGGAGCGATTTAAAAAGATTACCACGTTTATTTTTGACGTTGACGGTGTTATGACCGATGGTTCAGTTAATGCCCTTGAATCCGGCGAACAGTACCGAACCTTTAATATCCGGGATGGCTACAGCATCGAGCGGGCCATTCACGCCGGTTACAATGTAGCGGTGCTCTCGGCAGGCAATCAGGTTGGCGTCCGTAAACGACTGGGTTTCCTTAAAATTAAAGACATTTTCATGGGTGGTCCCACCGAACAGAAAATCCACACCTACCTGGGCTACCTGAATCGGGATAAGCTGTTTGAAGAAGAAGTGCTGTACATGGGCGACGACATTCCGGATTATCAGATCCTCTCCCGGCCCAATCTGCTCAGTACGTGTCCGGCTGACGCAGCCGAAGAAATCCAGGCGGTTTGTGATTATATTTCCCCGAAAGCCGGTGGTCGTGGTGCCGTACGTGACGTGATTGAGCAGGTAATGAAAGCGCAGGGAAAATGGCTGGCCTGGCTGACCCCCGAAGAACCGTTCAAGCTTCATAACGAACGCTAAATCAACCCAATATGAAAACATTTGTTGGAACTGTCTTACTGGCGACGCTGCCGTTCTGGGGTATGGCACAGGACTACAAAAACAAGATCACGCTGGTGATTCACGGGGGCGCCGGAACGATTACCCGCAAGAATATGACGCCCGAGAAAGAAAAGGCGTACACCGAAGCCCTGACGCAGTCCCTGAAAGCGGGCTATGCCGTATTGCAGAAAGGCGGCACGAGCCTGGATGCCATCGAAGCCGCCATTCACATCATGGAAGATTCGCCCCTGTTCAACGCGGGGAAAGGTGCCGTCTTTACGCATGAGGGAAAAAACGAGATGGATGCCGCCATTATGGACGGTAAGACCGGAATGGCCGGGGCCGTTGCGAGCGTGACCGTCATTAAAAATCCAATCACGGCGGCCCGTCGGGTGATGGACAAATCCGAGCACGTTATGCTGATTGGCAAAGGCGCGGAAGAGTTTGCAAAAAAGCAGGGCATTGAAATTGTCGATCCCAAATACTTCTACACCGAAGCGCGCTGGAAAGCCCTGCAGGAAGCGCTGAAAAACGAAAAAGTAGAACTGGACCATTCGGCGAAGGACACGACCGGCGCCCTGTTTGACGAACAGATCTTTGTGGAAGGTAAAAAATTCGGTACTGTTGGCTGCGTCGCGCTGGACCAGTACGGCAACCTGGCCGCCGGAACTTCGACGGGCGGGATGACCAACAAGCGCTACGGTCGCGTGGGGGATGCGCCCATTATCGGGGCCGGTACGTACGCCAATAACAACACCTGCGCGATTTCGGCCACGGGTCATGGCGAGTATTTTATCCGTTCGGTGGTTGGCTACGATATTTCGGCGTTGATGGAGTACAAAGGGTACAGCGTGCAGAAGGCCGCCAATGAAGTGGTGATGAAGAAGCTCGTCGAACGCGGGGGCGAAGGCGGAGTGATTGCCCTCGACCGCAAAGGCAATATCGCCATGCCGTTCAATTCCGAAGGAATGTACCGGGGCTATATCAAAGCCGACGGCACCCTTGACGTGAAGATTTACAAAGATTAACTCATCACCGAAACAAGGTGATCAGAACGGCGCCGGCAATCATGATGCTGGCGCCGATTAGTTTCAGGGCGATATTTCTTTCCTTAAAAAATTGATACCCGAACAGGACGCTCAACAGCGCGGAGGTCTGAAACAGCGCCAATGCGTACCCTACCTGCGTGCCGCCGAAAGCCACGTTGGTCGAGAACTGCATAAGGCCTACGGAGAGAAAAAGGGCCAGGTAAAGCCGCTTTTCCGTCACCAGTAGCCGAAATTGCTCTTTCCACTGTTCCCGCAACGAAAGAAGGACCCAGCCGAGGGAAAGCACAAAACTCAACAGGCACCAGAACACGAAGGTGATCAGGGGTGATGATAACAACATTGTTTTCTTGATAAAAACGGCTTCGATGGCGGAGCAGATCAGCGCGGCCACCCGTAACTGAATTTCCGGTTGCCTGAACAAATCGAGCGAGAAGCGTTTGCCCCGCTGATCAGCGCCCAGCACCAGGTAGCTCCCCAGCACAATCAGGCCAACGCCCAGCAATCCGGATGGACTCGGAATCTCGTTCAGCAGGATAATGCCGAAGACAATACTGACGACTGATTTGTAGGCGTTGATGGGCCCCAGAACGGATAAGTCGCCCGTCCGCAGTGCTTTGACCAGAAAGACGTTGCCCAGCACCGCCAGCAGACTTACAATGAGCGCATGGACCCAGAAAGCGCTGGATAAGGGGCTGATCGCGATTTCCGGCCAGAAAAAAAGGCAGACAATACTTAAAAATCCGTAGGTTGCGGCAATCACAAACAGCGGTTCGGCCGAGCGTTGGGTCAGCTGCTTCTGAAAAACATTGGATAAAGGGTTGGCGACAATTCGGACCAGGACCGCGAGCGAGGTTAGGGTAATCAGTACTAACAGCATAGAAAAGGGCTCTTGATTTCTTTAAATGGTACGGACGGCGTTTTAATTCTCAAACTAATTCAAGGTATGCGGTATTTTCGTGCGTTGTTTCTGTTGGGCTGGATACTGGCTTTCGGCGCTCAGGCCCAGAAGCAAATGGTCGTTACCGTGGATGATTTACCGGCGGTGACCGATTATTACCGTACCCCCCAAAGCTGGATGGCGTTCACCAGACAGTTGGTTGGTCATTTGACTACGCACCGGGTGCCCGCCGTTGGCTTTGTTATTTCCGGATTTTTGTACCGCGATTCAACGCCGGATACCAATCAGCTAAATCTGTTGAACGTCTGGCTGGATGCCGGTCTGGAGTTGGGCAATCATTCACGGGCGCACAAAGATTACAATCAAATCACGTTCGCAGAATTTAGTCAGGATGTGGTTGGCGGAGAACAGTTGACTAAATCGCTGGTCGAAAGACGGGGTAAATCGTTCCGTTATTTCCGCCATCCGTTTCTGCACCGGGGCAACACAGCCGCTAAGAAAGATTCGCTGGAGCAATTTATCAAACAGCGGGGTTACCGGGAAGCGCCCGTCACCATTGATAATTCCGATTATGTGTTTGCCAGCGCGTACGACAAAGCCTTACTGGCCGGAGATACCGGGCGGGCCGCTGACATTGGCCGGCAGTACGTAGCGTACATGCTTCACTACGTTGACTACTACGAAAGCCAGTCTGGCGCCTTGTTCGGACGACTTATTCCGCAAATTCTGCTGCTACACGCCAATACCATCAACGCGACTTATCTGGGCGATCTGCTGACCGGAATTCAGCAAAAGGGCTACGCCTTTGTTACCCTGGATGAAGCGCTGAATGATAAGGCCTACCAAACGCCGGACAACTTTGTCAGCCAGAGCGGCATTTCCTGGATTCATCGCTGGGCGCTGACGCAGGGGAAGCGGGGCGCTTTCTTTAAGGGTGAGCCCGAAGTGCCGGCTGTCATCGCGGAGTGGGCAGCTAAATAAAGTCAAAGAATTTCATGCGTGTTCTCTACCGTTACCTGCGCGACCAGCTAAAAGCCGACTTCCGTGCTAACCTGTATGGTATCACCGCCGTGTTTCTGGCTGTCAGCATTGGCCTGAACTACTATTTTGATCTGGAAGATACCTACATCGATGCGTACCGGGGCCAGTACCGGCGCGCGGTGCTGTATTTTCTGCTCTACGCCTTTCCCTACTACAGCATTGTTGGGCTGTGGACCCGCTTTCACCAGCGACCGGACATCTGGCGCCGACGGGATTTCTGGTTGTACAGCGCCTTTGGCCTGGGCGTGTACGCTTTCTACGCCGGTTTCTACGACTTTAATACCTGGAGTACGCACCTGTTTGACGGGCAGATTTTTCTGTTTGCCTTTTATTGCCTGCGTAACCTGCACTCGCTCGTTACGGCGGTGCTGCCGCTGCTCTTGTTTTACTGGCTGGTCGAGAAAGAAAGCAACGGGTTTTACGGCATGAAGCCTAAATGGCGGGGCCTGCGCATCTACTTTTTGTTGCTGGCCTGCATGGCGCCCCTGATCTTTTTTGCGTCGCTTCAGCCTTCTTTTCTGGAAGTTTACCCCACTTACCGGGATACCAACGCCGACGAGTTTTTTGGCGTCCCCGAATGGGTAACCGCCGTTGGCTATGAACTGGCGTACGGTTGGGACTTTGTGCCCACCGAAC
>Ga0325400_1006802_pt1 | contig 10906 bp, 6 predicted proteins | sample PopdelMetagenome_2_FD_205662 | JGI IMG/M metagenome (GOLD analysis project Ga0325400, IMG submission 205662) | Populus deltoides microbial communities from Bellville, Georgia, United States - Xylem-PdKOR-R1 | ecosystem: Host-associated > Plants > Phyllosphere > Stem > Wood/Secondary xylem...
GGTCCCGAGCAAGCCCGACAGCAACGACCGGTGGACCGCGTCGGCGTCGTACCGGGGATCGGGGAACAACTCCCCCTCGGCCACCGCACCGGGTTCGGGCCGTTCGACCTCGAACTTCAGGTCCCGCACGACGCGGCGCAGCTGGGAGTACGTGTCCTGCCACTCCCGGATCCGCAGGTAGTGCAGCATCTCGGCCTTGACCCGACGCCGGAACGCCGAACTCGACAGGTCGGCCTGCAGGTGCTGCAGGTACGACCACAGGTTCAGGTAGGTCAGGAAGTCGGAGTTCTCGTTGCGGAAACGGGCGTGCAGCTGCGCGGCCCGGTCGCGCTGCTCCAACGGACGCTCGCGCGGGTCCTGCACGGACAACGCGGCCACGACGACCAGGACGTCGTGCAGGCAGCCGTTGCGCTGCCCCTCCAGGACCATCCGCCCGAGGCGCGGGTCGATCGGCAACCGGGCCAGGTCGCGGCCGGTCCGGGTCAACCGGGGCACCCCGCGGTCGCTGGGCCGGGCGTCCTCCAGTGCGCCGAGTTCGGCCAGCAGGGCGAGGCCGTCGGTGATCGCCCGGGGTTCGGGCCGTTCGACGAACGGGAAGGCCGCGATGTCCCCGAGCCCGAGCGAGGCCATCTGCAGGATGACCGCGGCGAGGTTCGTCCGCAGGATCTCGGGGTCGGTGAACTCGTCGCGCGAGTCGAAGTCGGCCTGGGAGTACAGCCGGATGCAGATCCCGTCTGCCACACGACCGCAACGGCCGGCCCGCTGGTTCGCCGAGGCCTGCGAGACCCGTTCCACCGGAAGGCGTTGCACCTTGGTCCGGTGGCTGTACCGGGAGATGCGGGCGGTCCCCGCGTCCACGACGTACCGGATCCCGGGAACCGTCAGCGAGGTCTCGGCGACGTTGGTGGCCAGCACGATCCGCCGGTTCCCGCTCGTGCGGAACACCCGGTGCTGTTCCTCGGCGGACAACCGCGCGAACAACGGCAGGATCTCGGTGCCCCGCAGGTCCCGTTCCTTGACCAGGTCGCCGAGGGCGTCGGCGGTGTCCCTGATCTCGCGTTCGCCGGGCAGGAACACCAGGATGTCGCCCGGCCCCTCCGCCGCGAGTTCCCGGACGGCGTCGAGAATCCCCTCGGTCTGGTCCCGGTCGTCCCCGACCAGGTCGTCGTGCTCGTCGAGTGACTCCCCCTCGTCCTCGAGGTCTCCACCGAGGAGTTCCTCGGCCAGTTCGGCCGCCAGCAGCGGTCGGTACCGGATCTCGACGGGGTAGGTGCGGCCCGAGACCTCCAGGATGGGCGCCCCGCCGAAGTGCCGGGAGAACCGTTCGGGGTCGATCGTCGCCGAGGTGATGACGAGTTTCAGGTCGGGCCGGCGGGGCAGCAGCCGGGCCAGGTACCCGAGCAGGAAGTCGATGGTGAGGCTGCGTTCGTGGGCCTCGTCGATGATGAGGGTGTCGTACTGCAGGAGTTCGGGATCGCGCTGGATCTCAGCCAGCAGGATCCCGTCCGTCATCACCTTGACGAGGGAGTCCTCGCCGACGGTGTCGGTGAACCGGACCGCGTACCCGACGGTTCCGCCGAGTTCGGTGTGCAGTTCCTCGGCGACCCGTTCGGCGACGGCGCGGGCGGCGATCCGGCGGGGCTGGGTGTGCCCGATCCGGCCCCGGATCCCCCGGCCGATCTCCAGGCAGATCTTGGGCAGCTGGGTCGTCTTGCCCGACCCCGTCTCCCCCGCCACCACGATCACCTGGTGCTCCCGCAGGGCGTCCGCGATCCGGTCCTTGGCCGCGCTGACCGGGAGCTGTTCGGGGTACTCCAGCGTGGGCACGGAAGTGGCCCGTCGAAGGAGTCTCTCCTGCGCCGAGGCCACCTGACGGTCCAGGTCCGCCAGACCCGCGTCCAGCTCCTCGGGACGACGGGCCAGGCTGTGGAGCCGACGACGGAACCGGTCGGCGTCGCGCAAGGAGACCTCTGCGAACCGCTCGGCCAGCGCCAGCGCACGCGGGTCGTCGGGAAGCCGGCCCCCGTCGGGACGCGGGCGGGACGGACGGCGGGAGCGGGACGACGACCGCGATGAGGACCGAGACATGACCATGCGGATTCTAGGCGGGGACCTCGGCGCTCACGAACCGACTTTCCGGCGGCCGGTCCAGCCAGCACATCCGCGGGTGCACCAGCCCTCCGTCCTGCGCAGCGAGAGCGATCGTCAGGGACCGTCCGGGGTCGATGACCGGTCCGCTGAGACTCGCTGCATCCGTACCCGACCTTGTCAGCGCTGCCCGCGCACTCGACAGGTCGAAGACGCGCTTCGCGCAGGCCTCGTCCCCGGTGTCAGTCCTCAGCAGTACCTCGAAGTCCTCGACGTTCGTGGGCTAGGCCCCTCGTTGCGGATGTGGATCGTGTGGTCGTCCTCGTCGTACCCGATCTGCGCGGTACCTGGGACGGGAAAGGGATCGCTCCTTTCTGCGATCTGCAGACCGGCCCTGGTGGCTCTGCTCGCCGAGACGCCGAGGACACGTTCGCACCACCCACCGACAAGGTGAGAGCGACCGCTACGAAGCTCAGGGCGAGAGTCCATCGCCGGTAGAAGCGATCACGCTTCTCGGTACGGTCGTCACGAGCCTCAGCGCGCCTCTGCCTGGCCAGTGCCTCTTCGTCTCTCTTCGCTCATGGGGCGACAACGTAGTGATCACAGGCGACACGTCCCCACCGCGGACGTGTGCAGGCGCCCGGGTCAGGTGTGCAGAAGTTGGCTCAGCCATCCCGCGTCGGCGACGACGGCGTGGTGGGTCCCGAGCACCCGGAGCGCCGCCTCGTGGTTCGCGGGGTCCTCCGCGGCCGTGGCGTCGGACAGGACCACGACCCGGAAACCCAGGGTGAAGGCGCTGACGGCGGTGGCCAGGACGCAGCAGTCGGTGGTGAGGCCCGCGACGGCGAACCAGTCCACCCCGCGGGAACGCAGTTGCGCGGCCAGCGGAGTACCGGCGAAGGCGTCGTAGGTGCGTTTGTCGACGACGAGTTCCCCGTCCGCGGGAGCGGCGCCGTGGAACTCGATGCCCGGGGTCCCCTCGACGCAGGGTTCCCACTCGTTCGGCCAGTCATCGCCCGGGGCCATCCCGCGGAACCAGTTCGACGCCGGCCAGGGGTCGTCGGCGGGAACCCGCAGCCGGCACCAGACGACGGGGAAACTCCGCTCGCGCGCGCGGTCGACGAGTTCGGCGCACCGTTCGACGGCTGTGGTGATCCCCTGCCGCGCAGCGGGCTCGAGGTGGGTCAGGAACTCCGGGGCGGCGAAGGACCGCTGCAGGTCGACGACGAGCAACGCCCCGGCCGCAGGGTCCAGGAGTTCCAGTCGGCTCACGGGTTCTCGCGCAGCCTCGGCAGCACGGTCCTGCCGAACTCGGGCAGGTCGCGCAGGTAGTCGGGGAAGATCAGCATGATGCCGTCGAGGCCGGTCTCGTCGACGTACTCGCGGATCCGATCGGTCACGGTGTCGACTCCGCCGACGACCACGGCGGTCTGGAACGCCTCGTGCGCCTCGCCACCCGCGGTCATCGACATCGCGCGTTCCAAGGGCAACCCCCACGACAGTTTCATGTTCGTGATGGCTTCGCGGTCGTAACCCCGGCCGTACTCCTCGAAGCTCGCCTGCGCGTGAGCGTCGTCGTCGCCGAGCACGACGGTCAGCATCGCGTAGGTCTTCAGCGACCGGCCCCGCAGCGCGGCCATCGCCTTGACGTCCTGGCTGGCGACCCGCAACCCCGGCAGGTCCTCCGCCGTCAGGAACGACCCGTCGCAGTGCTCGGCCTGGAAACGCATGCCCGCCGCGGACCGCCCGGCAGCGACGATCGTCGGCCGCCGCGACGGGTGCGGACGGGACTGGCAGTCGTCGAGGGTGAAGAACTCCCCGTGGTGGGTCACCGAGTCCTCCCGCCACAACCGCTGGATGAGGTGGAACCACTCCTGGGTGTACCGGTAGCGGTCGTCGTGGCTGAAATCCTCGCGCCACTGGCCCATCTGGGAGAACTCGTGCTCGTAGGCACCGACGACGATGTTCATCCCGCACCGGCCGTTCGAGACCTGGTCCAGGGTCGCGAACATCTTGGCCACCAGGGCCGGGTGGAACAGGTTGGTGTGGACGGTGGCCCAGATCTTGACGCGTTCGGTCGCCTCGGCCAGCGCCGACATCATCGTCATCGACTCCAGGGTCTCGCCCCAGTGGTCGGTCGTCCCGCCGTACCCGCGCCACTTGGCCATCGACATGACGAAGTCGAGACCGGCCTCCTCGGCCAGCAGGGCGGCCGAACGGTTGTAGTCGTACGTGGCCTGCGGGTGCGGGGCGGTGTCGGACATGATCCAGCCGCCGTTGCCGATCGGCAGGAAGATGCCGTACTCGGTGGTCGCGATGGTGCTCACGGGGCGGGCCAGACGAGTTCGCCGTCGGTGTACAGCGAGGTCACCAGGTCGGGGACGACGAGCGTCGAGAGGTCCGGCACCGCGTCGATCTGCCCCATCTGCACCAGGAAGTCGCCCTCGGTCTGCACGGCCGCGTCGTCGATCTGGCCCAGGACCTGACCGTCGGGGAGGGAGTCGTCGACCAGGCCCGACTCGGTCTGCCAGACCTGCACGTTGTGCTCGGTGTCGTACCCGGCCTGCGAGAGTTCCGCGGCGTCGGCGACGCACTCGTCGGTGTTGTCCTCGCAGTAGGCGTAGGCCCGCAGCTGGGCGCGCAGGAAGTCCTCGACGGCGGTGCGGTGCTCGGTCAGGAACTCGGGGTTCACGATGGTCGTCGCGATCGACCCCGGTACCCCGTAGTCCTCGGGGTTCCACAGGGTGACGTCCTCTCCCATCGCCTCCAGGGTCAGGGGTTCGTTGGACTTGTACCCCGTCAGCGACTGCACCTGGCCGCGGACCAGCACGGTCGGGTCGTACCCGACGACGACCTGGGTGATGGAGTCGAGGTCGACGTCGTCCGCGCGCAGCATCGCCTCGATGGTGACGGGCAGCGCCCCCTTCTGCCCCAGCGTCGTGCCCTCGAGCTGCCCCAGGTCGGTGACCGACGGTTCGGTCATCAGGGTCGCGACGGGCACGTGCCCGAACATCGCCACCGCCTGCACGTCGACGCCGTTGGCGACGTTGACGAGCACGTCACCGTTGCCCGCGATCGAGGAGATCTGCGCGGTGCCGGCCGCCACGAGCTGGGCGTTCTGCGCCGTCTCCCCCGTGCCCGGCTGGATCTCGACGTCGAGGCACAGCGCGTCGAAGTAACCGAGGGCGTCGGCCGCGATCGGGTCCAGGATGCTGGCCGAGGCCTGGAACTGGTACCCCGTGATGTAGGTGATCTTGCCGGCGGCCTCGTTCTGCGCGCACCGTTCGGCGGAGATCGCCGACCCAGCGCTCTCACTCGGTGTCGAACCCCCGGTGGGTTCCTCGTCCGACCCGCCGCAGGCCGCGAGCAGCAGGGCGGAGGTGGCGCCGACGGCGAGGGCGGTGCGCAGGCGACTCACGGGGTTTCTCCTCGGGGTTTCATCAGGGGTGCTTCTAGCGGTTCTGCGAATCGTGCCAGGACAGGGCACGACGTTCGACGACGGTGACCAGCAACAGCATGAACGACCCCATGACCGCCAGGCAGGCGATCGCGGCGAACACCCGGTCCAGCTGCGAGTTCGAACTCGCGACCGTGATGAGCGTTCCCAGCCCGGAGCGGGCGCCGGCCGCGGAGAACTCGGCGACGATCGCACCGACCAGAGACAACGGGAACACCACGCGCAGGGAGGAGAACAGGTAGGGCAGCGCGCTGGGGAACCGCAACCGCACCAGGACGTCGAGCCGTGAGGCGTTGACCGTCCGGAAGACCTGCAGCACATGCCGATCCACCGAGCGCAGACCGGTCACCGTGTTCATCAGCACGGGGAAGAACGTGATGAGCCCGGTGACGATGACCTTGGGGGTCATGCCGAACCCGAACGCCACGACCAGGGCCGGGGCGATCGCCACGACCGGCGTCACGTTGAGGATGACGGCCAACGGGGTGACACCCCGGCGGACCAGGGCCGATTCGCCGATCGCGACCGCCAGGAGCACGGCGGCCGCGGTTCCGGCGGCCAGCCCGAGCAGGGCCTCCTGGAGGGTGGTGGCGGCGTTGCTGACGTACAGCTCGGGTTCGTCGACGAACTGCTGACCGACGCTGGACAACGTCGGGAGCACGTAGGGGTTGTCGCGCGCGACCCAGCTCCACAGCAGACCGGCGACGAGCAGCGCCAGGACCGTCGGGAGCCAGAACTTCGGGGACGCGAACCGGAGCAGACCCCTCACGCACTCTCTCCCTGGAGTTCCTCGCGCGGGTTCCACGCCGTGCCCAGGATCTCGCGGACGACGTGCTCGTACTCGTGCATGGCTGCGGAGTCGAGCTGCCCGTGGTGGCGCGGGCGGTCGAGTTCGATGTCGACGACGCCCGCGATCCGCCCCGGCCGGGCGGCCATCACCACGACGGTGTCCGAGAGGAGCACGGCCTCGGCGATCGAGTGGGTCACGAACACCACCGTCGTGCGCAGTTCCTGCCAGACGTCGAGGAGCTGCAGCTGCGCGGACTCGCGGGTGAACTCGTCCAGGGCGGAGAACGGTTCGTCCATGAGCAGGACGTCGGGTTCGAGGGCGAAGGCCCGCGCGATGGCGGTGCGCTGCTGCATGCCGCCGGAGAGCTGTCCCGGGCGGCGGTGCAGGACGTCACCGAGACCGAGGCGGGTCAGGAGTTTGACCGGGTCCGAGGCCAGACCACCCCGGCGGGGCGTCGTGGACTGCCGGTGCCGCCGCGCCGTCCCGGCCCGGTTGACCTTCTCCAGGATGCGGACGTTGCCGAGGACGTCGAGCCACGGCAGCAGCGCGGGGACCTGCGGGACGAAGCCGATCATCTTGTCGGCGCCCGCCTCCGCGGCGGTGCGCCCGCAGATCGCGACCGACCCGCCGTCGGGCTGCTCGAGCCCGGCCACCAGGCGCAGCAGCGTCGACTTCCCGCAGCCGGAGGGGCCGATGACGCTGACGAACCGCCCGCGCGGGACGTGCAGGTCGACGTGGTCGAGGGCGTGCACGGTCTGGGGCCCTGTGCCGTACGCCTTGCAGGCGTCGCGCACCGCCACGAAGGGGGCGTCGGTCGACGGCTCGCAGGACATGACGTGACCTTACTCAAGGGCGGCACGGCCACGGGACCGGAACCCCCGAATGATTGAAGCTTGGAACAGGACTACACTACTTCACAGGCGAAGCACCTACGAAGGGACACGGGACCGATGCCCGCACAGACCACCATCCGCACCGTCATGAGCCCCGGCCGCTACGTGCAGGGTCCGGGCGCGATCGCCAAGGTCGGCGAGTACCTCGCCGCGATCGGCAGGACCCCCGTGATCGTCGCCGACGACATCGTCTGGGGTTTCGTCGGTCACGATGTGGACGCGTCGCTGAAGGCGGCCGGGCTCCCCGTGATCCGCGACACCTTCAGCGGCCTCGCCACCGCCGCGACCATCGAGCGCCTGGTCGGCGTCGTGAAGGACAACTCCGCGGACGTCCTGGTCGGTGTCGGCGGCGGTAGCACCATCGACGCCGTGAAGTCCGCCGGCCACCTCGCCGGGGTCCGCTGGGCCAGCGTGCCCACCGTCGCCTCGACCGACGCCCCCACCTCGGCCCTGGCCGTCGTCTACACCGAACAGGGCGCGTTCGAGGAGTACCGGTTCTTCCCGCGCAACCCCGATCTGGTCCTCATCGACTCCCAGGTCGTCGCCAACGCCCCCGCAAAACTCCTGGCCGCGGGCGTCGGGGACGCCCTCGCCACCTGGCTCGAGGCCCGCGCGACCGCCGCCTCCGGTTCGGCCACGATGGCCGGCGGGCTGCCCACGATGACCGGCACCGCATTGGCCAAGCTGTCCTGGGACGTGCTGTGGGAGAACGCGCTGCCTGCGCTCGACGCCGTCCGCGACCACGCCGTGACCCCCGCGGTGGAGAAGGTCATCGAGGCCAACACCCTGCTGTCCGGCCTCGGTTTCGAGTCCGGTGGCCTCGCCGCCGCGCACGCCATCCACAACGGCCTGACCGCCGCCCCGCAGGCCCACGGCCTCGCGCACGGCCAGAAGGTCAACATCGGGTCGGTGACCCAGCTCGTCCTCGAAGGCGCGCCCACCAGCGAGATCCGCGACTTCATCGAGTTCACCACCCGGGTCGGCCTGCCGAACACGCTGACCGAGATCGGCCTGGGCGTCGACGACGTCGAGACCCTGCAGGCCGTGGCCGAGGCCGCGACCGTGGAGACCGAGACGATCCACGCGATGCCGTTCACCGTCCGCCCTGCCGACGTCGTCTCCGCTCTGCGGTCCATCGAGGGTCTCGCGACCCGCGTGCGCGCCGAGGCCGGACTGCCCGCCCCCGTGAAGTACCTCGCCCACCACTGATCGTGATCAAGAACGGCAAAACTCTAGAAGGTTGCTTCTAGAGTTTCGGGACTAGATGGTCTCGTTCGGCGCAATTCGGTCACCGTTGCCTCAAGCGGTGCGTGACCGGGCCCGACCAGACCTCTCATGTCCCGCACCTCGACGCCGACCCGACCGGGCCCACCGTGGCCCGGTCGGGTCTCTGCGCGTTGCGCAGCGGCGTTCGTCGCGGTGCTGCTGGGGCTCGGTCACCTGGTGCTGGTCTCCGGTGGTCCCTCGGCGGCGGCCGCCGGTCTCACCACGCCGTTCGCACGCATGTTCTCGGCGGACGCCCACGGCACGATCATCCTTCGCGGTAACACGCTGATGACCTGTGACGAGACCGCGTCCAACACCAACGGAGCCTCCTGCGCCGCCGCGCGCCAGGGCCAGACGGGCTTCACGGCGTCGAACAACTCCAACAACCACTTCGTGAACCGGTTCGTCGACATCGACTCCGACGCTTCCACCTACGCGTCCTCCTCGGCGACCGTGACCGTCCCGGAGAACGGCAGCGTTCTGTACGCCGCGCTGATGTGGAGTGCTGACACCAGTTTCCCGGGCACACCCACGCCAGCCCTGAACCCGGCCCCCAAGGCGGACAACCGGTTCTCAGCACTGTTCTCCACACCCCGGTCCGGTTACACGACGGTGACGGCCGTGGGAGCCAACCGGATGGGCGAGACACAGAAGTACTACCAGGGCTACGCGGACGTCACGGACCTCGTCCGCGCGGGCGGCTCCGGGGTCTACACCGTCGCGAACGTCCAAGCGGCCCAGGGTCTGGACCGTTACGCCGGGTGGGTTCTGGTCGTCGCCCTCTCCGACCCCCAGGCGCCCTTGCGGAATCTGACGGTCTTCCGCGGGTTCGGCGCGGTGAGCAGCACCGAGACGGCCGGCAGCAGCAAGAGGGTCGAGATTCCCGTGTCCGGCTTCGTGACACCCGCGCAGGGAGTGGTCAAGACCCGGGTCGGCCTCGTGGCCTGGGAGGGCGACGACGGTTGGAAGGACGGTGCGACCCTGAACGACCGGGCCCTCACCGACAGGCGCAATCCCCTCGGGAACGTCTTCAACTCCACGATCACCGATGGTGGACGAGACGTCGAGGGTCGGAACCCCGACCACGCGAACACCCTCGGCCTGGACGCCGATGTGATCGACGCCGACGGATACCTCGCCAACGGTGCGACGAACGCCAAAGTCGTTCTCTCCACCGCCTACGAGACCTACTACCCGGGGGCGGTCACCTTCGCGACGGATCTCTACGAGCCGATGCTGCAGGCTCAGAAGACCGTGACGAACCTGGACCGCCCGGAAACCGGCCCCGGGGACACCCTCGAGTACGTCGTGGACATGACCAGCACGGGAATCGAGGATGCGGCCGGAAGTCGGTTCATCGACGCCGTCCCGACCGGAACCACCTACGTGCCGGACTCGCTCTTCCTCGGTGACACACACCTCACGGATCAGCCCGGCGACGACGCAGGCTGGATCGAGAACGCCGATCAGAACGGCGCCGGCGGCTCCATCGTCGTGAATCTCGGTGCGGGTGCGAGCTCGGCTGGTGGCGGGGTTCTACGTGGGGGTGATGTCCGCGAGTCGGTCACCGTGCGGTTCCGGGTCACGGTGAACCCCGACATCTCGGGCGGAGCGCAACTCACCAACATCGCCAACACCCGCTTCGAGGGCTCGGTGACCGGTGCCCACCACGCAGCCGCCTCGACCACGGCGATCATGGTCACGTATCCCGTGCCGTCCGGAACTCTGCCCACGGCTCAGCACGACACGGTCGATGTCGTTCCCACCGCCGAACTCCCCCGCGTCTCCGTCCCGGTGCTGGCGAACGACTCGGGGAACTCCCTGGAGATCGTCGCCGTCACCCGCCCCGCCGGAGGAACCGCCGTGGTGCAGGGCCAGAACATCGTCTACACCCCGGCCTTCGACGCCGCCGGCCGCGACGCGTTCACCTACACCGTGCGGGACGCGAACGGTGCCACCTCGGCCGCGACGGTCACCGTCAACGTGCTGAACTCCGCGCCCGCCACCTCCGACGTGACGGCGACGACGAGCGCGGGAACCCCGTTGGACCTGACCCTGCCGGTCGGGGCGAGCGACCCCAACGGTGACGCCGTCACCCTCGATCCCCTGCCGGCCCGCACCACCAGGAACGGGACGCTGTCCTTCGTCTCCGGCCAGGTCCGGTACGTCCCGGCGACGGATTTCCAGGGAACCGACACGTTCACGTACACCGTCCGGGACGCCCGGGGAACCACGGCCACCGCCACGGTGACCATCACCGTCACCCCACGTGTGAACAGCTCTCCGACGGCCCCGGCCCTGTCGGGTTCGACAGCGACGAACACCGCCCTCACGATCGATCCGGTCCAGGGCTCGAGCGACGCCGACGGCGATCCCGTGCGCGCGAGCGCCGTCTCGGTCCCGGCCCGCGGC
>Ga0325400_1006805_pt1 | contig 10904 bp, 4 predicted proteins | sample PopdelMetagenome_2_FD_205662 | JGI IMG/M metagenome (GOLD analysis project Ga0325400, IMG submission 205662) | Populus deltoides microbial communities from Bellville, Georgia, United States - Xylem-PdKOR-R1 | ecosystem: Host-associated > Plants > Phyllosphere > Stem > Wood/Secondary xylem...
AACTCATATTATACTAGGAAGTCATAGGCCCAAACGTCCAAGTTTAATATTAGTGAAGAAACCTTTGAATTGAGACTAAATCTTTGATATTGAGTAGAGTTACTTGGATGCAGATGAAGATTAAGATGCATTTATAAACATAAAATATTGACCATTAAACGGGTACGAGTATGATTCAAACCCAAGTCATACGTGAGGGCAAGAAACACAATATTTATCTGCTTTTTTTTTTAACATGTTTCTAACAAGTAATCATGACCTTAATGTTACTGAAAAACTTATGTTTAGAAAATTATCACAACTATTAGATCAATTAATTGAATTTGGGTGAGTCTTGACGTGATGAAAATAGACAAGATGCATGCTCTTTTTTCATGAGGGCAAGTTGCTTGCAAGATAAGAGATTAGCAAAGTGGGCTCGCCTTCCATTCTCAGGAGGAAACTATGTCCAATGGAATAGGTTACTTGGAAATTGGATAGGATTATCCTTTTCATCTCTACCCCAAATGAATGCTCATGAAATCAAAGCCATAAATAGAGCCTAATATACTATAAATTCAAGAAGGTGAAGAGGGAAGGAAGGCTAGGTCCTTTGTCACATAGAAATTTCCAGTTTAGGTTTTTTAGTTTTTTAGCTTTTCCTAGTCATGGTAGTACCATAAGAGATGGTCTTTGTATTCCTTTCTTTCTTGCCCTACTTTTCTTGCCTTTCTTTCCTCTCTTTATCACTCTTTACTTCTCTTCACTAGCAAGCTATCTCAAATTCCTTTGCTGTTGCTTTACCCCCTCCTTAGCGTTTCTCCATATAAAATCAAGTTATTTCATTAGAGGCCATTGTCTCCAAGAATAACATAGAAGAATGGCAATGGGTGCGATGTCTGTGACAGTAACAGTTGTTGTTGCTGCAGCTGGGATTTATTTCTTCGACAAAAGCCACACCAAAGCTCAGGTAATAAACTAGGTCCCTTCATAATGTTCTTTGCTTTCTTTCAACTCGTAGTTTTAGTTTCTTGTTTATGTGGAAGAATCCAAGCTTAACTTTGTTTATGTTCAGGAGCTGGGAAGCAGAATGAGATCATCTGGTGAAAACATGGTGGCAAAAGTGAAGAAGACCAGTGAGATGCCAAAATTAGCACCCCAACTGGATGGATTAAACTGTTTTGAAACATTAATATGTCATTGATTCTGCTTGGTCTACGTGGTTAATTATCTCCAACACTGCCTTGCAGAGGTTGTTATTAATGATAAACCATGGACATCACCTTCTTTCTCCAAAACATTACTTATTGCTTCTGTTGTAGCTAGTCATGCATTGATTAGACATTACTAAGGAAAAATGCTACAATTTTGTAGTCTAAACTTTCGCTGTTTATGATTTATTTGTTAATTCCTATGGCATGAGATGAAAGAGGTTGAATTGGAGGAAATCAGGAGAGGGATGTCTCCTATGAAACTTCTCATTCTATAAGATTATATATTGTACTTGAGCAGAGCATGCACAGAAGGAAGATTAAAACCTTAATGGGTGTTTTTAACTGATAATATGGGAGAAGCTATGCCATCAAAGCACAGGACATCATGTTGACAAATATTTCTGCAACAAGTGAGCTAAAATGAGACTGATGAACATAAACAATGACAACATCTTGTAGAGCAGATGATATATGGACCTTTAAGTATCTGTGGTTTAACTGATTGAAGAGAAAACTTCTGCTTTGAGTAAAAGCATCCTCATCATATCGCATTATCAACATGTTTCTAAAGTATGATACAAAATTATACAACCTCCCACTACCACTGAAAAGGGAAGAGTGACACTGGTAGTTAAAAAGTAGAGCATCTCTCATATTGGGTTTTCAACTTTCAAGTAGTTCCAGCATTCAATCTTGCATTCCTTCCCATGTTTCCAAACCTTCTTCCCACATTGAATATAAATGCCTTCGTCAAGAGTCCTCGATCAAAGCTACATGCAAGGATAATAGCCCCACCAAAAATGAGAAGCTTTGGTATGTTCCTGCCCAAAGACTTCTCAGAAGTAGTGGTAGCTGCTTCATTCTCTGACAAATTCTCATCGCCTCCCAAGGATCTCAGCAACTCTGGATTTATTTTGGTGTTAATCTGAGCCATGAAAGCAGGCCGAGAAAGTTCTGCCCCTGATGCTCTTGCTTTTTGGTAGGCACGTAAACCAGGTTCAATCTTCTTGACAGTTCCCCACATGCCCTGCCGCACTCCAAGCTTAGCGATTTCCCATGGGATGCCCATGTCTTCATGATGGAAGAGCAACACCTCACAAGCAGTCAGCTGGCCATCACCTCTCCTCGATTCCACTGATCAAGTGTAATTCAAGCGGATTTAGCTGTTAGTCAATATTCTAAGTCTCATGACAAATAATATACAGACTAGCTCTTCACCGGACAAAGCAATTGCCCAATGTTCTGGGGTAGTGAGAACCTGAAGAAATGTTTCAAGGTGAAGAAGGATTTATTCAATTAAATGGCAGAAAGGAAGAACATATGATATACCTGCTCGGATACACCAACTTGAGTAGTATAGGTCAACCCGTCTTGGCTTATCTCGCCTTGGGACAGATGAGCATGGTACTCCCTGAAATTAGTTAGAAGCAGTCAATTAGATTGGAGGTCCAAAATCTCAGCGATGATAGCAAAAGAAAACAAGCAGACATGATAAAAAGCTGATAGATGAGATTGCAGAATGCTCCCATTTGTTAATAAAGAAAGTCTTTTTCCACAGGACCTTGTGGTCCATTGCTATCTCTCTCCCACTAGTGGGAAGTGATTATGAGTTTGAGCAATAGAAAGATGTAGTTCTAGAAGAAAACTGGGTTAGTTTGGGAACTGTAATTACACAGAGAGGGCCTCCCTCATATCCAAAAGGAACGAGTCTTTTCCATCCCTATCATTGTGTATCGTTTCAAACATTTTCTTAGACACAAGTTACTAATTTTTCAATTCACCCAAGTCAATTCAATAGGAACTGGAACTAATAAGAATTACACTCTGAGAAGCACTTTAAGCCATCCCAATTTTAAGCCAGTGAGAATCAATTGTTTATTTGTACCCTATGGTTGGGGATATTCAAAATGGAAGGTTTCAGAAGACCAGTTCATCTTAGTTAGCATCAGCAGCCCTAGCTGATTGGCTTGTTAGACCTCTGTTACCTTACATATAGCTGAACTCAGTTTCCATGTTTGTCCCATCATAAGTTGAGTTAGGTACCAAGTAGATGCTGCTTAATATTATTATTATTATTGTACATAATTTATAAACACAGAATAATAAACTCCTGATTCATACCTTCGTCACACAGAAATAAGATCTGCCCAACTCCCATATTCGCCGACCTATTATGTATTCTCTGTCACTACAGAAAAAGGGAAACTGCAGCACAAAGCATTAGTAGGAGATGAGCACATAAAACCAAGACAAGCTATGATTTAGAACATATGAAATGAAGACTCACTTTTCGTATCCAATGCACTAGCATGGTCCCTGTGATGGAACATTCATCTAATATTGCAGAATAAGCAAGCATGTCATCCCACTTTGTCCGGAAGTCATCATCCCAAAATAAGTCTCTCACTATCTCTGGTGAGGCATCCTCAAAGACAGTACTGCTATGATATTGAGGAGGACCAGTCTAACAACCCATTAAAACAAAAACTGATCAAAAAGATGTCTATATTCCACACATTATCCAATTGCATGAAAGAAAGTAGCTGAAATTCCAACCAAATTACCAAATTGAATCAGAAGAACTGATAAAACTGTTGGCCTGTATTAAATTACTGTTTGAATAAGAGAGAAAAGTCTACCTTGGGATCTCTCCTCCATGCTTGGTATCTCATAGTTGGGGTGGAACGATCCATCATATGTATCCAAGTAGAACCTCCATCTTTAACCTCAACAAGCTGGTTCAAATGTTTTAAATCCTCCTCCGTGACTAGACTAGCAATATTAGACTGCTCTTCATTCAGCTGTGATCTACTAGACAAGTACAAAGAAGAAATTATTCACTTGCCCCAAATTAAGCTCATTCACAATTTTCTTTGATATTATCCAAAACCATTTTATGGTCATCCCATAGAGACAAAGTTTCCCATTGTGTGTCAAACCCAACAATTGATAATTCTAAACAAATCATAAAGCACGAGATCATTGCTAAACTGGAAACTATTACTACAAGGAATCATAGATTTTCTGTTTCTTGCACCATCCAATTCTAGTATTTGCACAGATTCAAGTTTCCCATTAGATACCATACTTTCATACCATAAGTTGTCATGATGGCACAAGCAACCCTCAGTTAATCAAATTGATTACGAATTTCAACTCCACAAAATTATTGAGAACTTTACCCGTTATTTAACAATAGACAAAACAAATACTACCGACAAACTTCTAAATTCATTCAAAGATTGCAAGGCTCGTTTCATTTAATCTTTTATTGATACAGAAAACTAGACACTTTGTGATAAGGGCTCGTACCTGCAATCTTCATATTCTGTAGGTGGCACATGAGATGGTTTCTGATGCTCTAAATTGTTGTTGTTGTCCACAACCCAAGAAGCTTCACAATTTGAAGACCTCACCAAGAACGAATTCCACTGCGAGAAAGAACCAAAACTCTTCAATGGAGACATCAAAAATCGACAAGGTGAAGATGGCAACGATGACTCCAATATCTTTGATACACAAGAAGCCAATTTGTCACTTTCCCTGGTCACCCATTTAGGCTTCCATGACCATCCAATAATCAAGCCAATAAGAAAAGATATCCACAGTGGACCTAAAAAACCCACCGTTTCTGTACGTACACCTAACATTGAAGAGGGATGCTCTAAAATATCATATAAAGCCTCAATCAAGGCCATAGCATCATATAAACTCACAAAACCTAAATGGGTTATCAATAAACCTCTAAATTTGTAATCTTCGTTGTCTTTGGTAACAAAAGTTTCAATCTTTGAATCAAGTAATCAAGGAAATTGATAACTCAAGAGATAGACAACAAAGGGTTTCAAGAAATATAGAGAAACATCAAACCCTGAAAAGAAATATCACATGAATTTGGTAAGAAGAAGACAACGAGGGTGTCTGTGTTTGTTTTTGTGTGTGAAGATGATTGAGACACGAGTGGTGGTGGCAAGAAAAGATTGTGTGAGTGGATAAGACAAGAGGTGGGCTGGGTTCATGTCACCATGCTGTTTTTGAGAACTTCGCAGAGCAACCTTGTTCGGTGTAGGAGAAATCTTCTAAACGGAACTGTGTGCATAGAGGAGGGGGGCCCAGTTTGGGAAAAAAAGAGAGAGAGAGGATTGGTGGAGACTGACTTTAGTTAAGTACTCGTCTCCCAACACCGCCTCTCCTAGATTTGTCTTTATATGTATCTTTGGATGTACACACAGACAGGTCTCAGTTGCGTTGTGTAATAGTGTACTTTGTTGACGTGTTTTTGGGGCTAATTCTATACGAGTCCCTATATTCTTATCATTTTTAAATCTAGTCCCTTCACTAAAGTTCATTCTTTGTATTCCATAATTATTGACGTTAAGAATGCGGAAATCCTGTCAATTGTTTTTTTGTTAATAAGCATACTATTTTTTTCATTATTTCAGGAAAAGTGTCCTAAAGAAGAAAAATATATAAATAAATGCTTTTATCCTTGTTATGAATAAAAACCTCTTCGTCTCTCGAAGAGAATTTAACACTAATAATGTTATGTTTTTTTTTTTTTAATACTAAACACATTCTTTGCTATCTCGAAAAAAAATATTTCTTAAAAAAAAAAAGTAATTTGGTTTATCCTGGTTACAAATCAACATACCTTGAAGATGATTCAGTTTCACTTTATATTAGATAGGTGACTTGCGTTATATTATGGGTTGTGTAAAAAATTATTTAACTTGAAAAAATAATTAAAAAAATTTATAATTCAGGTTATAGACCTTATTGGATCCAATAAGGCTACTTCATCTAATATTATGATAAAAAAACAATAACAATAAATGAACTAAATTAAAAAAAATAAAAAATAATCATGATAACCTGCACAAAAAGAATGCTTGCAAAAGAATAAATAATAAATCTCAATTACTAAACAATCTAATGCTGAACAATAAAATTGAGAAAAAAAAATGATCCAAGTTAACTAGAATTAGCATGTCAAACCCGTGACATGAGTTGTGAGGTCACGATAACTTTATAGAAAGCAAATTAAAAAAAATTACAATGCCCAATTCTCAATAATCTAAATGTAGAATGATAAAATAAAAAACAAAATCAATTAACAAAAAGAAGCAAACAAAAACCCAACAAACCTAAGCAAGGTTGCCAAACCTTTCGAGCCAAATAATTGAAATGGGATAGCCTAATAAAAAGTCAATTACGAGAAAAATTATGAAACTCAATTCTCAAACTAACTTAATTCTGAAGGACAAAATAAAAAAAAATTCAATCTTAAAAAACAACCCGAAAAAATAAATCAAAGTCACTTAGGCTAAGCCGCCAGACTTGGGATCTAGGTCATGACACTATAATAACCCTTTAAAAAGGAAAGCAAAGAAAATCAAATAGCTTAATTTCCAATAAATAGAATTTTGAATGATGAAATTAAAAAAAATTGATGTAAAAAAAATCTAAAAAAAGACCAATGTCAACCTGGGTTAACATTTTAAATCTGTGATCCGAGTCATGAGCAAGAACCACCTCATAAAAAAAATCATGAATCTTAATTTTTAACCAATCCAATAATGAAGAATAAAATTAAAAAAAATAATTTTTTTAAGACCTAAAGCAAAAAGTAACAATAAAAAATAGGATCAAATTTGAAACAAAAATAAAATGGTAGGACACCTTTTTCTTTGGCAGAGCAACATGAAACTTTAGGAGAGAAAAGAGAAAAAAGAAAGAAGAAGGGAAAAAAAAACATGGATTACCATGTTTCTCTAATCATGACGCGTGTCACACTACTAGAAAATACTCACTGCGATGCTTTCAACAAGCTATGAACAATGAATTTTCATCACTGAAGGTAGTTGCATGCACTAGCTAGCCTCCAAATGCCAACACGTGTAACACACGTACCATCTAAGTTGCCCTACCCATTTACCCTAGCCCACTATTTTTGTTTGAGTTTCAATTTTGATCCATCAATATTTAATTGCTTTACATCAATATAATTTTATTTTATTTTTCTTGACATTACGAGAATTCTATATTTAGAAAATCAAAACAAACTATCAAGTGAGATCCTAAATAAAGTCAGTATGAAAGGATTAAATTGGAAAAAAAAGTTGAGTGATAAAAAAAATCTTCCCTTGACTTTGAAAATAAATCTTTGATGTTAGCATAAAAAGGAAGGACCGAACATTTGTTTAAGCTTAAAATCGAGAACTCAAAACTCTAATTTTTTCAAATCAACAAAATAAAATTTTATTATTTTAAATTGAGCATCAATCAAGTGGAGAAATATTTCTTGACACTACTAGGTCTCCATATATAAATATAAAAACAAATCAATGATATTAATCTGAAATCAATGCAATGTTAGAGAAAAATAGAATTAAAAGATTAAATTGAAAAAAAAAACCTTAGAGATAAAAAAAAAAATTCACCATATGAACCATAGTGGAAACTCTCACATGGGCACAGCGAGACATGTTGCCCTTTTTTTAATTTCAATTTTAATACACATTGAGAAATATATATATATATATATATATATATATATACACACACACCTGTCATCTGCTCACAAGTGATGTCTATTTTTGGCACTATAGAATTTGCTATAATTAATTTGGTGCGCCATCCAATGCAAAAGAGTGTTGTCTTCCTAATTAAAGAGTGGATCCATGCAAGCACATTGACATTAATTATCACATTAATTGCTTTTTCATAAAATAAAATTAAAGATAAAAATGTTTATGCTTGAAATAATGTGACTCACCATTTCTTATCATACACACATGATCTTAACATCATTGCATTTTGCAATCCAAAATTGCAACTTTTGGTTTGCAGCTGTGACAATTACATCAATAACAAAGTGGCTTTTTTTTTTTTCATATTTGATTAGAAATCTTTATATTTTATTTCATGTTAGTATTTTTTTTAGTGTGATGTCACATACTTAAATAAAAATCAAAGTTATTAAATTCAGTTTGATCTATGACCCGACTCAAGACTTAAGTTACGAGTTGGACAAATTAATTTGGATAACTCAAATCAATTTAAAATGATTTTGTTTTAATTTTTTAAAAAGTAAAAGTGACATCATTTTATTTTTTTAAAAAAAACTCAAACTAGATTTTGACTATATTAATCACAAATTCACCTATAAGATCAATCAGATCAACTTCAAATTAAATCTTTTAAAAACCAGGCCAAATGCTAGGTCGATCTATCAAGCTAGATTAAGATTGATACCTGTGTTAGAAGCAACATGTCCATACTGAAATTATCAAACTTGATCTGGCCCTTGACCCGGTCTATGACTCGAGTAACAAACTAGATAGGTTAATTTAAGGGCTTGTTTATAAGTGTGATTTATGTTGATTTTCAAAGTTTTTTTTACTTGAAAATATATCAAAATAATATTTTTTATTTTTTATATCAACACATTAAAAATTAAATTAAATTTATTTTTTTTTAAAAAATACAATTAAATCACAATACCTAACACCATTTAAATTGATACACGACAATCCAAAACAGTAACATTTTAAGATTTAAAAAAAAGGTTAAAACACATTATATTATTGATTTAATATTTAATATTGTGGTATAAAATACATTTCAAAAGTATTTTTTAAATAATAATATATCAAAATAATTTTTTTATATTTTTTTATACCAATACATCAAAATTATTTAAAAATATCTAAAAAACAATTTAAAAAATATTTTTAAAGAAAAAACAAAAATTGTTGTCAAAGAGAAATCTTCAAAGCACAAATTCAGTCAAAACAATAAAAAGCACAAATATATTTTACGAAATAAATCTTCAAAGTGATACCTTTTGCTTTTGCCAAAAACCAATTCAAACAGTTCTTGGTTACATTTTATTTTCTCAAAGGCTTCCAAAAATGCACCAAGTGGCAACCAACAAAACTATGCTTATGGTTTATCCCATGGGCAAATCTACAAGAACTCTTTCTTCCCATCAGTGGCAGCAGCCACCCCCATCAACACCACCCACCAAACTTATTGTAGTTCAGTGTCAAAAAGCTCTCATCTCTCTCTCATTCCCTTCAAGATTATTACAGATCGAGAATCTCCTCAAATCCCATTAAACCAAGCCAATCAATCAATGCTGTGTTCAGTTCAAACCAGCAAGTCCAGTTCAAACTGGTTAGACCGGCTCTGGTCCAACAGAGGCTTCAACAACAACAATGATAATGACCCTTCTGTTCCAAACCCATCAAGTTCTCCAACTACCAATGCCTCAAACTCTGTTATCAACTCAAACTCTGAGTCAACTCACTCTGACTCAGATCAAATCAAAGTTACAGCAACAACAGCGACAGCAACAACCAGGGAGATTTCTTCAAGTGACAATAAAGATTTGTTCTTTATAATGAACAATGTTCTTTCAGACCTCTTCAATATGGGTGGTGTCAGTGACCCAGTTGAGGAAAGTTCAAGACTTTCCAGGAAAAAGGAGAAGGTTCCTAGGAAACAAACAAAACCTAAATTTTGTTTCATTTCAGGGGATAATAGTGGTAATGATTCTTTAGATTGTGTGCGAAAAGACCGGAATGTCCTTGCTGCAACAGGGTCATTGAATTCTGATAAGAATTCTAATAATGTGGATTGTGGGGTTGTTGATGATGATGATGATGGCGATGAGGAGGATGTTGAGGAGGATGTTGAGGAGGAGAAGGGTTTTGGTGTTGGTGGTGATAAAGAGCTAAAAGGGTATTCAAGAAGTGAAGTGACTGTAATTGATACAAGTTGTCAAGTGTGGAAGTTTGATAAGTTGGTGTTTAGAAAGAAGAATGTGTGGAAAGTTAGAGATAAGAAGGGAAAATCTTGGGTGTTTGGGAGCAAGAAGAGGAAAGGAAATGACTTGGAATCTGCTAATGGAAATGGTGCTAAGAAGAAAGCTAAAGTTTCAAACTTGGAGGTTGGATCGTCTAAGGATGTCAATGATGTGAGTTTATTTGTTTTAGTCTTGTTTGTGTGGGGTAGGAAAATTTTACGTACGGGTTTTATGTTTTATTGCTGCATAACTTGTTTCAGATAATTAGTTAGTGACTTAATATTGCAAGGTCTTAACTTGTGCAGCATTTGAGCTCCTTTCTGTTTTCTTGACATGGTCTTTCAGTATTGCATGTGTAAGATAAGTTGATATTGTTGAGTCTAGCATCAGTATAAATTGTCGTGGACTATGGCGTTGAAACTGCAGCGGTCAGCTTATTACTTTCATTCCTATCATTGCAATGGATCGAGTAAACTGTGCTATCACATATCGCAAAAGAGCTTATGCATTTTGCCACAGTTTAGCCTCTCATATTACATAAAATATTCACCCGTCAAACTTGAATAGTTTGATTAGTGCTAAAGCACAAATCAACATCTTTATTTCATCAGTTCTAGCAAGATAATCATGCCTCTTAGCATGAAAGTTCCTCTCTTTCAAAATATTGCAGTGCTGATAAAGTAGAAACCCTTGAGTGTGACTTTGATGTCTGAATATTAACTTTTGATTGTCAATGACTGTATATATACTCCTAGCTTGTAATTGTTCTAATGTTGCAACTGCTTCCTCTAAAAAACTTGATGTTTGTATGATAAAGAAGTTGCCTTTATTTTATGCTTATATGTCTGCAATGGTTTTAAAGTTTCCAATTAAGTGGACTTCCTTGTTGGGATTAGGTTTAT
>Ga0325400_1006807_pt1 | contig 10903 bp, 6 predicted proteins | sample PopdelMetagenome_2_FD_205662 | JGI IMG/M metagenome (GOLD analysis project Ga0325400, IMG submission 205662) | Populus deltoides microbial communities from Bellville, Georgia, United States - Xylem-PdKOR-R1 | ecosystem: Host-associated > Plants > Phyllosphere > Stem > Wood/Secondary xylem...
AGCCCTTTACGCCCAATAATTCCGGACAACGCTCGCACCCTACGTATTACCGCGGCTGCTGGCACGTAGTTGGCCGGTGCTTCTTATCCCACTACCGTCACCACCCAAAAAATGGGCAGCTTCGTCATGAGTGAAAGAGGTTTACAACCCGAAGGCCGTCATCCCTCACGCGGCGTTGCTGGATCAGGCTTCCGCCCATTGTCCAATATTCCCCACTGCTGCCTCCCGTAGGAGTCTGGGCCGTGTCTCAGTCCCAGTGTGGCCGGTCACCCTCTCAGGCCGGCTACCCGTCGAAGCCTTGGTAGGCCATTACCCCACCAACAAGCTGATAGGCCGCGAGCACATCCCCCACCCAAAAAAGTTTCCACCAACACCCATGCAGGCGCCGGTCCTATCCGGTATTAGACACCCTTTCGAATGCTTATCCCGAAGTGAAGGGCAGATCACTCACGTGTTACTCACCCGTTCGCCGCTCGTGTACCCCCGAAGGAGCCTTACCGCTCGACTTGCATGTGTTAAGCACGCCGCCAGCGTTCGTCCTGAGCCAGGATCAAACTCTCCGTAGAAAAACCTACAAACAATTCAAACCCGACAAACAAACCCCAGCAAAAAGCCAGAATCATTGCCGAAAAAACAAAACCCCCAAAAAACACAAGGGGCATACAAACTAATCCATCGACTTATGACACACTGTTGAGTTCTCAAACATCAGACACACACCCGGACCACGTCTCCGCGCCACCGATGTGCTGGATGTCGGACCGCTGACCCCGTGCACCAAGTACGAGACCTGGATGCGGTGGAGGCCGTGGTGCGGACCGGTGTCACCGTGGGCCGGAAGCCCGGCTGACCGCCTTGCTCCCCGCCGCTCCGTGGCGACTCAGAGAACACTAGGGGCAGACCGCGGGTCGCACAAATCGGGTGCTGGTGACCCCCGCCACAGGGGCAGGAGCGTCGTCGCTCAGAGCCGCAGCAGGTCGGGGGCGTCCCCGAGCCAGCGCAGTCCGGCCAGGGCCATGGCCTCCGCCAGCTCCCCGCGCACGGTGTCCAGCACGTCAGTGACCGCGGCCGCACCCTGGGCCAGCGCGTGGACGGGGAGGCGGCCCAGGAAGACCCCGCGCGCCCCGAGGGCCGCGGCCGCCAGGACGTCGAGACCGCTGCGGACTCCCCCGTCGACGTAGACCTCCGCGTCACCCCCGACGGCCTCGGCGACGCGGGGCAGGGCCGTAGCGGTGGCGACCGACCGGTCGAGCTGACGGCCACCGTGGTTCGAGACCCACACCGCGCGAGCACCGGCGTCGACGGCGCGACGGGCGTCGTCGGGCCTCAGCACGCCCTTGACGACGACGGGGAGACCCGTCAGCGCAGCGAGGTCGGCGATGTCATCCGGACCGAGGTCGCGGGCGTGCTCGGCGCCTGGTGTCGTACCCCGGACGGCGTCGGGGTGGTTGATGCCGTAGACCCGGCTGAGGTCGCCGAACGGGGCGTCGGTCACGGCGTACTTGGTGCCCGGGAACGGGGTGTCGACGGTGAGGACGACGGCGCCGGCCCCGGCCTCGGCCGCGGCCACCAGCGCGGGACCGACCAGGCTGCGGTCGGCGGTCAGGTAGGCCTGGACCCACCAGGCGGCCCCCGTCGAGCCCAGCTCGGCGAACGACGTCCCCGCGTTGCTCGACACGACCGCCAGCGCGCCGCCGTCCCGCGCCCCGCGCAGCATGGCGAGCTCCCCCTCGGGGTGCACGAGCCGCTGCAGCGACGTGGGCGCGATCCCGACCGGGTTCGTCACGGTGGTCCCCAGGAGGGACGTGGAGGTGTCGGGGTCGCGGACGTCGACGAGGGTCCTGGGCCACCACCGGACCTCGTGCCAGGCACGCTCGGCCTCGTCGCGGGTGACCCCCTCCCGGGCACCCGAGGCGACGTAGTCGAGGACGTGGGAGGGCACCCGCCGGCGCGCCTCCTCCTCGAGCCGGTCCTGCCAGCCGGGGCCCAGGACGGTCACGCGCCGCTCGTGACCTCGACGCCCGCGAACCGCTTCTTGCCCCGGCGCAGCACCAGCCACGCCCCGGCCAGCAGGTCGCCGGGACCCGGCACGAGGTCGGCCTGCTCCACGCGGACGTTGTTGAGGTAGACCCCGCCCTCCGCGAGGGTCCGCCGCGCGTCGCCACGGCTCGAGGCCAGCCCCGTGCGCACGAGCAGCTCCTCCACCGGGGGCATCGCCGGCCCGGGGTCCACGGTCGTCGCCCCGGCCTCGCGCAGCGCGGCGGCCAGCGTCGAGGACGCCAGGCTCGCGAGGTCGGCGGAGCCGAAGAGTGCCGCAGCCGCCGTCGTGGCCTGCTCGGCCTCGTCGGCGCCGTGCACCCAGGTCGTCACCGCGTCGGCCAGCACCCGCTGGGCCTCGCGGCGGAAGGGCTGCTCCGCGTGCCGGAGCTCCAGCGCCTCGATCTCCTCACGGGGCAGGAAGGTGAACAGCCGCAGCAGCTCGCCGACCTTGGCGTCCTCGACGTTGAGCCAGAACTGGTGGAAGGCGAACGGAGACATCATCTCGGGATCCAGCCACAGCGCCCCGCCCTCGGTCTTGCCGTACTTGGTGCCGTCGGCGCGGGTGACGAGCGGCGTCGCGAACGCGTGCACGGTCTCGCCGGTGACCCGTCGGATGAGCTCGGCCCCGCCGGTGAGGTTGCCCCACTGGTCCGAACCGCCGAACTGCAGCGTCACCCCGTGCTCGCGGTGCAGTGTCAGGTAGTCCATGGACTGCAGGAGCACGTAGCTGAACTCGGTGTAGCTGATGCCCGACTCGAGCCGACGCCGGACGGTGTCGCGGGCGAGCATCCGGTTGACCGGGAAGTGCTTGCCGACGTCGCGCAGGAAGTCCAGTACCGACAGCCCGGCGGTCCAGTCGAGGTTGTTGACCATCGTCGCGGCGGCCGGGCCCTCGAAGGCCAGGAAGGGCTCGATCTGGCGGCGTACCCGGTCGGTCCAGGCGCTGACGACGTCGGTCGAGTTCAGCGTGCGCTCGCCGGAGTCACGAGGGTCGCCGATCATGCCGGTCGCGCCACCCACCAGCAGGAACGGCGTGTGCCCGGCGTCCTGCAGACGTCGTGCGGTCGTGATCTGCACCAGGTTGCCCATGTGCAGGCTGGGTGCGGTGGGGTCGAAGCCGACGTAGAAGCGCACGGAGCCGGCGGCCAGCGCCGCGGAGAGCGCGTCCTCGTCGGTGGTGTGGGCCAGCAGCCCCCGCCACCTGAGGTCCTCGAGCAGAGCGGGGTCGACGGCGGCGGGCATGAGGGCCTTTCCTGTGCGGTCCGACGGTCCTGGCCCGGCCTCGGCCGACCCGGCGCGTCGTGCGCGGCCGGCGTACCGGCCGCAGGACCCGAGGATATCGGTGCGCTGAACGCCGCGGCACTAGGGTTCTGGCTGTCTGGGAGGGACTCACGTGATCGGTGGAAGGTACGAGCTCGTCCGCGAGCTCGCCCGCGGCGGCATGGGCGCGGTGTGGCTCGGCACCGACGTCGTGCTCGGTCGCGACGTCGCGATCAAGCGGGTCGGCGTCATGCCCGGGGGGTCGAGCCCCGACCTGCTCCGGGCCGAGCGGGAGGCCCGCATCGCGGCCAGCCTCAGCCACCCCCACATCGTGGGCATCTACGACCTCGTGCACGACCAGGACCAGCAGTGGCTGGTGATGGAGTACGTGCCGGGCTCGACGCTGGCCGAGATGGTGCGCACCCGTGGTCCCCTGCCCGGACCGGAGGTGGCCGCCGTGCTGGCACAGGCGGCTGCCGCCCTGAAGGCGGCCCACGCGGCGGGGATCGTGCACCGCGACGTCAAGCCCTCCAACATCCTGGTGCGGCCCGACGGCGACGCCAAGCTGTCCGACTTCGGCATCGCGCGCGCCGAGGCCGATGCCTCGCTGACCCAGACCGGGCTGGTCACCGGCTCACCGGCGTACCTGGCGCCGGAGGTCGCCTCCGGCCAGCTGGCCGGCCCACCAGCGGACGTCTGGTCGCTGGGCGCGACCCTCTTCCACGCCCTGGCCGGGCACCCGCCGTACGACGTGGGCGAGAACGTCCTGGGGGCGCTCTACCGGATCGTGCACGAGGACCCGCCCCGGCTGGCCGATGCCGGCCCCCTCGCCCCGCTCCTGGAGGCGACCATGGTGGTCGACCCGTCCGGACGCTGGTCGATGGGCGAGGTGGAGCGCTTCCTGCAGCGCCAGGCGGGGGCCCCGTCCGCTCCGGCCGGGGACCCGGGTGTCGGCGAGCCGAGGGTCACCGGCCCGACCCACGTCCTGGCCGTCCCGCCGCCCGTCCCCGCGGCCGGCGCGCGGCGAGCCAAGCCGCGGACCGACCGGCGAGGGCTCGTCCTCCCCGTGGCCGTGGTCGTCGTCCTGGTCGCACTCGTGGCGGCGCTCGCCCTGTTGTTCCTGGGCGGCGACGACACGGACCAGACCGCGGTCGACCCCGGCGCCACCTCCGCCCCACCCAGCGAGCCGTCCGGCGGGCCGTCCAGCGACCCGAGTACGGGCTCACCGTCCGCGACCGCCGACCCGGTGCCCGACGCCGCAGCCATGCAGCAGTTCGTCGAGGACTACATCGCCACGGCAGCGGCCAGTCCGGAGCGCGGGTTCGCGCTGCTGACACCGCAGTTCCAGCGGGAGAGCGGCGGGTTGTCCGGCTACACCAACCGCTTCTGGGGCAACGTGCAGGACGCACAGATCCAGGGCACCGTGACCGCGGACCCCGGCACGCTGGAGGTCGGCTACACCTACCGCTACCGCCTGGCCGACGACTCGACCAGGACCGAGAGGGTCACGCTGAGGCTCAGCTTCGACCCGACCACCCGGCGCTACCTCGTCGCCGGCGCGGGCGGCACCTGATGGACCTGCCGTCGCTCTACGCGGCGATGGTCGAGGACTCCCCCGACCCGATCTGGGTGCTGGACCTCGACGGCCGGGTGACGTGGGGCAACGAGGCCGTCGCTCGGCTGATCGGGGTCCCCCGCGAGCACCTGCTCAGCATGACCGTCTTCGACGTGCTCGACGAGGAGGGGCAGGGCCACGCCCGCCACTTCCTGGCCGAGCTGCGCCGCGGCCAGGAGACGGTGTCCGAGGCGGAGACCCTGATCCACGACCGCCAGGGTCGGGCGCACTGGGTGCTGATGCGTCAGCACCTGATCCGCGACGACCAGGGGGCGATCACCGGCATCGTCCACCGACTCTCCGACCACGAGGAGCGGCGCGCCGCCCACCTCGCGCTGTCCCGCAGCCAGGAGCGGCTGCGGGAGGTGCAGTCGATCGCCCGCATCGAGGAGTGGCGCTGGACCACCGACGGGAGCAGCGACGACGTGGAGCGACTGGCCGGGCTCGTGCACGTCCGCGACCGTGGTCGGGCGGCGCTCGCCGTCGCCGAGGCGGTGGCCGACGCCCGGGAGCACGGGCGCACCGGCGACCTGCAGATGGACGTCCGCGAGCCTGCCCCCGGGCCCTCCGGAACCCACCGCTGGTGGCGCATGCGGGCGGTGGCCCACCTCCTCGACGACGGGCGGGTCGAGCTCGTGGGGAGCCGGCAGGACATCTCCGAGATCAAGGAGACCGAGCGCGCCCTGCGTCGCGAGTCCGACCTCAACGCCCTGCTGCGCGGAGTGGCCTCGGCGGCCAACGAGGCCGACTCGCTGGTCGACACGCTGCGCCGCATCGACCGGCTCGACCGGCCGGTCGACCGGTGGGAACGGGCCCACGTGCTCATGCACGATGCGTCCGGTGAGCTGGTCGAGGTCGCCGCCACCCGTCGGGCCGGCCCGTTGCCGACCACGCAGATGGAGCTGGCCCGGACCGCGACCGACGTACGCCGCGCCGCCTGGGCCGAGGACGGCCTGACGGTGGCCTTCCCGGTGGTCCACGGCGACCAGACCCGGTTGGTGGTCGTGCTCTCGCGCTCCACCCCGGTCGGCGGACGCGACCAGGTGGAGCAGGCCCTGGGCGACGTCGCCCTGCAGCTGGGGCACGTGGTCGAGCGGGAGGAGGCACGGGCGCAGCTGGCCCAGGCGCGCGACGCGGCCATGGAGGCGTCCCAGCAGAAGTCGGAGTTCCTGGCCACGATGAGCCACGAGATCAGGACCCCGCTCAACGGCATCCTGGGTCTCAACGAGCTCCTCCTCGACTCAGCGCTCTCCCCCGACCAGCGACGACTGGTCGTCGGTGCCCGTTCAGCCGGCCGGACCCTGCTCCGGCTGATCAACGAGGTCCTCGACTTCTCCCGGATCGAGGCCGCCGGGCTGCGGCTGGAGCGGCTCCCCTTCGACGTCGGCGGACTGCTCGAGCACGTCACCCGGCTCGCCGAGCCGTCCCGGCCGGACGGGGTCGCGCTGTCCTGGGTCTGCGACCCGCTGGTGCCCTCGGTCCTCGTCGGTGACCCGACCCGGCTCAGCCAGGTGTTGAGCAACCTGCTGGCCAACGCCGTGAAGTTCACCGAGACGGGACACGTGAGGGTGTCGCTGACACGCGTCGACGCCGACGTGCCCGGGACCGCCGACGGTGCCGACGGTGCCGACGACGCCGGCGCGGGTGCCTGCCGGCTGCGGTGCGAGGTGGAGGACACCGGCATCGGGATCGACCCGGCGCGGGCGCAGGCGATCTTCGAGCCGTTCGTGCAGGGCGACGCCGCGACCACGCGCCGCTTCGGCGGGACCGGGCTCGGCCTGGCCATCGCCCGCGACATCGTCTCGGCCCTGGGGGGCACCCTGACCCATCGCGCCCGCCCAGGAGGGGGCAGCGTCTTCGTCTTCGACGTCGTGTGCAGCCTGCCGGAGGAGGCGGTGACCGCGGCCGACACCCAGGCCGGGACGTCCCTGGCCGGCCGTCGTGTGCTCCTGGTGTCCGACGACGCCGCGAGGCGGGCGACGTGGCGGGCCGCCACCACACGCTGGCGGATGCGTCCCGCCGACGCCGACGCCGCCCACGCCGTGGCGTCGCTGCAGGCCGCGCTCGACGAGCCCGCGCCGTACGACGCCGTCCTCATCGACCTCGACACGACCAGGGACGGCCTGGCCCTGGCGCAGGCGGTCGCAGCGCTGACCGAGCTCGACGACGTGGTGATGGTGCTGCTGCACGACGGGCCCGTCGGGCCGGAGCGCGTGTCCGAGGCCGGCATCTCCGCAGCCCTCCCCCGTCCGGTGACGGTGGCCGACCTCCGGGAGACGTTGCTCGAGCAGGTCGCCGGCGTCCCGGCGCCGGCGCGGGTCCGGGCGGGCGGTGCACGCGCGCCGCGCGTCCTGGTCGTCGAGGACAACGAGGCCAACCAGCTCGTGGCGACCACGCTGCTGGATTCCATCGGCTTCGACCACGACGTGGCCCCGGACGGGGCGCAGGCGCTGGAGCTGCTGGACCGCGGACCCTACGACGCCGTGCTGATGGACGTGCGGATGCCGGTGCTCGACGGCTACGACGCCACCCGCGCCCTGCGCGAGCGGGAGCAGGCTGCGGGCGCCCGGCGCGTGCCGGTGGTCGCCATCACGGCGTCAGCGGTGGAGGGCGAGCGCGACCGGTGCCTGGACGCGGGGATGGACGACTTCTTGACCAAGCCCGTCGACCTCGCTGCGCTCCGACGGACCCTGCACCGCTGGGTCGGCACCCCGGAGGCCGCGGCTGCGGCACCTCCGGCGGGCCCTGGACCGGACCGGACCGCCCCCCCGGTGTCGCCGACGAACGATCCCGGGGAGCACACGGCGCTCGACGTCCGGCGCCTGGAGATGCTCTCGGACCTGGACGTCGCGGGCGAGGCCTACCTGGACCGGGCCATCGCGAACTTCAGCCGCAGCTCGGTCGAGGCGATGGCCCGCATCGGAGCCCTGCTCGACGCCGGGGACGTGCGGGCGGCCGGACCGGTCGCCCACAAGATCGCCGGGAGCGCGCTTAACCTGGGATGTCTGGACGCCGGTGAGCGGGCGCGCTCCTTCGAGGTCCTCTGCGACGAGCTGGCTGCGAGCGAGCCGCAGGACCTCGACGGGGCGCGGGAGACCCTGCGGGCCCTGGACGTGGCCATGACCAGGGCTCGCGAGCTCCTCGCCGCCTACCGCGACGACCAGCGGGTCACCTGACCTGCTGCACCGGGTCCGGCTCCACCCCTGGGTCTGTCGTCTCCTCGAGGCGGTCGCCGCGTCGGCGGCGTACGGCGAGGCTCACCGCGGCCCGGCCGCGCAGCGTGCGGGGCACCGCCACGGTCTCGACCGGCGCGTCGGCGTCGGAGAACCGCAGCTTGTAGTCCTCATGGCCGCGCAGGAAGCGGAACTCCTGGGCGCCCGACCCGATGGCGTCCTGCACGACGTGGACCAGCAGGACGAACCCGACCGACTCGCGGTCCAGGGCCGGGTCACGACCGAACTGGTAGCAGTAGACGTCGGGGCCGAAGACGAAGGTCAGCAGCGAGGACACGCACCGGCCGTCGACATCCATCGACCACAGCCGCAGCCAGCCCCGGTCCAGCGCCCGCCGGGCGAAGGTCTCGGTGAACTGCCGCTGGCGGGGGTCGAGCATCGGGCTGTCACCCTCCCACCGCGCCGCGTGCAGCGCGAAGAGCGAGGCGAGGTCGTCCTCCAGCGTGTCCGCGGTGGCCAGCCGCACCACCACGTCGTGGTCGCGCTCGAGCGTGCGTCGCTTGCGGGTCGCCTGCCCGCGGAAGTTGCGGCTCTTGGTCGCCAGCCACCCCTCCCAGCCCAGGCCCGGCTCGACCCGGAGCACCGGGCTGACCTCTCCCCGGACGGTGCGGGGTCGGCTCTCCGACCACCACGGGGCGTCGACGGGGCAGTCCTCGAGCAGGACGACATCGGCGGGCAGCCGGCCGCTCTCGAGCGCCGCGGCCAGCAGCGGCCACGCCTGCGGCAGGTCGACCGGGTCGCACACCGGTGTCAGCAGGTCGGCCGGCCCGTGCCCGATCCACCGCACCTGCCGCAGCAGCCGCCCCCGCGAGCACAGGGGCAGGACGACCCGGGGCGCGGCCGGGTCGTCGACCAGCACGTGCGGCGTCGCGCCCTCCCCGTAGGTCTCCCACCAGGTGCTCGCCCACAGGTGGGTCGCGAACAGGTTGCGGGCCCGCAGGGCGAGGTCGTCCCAGAGGTCGGGATTGGGACCCCCCAGCGGCAGCACGGCCGGAGTCTAGGAGGGCTGTAGGGCGGGTGGGGCTCGAACCCACGACCCAAGGATTATGAGTCCTCTGCTCTGACCGGCTGAGCTACCGCCCCTCGGGCGGGATCCTAGCGGCGTACGTCGGCGGCGAGCGCGGCCGCGTTGAGGGCGGCCCACGTCAGGGTGACGCCGAGGACCTTGCCCCGGGTGGCCCCGTCTGAGGCACGTGCCGCCAGCAGCAGTCCGTCACCGACGTCGCAGGCGGCCCGGATGCCCATCGCGGTGCGCAGCGCACCTTCGTCCTTGGCCAGGAGACCCGCGGCCGAGACTGCGAGGTCGCGGACGCCGAAGACCCGGGCCAACAGGTCGTAGCCCGAGCGTTCGCTGCGCGGTGCACCCATCGCGTCCCCGAGGTGGGAGGGCTTGACGAGGGCGAAGACGGCGTATCCGGCCGTGGCGGTGGACATCAGGCGGCTCAGCGGGAAGCTCATCGCTCGAATCTAGCCACGCCGACGGCCGCGGCGTACCACCCGGGACGCCCGGTGCCGGGCCGGGTCCTCAGCCCGCCGCGGAGTCGACACCGTCGACGGGGTCGTAGGCGCAGGCGTTGGCCGGGGCGGTGATCACCCGGTCAGACCCGCCCGCAGAGCCTCCCCCGCCGGATCCGCCGCCCACCCGACGCTTCGGGGGCTTGAAGGCGTCCTGCACGACCTGCTGGACGTAGTCGAAGTCGGGAGCCGACGGATCGAAGTCGTCGGAGCGCTTGAAGACGACGGACTTGACCTTGACGCCCTTGACGTCGAGCAGGAGGTCGGCGAAGTCGGGGGCGAGCTTGCGGGGGATGTCGGTGTAGACGATGTCCTTGCCGGCCTGGGCGAGGTCGATGTAGCGGCGGACCAGGGTCACCGGGTCCGCGGCCTGGATCAGGGCGTCCACCGCGCAGCGCTGGCGGTCCATCCGGGCGTAGTCGTCGGAGCCGTAGCGCCCCCGGGCGAACCAGAGCGCCTGGAACCCGTCGAGCTTCTGCTCGGGACCCGGTTCGAGGTAGTCCGTGGGCGGGATGCCGAGGTCGGTGTTGCCGTTGACCGCGACCGGCTCGTTGATGTTCACCGTGATGCCGCCGATGGCGTCGACGACCTCCTGGAAGCCCTTGAGGTTGACCAGGAGGTAGTAGTCGACCGGGACGCCCAGGCTGCCGCTGACGGCCTCCTTGACGGCGTCGGCACCCTCGTTGTCGCTCTTGCCGAGGACCCCCGGGTGCAGCTCGGGGACCTCCTTGTAGATCGCGTTGAGCATGTCGTAGCCCTCGTCGCCCAGTCCGGTGGAGAACCCGTCGGGGTAGAGGTCGTGCAGCGGGCTGTCGTCGGGGAACTGGGCGTTGAGCATGTTGCGGGGCAGGCTGAAGGTGGTCGCCTTGCCGGTCGCAGTCTCGATGCTGAGCAGGATGACGGTGTCGGTGCGGACTCCCGTGCGGTCCTCGCCGCCGTCGCCGCCGAGCAGCAGGATGTTGACCCGGTCCTGCCCGGCCCACGGGTCGTCCTCGGTCGCGTCGGGGATGGTGGCGCTCTCGGGCTCGGAGGCGAACACCGTCTCGACCACGTCGGCCTGGACGAGCGCGTAGCGGGCCGCCACGGCCACGGGGGCCGCGAGGACGACCGTGATGACACCGACGGCCACGTAGCCCGCCACGGTCGTCGCCCGGGTGCGCTCGCGGGGGCGGACGAGCCGGTGGGAGGTGAAGACGACGAAGGCCCACACCACGATCCCGAGCACCATGACCACGGCTGC
>Ga0325400_1006809_pt1 | contig 10900 bp, 12 predicted proteins | sample PopdelMetagenome_2_FD_205662 | JGI IMG/M metagenome (GOLD analysis project Ga0325400, IMG submission 205662) | Populus deltoides microbial communities from Bellville, Georgia, United States - Xylem-PdKOR-R1 | ecosystem: Host-associated > Plants > Phyllosphere > Stem > Wood/Secondary xylem...
TCATAGGTGTATTCAAGCTAAATGGATTAATTCAAGCACATAGTTGATAGCTCATGAACCAGAATGAGAAATAAGAAAGTCTTACTTGCCATTGAGCCTCTCTATGACAGTTATAAGAGCTTGAGTGCCAAGATTCCCATCTCCATTTGCTACCATCCCAGCAAACAACTGCTTACCCAAAGCAGCACCAGGCAAGACAGGCACCCTCTCATCCTCACTTTCCTCCACAACATCCACGCCCATTCCCATATCTTTCACCATATATTCAGCAAAACCACCAGCCTTAAAGTCCCTATCAATCATTCTCCCCCCAAACAACTCCATCACCATAGACCCCGCGGCCCCAGTCCTCACTGCATCCAAAAACTTCCTAGCATCCAAACCAGCTTTATCTGCGAAAACCAGCCCTTCACTCAAACCCAACAAATTAGCACCCACTACAATCTGGTTTGCTATCTTGCAACTTTGACCACACCCTGCTTGACCCATGTAAGTAACTTTACCCAAAACCTCATACAAAGGAGATAACCAATTCACAACAACTTGATCACCACCAGCAAATATGGCCAACTTACCATCTCTAGCACCAAGATCACCACCGGAAACCGGAGAATCAATAGAATGGCAACCTTTGGCTTTGGCAGCTTGGAAGATTTCACGTGCTTGAGCAGGCGAACTGGTGGTGGAATCCACTATGACGCCACCGGGATTAAGGCCTGCAAGAATGCCATGATTAGTGTCAAGGACAACTGATCGAACATCTGATGGGTGTCCCACCATGGTGAAAACAACGTCGCTGCATTTGGCGACCTTGTAAGGGGAATCGACGAGCTGGGCTCCTTCGGATTGTAAGGGAAGGGCTTTAGACGGAGAGCGAGCATAGATGGTGATAAAGTAGCCAGCAGAGAGAAGGCGAGAAGCCATGGCAGCTCCCATCACGCCTATGCCTATCCAGCCTATGCGTGTTTTGCCTGGAGAGATGGGTTCTGGGTATGGAGTCTCCATTGTTGTGCCAAGCAAAACCTCGTTAGCGATTGCGAGATGTTTATGTATGAGAGAGGAATTGAGGACGAGGAAGAAAAAACAAGATTTTCCAATTAATTTGTTCTTTCTTCCTGTTAAATTACTTGACTTTCTACCTCTAACTCATTATCCATGAATTGAATAGCAGGTCTTGCTATCTGCTGGTGCCATTGGTCCTCGGCCTTATGTCCTAAACTTTCTATATATTATTATTTGAAGTTATTATATATGAAGTCTCTTTTACAATATAAAATCTAGCTTTTCCGTAATTAGATGATCCACCAACTTAAAATCCAAGTAAAAATCAGATTTTATTTTAAACCCAGTTTTTTAAAAAAATATATATATATATATCTTATTTTAATTATTTTTTTTTTACTAAAACAACATTATTGAAAAAAAAAACCATACAGTTTTAATTAATTAAAAAGTAAATTGAGTTGATGATTTGTTAACCTCAACCCACGCCCAAATCTAGATATTATAATTTTGTTATAAAACTTATTTGAAATATTGTCTATTTAATCCATAAACATATTCACTAGACATTAGACGTAAATCATAGCTATGATTCGAGGTGACTAGCTCGCTATATATGTAAAGTGTTGTTGAATACGCATAATTCAGAAATGATGTGCTGGGAAAATCCTCCGGGTGATTATTTCGCTCAAGCATCTTCTAATGAAGAAAAATTCTCCAAGAATTGCTTCCTGTGTCCAAAGAGATTCACACAGAGTCTAGTTCTCGTGCCTTGGATCATATTCCCATCTGAATTCTGAATAAACAGCAACAAGAACAGACACCAAAACGAAAGGCAAAGAGACTTTTGCGTTCCACAGTTTTCCCTTAATTTCGCAGTCTGATAATTATATATTTTCCATGTCAATATTTGGAGTAAGGGATTCTGAGTTGCAACAAGGGATCCAATATTTGGAAGAAAAGAGAGTTTGGCATGGCTTCTTCCTTCTCCTGGCCTAGGAATTCCTTTCTAGTGACTATATAGTATACACTTGAGAATAACCAAGGGGTTGCGTCAGAAATCTGAAAGCCTGATCAGTACACAGCTTGATCTCTTAATTGCCAACTAATTTTAGTTTAGCTTTCTTAATCTGATCTTGATCGTCCAAATCTGCCCAAATGCAACCAGTCTAAGAAGGATGGTAATAATAATAATAATTTATTTGCGCATGCATATGCAGTGACTATAGAAATGAGCTAGGTTGCCTTTCCTGCTTGAATGCACAGGAGCTGCACTAATTAGAGATTTTAAGTTTTTGCTTGGCTTGTATGTCAAGCAATATTTTCATGAACAATTTATTCAGGACCATTGCATTTAGGAAACGGTAGCTTCGATTGTCCACCCATTCGTTTCATGTGGTTATCTAATAACAAGTTGCTTCTTAAAACTTCTTTCAATGGCAACAGCATAAAAGAGCTCCATGTTCATATCCTAAGGGCCATTGCAAGTGGGAGTGATTAAACCAAGGAAAAGAAAGCAATTTCGAGTTTTCATCAATGGGAACCGAAATACTAACACATTTCCTTGAAGCTCCTTTCTCCTTTACTCCTTTCTTCCTTGTAATCACTTTGATAACCTGCTTTCTCTACTTTGCTCTCAGATCCAATTCTGTCTATCTCATTGACTTCACTTGCTATCTTCCAGCGGATAACTTGCGAGTCACAATCTCTAATTTCATAGAACATTTGCACCTCGGCGGTACCTTCAACACAGACTGCAGTGAGTTCCAAGAAAGAGTTGTGGAAAGATCGGGCATAGGAGATGAAGCTTGCATGCCTATTGCATTGCATGAGCTGCCTACTGAAGCTTCATTTAAAGCATCTCTTGAAGAGGTTGAACAAGTTCTCTTCCCGATCGTTGAAGAGCTTCTGTCCAAGCACAACATCAGTCCTAAGAGCATTGATATTTTAATATCCAACTGTAGCCTTTTCTGTCCTGCTCCATCCATTACTGCAATGATCACAAACAAGTTCGGGTTCCGGAGCAACATAAAGAGCTTCAGCCTAAGCGGGATGGGGTGCAGTGCCGGACTCTTGTCGATAAGTTTGGCTAAAGACCTTTTGAAAGTTCACAAGAATTCGTTGGCTTTAGTTCTGAGCATGGAAGCTATTAGTTCGAATGGTTATCACGGTAAAATCAAGTCGATGCTTGTAACCAACACTATATTTCGTATGGGTGGAGCTGCTGTTTTGCTGTCAAACAAGAAGCACGATGAGCAGAGAGCAAAGTACAAGCTCCTGCACCTTGTCCGTACCCACATGGGATCCGATGACCGATCGTACACTTCTGTCATTCAACAAGATGATGAAGATGGGTTTGTAGGAGTGTCACTATCAAAGTCACTTTTACATGTCGCAGGCAACGCGTTAAGAACCAATATATCAGAGCTTGGCCCCCTTGTGCTGCCGTATCTTGAACAGCTTCGATACGGGTGGGGAGTTGTGCATCAGAAACTTTGGGTTACAGCGGGGAAAAGAGAGACATACGTGCCAAATTTTAAGAAGGCTTTCGAGCATTTCTGCATACATGCTGGGGGGAGGGCCATAATTGATGCTGTGGAGAGTAACCTGAAGCTGCAAAAGGAAGATGGAGAAGCTTCAAGGATGATGCTTTATAGATTTGGTAACACGTCGTCTTCTTCGGTCTGGTATGAACTCTGCTATCTGGAAGCCAAGGGAGCGGTGAAGAAGGGAGACAGGATTTGGCAAATTGCATTTGGAAGTGGTTTTAAGTGTAACAGCGCAGTTTGGAAATCCATTTCTGTTCCCAATCCAGAGGAAAGAAATGCTTGGTCAGATAGAATTCATTTGTATCCTGTACAGACACCGATTGCGCCATGACTCTTCACTGTCATGTTGATGCTGCAATGACCTCTCGAAGTATTCCTACATGTTCTCTTGTACGAGTCTAGATACATTTGCCATGAGCCCTGGATCTGAGAAACATGCCATTTAGTCGTGAACATGTCCTAATTTCACTTGTTCATCCCTTTGGCATTCCAAGACTAGAGCAGGCACATCCCAAATTCCTGTGAACTGGGAAATATAGCAATATAGCACTTCATGTCCTTGAAAACAAATGGAAACGAATATATTTAACAATACTCTTGATTTTATAAAGGACTAGCGCAGCAAAACAACATACCTTTGACGGTCCTGCCATTTTATCGACGGCATATCTGTACCATCTGAAGCGAGACATTCCCTTCGGCTTTTGATAGATTACAGGCCCTTTCACCCAATTTCACGTTAGCTGGAAAAATCCTCAGTTCTTTGCTGTGAAATATATCGACGGCCTATCCTATGATCACTTGGTCCCAGCTGGTTCAAGTCTACCGATCTACGCCCCATCAAAAGCTCAAGAAGAACCACACCGAATGCATAAACATCACTTTGTAGAGTGGGCTTCCCTGTCTATCATGAAAAGAGACAGGCTAATCCTTAAATCTAACTGGCTAGTCAAATTTAACCAGGCAAAAATCAATCTCTGGGACTGAAGATTGTTGTGCAATAATCCTTGCTTTGTCAAAGGCATAGACTCCAACTGATTAGGGGTTAGTCTCAAGGCCTAACTTCATCCTCTCTGCAATCATCAAGCAGTTCTGCCACCATAGTTGAAGTTCCAGCTTCATCACAACCTTTTTTTTTTCCTTTGAGATGTATAATTAATTACCAAATTTTTGACGAGTGGAAATTGTGCTCTTGTTTGATTTTTTTCTATTTAATATATACGGTGAATATTATAGTCGATTCGCAATCGCAATTTAAACGTTTTTTTTTTTACAAGTATCCCAAAGTTAGGCAGCATCAATGCTTTAAAAAAAAAAAAGTAGTGTTGTCAAATAGAATCAGCATCACTAATTAGCTTTTTTTTTTTCCTTTTGATGGTGATGATTACTCGCTACATCAAAACAGGAAAATTTCTAAATCTGGTCACATGCATGTATAGTCAGATCTATAAGATATCCATGGAGTAAGAACAGTTCTACACAAAAGATGGAGAGGGAAAATGTAACCCACTTGGTTAAAAATGCTAGAAAAGGATAGTTGGGTTACCCTAAACCTCCTTTCGTTCTAGACTAGTTTTCCTTCGTCTACTGAGATTTCAAGGCTTTTGACGTCATGTGCTGCTTGGACAGGATCTCAGCAATGAGCTGGCGACCAAATAAGTGTGAGTTCTTAAGGATCAGGTTTCTTGTTGAGGAATCAACAACATAACCTTGGCCTGGCATCCATTGTAGCAATTGTATAAGCAAGTCCTTCTTTTCAGGTTCAGCAATGTAACGTGACACAGCCATCTGAAATAGTTCCTGTAAAAAAGAAGACAGCTCATTATGCTGAAAAATGACTTAGATTTTAGGGTCAGGGAGGGAAATTGGACTCTGAAGTTGCATGCCGTGCATTTATCTATCAACTACTCAGAAGTCATATTCCTCAAGAGTTAATGCAAATTGCAGGTGTTGGGAAAGTGCAAGTTCTAATGTGTGGGCGTGCCCAACTGATGCGGTACAAGAAGAATAATTTTCAAGATAACTGTAGTCTGTAGTTTTATTAATTTTATAGGGCTTCATTCTTTTGCAAGTTTCCTCCTTGTGATTATTTTATTATTTATTAGGATTTTATTTCCTAATTTATCACATTTATACATTGGATTAGGAAAGTAGATTTAGAACTTCATGATTATTTTCTTCGTTTTTTTGTGGATTTAAAAACCCCTCTCTTGTGGATTCAGGAAACACTTCTTGAGGGATTAAGGGTTGCCTAGTGGATCGAAAACTTCCTTGAATTTCATCTGTCTTGTTCTACATCAATTGGTATTAAAGCCTCTGATTTCATTGCTTTTAAAGTTCGAGAAAACCCAATTTCTTGGCTGTTTTCAGAAAGCCTTACTTGCTACTGCTGCATCATCTAGGGGAGTTGATAAAAGTTTAAGAATTTTTTTTTTGTTTAGAAAACCCAATTTTGTTTAAAAAAAAATTCTGACAAAAAAAAAATTCTGATAAATGTACAATCTGATCAAAAATGAAAATGCGTATCCAAATTCACTAATATTAATAAAAAAAAATCAATAAAATAAAATAAAAGCATAAGACAGTGAAAAATACAAAGCCAAACTCACTTAAAATTTGATTAATAGAAGATTTTTATACTTATAGTTAGTTTAGAGGGGGGGGGGGGAATTGAAGCACATTCAAGTGTATGATTTAGACAAGTTCACTTGCTAAATATGTAAACTTTTATAGAATGAAAAAAAGTGGAAACTAATTTAGTTTCAAAATCAAATTCACATGTATTTTCTTTGATCTATTATTTTGCCTTCACCACTTCTCTTTCTTAATGTATTTTCGCTAGCTCAACATCATTACACACGAGAAGCCACCTCGTCCAACCTTATGAAAACCAGTAGTAGAAATCTCCACAAAGCTACAACACTCAGTGCCCCTTTTTATATCAACTCCCAACTTAACTTTTTTTGAAAAATATATCATGTTGACTGTGTTTTTCCTTTTCAAAATGAACTATTATATATATATATATATAACACACACACACTTATATATAAGTATCGATTGAATCTAAAGTGAGTGTGGCTTTATATTTTATGTTTTTATTGGTCTAGTTTTATAAAAAAAAAAATCTTAGGAGAACTTTGTTTTGTACCTTTCCTTTATTGATTGAATTGCATAGGTTATATTTTCCATGCCCTTTTTTTCAAGTGAATTTGCTTTGTTTTCAAAATCCAATTTTATCTTTAAACTGAATCATGTTAAAATTTGTTTAGGTAGCTAATTGATGAACTATCCATACTTCTCAGAGTAAATTGCAGTTTACAAAATATACTTTAGGGGAATAATGAATTTTACCCTTGGTTCTTCTTATCTAAACTGGAGACCATCTGGTATTCTGATGCCATCTAAGACTAAGGAAAAAAAGCTACAGAACTATTTTCGATATGATACAGGAAATCATCAAATCCTGATGCCTCTAGCGTTTACAATTCCCAGCATGCATTCATCTTTATAATAGAGTCCCCACAACCTAACATGTATCATGAGTTTGGCATGGTAATATGAACTAGTTTACAATTCCCAGCACGCATTCATCTTTATAATAGAGTCCCCACAACCTAACATGCATCATGAGTTTGGCATGGTAATATGAACTAGAAGTAACGACTGAACTGCAAGTTTCTCCGTCAAACAAAAACAAGCAAAATATCACCAAATATAATTTCATACAAGTCCATTGTCATTACCTGATCAATCTTGTATCCAGAACCATGAATAACCTTCATAACATCATTTATCATATTGATGTCACCAAGCTTCACAAATGAGCTTGCAAACTTCTTAATTGCAGCTGGAGAGATCAATTCTGCATTATCCTGACAAAAATGTTTAAAGAAAACAATCAATGCAAGAACAGATAATATATCCAATAATCTTCAAGAGAGTACAGCATACCTTAACTACTACATAAGCATCTTTGAGAAGCCTTCCAGCAATAAGAATGTGTAAAATATCCTCATGAAAGGCTTTAGACATTGTCCTTTTGCTAGACTTCAACATACTGTAAACAGAAAAGGCTTCTGCATGGGCTTTAATTTTACCAAGATGAAGAATCAATGAGGAACAAAGCTCCTGGAAAAAAGAATAGATGTAAAAAGCTTCACAGTCACAATCTTTCAGTTAATTTATTTATTCTAAATTACAGATTGCAGCCCATTTTCAAAGGTTACTAGAGAGTACTGGATCAGTTTCTTAATTTCTGGGTCTTTATCATGCTTTTGCATGATCATGTCTGAATACAATAGCCAATAAGATTACAAGACTTCAAATTGTATTGGAAATAAACCGAATGGATAAATAAATCAAAGAGGCATTCTCAGAAGTCTCTTAGCAAGAAGTTAGGTAAGCGAGCATACCTCCATAGGTTGATGGCCTTTCCTATGCATGTCTTCCATGGTCTGGTAAGCAAGCATATATAACTTCTCCTTGCAAAAATACTTGATAAGAATATGGAAAGTATTATAGTCAGGACTGATCGCCAATTCATCCATTTTCCTCATTGTTCGCATCACACTCTCTTTTTCACCTGTTCTACAGTAGGCACAAAGAATTGTATTCAATATAACTACGTCATATTTATCATACTTGGCTTCAAACTCCTCCGCCAACTCCTTTGCCTCTTCAAAAAGGCCACCTCGGCAAAATGATGAAATCATGATACTGTACGAATAGCCACCTGAAGGCAGGAAAAGGGATTTATGTTCACAAAATGTAGGTTTTCTCTTGAAAGAAAACAACAGAGTGTATAGATTGTAGAAGCATGCACAAAATATTCTAGCAATCTGAGAATGTGACAAAATGTAGTCATGAACAAATGCAGTTCAGACAGCTTATAAAACAAACAAAACGGTCAAACAAAGTCAATATTCACACATTAACAGTGATACGGGTTCATATAAGCCATCCATCAAACATCATATTATAGTGAACTGCTTGTAGTAATAATGGTTCCAATATCCGAACAAAGCAGAACATTAGAAGCTGGCGGATAGTATAAAATCAAATCCAAAACCAAAAAGAAAAACTTATCCTGAATCCATTGCCAAATAATTTCAATCCCCAAAATTGATTACAGAGGATCAACAAGGAAAATAGCACACTTGATGAAGATCATATATATTAAGTTAAATATGCTACCACTTAATTTAAGACAAAACCCTTAGAGATTAACTCCATGGGTAACTAAACGGCATTTAAGCTTCTTATTCACACTAACACAAGCAGGTTACCAAATCCATAGTCACAGATGTTTTAGATAAGTATCAGATGAGAATTGTAAAATGCCAACATGTCCTAGATTACATACCAGATTTAACACCTTTTTCCTTCATTTCATTGAAAACTGATCTTGCTTCATCTAAGAGCCCATTCTTAGCAAGGCCATCCATCAATAAACAATAGGGCATCTACAAATTGATTTACATGTAATGAGCTACAGGAGCATAGAAAAAGGAAAGAAAAAAAAGAAGGATGGCTGTAGATTCCAGAAATTATTGAACCTGGACCCAATTTGTTGACATAATTTCCTCAGTCTCAATTTCCATCCAAAAACATAAGAGATAGAAAATACAGCTTTGATCAGACATAAATATGTCAGTTTGAGCTTCATTTACCTCATCTTTTGCAAAGCCCAAGGTATCCAGTTCTACCAGAAGGTCTCTGGATTTTTCAAACAAGCCTCCTCTTACATATACCTTTAACAGAGTTGTCAATATTACCTGCAAGCATTAGAATGAAATTAAAAAACACTGATGCCAAGGATTTAATGATTAATTTATTTGTTGACAAATAAAAGAAAACAGTGTAAGAAAAATAGTCCAAGGAACAAAAAAGTAGCAAATAAGGCTAAAAAAAGGTCTCGATGTTCATCTATTATCTGACAAATAAACGAAAATATATCAAATCAAAAGGTCTTAGCAGCACAATATACCAAATAGAGATCAAGAAAAAATTGAATCTGCAACAAGAAGAAAATGAACGAAGCTGTAAAGTAATGTTCTGCAACAAGAATACCATTGACCTCAATTACATATTTTATGGTCAAATTTCCTCATAACTACTACAAAAAGGCATCATGATAAGGAACAAAGTGTTTGACCTTAACTGTTTCCACAAGTATAAGCCATTGAAGTCTAGCAGTGGAATTAAATCTAAAAAATGGGTTATTGTTTTAGGAAGGGCTATAGTTTACTTTTTTTTCCCACAATTATTTTTATTATTTAAACCAACATCAATTCAGAGCCACTGAAACCAAGTCAGTTTGGAGCTTGGTAATAAGTGGATAGAAATAGACAATGGCAATAGGGACAATGAACACAGAATTCTATTATATTTATTGCAATGGAAACAAAGATGTTACACCACTAAAAACCCATGGCAAGAAAAACATGAAACAAACCTTATTTGGTACTAACCCTGAAGATTTCATGTCCTGCACCAACTCTTCAGCCTTCTTGTAGTTTCCATCAGAAGAGTATGCATTGAGTAACGAGCTATAATGAAATATATTAGGCGAATGACCCTCATCCTTCATCTGGTTAAAGTAGCTTTGTGCTTCTTCACACCGATTATTTGAAGCACAAACTGCCAAAAGTGTCCCATACATTATGCTGTCCATCTGCAGTCCATTATAATTCAGTTCCTGAACCAGATCCAATGCCTTAGAATACCCATCTTTGATTTTCATGCACCCAGCAAGCAGCTAAGATACCAAAAAAAATATTAGTTATGATGGTGAATGAAAGAAATCAGAAAAATTAGAATGCAAGAACATCTTCTATTCCCCAGTAGATTAAAAAGCAGGCATGTAGCTGATTCTATATAGAGTAAATATATGACTATATCAATTATGAATGAACACATTCTCTCTTTCTGCAGCAGGTTTGGGTGCCAGGTCAACCAACTTAAAACATAATAAAATGGAATCAGTATGAAATCTTAACAGATGCAGTTTTGATCTAAATCATACATACACACACATATAAAGTTGTATATAACTTAACACATTCCCGTGTACACATAAAGACATTACTATACATGGGTTTGTTGTATGGCACCAGAGAAAAAACAATAAAAGCTTGAAGATGTGGAGAGGCATGTTCCTAACTTAACATCTAAAACATTAAATAGGAGCCATGTAAAGACCCATGCGCAATGATGATGGAGGGCACTGCATTCAGACACCATCAGCTACTGTTTCCATTCTTAGACCCATATTATGGATGCATGTTTTTACGATACTTGTTAGACAAGAAGCAACAATAAACCAAATGTCAATACAACTAGTGTGA
>Ga0325400_1006811_pt1 | contig 10899 bp, 11 predicted proteins | sample PopdelMetagenome_2_FD_205662 | JGI IMG/M metagenome (GOLD analysis project Ga0325400, IMG submission 205662) | Populus deltoides microbial communities from Bellville, Georgia, United States - Xylem-PdKOR-R1 | ecosystem: Host-associated > Plants > Phyllosphere > Stem > Wood/Secondary xylem...
AACCGTTGCATACGCTCCCAGATGCCATAGCCCCAAGGCCGGATCACCATGCAGCCGCGCACCCCCGACTCCTCGGCCATGTCCGCCTCGGCGACGACGGCTTGGTACCAGGCGGCGAAATCCTGTTCGCGGGTGATGGGGAGCGCGTGCTTCATGGGCGGGCGCGATAGCGCGGCGGTGCGCCCGCGTCACCCCGGCGGCGGCCCTTCACCTGGATCATGGCCGCGAGCGCAACGACCGGCAGTGCAACCGGTTCGTCGCGTGCCGCGGCTCGGTCCGGCAACTCCGCGCGGCGCCGGGCATAATGGTCGCACCGTCGCCGTGCCCCTTGCGCGACGGACCAGAGGAGCACCACCATGGCCAACGACAACCTCAAGACGCTGGTTTCCGAGGGCCTCGCCGCGATGAAGGCGGGCAGCGACATCGCCGCCCGTGCCACGGACGAGATCGGCGACGATGCCACCCACCCGGACCTGAAGGCCGCGCTGGACGAGGGCAACCGAACCTCGCGCGAATGGGCCGACCGCATCAGCCGGGCGGTGCAGCAGGCCGGTGGCGGCGACACGAACGACAATCCCGTCCTGGAGGCGCATTACGAGGTCAGCCGCCGCATCCGTCAGCAGGCGGCCGACGACATGTCGCGGGACCTGGGCATCATCGCCAGCGGTCAGCTCGCCATTCATTACTGGATCGCCGCGTTCGGGACCATGGCCAGCTATACGAAGCAGCTCGGCATGGCGGATGTCGCGCGCGACATGAAGGCGTCCGCGGACGAGGCCAAGCAGGCCGACGAGAAGCACACTGCACTGGCCGAACGGCTGCTCAACCAAGGTTGATCGCCGGCGCTCGACTCACCCGGTCTACCGGCTAAGGGGACCGGGTGAGCGACCGCCTCCTGCCCGCCATCGGCCTGCGCCTGCTGTCGGCGCTGCTGTTCTCGGCCATGAACGCCGCGATCAAGCTGGCCGAGCTGCGTGGGGCGACCCTCGGCGAGCTCCTGTTCTTCCGCCAGGCGGGGGCGGCGGTGCTGGTGACGGCGGTGATCGCGGCCGGGCCGGGGCTCCGGTCGGTGCGCACCGCCCGCTTCGGGGCGCATGTCGGGCGCGCCGCGGTCGGGCTGACCTCCATGGCGTTCGTCTTCTCGGCGCTGGTGCTGCTGCCGCTGCCCGAGGCGACGACGCTGAGCTTCACCATTCCGCTGTTCGCCACGGTGCTGGGGGCGCTGCTGCTCGGCGAGCCGACCGGCTGGCGGCGCTGGACGGCGGTGGCGACAGGATTCGCGGGGGTGGTGATCGTCGCCCAACCCTTTTCCGCGGATGCGGGCGGCGAGCACTTCCCGCTGGTGGGGGCGGCCTGCGGCATCGTCGCGGCCTTCCTGACCGCAGCCGTGATGATCCTGCTGCGCCAGATCGGTCGGACGGAGGCGGCGGGAACCACCGTGTTCTGGTTCTCCGCCCTGTCCTGCCTGCCGCTCGGCATCGTCTACGCGTTCGTGGCGAGATCGCATCCGCCGATCGTATGGGCACTGCTCGCGATCATCGGGCTGGCCGGCGGGTGCGCGCAGCTGGCCATGACAGGATCGCTGCGCCGCGGGGCGGTGTCGCTGGTGGTGCCGATGGACTATTCGTCGCTGCTGTGGGCGACGGCGTTCGGCTGGCTCGCCTTCGGGGTATGGCCGACCCCCGCGACCTGGCTGGGTGCGCCCGTCATCATCGGCTCCGGACTCTACATCGTCTGGCGCGAGCATGTCCGCCGGCGGGAGGCGACGGTGCGCGCGGCCCCCGACGAGTGACGCCGGCCTGCGGCGTCAGCCGAGGACCAGCAGCCGCAACCAGAAGAACAGCGACGGCGCGGCGATCACGCCCAGCACCACCAGCGCCCAACGGAGCGGCCGGCCGCGCCGTTCGCGGCGGATCAGCTCGATCGGCGCGGCGATCGCCCCGACCGCGATGGAGGGCAGCACGAAAGCCGCAATCGTCGCCAGCCCCTTGGGATCGTCGCTGAGCATGGGCAGGCCCAATCCCTGCACCCACACGAACAGCAGCACGAAGCCCGATGTCATTCCCGCCGCGGCACCAAGGACGATGCCGCCGCAGCCCAGGCCCAATTGCCGGTTGGTCGGCTCAGCGGCCACGCGCGGTCCCGGCCAGCAGCCGGCGCCCACGCAGGTACATCTCCAGCCGCTGCGCGGTGAACAGGCCGAGCACCAGGCTGATCGCGATGTCGGTCACCGCCATCGCGTCGAGCCCCAGCGCGGCGTCCACCGTCTGGTTGCGCATCGCCTGGCGCACCAGCACGACGCCCAGGATGAACAGGAACGCCGCGGGTGAGCCGCGATGGTTGAGCCGGTGGGTCTCGGCATCAACGGTGATCCGCATCATCCGCCCGCGCTGCCAGCCGAGCAGCCCGCCGGCCGCCAGCGCCGCCGCGCACAGCCCCCACACCCATGCCGGGGGCGGCGCGGAGCCGTACAGGGCGATCGCGACGACCAGGTGGATCGCCGGCACCACCCACAAGCGTTCGAGCTTCAGCGGTCGGTCCTGGCTCATCCGCCGCCAGCGGATGGTGAACACGACCACCAGGACGACGACCGGGATCGCGTATTGGAGCCAGCCATACGGCCCGACCGCCTGCCCGCCCATTATGCGACTGCCTCGGAGGAGGCAGGGGTCGAGGCCGGCTCGCGCCAGACGAGCACCGGCTTTCGCGCCGCGCGGGTTTCATCCAGGCGCGCGCGGGGGGCGAAATGCGGCGCCGTCTTCAGCGCCTTGTCCCCCGCCTTGGCGCGTTCGGCGACCGAGCGGAGCGCGCCGATGAACTGGTCCAGCGCCGCCTTGGACTCGGTCTCGGTCGGCTCGACCAGCATCGCGCCGTGGACCACCAACGGGAAGTAGACGGTCATTGGGTGGAAGCCCTCGTCGATCAGCCCCTTGGCGATGTCGAGCGTCGAGAATCCCTCGGCCAGGTCCGCGTCGGAGAACAGCGCCTCGTGCATGCACGGCCCCGCTCCCGCGAACGGCGCGTCGAGCGTGCCTTCCAGCGAGCGCAGCACGTAGTTGGCGTTGAGCACCGCATCCTCGGCGACCTGCCTGAGGCCATCGGCGCCGTGGCTGAGGATGTAGGTCAGCGCGCGGGTGAACATACCCATCTGGCCGTGGAACGCGGTCATCCGGCCGAAGCTGTCGGGGTGGCGATCCCCGGCGGTCTCTTCCTCGACCAGGGTGATGTACCCGTCGCCGTGCCGCTCGGTGAAGGGCAGCGGGCCGAACGGGCTCAGCGCCTCCGACAGCACCACCGGCCCCGACCCCGGTCCGCCGCCGCCGTGAGGCGTGGAGAAGGTCTTGTGGAGATTGATGTGCATCGCATCGATGCCCAGGTCGCCCGGCCGCACCCGCCCGACGATGGCGTTGAAGTTTGCTCCGTCGCAATAGACGTAGCCGCCGGCCGCGTGGACCGCGTCCGAAATCCGCTTCAGGTCGCGCTCGAACAACCCGCAGGTATTGGGGTTGGTGATCATCACCGCGGCCACGTCCGGCCCCAGCCGCGCCTCCAGCGCTTGCGTGTCGACCCGGCCGTCCGCGGTCGCCGGGATGTCCTCGACCGCGAAGCCGGCGAAGGCGGCGGTGGCGGGGTTGGTGCCGTGCGCCGATTCGGGCACCAGCACGACGCGGCGGTGCCCCTCGCCGCGCTTCTCCAGCGCCGCCTTGATCGCCAGCATGCCGCACAGCTCGCCGTGCGCGCCCGCCTTGGGGCTCATCGCGACGCCGTGCATGCCCGTCAGGTCGATCAGCCAGAAGGCGAGCTGGTTGATGACGGACAGCGCCCCCTGCACCGTGTCGACGGGCTGCAGCGGGTGCACGTCGGCGAAGCCGGGCAGCCGCGCCATCCGCTCGTTGAGGCGGGGATTGTGCTTCATGGTGCACGAGCCGAGCGGGAACAGCCCCAGGTCAATCGCGTAGTTCTGGCGGCTGAGCCGCGTATAATGGCGCACCGTCTCCGGCTCGCTCAGCCCCGGCAGCCCGATCGGCGCCTTGCGGGTCAGGTCGCCCAGCCGGTCGTGGTGCACGTCGCCCTCGGCGAAGTCGACGCCGGTGGTTCGGGTGGAGCCGATCTCGAAGATCAGCGGCTCCTCCAGCATGAGAGCGCGGTTCCCGGTGAAGGTCGGCGCGGGCGCATCGGTACCGCCCGCGCTCATCTCGGGCTTCCACCCGCTCTGGTTGATGGTCATGCCAGCACCTCCTGAAGCGCGGTCGCCAGCGCCTCGACATCCTCTTTCGTGGTGGTCTCGGTGACCGCGACGACCAGCCCGTTCGCCAGCGCGTCCTCCCCCGGGTAGAGCCGCCCCAGCGACACCCCCGCGAGCACGCCGCGCTCCGCCAGCGTCCGCACGGCCGGCCGCGCTTCCTGCCCCAGGTCCAGCGTGAATTCGTTGAAGAACCGATCGGTGACCAGCCGGACTCCCGGCACCTTCCCCAGCCGCTCGGCCGCATGGACCGCGCCGGCATGGTTGAGCCCCGCCAGGCGCCTGAGCCCCGCCTCGCCCAGCAAGGTCATGTGGATCGAGAAGGCGAGCGCGCACAGGCCCGAATTCGTGCAGATGTTGCTCGTCGCCTTCTCGCGTCGGATATGCTGCTCGCGGGTCGACAGCGTCAGCACGAACCCGCGCTTGCCGTCGGCGTCGACCGTCTCGCCGCAGAGACGCCCAGGCATCTGGCGGACATATTTCTCCTTGCAGCCGAACAGGCCCACATAAGGCCCGCCGAACTGGAGGCCGACGCCGAGCGACTGGCCCTCCCCCACCACGATGTCGGCGTCCATCTCGCCCGGCGACTTCAGGGCGCCCATCGCCACCGGCTCGGTCACGACCGCGATCAGCAGCGCCTTTCTCGCGTGGCATGCGTCCGCGAGCGGCTGGAGGTCGCCGATGCGGCCAAGGATGTCCGGATATTGCACCACGACGCAGCTCGTGTCGTCATCGATCGCGGCGATCAGCCGGTCGAGGTCCATGTCGGACGAAAGGTCGGGGACGGCGGTGTCCAGCACGTCGCCGGTGTACTTGGCCATCGTCTTGGCGACCGAGGCGTAGTGCGGATGGAGCCCCGACGACAGGATCGCCTTGGTCCGCCGCGTGATCCGCCGCGCCATGCCCACCGCCTCCCAGCAGGCGGTCGAGCCGTCGTACATCGACGCGTTGGCGACGTCGGTGCCCAGCATCCGCGCGACCTGCGTCTGGAACTCGAAGAGCATCTGCAGCGTGCCCTGCGCGATCTCGGGCTGGTAGGGGGTGTAGGCGGTCAGGAACTCGCCACGCTGGATCAGGTGGTCGACCGATGCCGGCACGTGATGCCGGTACGCGCCGCAACCGAGAAAGAACGGCACCTCCCCCGCGACGGTGTTCCGCCGCGCCAGCGCGGTCATGTGCCGCTCCACCGCCAGCTCGGTCATGTGGTTCGGCAGCCCCGCGATCGGCCCGTCGAGCCGCGCCGCCTCCGGCACGTCGGCGAACAGGTCGTCGATCGAGTGGACACCGATGGTCGCCAGCATCGCCTCGCGATCGTGGCCGGTCAGGGGAAGGTAGCGCAACATGGGTCTCCGGCCGATGGCCAACAACGATCCGTCACCCCCGGCATCGTGCCGGGGTCCACCGTTCCGCAAATCCGATGGTTTCGGAGCTCGCGGGTCGGTGGATGCCGGGACAAGCCCGGTATGACGCTAAAGCTTGGCGACGAAGCTCGCATAGGCGGTCTCGTCCATCAGCTCGTCGAGCTCCGACGTGTCGGACAGGGTTAGCCGGAAGAACCAGCCCTCGCCTTCCGGGTCCGAGTTGACCAGCGACGAATCGTCCGCGAGCGCCGCGTTGCCCTCGATCACCCTCCCCGACACCGGCGAATAGACGTCGGACGCGGCCTTGACCGACTCGACCACCGCCGCCTCGTCGCCCTTCGACAGCTGGCGCCCGTCGGCGGGCACGTCGACGAACACCACGTCGCCCAGCTGCCCCTGCGCATAGTCGGAGATACCGACCGTGCCGGTCTCGCCGTCGACGTCGATCCATTCATGATCTTCGGTGAAGTAGCGGCTCACTTGCTGCCTCCTGCGCGGACGTAATTGTGTGGAACGAAGGGCATCGCGGCGACGGTCGCGTCATGGACCTTGCCGCGCTGAACGAGGCGGACGGCGGTGCCGGGCACCGCCTGGTCGGTGGGGAGATAGGCCATCGCGATCGGCGCGCCGACCGTGGGCGCGAACCCGCCGGACGTGACGCGGCCGACCGTGGCGCCGTCGGCGTCGACCACGCTGGCGCCCTCGCGGACCGGCTGGCGGCCGGCGATCAGCAGCCCGACGCGCTTCGCCGCCGGCCCGGTCTCGCGCTCGGCAAGGATGCGGGCGGCCCCCGCGAAGTCCGCCGCCTCGCGCCGCCGCTTGGCCAGCGCGAAGCCGAGGTCGGCCATCACCGGCGTGGTCTCGGGATCGAGGTCATGACCGTAGAGCGGCAGCCCCGCCTCCAGCCGGAGCGAGTCGCGGGCGCCGAGCCCGATCGGCTCGACCTCCGGCTCCGCGCACAGCGCGTCGGCGAAGGCGGCGGCGTGCGAGGCGGGCAGCGAGATCTCGAACCCGTCCTCGCCGGTATAGCCGGACCGGCTGATCCAGAGAGGAGCGCCGTCCCAATCGAACGCACCCGCGGTCATGAACACGAGGTCGCGGACGCCGGGCACCAGCCTTTCCAGCGCATCGACCGCCTTGGGACCTTGCAGCGCCAGCAGCGCCTGCTCGTCCATGAGGTTCAGCGTCACATCGTCCGACACCGCGTCGAGCAGGTGGCCGATATCGTCATATTTGGTCGCGCCGTTGACGACCATGTACAGTTCCTCGCCGCGGCGGGTGACCATCAGGTCGTCGAGCACGCCGCCTTCCTCGTTGAGGAGCAGCGAGTAGCGCATCCGTCCTTCGCCGAGGCCGGTCACGTCGCCGGGCAGCACCGCCTCCAGCTCGCGCGCGGCGTCGGCGCCGGTGAAGACCAGCTGGCCCATATGGCTGACGTCGAACAGCCCCGCGGACGCGCGCGTCCATAGATGCTCCGCCATGATGCCCTGGTACTGGACGGGCATCTGGTAGCCCGCGAACGGCACCATCCGTCCGCCGCGGGCGCGGTGCCAGGCGTCCAGCGGCAGGAGCTGGACCGGGGTCTCGGATCCTTCCGCGGCCTCGATGCCGTCCTGGATATCGGGGGGAAGATCCACTGGTGCACTCATCGGTCGCTACTCCAAAAGGGGAACGGCGGCGGGCGATCCCGCATCCGTCCGGCTCCCCCTCTGTCACGGGACCTGAGAGCTTTCCCTCAGGTTTGATGCCCGAGGTTACCCCTTCGGTGGCCGCCGCCGGAGCGGAGGCGCTTTCCAGAGTGTCGTATGCGCCCCCTCGCGGTCCCTGGTGCCTGAGAGATTCCGGGGTGGTTGCTCCTTCGGCGGCCGGCATGCTCCCTGCAAGGGACCGGCGCTCTCCCGCAGAGGGCATCGACGGACCGAGCCTTGGCCCGCCGCCTCGCCGCCGTCAACCGGCCGCGTGCGGCCCCTCACCGTCGACTCGCGCGAGGGATGAAGATGGGTTCAGCGGAGACGCCGAGTAGGTCCGGTGGGCGGCAGCGCCCGTCCTCTACCCCCTCGGAGACGGAAGCACGGCCCGACGGTCAAACAGCCTTGCCCGCGTCGGCTCGCTCGTCATCTCCGCGCGCGCCCTCCCAACCGACTAACGCTGCGCGTTGTAGCGGAGCTGCTCGTCGGTGAGCTGGAAGCCGACCAGCGCCTCGAAGCTGGCGCGCAGCACCGCCTGGCGCACCTCCGGCTGGGTCAGCGGATCCACCGCCGCCTCCTCGTCGCCGGCCTTGCGGCGCTGGGTGATGCGCTGGCGAATGGCGTCGGGGATGGTGGCCGCGGCGCGCGACACGGTGGCGCTCGCCTCGCCGGTGGCAGAGGCGCGCAGCTGGCCCGCGTCGAAGTGGACGGTGGCCTGGCCGACCCGCTTCGCGACCACCGCGCTACCGCCGCGCACCAGCGCGATGTAATAGGGCAAGGTCACGTCGCGCGCCGCGCCCGCGTCCGTCCGACGCGCGTCGACCCGGAACGTCACGGCCGTGGCGATCTGGTCGCCGGTCTCGTTGCAGGTGCCGCGCACCTCCGTCATTACCGCGGCGAGGTCGAGGGCGGCGACGCTGCGGTCGGCGCCGGAGAACAGCGTCACGTCGCCGGTGCCCGCGGCCACCCCGACCACCGGGCAGGCGGAGCGGACCGCGGTGATCCCGCCCGTCGCGTCGAGCTCGCCCCGGCCGGCGCATCCGGAAAGGATCAGCGCGGCGGCCGCCGCGGGAAGAAGGGCTTTCACGAAACGCACCTCGAAACTGGATCGCCGGTCCATAGGAACCGGCTTCACCCCGCGCAAGCAATCGCGTAAGCGCGATCGCCATGGGCACCCCCTTCCCCAAGCCCGCGCTGGAGCTGGTGATCGCCGCCCCCCGCGGCTTCTGCGCCGGCGTCGACCGCGCCATCCGCATCGTCGAACTCGCCATCGAGAAGCACGGCTCGCCCGTGTTCGTCCGTCACGAGATCGTCCATAACAAGTTCGTGGTGGACGCGCTCAAGGCCAAGGGCGCGGTGTTCGTGGAGGAACTGGACGAGGTGCCGGACGACGCCCCCGTCGTCTTTTCCGCGCACGGCGTGCCCAAATCCGTCCCGATGAACGCGCAGGAACGCGGGCTCGACTATCTCGACGCCACCTGCCCGCTGGTCTCCAAGGTCCACCGCCAGGCGGAACGGCTGGTCGCGTCGGGCCGCCATATCGTGTTCATCGGCCATGCCGGCCATCCGGAGGTGATCGGCACCTTTGGTCAGGTACCGGCGGGTGACATGTCGCTGGTCGAAACGGTCGCCGATGTCGAGGCGTTCGCGCCCGCCGATCCCGACAACCTCGCTTTTCTGACCCAGACCACCCTGTCGGTGGACGACACCGCGCAGGTGGTGGCCGCGCTGCAGCGGCGCTTTCCCACGATCCAGGGGCCGCGCGGCGAGGACATCTGCTACGCGACCTCCAACCGCCAGGCGGCGGTCAAGGCGATCGCGGCGGAGTGCGACGCGATGCTGGTGATCGGCGCGCCCAATTCGTCCAACTCGGTGCGCCTGGTCGAGGTCGCGGAGCGCGAGGGCACGCCCGCGCTGCTGATCCAGCGCGCGAACGAGCTCGACTGGACCTTTCTCCACGGCGTCGGCACGCTCGGCATCACCGCCGGCGCCTCCGCGCCCGAACTGCTGGTGCGCGAACTGGTGGACCGGTTGTCGCTGCGCTTCGACGTGACGGAACGCGAGGTCGAGATCGGCCGCGAGACGATCGCCTTCAAGCTGCCGCGCGGGCTGGACGCGGCCGCCTAGCCCGGATCGCGTCCCTAGTTCCGTCCGCATCGCGGAGCCAAGCGGCGCCGCATGCGGGACCTCAGACGCCGGGCCGGCCGGGCCGCCACGACGGGGGGAGACAAGCATGGCCGTCTACACCCACGTCCCCGCCGAGTCGCTCGCCACCTTTCTGGAGCGTTACGATGTCGGGCGGCTCCTGTCCGCCAAGGGCATCGCCGAGGGCGTTGAGAACTCCAACTACCTCGTCGACACGAGCGGCGGCCGCTACATCCTCACGCTCTACGAACGGCGCGTGGCGGCGGGCGACCTGCCCTTCTTCCTCGACCTGCTCGACCACCTCGCCGCCAAGGGCCTGCCCGTCCCGCCGGCGATCAAGGACCGGGACGGGGTGGCGATCCAAGAGCTGGAGGGCCGCCCGGCCTGCCTGATCCGCTTCATGCCGGGCGTGTCGCTGTCGACGCCTTCCTCCACCCAGGCCCAGGCCGCGGGCGAGGCGATGGCGGCGATGCATGCGGCGCTGGACGACTTCGCGCAGGACCGGCCGAACACCATGGGCGCCGAGACGTGGCCCGCCCTGTACGAGCGGTGCGGCGACAGCCTGGACCGCATCGCGCCGGGGCTCCACGCCGATCTCGGCCGGGCGCTGGACGAGGTGCTCGCGACCTGGCCGAAGCCGGGCGAGCTGCCGCGGTCGGTCATCCATGCCGACCTGTTCCCGGACAATGTTCTGACGCTGGGCGATCAGGTTACCGGACTGATCGATTTCTACTTCGCCTGCACCGACGTGCGGCTCTACGACTTGGCGGTGATGCACGCGGCCTGGAGCTTCGATGCGACGGGGCGCCGGTTCGACGACCGGATCGGCGAGGCGCTGGTGTCGGGTTATCAGGCCCGCATGCCGATTGGCACGGCGGAGCGGGCGCGCCTGTACCCGCTGGCGGCGGGGGCGTGCCTGCGCTTTACCCTGTCGCGCGCCTGGGACTGGCTTAACACGCCCGCCGATGCGCTGGTGACCCGAAAGGATCCTCTCGCTTTCTGGCGCAGGCTGAGAATCTATCACCCTCGGCTGGCATCGCTGCTACGGACGCTGGCATGACGGAAACTCTGGTCGAGATCGCCACCGACGGCGCGTGCAAGGGCAATCCCGGGCCGGGCGGCTGGGGCGCGGTGCTGCGGTTCGGCGCCAACGAGAAGGAACTGTCGGGCGGCGAGGCGCACACCACCAACAACCGCATGGAGCTGACCGCGGTGATCGAGGCGCTGGGCAGCCTCACCCGTCCGTGCCGCATACGGCTGTCCACGGACAGCAAGTATGTGATGGACGGGCTGACCCGCTGGAGCAAGGGCTGGGTGCGCAACGGCTGGAAGACCGCGGACAAGAAGCCGGTCAAGAACGCCGAATTGTGGCAGGCGCTGCTCGCCGCGGTGGAGCGGCACCGGATCGAGTGGGTCTGGGTCAAGGGCCATGCCGGCCATCCGGACAATGAGCGCGCGGACA
>Ga0325400_1006812_pt1 | contig 10899 bp, 7 predicted proteins | sample PopdelMetagenome_2_FD_205662 | JGI IMG/M metagenome (GOLD analysis project Ga0325400, IMG submission 205662) | Populus deltoides microbial communities from Bellville, Georgia, United States - Xylem-PdKOR-R1 | ecosystem: Host-associated > Plants > Phyllosphere > Stem > Wood/Secondary xylem...
TCTATGGAAAAAAAGCTATAAAACAAGCAAACACACAAACAAATTACATATACCACATAAAAATGCCCAAAAAATTAACATTTTCAAAATGAGTTACAACAAAAAACATGTACCTTTTCTCACTTGATGTGATGATTTTTAAAAACAAATGATATAGAACAAGGATGATGACGAATTGAGTGTTAGGGTGACTAAATTTGTGATGATGAAAGCTTGATTTATGACAAAATATGAGGGTTATGTATGTTGTTTTCTGCAATATAAAAAGGAAGAAGAAGAAGAAACGGGAGAGGGGTTGAGGAGGGGTTGTCTGTCAGGTTGTAACTTAAATATTACTGATGGATTCACCGATAAATATTAACAACATGTATATTTCGTTGGCAATTCTGTCTATAATAATGACATATCATTTCTCTTTTTTTATTCCTTCATTTCCAACTATAATTTCCTCGGTATATACAGACAAAATATTTCTGTCAGTAAATACTGATGGACTAACGAGAAAATATTTCATTGGTAAATGTCATTATAAATTACTGACGAGTTTTGTTTCATTAGTATTTTGTTTGTATTTGATAATTTTCTAATAGTATAGATATACCATTAGTTTAGTGGGATCTATATACATAAATCTTGATAATCTAATAGCTCACAATTCTCGTGTATTCAATTCGCAATAATAAGGTATGACGCAAAATGGATTTTGCCTCAATCTTCATACAATAGAAGTATTGCTTTCCTCAAAATATTGCAATTGCTTTTCTCCAAATATTGCAATGTCATGTACAACGTCTATGCAAAGACAGATGTTGTGGCAAAATCTATATTTGTAAAGGACAACCAAGGAAATATTCATTTGTATTTGCGTCTTTACGTAAATAAGGTAATTAAATGATGTGTTCATGTAAAACAAATTCCAAAACAAGCAAAAACCTATATATAACCAAACTTCACACATTACCATTTCATCTCTTCCATTTACAGTAAAAAAGTAAATATCACTCACCTTCCTTACGAAGTTGAATATGCACCTTCTGTCAGCCATTGGATTATAGCATAGATATACTCTAATTTGAAATCTAACCAACAAAATACTTCTCAATTTTCCATCACTACTGTTACAAAGTACATAGACTATACTAGATAATAATAATAATAATAATAAAATTTCAAGTTAAAGAGTAGTCGTGTCTATCCTATATATACACGTGCATACCCACCTTTATATCTATATCATGTCCTAAGACAATATTATTGAAGTAGAAAAATATCATGATTCTTTCACCACAAAAGAAAAATCAAAACTTATTGCTATGAACAAAGCAAGCACCTCAAAAACAAAGGTGACCGATCCCAAACCCAGGAAAGATCGCCATGCAAAGGTGAATGGCAGAGATCGTCGTATCCGCCTGCCAGTTAACTGTGCTGCTAGAGTATTTCAGTTGACTCAAGAGCTTGGTAACAAGACTGATGGTGAGACCATTGAGTGGCTTCTACGCGTGGCTGAGCCAACCATCATTGCAGTCACAGGAAAAGGTATTGGTACGACCAATACTATTCGGGGTCATGCTCAAGCTGCTAGAGTCAACACAACATCGGTTTCATACTCCTCTGACCTAGATCCACTAGTTTCTACAGGGCTTTCGAGTCCTCTCATGGATCCTTCTGAGCCAAGATTTATGGAACCAATTCAAACCCAAGGATTGATTAGTACGAACTGTGAGGTGTCTGCGAATGAACCACTGTCATTCCCTTCTGAGTTTGATAATCTGGAAACAAATTTTGACATGGAATTTCCTGTCAATGATATGTTTCCATCAGTGTCGGTGAACGATCATGAGGAGTAGATGCAAGTAACTTTGTAATCACATAAACACAGTGCATGGACTGAAACTGAAAGATTAAGCAATAAGATTTATGTACAAGTGTTTTTTTTCTTTGTTTAGTTAATGTTGGGACTTCTATATTTTCATAAAAAAAACTAAATTGTGTTATATTATAACATGATTACATTTGATATATATGCTTTGCTTTTCATATTTTTCACAGCATGAGATGAGATAGAGAAAATTCTTTATATGAAAAACAATGCCAAACATAATCATACCAGATGATCCCAATTGGTTCAAATTATTTTATCATATATTTCAAAGATATTATTTGAAATTTACCTATTTATTACAAATATGCTAATTAATTTTGTTTGTTAAGTATTTACTTGGTATCATTGTAATTTTCTATATTGATATCTGATGAACATTTCAATAAATAAAAGTCACTTGCTTCAACTTTATTAATGCATTAAATTAAGGTTAACAAGTTCAACGAACATAATGGAATTAATTGCTTATAATTAAGTTTAAATAGTCAAAGTTATTGTTTGAAGATAGCATGATAGTAAAAATTAGTTCTTAATTTATATTCACACCTAATTATAAACATGGTTATAAAAAATACAGAATTAAGCACTGGTAATTATTATTTACAACAAAGGAATGTTCAATTTAAAAAAGCACTACAAATAAAATTAAAGATGCAATTTTACTATGTAGTTGTTGTAAAACGAATCATGCAAAATCCTTGTGTTTTTACTTTCTTACTACAGTAATAAAGTTTATAACATCAATTTTTTTTTTAAAATAGAATAATACCTAAATTTTTAAGAAAGAAAAAAAGAAAGACGTTACATAATGCCAACGAAGCTAAAACTCATTTATAATAGTCCCTTACAATTTGCAAATGCAAGTTCATGCACAATTTCAATATACAGTAAATAATTTAAGTATGAATTAAACTACGAATAAATATAGAAGATTTTGTTTATTTAAATGCAAAAAATCACCTTGTGCCACTATACTTTCAACTTTTAGTCATATTAATTCCTATAATCTATTTTAAAATGTGTTAACCTTTTTAGTTAAATTTTTAATGACGTTAATTAGTAATTAATAAATAAGTTATCATGATCAGTGTTTCTCATGTTTATAACCTATAATTGATGCTACTAGAATATTAAGTAGCGTTTGGTTACTACATTGAAATAGAAAAAACATAAATAATAAAAACATAAATGTATTGTTTGAAAACATAAAAACAGAGATATAAAAATAAATTTATCTTTATGAGAATTTTAAAATGACTATCTGTATTTTTAAAACAAGAAGTATAAAAGGAACATGTCTCGAGAGACAATATTTATTATTTTTATACCTAAAATATTACTGTAAAAAGCTTTCAATTCCAAAATTGTCAAACTAAAACATGTATGGATAAAAAATGATTATTATCATAGTTTTAAAACCCAATTCAAAGATTGATCTAGGGCAAATCCCGAGTTACTAGTCAAGGCCTGAGTCACGAGTCGGGTTGACTTGAGTCAACGTAAGAATAAAAGTGCTTATTATCATAGTTTTAAAATCCGATTTGAGGGTCAACTTGGGACAAGACCTGAATCACTAGTGGGTTGATTGTTAACCCGGGCCAATATAAGGATAAAATTTGTAATTAACATAGTTTTGAAACTCGACTCGATGGTTGACCCGGGATAAGGCCTCGGTTATGTGTCAAGAGGGTCAACATAAAATAAAAGTGATTATTATCATAGTTTTAAAACTTGGTTCAAGGGTCAACCCAGGACAAGGCCTGGGTCATGGATCATGAGGATCAATGGGTTGACTCAGGTTAATGTAAGGATAAAAGTTGTTATTATCATAGTTTTAAAACCCGATTCGAGGATGAACTAAGACAAAGCTTAGGTCACATGTCGAGAGGTTGAATATGGGTTGACATGAGTCAACATATTGATAAAAGTGGTTAATATTATAGTTTTACAATCCGACTCAAGAATCGACCTGAGACAATATTTAGATCACGGATCAGGAGAGTCAATCTGGTTGACCTAATTTTTTTAAAAAATAATCAAAGCAGTCTTGTTTTGACCAATTGTTTTTCAAAAAAGTCAATGGTTTTTTACATGTGTTTTATCCTAAGTTAACCTAGGTTTTTGACTAGGTTAGGTCAAGTCAATCCTTCATCTATTTTTTCTTAAACTCGAACCAGTACAGGCCCCGAGTCAAACCGTGAATTTAGAAATGGTTTTATAACTAGAATTATTATAATATTATTAATTTCAACACTAAATATAAACTAAAGTAAAAAAAATATATCTAATTTTTTTTAAATATGTAATTTTGACAGCAATACATATTAAGAATAAAATAAACTTAAGTGAGAAGTAAGAGAGAGAAGATCTAGGTTGCAGGAAAGGTCAAACCTGCTACTGTTCATGTTTTCACCATTTTCTTGTGCAACGATTTCTTCTCTTGCTTTCTGCACTCTGATTGGCTCTTCCTCTATTCTCTTGGTATATTTATGGCCAAGTCTAAGAAAAAATCATCGATGTTGAGGTCTGCTCAGCGTGATTATGATTTCTGTTCGTCCCACCCATCTCCACGAACACATATTACTCTTGCAGATGTTGTTCAGTCCAATTGTAAAGCTAGGGTTCGCACAAAGCATCGAAAGAGGGATTTTCAGAGCCCGCATCCGGCTGCTCTTCCATCCTCTTCCTCTAAGCCACGTGTCATCCCTTCAACCTCCCCTGTCTCTATTAGACCACATTGTGGTCTCCCTGCTGAGTCTGGTTCGCTGAACTCAAGGTTTGGTGTTGGTAACCCTAACACTAGGTTGACGGTTGGAACTGCTTCTTCGCCGATTCTCCCATCGCAAGGTACACCCTTTTCAGGGAGCCCTGGTCCCTCTCTATCACAACATCCTGTATGTACTACCATTCCATCGCCTCCTCCCTTAATGCATTTCTCTGATTACACTGCTACGTCTTCTTGCAATTTCCTTGAATCTGATTTGGGCGAATACAAAGCCTTGTGGAGGTGTAGTTAAATCGAGTTCATAGCTTGGAAATTTCCTGGCTATTCGTCCATCTCCAAGTTTGTTAATTCTGCATGGAAATGTAATGTCCATTTCTCCATGCACGACTCTGGCTGGGTCATATTCAAGTTTGCTTTTGAATTGGATATGACTGAAGTGCTAAATGGAGGGCCATACTCTATCTATGGCCGGTTATTGATTTTGAAACCTATGCCTGATTATTTTGATTTTAACACCTCTGATATGGTTAGGATGCCAGTTTGGGTTCGTTTTCCCAACCTTCCCCTTCAGTGCTGGTCCCCTTTGTGTCTCTCTAAACTGGCCAGTATGATTGGGAAACCAGTGCATGCTGATTCTCCAACATCCTCCATGACTCGGCTTTCCTATGCCCGAGTGTTGATTGAGATTGACTTGCTTGCTGAATTACCATCATTGATTGATATCACTCTCCCGAATGGTGTTCCCAAAGCACAGGTAGTGGTATATGAATCCCTACCCAGATTTTGCAAGCAGTGCAAAACATTGGGACACTCCACTTCAGCATGCAACTCAACTTTCAATCATAAGCGAAAAAAGCATGCCCCAGCTTCTACTGCTCCCTCTGGATGCTCTAATCCCGCAGTTGACACTGAAGCTGTTGAAAAACAGTCACCTAGGGAGGAACCTCATGGTGAGCCATTGATTGACCCAATGGCAGCTGAGGCAGCTGTAGCCGTCGACAAGGGTCCAGGATGTTTTGTGCACAAGCGGGCAAAGTTAGCTTCGCATCCAGGATCCCCTGGAGTTTCTTCTGGCTCTCCTCAGGTTGTTCATGTATCTGAAGCTTGCTATGAAGCTGCCGCAACATCACCTCCACGGAGGCAATACTTGACCAGAAGTAAAGCTGCCTCTGCCATCAAACGCCCAGGGGTGCCCTTAGGAAGGAGTGGAAGACCTTCCAAAACCTCCTCCTCGGCTGACTCTTGTGGAGCAAATTGGCTTCACATGACTCTTTTTGCTGCAGGGCCCTCTCACTAGGCCCTTTCCTCCCTTGGAAGGGTTTTCTTTGCATGAGGGATGTTCATGCTATTTGGTTATGGTATCCTGTTCCCTTGGTTTATTGTTTGGGGAACATGTTCCCTTCGGCTATTTAGCTTTGTTATTATGCCTGCTATCTGGTGTATGTACTGTTCTACTGGTTTCCAGCTTGTATTCCAAGCTTGTCTTGCTATTTTTGATCAATAAAATTCTTACATTTGATAAAATAAAATAAAATAAACTTTTTCTTATTTTTATTTTATCTTGTCCACCACAACCAAATATGATACAAAAACAATAATTTTATCTTATTCATCACTACAAAATACAAATTTGTCTCCATCTCTTTTTCAGTCTTGTCTCCACTATTTATGTCTGTTCTATCCTAAAATAATAACCAAACACTACTTTAATAATACTTGTGCTTAATTTTTATTTTTTATTTCCACAAAAAAGAAGTTCTAACTTAAGACTTTTTAGGAGAGAGGGGACACTAATGTCAGTTGAGGCACAACTAATTGGCTTCATGCACCCAGTCTTATAAAATCTTTATTACATTTTAGAATGATTGGGTAACCTACTTATGGTGTGAAAAATATCTAGAATTTTTCATGAATGGTCTCTGTTCGGGCAACCAGCTCATGACTCGAGATTGGGTAACTGACCGTGGTGTGAAATATATCTATGATTTTCACAAATAGTCTATATTTGGCCACCCTACTCATGGTGTGAAAAATATCTAGGATTTCTCACAAATAATTGATGATGATGTCTTAAAGATGTCTTACCTTCCTTTTTCGAAGTTGACCATCTTCTAATTTTTCTTTGGATTGTTCATGATGGACTTCTTATCATCTATTGTAGCCTTATTGGTCTCAAAACCTTGCTAGGTCCTTATTTGTTGGAGTCTTGCTAGACTCTTCCTTCTTGGGTTTTTAATCACTTGGAGCCTCATTGAGCTCAGAACCTTGTCAGGGTCCTTATTTGATGGAGTCTTACTAGACTTTTCTTTGTTGAAATCTTGTTGGGTTTTTAATCACTAGAGCTTTACTAGGCTTAGAACCTTGTTGAGTTCTAATTTATTAGAGTCTTGCTAGAATTTTCTTTGTCAAAACCTTGCTAGGTTTTTAATCGTTGGAGCCTTACTGAGTTTAGAACCTTGCTGAGTTCTAATTTGTTGGAGTCTTGCTGAACATTTTTTATGTCATAACCTTGCTGAGTTTTTAATCATTGGAGCCTTGCTGGGCTTAAAAACTTACCGAGTTCTAATTTGTTATAGTCTTACTAGACTTCGTTAAGGATTCTTTCTTGTGCAATTCATGTGCGAGACTTTGTATAATGCTTTAAATGTTATGCATGTACAATACCTGGTTTGAAATATAAGCCTCCTTTTCTTGCCATCTCTTTATTGCTTGATGGATGAGGTTTGTAATTTCTAAGATAAGTTCTCTTAGTCTTTTGATTTTTCAGCTCATATGGGTTTTACCCATGTGACTAATGTGTTTGATTGCCTCTTTGTTACACAACTTGAACATTAAGGCAATAAATAAAAGTTTGCTCAGTTAACCATTCTTTGAGAAGTGACAACCTCTCTTGCTTATGATGTTGCCTCATAGTCAGACGGTGTCCCTTGATTGTGGTATCCATGGCTCACTCATTTTATTTTGATGAAGGAGTAGTGCTCCATTATTCTCACTTCTTTGAAAACGTTTATCCAATCATCTATTGTCAATTACTGTTGTAAATTGTCCTCTGACTACTCATTTATGTGATAACAATTTTCATATGTCATAGGCATCCATAAAAGGAAAAATCAATTTTTGGCCATAAAGTTGCCTTTCAAGTGTAGGGTTACTCTCAAATGCTATTGGAGTTCACCAAGTAATATACTATTTTTGAGCAAAGTTGTCTTCATATGATCTAGTTGTGCTCGTTCTTTTGATTATCATTAAGAACACTTGTCGTTTTTAGAAGCCATTCGTAACTTCGATGGATTTTGCTAAATCATCATTTGATTGTTCACAATGGGCTTCTTTTCCCCTCAGTTGATCTGAATAATATCATTTATCCCTCTTAAGGTCCACTACATTGCTCATTGACTGCTCAACTTTTCAAGGACGACTCATAAGAAATGTTAATGTTATTTATGTCAAGGACTTTTCAAACTTGATCAATGACCTCTTTTTTTAAATCATTTACGTGTTTCGGAATTGATAGAGTAAAGGTTGAGAAAAACATGTTAGCTCAAAGTTAGGTTATCCATGGCTCAGATGAATTTTTATATTTTTGAAGACAAAGATTTATCCAATGTAAGCTTAAAATAATTTTGTTTTGAATTTTTTTATATTTCCCAAGGGATTTAATCTTTTAGGAAAAAAGGATAATTTGATCTTTTATCTTGGTAAGATTGGAATTGGTAAAGGTATATGATGAGTTGACCTTCGGTTTTTATGGACTTCAAAGTAAGAGGCTCAAATAAAAACTTAAGGTTTTGTTTGAGAAAAAATTATCTCATTTTTAGCATCTATTTTGTCACTATGAATAATAGTAGCTTTGTTTGCAATGTCATTATTTTTGTAAGAACATTCTTTCACATTTTGAGAACATCATTTATCTGTTTAGTTTGCTTACTTGATTGCTTGATTAGAAAAAGCTTTTATAAGGCATGTAATGCAGGCTATGGTTACTGGTTATAAAAGAAACAGATTTATAGGCTCAAAGAGTTTTTCAAGGTTTTAAAGACTTAGGATCAAAGCCACAATGTTTTTTTTTTTTTTATCATGTTTCTTTGATTCGCTCCTTTTGATTGCTTTAGTGAGGCATCCTCATTTTGTTTTGACCTTGACGTAGTCATATTTGTCTTTCATTTAGGCATTCCCCCATCATTTGGATTTCCCGGGCTCTAATATAGGGTGTGATTTTAGTCAAGATCGACTTTTGACTTTTGGAATTTCCATTTGCCTCCCAGTGTAAGGTGTGATCCTAGTTAAGATCAATTTTTGACATTATAATTTCCATTTGCCCCTCAGTATGGGGTGTGATCCTAGTTAGAGTGTTTACAAAAAAAATAAAATTATTCAAGCTCAAATGGAGACTACAAGGGATATATTTTTAGAACGTGAAGGAATAAAAAAGATAACCTTTTATCATTTCAAGCATAAGCGGTTAGAACCGATAAATTTTGTCCTAATCTAGTGTAATGGTTTGGAACTTTTGTATAAGACTTATGTTTTTATTAATCAATGAGTAGCAAATCGAACTATGTGCGATTATGCATACTACTAAAATTTGGTCCAAGAGACATGTTATGCATATTATTTTCATTTTTTATATTTTGGTTAAGAATTGTTTGGTTACCATAAAATAAGAATTGCTGCAATGATTTGTTTGCAACCTTACAAAAGGGTGTTTGAACACTATTATAAGCAAACATCAAATTATTTCTATAATAAAAAAAGCAAAAACAATTTTTTAAGATTATTTTGGGAAAAGGTTTTTTTACAAAACTAATATGGTCAAAATGTTTTCAATAGAGTCATAAGATCAGTTATGAAAGTCAATTTTATAAATTTCAAAGGGGTTGCCTTATAGCATTTTGCATAACATACCTTGGGGTTTGATCATTTCTACCATTAAATTTATCCAATCTTGGACAACAATATAATGTCAAGTTATTACTTTTATAAAAAAACATCTTTTGATTTCAAAATAATAAAAAGATAGAAAAACATGTTTCACTGAAAAATGAAATGCAATCCCAAAACAAAAACATAAAATAGAAAAGTTACATAACATAATGATTGACAATGTAACACCTTTCTTAGGATAGCAATATTTATGTCTCGTTAGCGTTTACCAACCATTTGTTATGTTGAAGATGATCCGGTGACTATGGTAGATGCCATTATCTTTCATAAACTCAACTTGTCCCATGCTCATCAATTTATAAACTTGATATTCTAAATTTCTTGTGATTTTTTGTTGAGTGGCTTTGGACAAAGGTGAAGATGTTTGATGTATCTGGTTTGCAACAAATCGTAGTGAATTCTGAGGCAAAACAATATGAATCTTTGAAGAAGTCGGGGCGTTGAAGGCAATAATTTACAAACTTTGATTAACTAGATAAGTATCAGAAACAATCTTTTGATGAGGGTGTGAAGAGAGACTAAGAGGCATATTCATAATGAGCTTCTCAATTTGGCTTTTCATGTGTGAAGGCTTCTTTTTGAAGTGAATGATTCTTATTAGATCGGGTAACTGCCATCTCTTTTCTCATGAAGTTTTCTTGCTTTTGTCCAGGCTAAACTCTGTAATTTGCTTCTTGTAGATCTTGGTAGGGTTGGTGTTTAGGGGTGGGCCTACATTTCTTCTACAAATGAAAGACATGCAGTGTTGCAACGCTAATAAATATGATAAGCATGCGGAAAAAGAAAAGGTAAATTGAAAGCGGGTTCACCTTTTAAGGGCGATAATTATTGTCATCTGATGTCATTATTAGATCAATGAGGGAATTCATATTTATCTCGGTCAATTTGTAATAATCAAGACTCTTGTAAATCTCATTGATGATTATTTACCACCCAAAAGTCCTGGAATTCAGGATGCTACATATTGGGCTTTCCTTAATGTAATTTAAATATGACACATATATCCTAAGAATAGATTCTATTCATTAAGTGAATATGGATAAGTTTTCTACTTGGTCTCAAAGGGTTTCAAACCTACCTAGTGATGATCTTCATAAAAACAATATAGGGGTATTGCGAGGAATGATTAGGGCATGTATGCCTTTCATTACCAAACAGACACTAAGATATGAATTGGGTGTTTCACGCATCTAAACTTTGACTTATAGTCATAAGGCAAATCGCTAATCCCCCACCTAACTTAGAAGCTTGTGTGTAATCTAAAACAACATCTAAATATAGTTTAGACATTAATCTATATTTAATATAAAAATACATGAGTAATATAAAAAATTAAAGCATAAAAAAA
>Ga0325400_1006814_pt1 | contig 10898 bp, 13 predicted proteins | sample PopdelMetagenome_2_FD_205662 | JGI IMG/M metagenome (GOLD analysis project Ga0325400, IMG submission 205662) | Populus deltoides microbial communities from Bellville, Georgia, United States - Xylem-PdKOR-R1 | ecosystem: Host-associated > Plants > Phyllosphere > Stem > Wood/Secondary xylem...
TTTTAAATTTTCTTTTCATTGGGATTATATACTAGTATTATAAATTTAGTTTTTTTATATATTTCAACATGTACCATTATATCTGCTTGAACTGTGTCTTTGTAGTTTTTATTTATTTGTTTTTATACGAAATTATTCTAATTTTATAATTTAGGTTGTGGTTTTAACAAGTTGACTTGGTTTTTTTATTACTTTTTTGTAGTCGATTTTTTTTCAATTTTTTTTTTAATATTGAGTTGGTTGAAAACGGGATTTTGAATTTTTTTTATTTGGTTTTATGAGGTTATCTCGATTTCATAACTCAGTTTGAGAGTTTGACATCTTAACCTGTATTGAATTTGTTTGTTTTTTTATCCTTTTAAAATTGAATATTTTTTTTAATTGGGTTTCGTAGTTTTTCTCGATTTGCTTTATATGAAGTTATTCTTATCTTATGACCTGATCCCAGATTAACATGAATTGATTTAATTTATTTATTTTGGTCTTTGTTTAATTGATTTTTTTTTCAACTTCACCCTCCAATAACTCAATTTGTTTTTTGTTTCACCCTCCACTATTAGATTGTTTGGAAACCGGGCTTTATTTTTTTTTTAATTTGCTTTATTGAAGTTATCTCAGTTTCATGTATTTTTTTTTAATTTTAACCTTCAACATTAAATTTATTAAAAATAAAGCTTCATAATTTTGATTCACTCTACTCTACTCTACTCAATAAAATTAAAAAATAGTTCCTATCACTATATATGCATCCATTATCTTGACACCAGAACAACACCAATTAAGAAATTGTCTTTTATTTGTCATGACTTTGCTTCTCTTTTTCTTTTTTTTCTTCACCATCTCCACCATCACTTCAGAGACAAACATGAACACTTCACAAAACAATACACGATGAAGACAATTTTCTTGAACAAAAAAAACCAAAGTTTTTGTTGAATAAAGGAAAGAGATAGAAAAGAGAAGTTGTAGGGCTTTTGAGAGAAAAGAAAGCGAAGTATTTTTAAAAGATTATTATTTTTATTTGGAATTATGTAACAAATTAGAAGATCTCTTCTTTAATTTTCTCTATTTATTCTTAAATTTTGAATTTCACTTGAAATTAAAATTAGTACTCCCAATAGAATTCTAGATCACACATAAGTTAATTTAATCATTCAATTAATTCCAAGATTCAAAGAAACATGGTAGGGAATGAAAAGCAATTAGAAAAAGCCACAATCTCAAAGTGTGTGTTTCTATATATATATATAATCATGGAGGGTCCCTAATCCCATCAAAACTAGCCCCACCCATTCATTTACTTGGAATATTTTTCTGGGAGTCCTTAGTCCCACTTGTTCATCATTCATCCACTTTTTTCCCTACATAAATCCTTTTTTGTTTTCTCAATTGTTTTGTCCAGTCTACATTAAAGCAAGCATCATCAAGAAACCAACTTTGAACAAGGAAGTATAATTATTCAAATGGGTTTTAGAATTAGCAAAAATCATGCCAATGGAGAGGCACATTGGTCTTGGTATATCTGAAGAGAAAACAGGACCTTAAGCATTGCCCTTTTTGCCTCCTATGATTTAATATGTTCTTGGAGATGAATTCAGACAGCCTGAATTTACTCCTCTTAAATAACCTATAGAAATTCCTTCCTCTGATTTTGCTCTTTCCATGTTTTCTCTCACAAAGACCTTATATTCAACCATTTTTCTCGAGAACCAAACAGGAACTACTTTCTCTCAAAAAACAAAACAAAACAAAAAGCTAAAGAAACACACACACTAAGATTTTACCATGCACTTCCCGTAGCCATTCACACCCCAAAAAGATAATCACCTCCAAGCTCTCCATCAATATTGCTTTTGATCAAATGGGTACAGCAACATCATCCATGGCAGCGAAATTTGCTTTCTTTCCACCAAATCCACCATCTTACACCATATTAGTGGATGAAGAAACTGGAAAGCTCAGGCTCCCGTCAGACGTAATGCACCAGAGGGACAACGTGGATATTCTGAAGTTACGTACCAAGAAAGGCAATGAGATTGTTGCTACGTATGTGAAGAATCCTTCAGCTTCATTGACAGTGTTGTATTCTCATGGCAATGCTGCTGATATTGGCCAGATGTATCATATTTTCACTGAGCTCAGCTCGCACCTTAATGTTAATCTTATGGGGTGGGTCAGTTTTATCATTTTAATTAATATGTATAAAAAATCTTGAATTTCTTGATAACAGTATTTATTTTCATATTTATGGGTTTGATTCTATGATGATCTATGGCATTTTTGGAGCTATGCAGGTATGATTATTCTGGCTATGGACAGTCTTCTGGAAAGGTATAATATTCTGTCTGTTTTTATCTGACCTGATGAAGAACTTGATTATAGGGTAGTGATCAAACTAAAATCCCAATCAATCAAGCTTACCTAGGCAAGACATCAATCAATAGAAGGTTTCTTTCTTACTTTAATGAGCAATGTTGGTGAAAACTCTCAAAAGTCAAAACAGAGAGAATTGAAATTTGACTTTTATGCTTTATGACAAGGCTCTTTTGTCATGTTTGCCTTCTTTACGCGGGCTTGAGCAAGATTGGTAGGCCGGCCTAACCTCGGATGCAGGGAGCTTAGGGTGCCCTTCTAATTTCTTGACAGCACACACGGAGATCATGAAAGTTCCTGCATCACAGCAGACAATAATAATTAGTGATCAGGGGTTCCTATAAAATTGGCACTGGTAAAATGGCGATGGAGGCTAGTTTGATAGATTTTTTTATTATTTTATTTAAATTCAATGGTGTAACGATGTCATGTTCTAGCTATATGTTTCTAGCAACGGAGTTAAAAGCTCGAGTAAAAAACACTCAATTTATCCATGTCAGCAATCACAAAGTATTTTTGAAAACTTTGTTTCAGTATAATATGTCCATTTCTTTCTTTGAATTATAATAAATGAAATGACTGCTTTATGCACTCCATTGGTGTCAATTAGCCAAGCGAGCATGACACCTACTCTGACATAGAGGCTGCGTATAAATGCCTTGAAGAGACATATGGAGTGAAGGAGGAAGACACTATATTGTATGGCCAGTCAGTAGGGAGTGGACCTGCTCTTGAATTGGCTACTCATTTGCCTGGACTGAGGGCTGTAATTCTTCACAGCCCTATCCTGTCTGGCCTTCGAGTCATGTATCCTATCAAGAAAACTTTCTGGTTCGACATTTACAAGGTTCCTCTCCCACATTTTGCCTTGTAGTTTTGCTGTGTCAGATTTGACACTTCATTTCAGGGTAACCCTTTATTTTTTCCTCTGCAGAATATTGATAAAATTCCGCTAGTCAACTGTCCAGTTCTTGTAATTCATGTAAGTACCGTTTCCCCTTGTTTACTCGCTGAATCCAAATTTAGCCTGACGTATGTATTCAAAAAATCTTGATGCCATATTTTAAGCCTTATAGTTGACCTTTGCTTCCAAATTATATTATTCTAACATCGCCACAGCATAATTTCTCCTTTTGGTTTATAAATAAGGGCTGAGATTTCTGGCACAGTATTGACAAATTGAATTTTATGATATGAGTTATGTTCTTGCAAAAATACGTTGGTGTTCTGTAATGTCATTAGGATGCAGTGGAGTCTTTTTAGCAATATTTTCCTGTGATCAAACATTGTAGTAAATAAAAAGATTTCAGCTGATTAGGCACGGGCTATGATTTTGAATAACCATGATTCTTAAAGAATGGCTCAAAATGGAGCAGAACGGAACTGAACCACCGGTTATGGAGAGCTCCAAATCCTATATTTTTCATAAAATCTTCTTGCACTACCGGTGATTGCAGGGAACAGAAGATGAAGTTGTGAATTTCTCTCATGGGAAGCAGCTCTGGGAGCTTTGCAAAGAGAAGTATGAGCCACTGTGGCTCAAAGGAGGAAACCACTGCAATCTGGAACTCTACCCAGAGTACTTGAAGCATCTCAAGAAGTTCATGTCTGCCATCGAAAAACTGCCGCCGCATCTTCGAAACGTATCTGCACAAAGTACAGATCAACCTGAACAACCCTTGAATGCAGCAGAATACAAAGCGGATAAGCCAAGGCCAAGCACTGATCATAAAGAGAAGGCTAGGCCTAGTTTTGGACTGAGAGAAAAATCCAGGCTAAGCACAGACAATAGAGAGAAAGCAAGAGCCAGCACTGACAGAAGAGAGAGGACGCGAAAGAGCATTGATCGCGTGGGGAAAGCAAGAAATAGCACAGATCAGCAAGAGAAAGCGAGGAACAGCTTCGACCGGTTCGTTCAACTAAGGCCTGGTTTGCTGTGTTTTACGTCCTTTGCAAAGTATAAATTTGACGAATATATGATGATATTGATAATTGGATTTGGTTATGGCAGGTTGGGAGACATGGTGAGGTCTGTTGGATTGTGCAATGTTGATTGTCTTAAGCAGACAGCTGCCGAGGCCTGATCAGGTCAAGGTCAGTAATTCTAATCGGATTCCACCATCCCTTTCCAGTTCCTCGTGTGGTTGATGGCTGGAGAATGTGATTACTGCGTTCAATACACACACATTCACTTATCACAATCTTCCATTGTTCTATCTATTTCAGTTACCTTGTGGATTCTCAAGTCTTTGCGAAGGCTCCGGCTTAGTACAGCAACAATGTTGAACCTAAATAGTCCTGGATCACTTGAGCAAAAATGGGAAATGCCTTGGCTGCAGCCATTGGAGCTTTCAACATAGCATCTAGGCGAATGGAGTTTGGTCAGCCAGCAATCATCATCTATTCCCCACAACTTATTTGTTTATTTATTTCCCTGAATTTCATAACTTCCTCCTCCGTTTTGCTGTTTGCTTTTGCTTGTTGATATTCTATGTGAATACTTGTAGCTGAAATGATCATACGTGCTTTGGCAATCCAGTGAAAAATCTTCATGAAATCATGTGGGTCTTTAAAAAAGATTTAATAAAATCAAACTACATTTTTTTTCTCGCGAAATCACTCCTTTTATATCTACTACCAGTCGTCTCGTCACCTGCATTGCAACCACAACTGTATTATATGAGGATCAGGAGCAAGCACAGTGACTCAAAAGTCAAAACTACCGTGTTGCCTGCCAAATTTATATTTGCTTTTAATTTCAACTGGCTACCTGTGTCGCACGTGCTTCGCATAATTCTTTTTTTTTTTTTTCGGTTTATAGAAGTCATTTTTTATTATAAATAAAGCAGATCAATTGCAGATGATTTCTCAAATTGGTTCAGATTTGGTTTCTGTGTTTTTTTAATGTGCTGTATTTTTTTTATACTTTCATGTGTTAATATTAAAAATAAAAAATATTTTAATAAATATTTTTAAAAAATATATGCATTACAATACCATAAACATACTTAGAGTTGATTTTGAACTTGAATTAATATACCGGGACTAAAAGATTGAGTACTCTTAGCTATTTAAAAATATATTATATTAATATATTTTTAATGTTTTTCAATAAATTTAATATATTAATATAAAAAATTAAAAAAATAATCTCTTAAGGCAAGATGAAAATTACTTTTAAAAAACTCTTTGTATTATTAAAAAACACATTGTACAATAAGACCAAACAAGGACCTATTTACAATGTGATTTTTATTTCGTTGAAGTTCAAATAATAAAAAAATAAAAAAATTAAGAGGATATTATGGATGCTGATGAGATGATAGCATCTAAGCCTTACAATTCCCACACACGCAACGCGAAGCACAAAACCCTGAAAGACTACTTTGGTTTTTGTTTCAAATTCGAGAACCCTCTCTTCTCCTTAAACCCCTCAAGGGTTTTCTTCCTTCTTTGCAACACTCGTGACTCTCCTACTTTCAAGTATAAAAATAGATAGATAAGAGGAAGCCCAAAAAAATCTTCTCTCTTTCTAAAACCTGCTGCTTCTACTCGCTCTAGCTCCACCTCCACCTCCACCTCCACCTCTCTAATGGCTCCAGTTCTAAGCAGAAGCTTGGCTACTTCTGCCTCTTTAATCTCCCTTTCCTCTTCTATTAGACATCCAAATAATAAAGTCTTCAATCTCAAAAGTGTTTTCTTGCCACAAAATAATGGTCTCAGAAAGGGTTTTTCTTGTTCTGGCTTAAAATGGAAACCTGAGAAGAGAAGTGACCAGGTTTCGGTTAGGTGTAAGGCTGCTGTGGCTGAGAAGGAATCTACTGATACCTCAGGCGAGAAATTTGAGTACCAAGCTGAGGTGGGTTTCGTTTTGTTCTGTGAAACTTGGAATCTGTTTGAAGTTTTGCGAATTGGGTCTTGATTTTTCTAGTGTTTTAGTCTAATTTTGTTTTTGTCTCAGTTTGACCTTTTGAAGTATTTTTATTTATTTTTGTTGGTGAATGATTGATTTTTGTGGTTTTTTTTCGTTGATATGATTGATCTTTTTCATGTTATGTGTAGTTTGGAATTAAGTTTTTGTTTCAAAAGCACTGAAAGTTGAGAAATTTAATCGTTTCAGGTTAGTCGACTGTTGGATTTGATAGTTCACAGTCTGTACAGCCACAAGGAAGTCTTCCTGAGAGAGCTTGTGAGGTGAGCATTTACTGTATTGATAGCTAGCAATTATATTAATCTTTCCTAATCTCTGGCTTTATGAGTTTGCTAATTTTCTATCTAGTTTGTTAATTTGAGGATTTTTGTGTGCGAGGCAACATGAGAAAACAGCTTTTTTGCCTTCGGTACTCATTTTACAGACCAAATGTTTTACTATTTCTTTTCTACTGATATTATATTGTTTTCATAGCACTTCCCATTGTAGTAGACGCATTGACTTGATTCTATTACTATGATGCAGCAATGCAAGTGATGCTTTAGATAAGTTGAGATTCTTAAGTGTGACTGAACCGTCTTTGCTTGGAGATGCTGGTGACCTTGAGATACGCATCAGATCTGATCCAGACAATGGCATCATTACCATAACGTATGTAAATATTTTTTTAATTTCACATCCTCAGTGTAGATAAGTATGCTGGGAAGCAATTTGATCTGATTTTTCTGAATCTGCAGAGATACTGGCATTGGGATGACGAAAGAGGAGTTAGTTGACTGCCTTGGAACTATTGCTCAGAGTGGCACTTCAAAATTCCTCAAGGCTCTTAAGGTGTCTGTTTATCCTTAAGATAACATCGAATCACTGACCATTCTTAGATTCTGTTGGACATATAATTAAGTTCTCATGCCTGTTATCTTTACAGGAAAACAAAGATGTTGGGGCAGACAATGATTTGATTGGCCAATTTGGTGTTGGTTTCTATTCTGCTTTCCTTGTATCTGAGAAGGTGCAATGTGTTTCCTATTTTTTTTTTTGTATATATTGCTCTGTCTGCTGTTATTTGAAGTGTTTGTGACTGGGTGTTTTGTGACAAGTTCCTGATCAAACTTGATCATGTATATTATTTGCAATCAGGTTGTTGTGTCTACAAAGAGCCCAAAGTCAGATAAGCAATATGTTTGGGAATCAGAAGCCGACAGTAGCTCATATGTCATCAAGGAAGAAACTGACCCCGAAAAGATCCTGCGTCGTGGTACTGAAATCACACTTTATTTAAAGGTATACTTGCTTCTTGGATACTATTCACAAATTACATGCAAAACATGCATTCAACCTTATTTTGAAAGGCAGTATTGTTTGCTTATGGTTCCAAAACAAAACTTAAAATTCTCTCTTTGCTGGCTTGTTTTGTGTCTGCGGTTTGGGGGGACCTTGTAGGGTTCACCTGTTTTTGTTTCCAACTTTAGTAATTGTGATCACAAGCAGCCTTATACATTATTGTTCTATTGCAGGAAGATGACAAGTATGAATTCTCAGAAGCAGTCAGAATCCAGGGGTTGGTGAAGAATTACTCTCAGTTTGTTGCTTTCCCCATCTATACATGGGTTGAAAAATCAAGGACTGTTGAGGTCAGAATACTTCCCTCTCTACCATCCTGCTTATTGACAAAATTACATAAAAGTTGAAAAACTTTGTGTGGATGGAACTTTGATTTGCATGTACATTTTTGTTTGGAATTCTTAGAGGAAGTACATTACTCTTACCATTTAAAAACTGTATTGCTCTTCAACCTGGTTTCTTAGAACCTTTGTAAGAACTTATGTTTTCAGTATCTTACAATTTTGAACGCGAGTAGTAATTTGAGCTGAATATTGCTTCTGTCATTATTAGTGCTGTTTGTACATTTAAGCCAATACCAACTAAAGTGTCTTTACTAAATTGAAACATTGGCAGGTGGAAGAGGAGGAAGAACCAAAAGGAGAAGAGGTGCCAGAGGTAAATGCCATCACAACCTTGATAAAGATTCTATGATTTTGGTCTAATTAACCAGTCCATTAACTGGGTTCTTGTTCCTGTTGCAGGGTGAGAAGAAAAAAACAAAGAAAACTAAAACTGAGAAGTATTGGGATTGGGAATTAGCCAACGAAACAAAACCAATTTGGGTGAGTATATATGTATCAGTTGTATTGTCAATGTAGCTAACATATGCATTACCTTTTTTTTTGCTATTTCTTATGTGATGTGTTTTATGTTTTAGATGAGGAATCCAAAGGAAGTTGAAAAGGATGAATATCAGGAGTTCTACAAGAAGACATTTAATGAATTCTTGGATCCACTTGCATACACACACTTTACCACAGAGGTACCATAATATTCATACTTCTTACTTGACTACCAATTGTTCAGGGTCTGAAATTTACTTAGAATTTTTTTGCATTTTTTGCAGGGAGAAGTTGAGTTTAGGAGTGTTCTATACATTCCAGGAATGGGGCCCCTTAACAACGAGGAAGTAATAAATCCAAAAACCAAGAACATTCGCTTACATGTGAAGCGGGTTTTTATCTCAGATGATTTTGATGGGGAGCTGGTAAGTGTTGTCATAAATTTTTGAAATCCAAATTTTGAATGTTTTCTGCATTTTCTTCATGCATATTTAATCATACTTGGTTATTGTATCTGAATTTTAATTAGGGAAGATCTTTGTCCATATCCATTTAATCTGTACTCTATCCTTGGTGCAAATTTTTATAGTTTTCTCCAAGGATTCAATACACTGTTTTGGGCAGCTAAGGTTGTCATAAAGTTGCAATTTTATACAAGGCCAAGCTAAGTTGGTTGTCTTTTCCTTTTTTTTGCAGTTCCCGCGATATTTAAGCTTTGTGAGGGGTGTGGTGGACTCCGATGATCTTCCTCTTAATGTTTCTCGAGAGATTCTCCAAGAGAGTCGGATTGTAAGGATTATGAGAAAACGACTTGTTAGGAAAGCATTTGACATGGTTCAAGATCTTTCTGAAAGTGAAAACAAGGAGGTTAGTAGCAAAGTTGTTTGTGTACATTTTTACTTTCTTCAACCTGTGATTTACTAATGAATTGGGCCTATATACGTTTTTGATTTTCAGGATTACAAAAAATTCTGGGAGAACTTTGGCAAGTTTCTGAAATTAGGATGTGTTGAAGACTCTGGTAATCACAAGCGCATAACTCCGCTTTTGCGGTTCTACACTTCCAAAAGCGAGGAAGAACTCACAAGCCTAGATGAATATGTTGAAAATATGGGAGAAAACCAGAAGGCTATCTATTACTTGGCAACAGACAGCTTGAAAAGTGCCAAGAGCGCGCCCTTCTTGGAGAAGTTGCTTCAAAAGGACATTGAGGTATGTGCAGGGTGCAGATTTGGTTTTATCATCTCTTGAATTCACATGGTAATGACAAGTTTTTTCTGCGTTGCATTTTTTAGCTGATGAAGAATGAGTGATTCAAGTTCTCATCATCCATTTTTTAGCTGTCTGATACACAAAACTATTAATACCTCAATAAAACAATGTGTACACAAGGCAAAACACACAACCTTGATGATGTGTTTTATAAGAATGTAGATCTATGATATACGCTTTTGCAGAAGAAGAATGAAATAATTGAAACCTTAAATAAAAGGAGGGATTAAATTAAATTGGCTTAAGTAGGTTTAAATAATTTTATAGATTTGGCTAATGAAACTCACATTCATGAATTCCAGAAAAACTGACACGCACACTTATATAGTTTTTGTCTTCTTTTCTTTTACCTGGCCATTCCTTGTAGCTGCTGTTATGATAATCTTTATTGTTGTACTTTTTTCTTTTTTTCACTTCATAAGCTGTTTCAGGTTTTGTGTTGGCAGATGTCGGGTATTCCATTTCAAGTTCCTGGATGGCTGATGTGGTTTGTTTGTTTGTTTCACTGTTTGCAGGTCCTTTATTTAATTGAGCCAATTGACGAAGTTGCCATCCAGAACCTGCAAACCTACAAAGAGAAGAAATTTGTTGATATCAGCAAGGAAGATCTAGAACTCGGTTAGGACTAGCAATTTCTCTGTCTATTGTGTTATTCATAGAAGCAATTCAAAAAGCTTTTTCTTGGCGTAGCTCCTGTCTTCTTGGGGCTCCAGTGTCCATCTCTCTAACAAACTAGGATTTCGATGTCAGGTGATGATGATGAGGTCAAAGATAGGGAAACTAAACAAGAATACAATCTCCTATGTGATTGGATTAAGCAGCAACTTGGTGAAAAGGTGGCCAAAGTCCAAGTTTCAAAGCGTCTGAGCTCTTCTCCCTGTGTGCTTGTCTCTGGCAAGTTTGGTTGGTCTGCGAACATGGAAAGGTTAGAAATGGACTTAAATAACACCAATCTTACCCCCATTCCACCCAACCTAACCAAAGCTCAAAGCTTATTCAGTTGAACTTATTTCAAATCTTTCATACTTTCGAAGGTTGATGAAAGCACAAACCCTTGGGGATCAATCTAGCTTGGAGTTCATGAGGGGAAGGAGAATACTGGAGATTAACCCAGATCACCCAATCATTAAAGACATGAATGTAAGACAGTTCTTCTC
>Ga0325400_1006817_pt1 | contig 10896 bp, 6 predicted proteins | sample PopdelMetagenome_2_FD_205662 | JGI IMG/M metagenome (GOLD analysis project Ga0325400, IMG submission 205662) | Populus deltoides microbial communities from Bellville, Georgia, United States - Xylem-PdKOR-R1 | ecosystem: Host-associated > Plants > Phyllosphere > Stem > Wood/Secondary xylem...
ACGAGCATGTCTCTGTCGGAGGCACACGAGTACTATATATTATGGTATTTATGACACACATATGGTACGTTTCAATAAACAAACAGCAAAGAATAGTTTAGTGTACCCGTGTAACCCGAACCTGCTAGCACCAGAGGCCCGCAGCTCTCCGCACAACAAGCCAACAGCCTGCCACCACTATAATTTGACACTATGAATTAAAAACTTCTCACACAAGCCAAGTGAAAGTGTTTGTTTATGTTAGTGCAACAATTTTAAGTAAGAGTTATATATATAAGAAGAGAGTATTAAGTACTTTTAGGGTGTGTTTAGTAATAGAAAATGGCTATCTTTATTTTTTAAAAGTTTTTTTTTCCTTTTTTAATAAAAAAAATGAAAAACATGTTCATTTGTTGAAAATAAAAATGAGTTTTTTCCACTAAAAAAGCTAAATCCAATACATCAAAATTACAATTATTTTTTTATAAAAAATCAAAACCATAATTTAATTTATAATAGTAATCTTAATAATTTGTATTTGTTATAATCTCATTATAGAATATTAATTTTATTTCATTCAAATTAAAAATTAATATGAAAATGTTATATTGTTAACTCAATAAAAAAAACTTTATATTAGATTTATAATAAAAGTTAAATTTATAATACTAATTAAATACAAAAATATAAAAAATAATTTTCATATTTTTACATTGCTAAAAAATTGCTTACATATAAAACAAAAATTGTATCATTTATTTTTTTTCTTTATTTACAAAAAAATGAAAAACTATGAACAACCTGCCTTTTAAACTTGATATAAATTTGAAAAACTAAAAAAATATTTTTAAACAACTCCTTAATACGTTTATAATATTACTCTTGCACTTCAACATCATAACAATAAATGGGAAACCTTAGTTTTTTTTTTTTAATGGATGATGAGAAGTTTATTAATAGTTGATATAGCCATTAAAAGCAACAAAAGAAAGAAACAGCTCCTTACAAGCAAGTTAGAACAGAGCAACTGAAACAGCTTCTCTATTAAATCTATTACTATTTAATTTTTGAACCAGTTCTTTTAATAAGTTTTTGAAAAATCAAAAATAGAAAAAAAACAACAAAAACCTAAAAAATATATTTTTAATATATTTACATTATTTTTAATATTTTCAGCATCATCGAATTTAAATTTTAAAAGTTTTTTAAACACGTTCAATGTTTAATATTTTTTTAAAAAAATAATTGATTTTCTCATTAAATTGATGTTAATATTGTTTATTTTTTTAAAATAAAAATAAAAAACAAAATCAAAGTTTGTAAAATAAACAAATTGAGGGACCAGTTTGAATATCTAGAAACATTATATAATTCCTTACAACACACACAAGAGAGTAGTAAGTAAAGGTAACCACGAAAAACCTCCAAAAGACCTCACTCTCCACACAGCCGCCCCCTGCTTTTGCTTTGGAATTGTCGGCTCCCTCTCCCAGCCGCTACTCACCTTTCTTCGTCCCCACAAACCAGAGAGCCCCTCACTGTTCTCTTCGAGCCGCCACCTTCACTCTCATTTTCCCTCTGCCTTATTCCTCCATTTTCCCCGGCCACACCAATCTTCAAACTCCATTTTCCTCACTCTCTCTTCAACTGCAGCCTCCCCACAACCTTCCCCAACCTCTGGTCGCCCTTCCTCTTCCCTGATCTCTCCTCCACCTCCGTTCTCTGTTTAGCCCCCAATTCCCTTTCTTCTTCCCCAGCCGCATGTGTTTCTTTGCCAAACCAGGGCCGCCGCTCACTAACACAGGAAACCAACCCCACAGGCAGCCCCTTCACTTTCCTCTCAGCTGACCCATCGGCCTCCCTCTCCTGGCCAACACCAACAGACCACCACCCGATCTCTCTTCCCCCGATCTGTCTTCCTCTCTCGCCTGCCAAAACCAGCCACTCTTCCCTCGGCCGCACACCGTCCCTTTTCCTCTCTCAACCATTCCCCGCACTCTCCTTTTCCCTCGAGTACCAGCCAAGACTTTTCTCTTCCCCATCGCCAGTTCCCTTCATCTCCTTCGACCAGAACCGCAGCCACCTCCCCTCTCTCTGTCATTTTCCATCTTCTGCAACCATCCTCTCCCTCACAGCCCCATAGCCTCAGCCACGGGCCACCTCTCCATCTCCATCATTTCCTGGCCGTTCTTCCTCTCTCCCCTCTCTCAGCCCTCAGCTCCTTCCTCCTGAACCAGCCGCCAACTCGCCAAGGCATCACTCCTAGCTAAAACCAGAGCCACCTCCGATCTCCTCTCCCTCTCCGATCTCCACCTTCTTCCCAGGCCAGCCGCCAGCCGCCAGCCCGCCAACGCCTCTTTCCTCAGATCTTCCAGCTGAGAAAGGAAAGAACAACAAACCAAAAAGAAGAAAACAGATCTCAAAAAAAAGTGAAGAAAAATTAATATCATCTGCTGTATGTGCGTTTTTTCTCTTGTTGTGGGTTTCGCTTGTGGCTGAGCATGAACCCACGACCCGTGCTGAAAATTTAAAAGTAAAAGTAGGGGAGTAACTTTCTAGGTATAGAAAATAAATTTAGATTATTTTTAGAGTTTTTTATGGTTTTTATTTTTATTTTTTATATGATTTTTCTTTAATTATTTTTAAAAATTTTCATTTTTTTTGTGTGTGTTGGAGATATATATTTATAAATATGTTGGTTTTATTTCTAAATACATTGATTTTTATTTTTTTTTAAATTTTGATTTGAAGTTTTTAAAAACAAGTAATATCAATGTGATTTGAATTCAATGAAAAAAATCAATAATTTAAAAAATTAAAGCGGTAGAAATTGCCGGGGCTCTCAAGATTTTTGTCTGTGTAGTGAGCCCCGCAACTCGCATGCTATAAGCCGCATAGGTCGCTGTTGCAGTCCACTCTCAATATTCTTTAGAAACAGCCATTGATTCTTTGTTTAGGAAAGGACATGGATGCTTCCATCATCTTGGTTTGTTCAATAACCTACAAAAAGGGTATTAACCTTGTTTCTCATAACTATGATATGAACATTGAATCTTTAATGTACGATGTATTAAACCATCATGACCATTATTCCACATTTTGTTTGGTTTGAAGCTGGTGCCGCCAGATCTCTGTTTGATAGGATAGGCTCACAAAAATCACAATTTTTAAACTATTCAAGAGTCATGATCATCTCTTATATTTTGTTTGGTTTTGGCCTTCTCCTTCTCTCCCGGCTTCTCTTTCCACTGTGAGCTTGGCTGCTACTGCTGCTGGTGCTCAGTGGAGGCATGGGTGGTGAGTGGCTGGCGTTGATAGAGATGAGGGTGGCTGGTGTTGATTGATAGAATGTTGGATTCTTCACGGCCTGAACAAATGTGTTTATGCTAGATTTTGTTCAAGAATATATTGTTTTAACAATCAAGTTTAATTAGGTAAACTGGTCACGGATTAATCCAAAAGATCACCCAAATTTAACATGATCAATGTTCAAAATAGTTCAAAATAAAAACCAGTACAAATCAAGTTTTAGTTTGCTAATACGAGACTCGGAGTCCCGAGTTTAATATCTATGCTTCGGCGACTTTCTTCTTCTTCTTCTTCTTCTCATTCCCTGTTTTTTGCGCCTTAAACAGTTAGACACCACCCTATTTACCTCTCGTGTGAGGAACTTAATATTGTGGTTTGTTGCCATTCTAATAAACTTTGTGGCATGTCAATGATTCAAGTAGCATTATATTATTCAAAGGACAAGCAAATCTCAAGTTACTTTCTAGCATGATGGCTCATGCCTGGCATTACTATGAAATAGCACTGGTATTTGCTTAAAGTTGGATGGGTTCAAGACCTCAAGTTTGCTTGATTTCAAAAAAGTGCTTTAGAAAACAAATCAAAAGTATAGATTAAGGTGCAATTAGAATTGAACATTTTCCTCACTTTCACTTCGAGGATGCCAAAAGATCAAATTCCAGGCAGGCCAGTGGAAAATGATAGTGCTTACACGTTTTGATAAATTCCCTGCAACATTTTCTTAGTGGTGGTGATGCCAAAGTCTTGTAGGAGGATTGTGCTGTCCTAATGCAGTTCAATTCACTCCCACTCTGCTAAATATGTGCTCTGCACCGAGCTTTGCTAGAGTGAAAGAAAGAAAGAAAGAAATGCCATATTTACATCAATCCAATTTTCATACTATATACACAATTAGCCAAGGCATAATGTGAAAATCACAAGAATCTTGAGGCCTAATTCCTATCATGAACAAAGTTTCGACAATGATCTAGCCTTTCCAGGGCCATGCAATCTTGATTTTGTCACACTTGACATCTCCGAATGCATCATTGTACAAAATTTCTCTAATTCTGTCACCTTTTTCTGCATTCCTTGCAATCTGGTTTCAAGATTGTCAATCTCCTTTGAATGTCCATGCTTTCTTGCATAAATAAGGATATGATCAAAGCCCTCTTGTTTTTCCATGGCATTGCTATGAAACTTCGATTGGCTTGAGACTTTGAAATGAGATAAGTGATTATGGATTAAGCAATTGAGCTTGGATTTCTGAGTAATGAAACTTTTGAGTGTTGATCTTGGTGGAAAGTTTGAGTTTTGAGCAAGGTGTTTGGAGGCTTCAGCCGAGAGCTTATCATAGTTGACAAAAGAATATAGTCTCATCTTTACCTCTTCACATAATTGAACATGGACCTGTGTTGAGCCAAAGTCATTCCAAGCATTCCAAATTTGAAAAGAACACACATAGATTGGCTCAGACAAAATTTAGATATCTTTATGCTTTTTTGCTTTTTAAATGCCATAAGTTAACTAGCATACCTGGAGATACATGTAAATGGCTTGATAGAGTCTGTCACTAAATTCTCTAGCAGAATCTGGCAGAACCATTATCAATGCTGCAAACTTGAAAGGTTTCAGAAGGATATCTGGAGCTACTTCTATAAGGTACGAATCCATCAAGCTAGCAACCTTCCTCAATTGATTTTGAGACATCGTTGAACCTTCAAGGAAAAATGCTTTTAAAAGCCTCAAAACTAAATTCACATCATACACATGATGGTTCCTGTGTGGAGATGGAACAAGTAGATGATCCAAAGTTGCTTGATCTAGCACTGAACCAACCAGATGCTCTAACTTGAGTGCATAAAACTTGCTTATATTTTTCAACCTTGAGACTGCTAGTAGAATATCAAATAAGCCTCTGCAAGAAAGAGAGCTCCTATCAAGCAGTGAAAGCAGATTGATTGCAAGCTCTGTGATTTTGCACTTCTCAGATGCTGTGACACTGAAATATCTCGATTTTAGGCGAAAAACGATGAACTTAAAAATGGTAGCATGATCTAGTTTCTGGGACATCATCATCCTGATTACTTTGTCAAATGAATTAACATTCAAAACCAAAAGATCTTCAAACCACCAAGTTGTTTGAGACCAGTTGTTTCTCATACTAAAGATGCTGCTTGTATCACATGAGAACTGAAAACTGGAATTGTTTGAAGAACATGTAAATGGGCTTGCCATAGTTGGCAAAGTAAGCCTTCCTACAAGGCAATCCAAGACTTTATCAAGCAAAAATGAAGAATTTATAGTAGGAAGTAAATCTTGGCACAGTTTAAGGGCTTGTACGAGCTCAGACCAAGTCCAGTAGTTGATCCCTTCAAGAAATTTCTCAGTCTGATCTACTAGATTAAGCTTTGCTGAGCTATTACTGCCAATCTCCATGTAATGAGCAGCATGGTTTAGCAGCACAATGTTAGAAGGAGTTATCTCAATGGTGCCATTGTTGTAGCAAAACCTTGCCATGAGCTCAAAACCATACGCACCTCCTGGAAAGTTGTCAAATATTACTTTCAATTTTCTTGAACCATCAGTCAAATCACCAAATAATTTGCTGAGCCTATCTGAGAAGGATGAAAGAGTTTTCTGCAAAAATTTACACACAATATGACCACATGGTTAAAACAGAATATTTACCAAATTCCTGCAACAAATTCAATGAGAAACTGAAAGTTGAAAACAAAGCAACAAGTCAATGAAACTTTCCATGACCAAAGTAGGCAAAAAAACTAGAAAACTTGACAAAAAAACACCTTGTTCATTGGATCCTTCTAATCCCAAACAACTACCGACAAGAGAAAGGCATTAAATGCATCAAACAGAACAGTGAAACACTACTCGAGGACATTGTTGAATCTTGCATTTAATGGAAACTACGGCACTATGTTGCTGTCAGCATTAAATGGTGAAGACCCCATTACAATTTGTGGAAAAGAACAAAAGCTTGGGTGAAAATAACAATTAATGGAAACATGAAATATGATGAAAAGCCCCACACCATCGGACAGTGGTTTTAGATTAGATAGACGAGAGGTAGGCAGGCAGGCAGCAGAGATATTTATTAAGCATAAGAATTAGTAAGAAAATTCAGTGCAGAAACCACCACGAATATGGATAGAGAGACCTTTAAAGACGCGAAAGGTAGGCAAGGCAAGGTAAAGCAAAGCAGAGTGTTCTTACCTTGTCCACCATGAAAATTTCTTCTCCATTGACATCAACTTCAAGAATGTAGCAAACTTCCATTGTTGGCCAAAAAAAAAACAATAACAGGAACCCTCTCAAATCAGACAGCCATGCAATTGAAAAGGTCTTTTGCCTGAAAAAGAGGGACTTTTCAGCTTAATCCAAAAATGATAATTGAGATATGATTATGATTATGATTATGATTATGAAGAGCTCATTCTCTGAGAAGGGAAAGAGGAAAAGTAAAAAATGGTGCCTTTGAATCTGCTGTTGCTTGGTCAATGTGCACAGAGACAATGTTTTTATAAGACACAACGAGGCACTTTCAAAAAAAGAAGAAAATCAACCAAGACTTGGCGGAGACAACAGACAATTTGCAAGAAAATGGGAACAATGAACTATCTAGTTCGCTATAAAAGCTCTCACAACTTTGCATACGCCATGGCGACAAGCTTTCATTACTGTAGTGACCATTGTCATCCTGTTTTGTGTCAACTTCATTTTAAGACATGACATGAAATATCTTCATTTTGTAGCTTCGAGCTTTGTGATTTATGCTCGGTAGTATACATTGAATCGAAAATTTTATGATTTAAAATTTAACCTTAAACTATTTTAATTTAAATTAAAAAAAATATTGACCAAATTAAAATCAATTTATCTATTACGATTTATTGATAAAATTCAGATGGGTTAACTCCTAAAAATTAAAATAATATTATTTTAATAAAAAATAATTAATTCAAGTTGATTTAATAATTTAATAATCTAAATTATTTTGAAGTCAGACGTCTACTTAATCTGACAACTATATTTGGGGATTGATAATACAAGTGTGTAAGATAAATTTAATATTTTTCATGGCATTATGTTATTTTTATTTATTTACCTATTTTTTTTATAAAAAAAACATGAGGGATTGTTTAAACAGTGGCGTACCCAAGAATGACCTAAGGCTTACGCTCAAGAAACTACTCTCCAAATTTATTTTTCATAAGAATTTAACTGGACTCGAGCTAGACTTATACACATTAAATCCATACTCATAGGATGGTACTTGCATTGCATCAAGCAACAAATATAGAGGACCAGTGATCGGCACTTGACAGTGTCAAAGTTTTGCTAGTGGCATGGTGGATTGGTGGGGATGACCACGCTCTTGGAGAAGCTCGAAACCCAAGGTAGTTTTTTTTTTTTTTCCTGAGTCTGACTTTCCTCATGGTTCATGGTGTTATTTTTATTTTGAATTCTCATGTGATAAATTCTACTCGACCTAATCACCTTCGCCTTTTTCCGTCACTTGCGCCGCCTATCCTTGTAGTGGCTTGACTCCAAGAGCTGCATTTCTAGTGGATAGTGGCGTCCCACATGAATAAAACAATGGAAGAAGCAGCTGACCGGGATCCATAAATAAAATCAACTGGAAGCTCAGCACATACGTTTTCTCTAGTTCTGTACATAAAATCCAGAAAATGATCCATTGCATGGAAAGCGAAGACTGAACTGGGCTGAGGTGAAGCTGTGAGCTCCTTCCTCGGCAAACCTTCATATAAAACCCAGTTTATCCAAATTTTCATATACCTTCGTTGTTGACTTGGTTTATCCAATTTTCCATTAGGTAGCTTTGATACATGAGACTGATAGAAATTGACAAAAACAGATTCACTTTTATGCATTGTTATAAAATCTAGTATAGCACAGCTCATTGATCTGATGAATCCGAAATCCAGCCTAAACCGGGTTTATTTTTACTTGTTTTGATAGTTTATTTTATTAAATTTAGATGATTTAGTAGGTAATTTCAGTTGATTCAATTAAATTTAAATAAATCTTATTATATCATTCAAAACAAAGTTATCTCAATAATTTTTTCAACTTTTTCTATTTAAAACAGAGTTTTTTTAAAATATATTTGGGTCAATTTTACAAATCTATAATCATCATATTAAAGCAAGCCAAACCCTAGACTAGAGCAGACAACTATATGGGACAATGTTGTCCTATCCAGTACACCATCCTATCATATCCAATCCAGTCCTCCATCAGCTCACCGAGCCCATATTCATAGTCTATGTAGAGTGTCTGATATGATTTTATAACTTATGTTTCTATCCATGCAAGAGTTAACCCATAAAAACTGCTGTTAGAAGCTTAGAACATAGGAAAAGCCAGGAAGACAAACAAGAATTTCTTTTTCCTGTTAGCTTTTTTTTTTTTTTGGCATAACAATCTGATCCATGACAAAAGACCAGGACTAAAAATCCCTGGAAGAACAGAGGAACACATGGGAATCTTAAATTTGAATCCCCCCAGTTAGAACTTTACAGTTTCTAGATGAAACTCTATGCAGATAAGCACCTGTGCTGAGAATCAAAGTAATAAATAGCCATCGGTCGGGAAAAAGGCATCCTCATGTTTCCAGGGAGGCTCCTCTGGACAGAACATCGATCAGCTAATTTTGTTTATTCTGCCTTTCATTTGCCTTTCAGAAATTTGTTTCGTACAAAGTACAAACATCAGGAATCTGTAGTTTGTGGGTGTTGATTGATAGAATGATTGAATTTGATTACCCATTTGCCCATTTAAAACTTGGCCCAATAAAGTATCATAAAGGAAGACAGACTAAAATGAAATAAAAATGTAGCTTATGTTCAAATTGTAAAATCCTGAAAAAAGGGACCAAATTGTTTTTTAAAAAAACCTAAAGTTTTAAGGACTGAACTAAAGTTTTTCACTTTTTTCGAACACTAAAAACGAAAATGGCTTTATTTTTTTGTACTAATTTTGGTCTTTGATTTTTTTTTTTTTTTACTATAACCTAAAGTTCTATTTTGTAATATGAAACTTTAATTTACTGTCATAATATTTTATGACACCTAGATATGCCATAGTATACCAATCAAAACACATCCTAAAACATAGAACCATTACAGTATAACATGGGATGATAAAATTAAAAAAAAAAATATATTGTTAAATTAAAAACAAGCTCTCGTATGTTTTGACATTAAATTAAAGATTGACTTTTGGAAGAAAAAAAAATGTTATTGTTAAAGAAAAATAAAAAACAATTCAAGGATTAAAATCAACATAAAAAACATACCTCGTTCCTCTTACATTGTTCAAAAGATATGGAAAGTTTAATCTGATCATTCAAGTTTATTTTTTATAGATTTAATCCCTATTTTCTTTTAAATTTTATATTTCAGTTATAAAACTTTATTTGTTTTAACTTAGTTGCAGTAAAAGGAGCGAAAAAAATGCCTAAAAAGAAAGAAATGAGAAAAAGCTCTTTGATGGGCACAAATAACTATGATTTTTTGGTGTTTATAAATTTATCTATTAAGAGTAGAACTCAATCAAAGTGGCCCAGAAATTTTAATTGATTAAAAAAGTATATTTTTCTCCAGAATTTAAACCATTGCCGCAATTCAAATATCCATTTTAATTGGTATATAATTACATTTAAAAAGAAATAAATAAGTGCTCTTCGGTATGAGATCAAGTATTTACGTGTGCATTTATTAATTACCTTTTATAATAAAAATCAACTTTTCATTTTAGTTTTAAATTAGCATTAACAATTTCTTTTATGATTTTCAGTTTTTTTTCCAATTTATCTTATTAAATGCATAATTATCCTTTTAGTTCTTAATTAAAAAAAAAAAAAAACGATACTAGAAAACGCATCAACAAATTCTAGCTGTGATGCAAGAAAAGGATCAAGTGTTTTATTGATCAGACATTGTTCTTTGATGACGAACAAAAAGGGGAAGGGCAAGACGTTCTGGATTTCGGTTTCGGTAAATTCCGGGCAACGTCTGGTACATTCTGATTGTGAACGTGCTGTCTGGAAATAAAGACGCTAGATTGCTTCAGCATGATAGCAGTACTACACTTCCTTAATATTAGAGGAATTATTCTCTTACACCAAATACAGCCAAGCTAGAATTTCTCCACAGTCAAATGCCAATCCTTCTAATGAAGGTGACAAATAACTAGAACTCCTCAATTCAGCAATCCTTTGGCCTTGAAGTATTCCACAGTTTGGTCATAGACCTCTTCAATCCCATACTTGAAACTGAAACCCTCACTGATGAGCTTCTCTGAAGTGATGGCCAACTTGGCCTTGGACGGGAAATCCCCAAAACTGTATTTTTTAACAGGAAAAGTTGAGAGAGATTCAGAGGCAGTATAGTTTCTATAAAATGGAAAAGTTAAGGTCTAAAATCCTGAGGCTAGTAGCTTACTCAGTTGGGACTTGGTACTGAGGGTATCTTTTATTCAGGAACTCTGCAAGCTCGACAACACTGGTATTAACAGCACAGCATATATATCTACCACAAGCAGATTCCTTCTCAGCTAAAAATATATGGGCTCTACAAACATCCT
>Ga0325400_1006818_pt1 | contig 10896 bp, 5 predicted proteins | sample PopdelMetagenome_2_FD_205662 | JGI IMG/M metagenome (GOLD analysis project Ga0325400, IMG submission 205662) | Populus deltoides microbial communities from Bellville, Georgia, United States - Xylem-PdKOR-R1 | ecosystem: Host-associated > Plants > Phyllosphere > Stem > Wood/Secondary xylem...
TTTCAGGCTTTTTCAAGTGAATTTGCTTTCAAAATCTTCTTTTTATTTATAATTATTAAAAGTAATTAATTAATGTATTATCTATATATCTTTTACCATAAACTTAAGTATGAAGAGTGAAAAATATCATGAAAATGATTTTTATGAACCAAAATAAATGGATTAATAAATAGATGAAATATCAAAGTTTTAATTAATAAAACAATAAAGAAAAATGAAGTACCGCCCGCCAAGTAGTGTCTAGCCACTTGCCATTCATTATAGACCTAGAGTATGTTTGAAATTGTAGTAGAGATTATTTTTTAAAGTATATTTTGCTTAGAAATATATCAAAATAAAATTTTTAAAAAATCATTTTTATATCAACACAATAAAACAATCCAAAAATACAAAAAAATTAATTTAATGCCAAAGAAAATTTTAAGTTTTTTCAAGACATGAATTGTTATTGATCCACACACACACACATATATAGACTTAACACACTACTAGAAAACCGGCGAAAACCAACGGAATTACCGACAAAATTTTTTCATCGGTAATTATTATTGACAGAAATAATTCCATCTCAAAATCTGTCGGTATATATCGACAACATAAATCTATCGGTGATACTGTCGGTATATACCGACCGGATCGCCGACGGCCTATAAAGTTTGTTTGGAAAGATGCAATGGTGTGGTGACGTGGAGTTTTTTCAAACGATTTTATCGACGAACTGACTGAGAGATTCAAACTGAGATAGCCGTACAGTGACGTGGTAATGTCACCGAAAAAATCACCAATGGAAATACCGACAGATAGATTCTGTCAGTGATTCCATTGGTAAAAGCCATTATATACACACCCCCTCTGCCGACACTCTCTTCCTCTGTTTCTCCTTCTTCTTCTTCCCCGTCCCACCTCTCCCCTCTCAAGCTGCAGCCAACCACCCATCTCAACTCTCCACTATTCTCAACACAAGCACTCAAGTTTCTTATACTTTGTACGTGGTCACAATATCCGTTTCTTGTGGATTTTATCATTTTTTGTAAGTAAATCTATCCTTTTTAGTTTTAACATTTAAATGTGAATTTTATTGTTTTTTTGGTATATGTATTTTGTTAACGTATGTACTTGTTTAATTGTTATTCATCAAAGAAACTTGTAATATGAGTGTATAATTTTGTAGTTGTTTTAGTTTATTTTAGATTTTGTCAAATTATATTTGTTTGTAAATTGTTGAAATTTTGTTTGAATTACACCGGATTAAATGTGTTGTGATGAAATAAATAATTAATAGCTTGTTTAACGGGTCTTTTTTAATTGTTATCAATTCTATTTTGAAGTTGTGATTTCAGTAAATTTATATATGTATAAATTTGTATGTATGAACGTTGACAGTTGATAGTTGATAATTGATAATGAATATTTAACATAAGTGTTGTTTTAGTTTGTTGGATAATGTCGGGGAAAACCAAAATTTTTGTTATGCTTTATAAAGGTTCAATAGAAGTCATGGATGATCGTTCATGGATATATCGGGACTCACCCCAAGGATTGCGGAGGATGGATTATTGTAACGATGTCCAGGATTTTATTAATTTCGCAACATCTATTCCGAGGAATTTTACTAATGGCGATATTAGGTGTCCATGCAAGAAGTGTAAAAATTTAAAGTTTCTGCATCAAGATGTTGTAACGATGCATCTTCTGACCAAAAGGTTCATGGAGGATTACCTGTGTTGGTATGCACACGGAGAACTATTTGTTCCTGATGAGAGCATGGAAGAACAGGTGGTTGGGTCAACTTCTAGTACTAGCAACATGCATGAAGTTGGAAATGAGAACAGTAATCCTTACGGGAATATGGTTATAGATGCAATGAGAATGAGTGAAGGTAATGTTAGGGAATGTCCAATCATAGAAGAAGAACCTAATGCAAATGCAGCAAGGTTTTTTGATTTATTGAAAGATTCTAATGAACCATTATGGGATGACTGCACGAACCACAGTAAATTATCAACCATAGCACAGGTGTTCACCATTAAGTCAGATCACGGGTTGAGTGAGGCCGGTTATGACAAGATTATTGAATGAGCGAGAAGCATTTTACCTGAAGGGAACAGGCTAAAAGAGAACTTTTATGCTGCTAAGCCCATGATGAAACCCCTTGGTTTAGGATACCAGAAAATTGATATATGCCCTAACTTTTGCATGTTATACTACCTTGAAAATGCTGAGATGACCGAGTGCATAACATGCGGGCATTCCCGTTACAAACCCAGAACTGGTAGAGGGAAGACTCTCGTGGCATATAAAAAACTTAAATATTTCCCAATCATACCTAGACTGCAGAGGTTATTCATGTCACCAAGGACTGTTGAGCACATGACATGACATGACACCAATCACACCATACGGTTGATGAAGTGATGGTTCATCCTTCTGACGGTGAAGCCTGGAAACACTTTAATAGTGTGCATCCTCACTTTTCAGTTAAATTAAGGAACGTGCATCTTGGGTTGTGTACAGACAGATTCAACCAATTCGGGTCATTTGCTGCTCTTTATTCTTGTTGGCCGATCATACTGACAGTTTATAACTTGCCACAGGGGATGTGTATGAGGCCGGAGTTCATGTTTTTATCTATGATCATACCAGGTCCGAGCAATTCGGGGTGGAATATAGATGTTTGTCTTCGTCCGTTGATTGATAAGTTGACGCAGTTGTGGTCTTCTAGAGCTTTGACTTATGACATCTCGAGGAAACAGAATTTTGTTAAGAGAGCAGCTTTGATGTGGACTATTAATGATTTCCCAGCTTATGGAATGGTTTCTGGTTGAGCACGCATGAAAAGCTAGCATGTCCATACTGTATGGAGAACAACAAGGCATTCACGTTAACAAACGGGGTTAAAGCTTCTTTTTTTTTACTGTCGCTGTTATTTGTTGCCACCAAATCACAGGTATAGAAAGAATAAAAATGATTTCTTTGTTGGCAGAGTTGAAAAGGATGTTACACCCCCGTGTCTTTCCGGTGAAGAATTGTTTGATGTTGTGTCAGAATACGATGACATTATGTTTGGTCTCCAATCAGGTAAGCAGAAGTTTTCTGGTTTTGGTTTGACCTATAATTGGGTAAAGCAAAGTATCTTTTGAGAGCTTCCTTATTGAAAAACCAATCTTCTCCGCCATAACCTTGACGTCATGCACATTGAAAAGAACATGTTTGAGAACATTTTCAACACCGTCATGGATGTGAAAGGGAAGACAAAGGACAACATCAAGGCTAGATTGGATGTAGCATTGTTCTGTAACCATAAAAATATGGAGTTGGTTCGTGATGGGTCACAGGTCGCAAAACTAAGAGCAAGCATCGTGTTAGAGAAAAACGCACAACTATTAGTCTACAAATGACTTAAGAGTCTGCATTTTCTCGATGGACATGCCTCGAGCATATCAAGGCTGGTTAATACGGAGGAATGCAGATTATATGGAATGAAGAGTCATGACTGCAATGTGTTTATGCAAACACTCATCCCATTAGCTTTTTGTGATTTGTTGCCAAAGGGGATATGAGATGCACTAACAGAGATCAGTCATTTCTTCAAAGATATATGCTCCAGCAAGTTGAATGTTGATCACATTGAAAGGCTTGAAAAGAATATCATCGAGACAATATGCAAACTTGAGATGATATTCCCTCCATCATTTTTTGACTTAATGGAGCATCTACCCGTACATTTACCATTTGAGGTAAAAGTTGGAGGACCGGTCCAGTACAGATGGATGTATCCATTCGAAAGGTTAGATATTACAGGAGCTATGTAATTCATAATTAAATGTTTTTATTTTTATTTTTTTAATTGATAATTTTTTATTTTATATATATGTATATATATATATATATATATATATGAAGGTACTTGTTCAATCTTAAAAAAAAAGGTTAAGAACAAGGCGCATGTTGAGGCGTCAATATGTGAGACCTATATTGTTGAGGAGATCTCAACATTTATCTCATACTATTTCGAACCTCATTTGAGAACGATGATCAACCGTGTTCCACGACATGATGATGGTGGTGAAGTGCCTTCAAGTAGGAACTTGTCAATATTCTCCAATTCTAGACGACCCACACCTAAAAATGCTGTGAGGGGAAGATATTTGTCTGAAATAGAGTTCAAATAAGCACACAATTATGTCATATTTAACTGTGATGAGCTGAGACATTTTATTAAGTCAGTAGATGTTCGACTTAAACTTTGTCAAGAGTGTATTATTTATGTTTTGTGATAACATACACTCATATAATGTGGAACAACCTTGCAGGCAACATCGACGATACTTACTGTCCAATAACTCACAGCTGACCGAATCCCAGATCTTTCAATTACAAGATGAACAATTTGCCACATGGTTTAAAACACATGTAAGTCCTATCACAAACTCATTATCTCTTGTAATGTAATTTATTTTAGTCAATATTACATAATATCTGTTTATTGATTATTGTTGTATTTAATTTGCAAGCTAGGTTTATCAAATGGGAGGTAGTGCTGTTATTTCACTGTCTTTACTAGGCCTGGGCCCTGAAAGAAAAGTCAAGTGCTATAACAGGTATTTTGTCAATGAATATATCTTTCATACTGAAGAATACGAGCATGGAAGAAAGATATACAACAACGATGTTTGTATTAAGGGATCGACTTCTAGTGAGTTTGAAGTTAACTATTACGGTAGATTGGAAGAGGTCATCGAACTGTAATATCATAGCGGGCAAACTAGAGTGTTTTTATTCAAATGCTATTAGTATGACACAACTGACAGAGAAATCAGAGTAGATCCTCACTATGATCTCGTTAAAATCAACTCAAAAGCTAGACACCGCAACGTAAGCGACGTCTTTGTTTTCTCAAAGCAATGCCAACAAGTTTATTACATATACACCCCTTCCTTTAGAAATGACCAATCAAGAGTTGATTGGTTATGCATTTTAAAAACAAAACCCAAGAGTTGTGTCAAGGTTGTTCAGGATGAGAACGAAGACACAAGTGTGATAGATGAAGTCTTTCAAGCTAATGAGTTGGTTGAACCATACCAAGTTGCTCCTTCGATTGACTTAAAAGAAAATTTGAATTTTCATGTTTTCAACGATAGTCTTATTGATGTTGACGCAGAGGAGTTGAATGTTATTCTGAGCTCTACTAGTGGAAAAAAGAATGTTGTTGAAGAAGATGATAATGAAATTAAAGAGTGCAATAAAGCTGATGATAACAATTCAATTGAGGATGAAGATGAAAATTTTGACTAACTAAACATGTTCTAAAGCCTTATTTTTATAATGTAATATTTTGGAACATGAAATATTTATTCTTCTTTAATGATCAGCTTTTGTTATTGTGTTGTGTGTGCTGTAAGATTGCAATTCAAGATTTTGTGACAGGGATACACAAAAAAATAAAAAATACTGACGGTTTCACCGATGGGTACATCGACAGAATATAACCTGTCGGTATTTCACAGAGAGTTGAAAAACATTTACGGGATTGTGCCAGAATCACCGATGGAATCCCCGACGAAAGATTATCCGTCAGTATTTCATAGAAAGTTGAAAACAATTTACAGGATTATGCCACAATCACCGACGGAATCCCCGACAGAATATAACCCGTCGGTATTTCACAGAGAGTTGAAAAAAATTTATAGGATTGTGTTACAATCATCGATAGATTCACTGACAGAATCCCCGATGAAATATAACCCGTCGGTATTTCACAGAGAGTTGAAAAAAATTTACAGGATTGTGCCACAATCATCGACGGATTCACCGATGGCTTTACCGACGTAAATCACCAACGGATTATGCACGTCCTGAAGCGCACGCATGTTAGACGAGTGTCCAACGGCACACGTACCGACGGATCGAAAAGTTTGGCGAGATTTTCTAGCGCGGTTTCACAGCGCAAAAGTGGTGTGCCTTCACAGAGGGGTCAATTCACCCGCAAGTACTAGACACAATAGAAGGATGACCTCTCAATGTAAGTTTGTTTGGGTTTTAGTTTACACACACACACACACACACTTATAACATTATTTATAAACAACTAATTAATATTATTACTTTTATTTAATTTCAGGTTCACAAACATTAAGATTGCAAAGGCTATAACATTGACGTTTAAATCATCGATGAAGACTCCATTGTTTCAATGGAGCCAGGTTTCTAGACATCCTGAGTGGAAACCTAATATCGATGCATGGTTTAAGCGATTTCAGGTCGGTGTTGATTTTTAATTTCCAGCTTATTTTTAATAAATGATTTTTATAATTTTATATCTTATACTATTTTTATTTTATATGAATTATTTATATACACAGAACAAATTTGAGTGGGATAGGGCGAACAACAATGTTGTGAGGAAGGTATGGGAGAATCACGCGGCAACTAGGTAACATCAAAAATAATATTTATTTTTGTTTTTATAATTTTATGTTTTAAATTCTAATTTGTTACTATGGAAGTAGGTTGCGTGATTTTTGATATGATACCCCAAAAAAATCAAAAAGACAATATTGAAGGATGAAATGAGGTGGCGATTTGGCAGGAATTCAAACCGCCATTTATCTAGGGGGAAATATGGACAACATATATTGAGCACGTGACCTTAGAGCAATTCTCACGGTGCTCACAGTCTGGCATCAACAACTGGAACCGGCAAATTCATGGTTCGGTGACCACGCACACTGGTGGATCTGTCCCATTCAGCGCACATGCAAAGCGGATGGTAAGATTAATTTTAATGAAATATATCGTTAATTAATTTGTCGTTCCTTATAATATATTTAACTTTCAACCTATTTTTTCCTTACAGGCTGCGTCTCTTAGACGTGAGCCGAGTCTAATGGAGTTGTTTGTAGAGACGCATGTGCGGAGTCAAGACCTCCAAAAGGGGATGCAGTAGTTCGTGGACAACCGTGCTCAGCACTTCGTGGTATTTTTGTTCATTTATTTTATTTTGTAAGTTATTATTTTCTTAAATTGCATCTTGAATTGCATATGATGATTTTTAAAAAAAAAATTTCAGGAGATCTATAATAGCCGGTTGAGGGAGAGATATGGGGACAATCCTTCGACCCATCCAGATTTCGATCCAGATTTATGGATGGAGGTGGGATCGTCTGGTGGACCCGATAAAAATCAGGTCCACGGGCTCTCTAACACTACGGCTGAAAACTTGCGTTCAGCTCATAGTGTCTCAACCGTTGGGAGCTCTCCATCAGTATCGAGCACTAGTCTGAGGAGTTCATTGCCTTGAAACAACAATATCAACAACTCTCGACAAATTATGATGAGATCCATCAAATAGTCATGGAGATGAGATCAAAGATGGGTAATGATACTTGTGCAGCTCTTTTTTGGCCATACGGTCCCGGGAACAACTAGCCTCCTTTTCCTCCTCCTCCAGCTCCACCACTATTCTAGTTTAATTTTGTTTTTTAAACACATTAAATTTGTTATGAATATTTGGATGAATATTATTTAACATTATTTTTATAATTTTAATGTTTAATCCAATTTTATTTATTTATTAAGATTTTTTACTATTAATAAATTATTATTTTTAAATACATACCGACGAATTATTTTTGTCAGTATTTCACAAAGAGTTGCCAAACAATTACCACCCATGCCATAATTACAGACGGAGATATTTCGTTGGTGATTAAATACAGACAAATTTACTGACGAATACTTTCCATCGATATTTCACAGAGAGTTGCCATGGCAATTACCACCGATGCCATAATTACCGACGGATTATCCGTCGGTAATTACCATTGAAAATTCAGACGGATTTAGTCCATCAGTAATGTTCCCGCGGGAATTTTTTTTTTGGCGCGCGTATCCGTCTGTAAAGCTGTCGGTGGGTGCTTTTTTTTATTTGCGACAAAATTAGCGACAAAAAGGGGAGTTACCGATGACTATTATACCAACGGACGTGTTCTGTAGGTGAAACTGTCGGTAATTATTTTACCGACGGAGTTCATTCCTGTCACCGACAGAATTAGTCCGTCGGTAAAACTATTTAATGGTGTAGTGACAATTTATTATAATCATATCTAGAATGATTATCTATAAATATTATTGGTTGACAAACACGCGCACGCGTTTATGTATATATGTAAGTGTGTGTGTGTGTGTGTAGGCTTAATAATTTATTATATCTTTTATCATTTCTAATAAAGGGTGTTAATCGTATCCAATAAACAAATTTCATATGATTCATAATCAAATAGATTAAAATATCTTATTTTATATGACTTAGTGATCCTTATTTTATTTATATGACCTAATGATATAGACATCTCTCAAGATACACTAAAATTTAGATTTGAATGGTTTGCAACTTGATCTAATAAGAACATGCGTTGAAGAATTGACATGATCAAATAATTGATGTTTTCTTCAAAATAAAGAGAATCAAAGTAATAAATAACTTGACAAAACTGAGGTTGATCCATATGGAGGTTAAGGATATAAAACCACAAATAATAAAAGAAATAGAGTTAAAAAGATCTAAAATATGTGATATTAATGTAAGGATTTAATAGAGATAAAACAATTATCAGTGTTAGAGGATTACTCAACTGGAAATCATACACAAATAAGGATCTAAATGATTTTTTTTTATCATTATTGGCTCGGTTTAAGTTATTAACATAATTATTGTAATAATCTTTAATTATCTTATTTAAGTAACACCAACACTTGTAAATATTATCAAATATTTATGGTGTTAATTTATGTCAACAACAAATCAAGATCCTTTCATAGCACAAATGTCGGTTCTTCATACAGTAGGCTATGAAAGAATAAAATATTTGTTGTGTCAAGAATTGTACACCACGAATCAAGACTCACCACTTAACAAGGAGGATAGTTAAATTGATGAAGATAACAATTATAATGCATGTTAACAACAAACTTTTTTCTTAATGTAAACATTAAAGTTCATATTGAGTTTGTATTATATTTATTCTTATATCATTAAGTGCGAGCTCTATTTATTATTATTATTATTATTATTATTATTATTATTATTATTATTATTATTATTATTATTTCAGGTGTTTATGTAAGTAACATAGGTTTTCTTTATTGAGTGTAGTGCATAGAAAATGAGATATGACATTTTGTTTATAAAGAAACCTAAAAATCGTATAAATGACATAGTATCAATTTACCCCTTAAATTATATCACATATATTATTTCAGGAAAATTTTATAAATTTATTCAATCAAGTCCCTTCTTGATTTTTTCTAGGTTTAGAATTGTAATCTCCTATATTAATTACATTAAAATCTTCAATTTCTAAAATTTATTTACAATTAAATTATTCTTGATTAATCATCTTATTTTAATTTTTGAAAAATAGTTCTTATGTGTGTGACTCATTAGGTTATCTAATAAGTTGTCTAAAAAATAAATTATGCTCCTCAATAAATTAAATAATTTAATTTATTATCAATTCAATAATTAACTGATTTATATTTAAAGATCAAGTAAGTGTTTAACAACCTATTATGATTCCTCAAATATTAGAAAAATTATAAGTGGTTTGATTTAACATTTTAGTTACTATTTTCTTAGTGTAATTATTATCCATTCACTAAGAATGTTTTGATTTAAACATTATAGCATGGAGTATGTCCGCTTTGTTAAATCATTTTTGTTCTCAACACAATAGTCATTGACTCTTTGAATAAGATTTGAAACTCTTTTCAAATTTCATTTTACCTTGTTTAAGAATCTCATAATCAATACTATTTGAGAACATTTGAAATATTCTCTCTAATTCACCTATGGTGAATAATCCTTTCTTGATTACTCAAATAATCAAATATATTAAGATAGTTTATGTTATACCCAATATCTTCTTATTTTTTACCCTTTTTTTAGGACAACGTGCAATCAAGATCAAAGCATAACACTCTCTATATATAACTTAGTGATTTCAAGTCTAATGATTATTTGCATAACTATTACATGAACATTTTCATAGACATAAATTGATCTTTTCATTTAAAACTCTTATGTGAGTTAGTTCAATGTATATGTCATGTGACAAACACCTACATATTAATTTCAGGTATTTTTCATACCTTAGTTTTTAAGAACAACTGCTTTCTTTGATCAAGGAAGAAATATAATATTCATTGGTCTCAATAACTCTAATTAATGTTCAATCTTAATAGAACATATTGACCAAGAAAATTTAGAAATAATACTTTGATATAATAGGAATCTCATAGTTATAACAACTTTATGATTTTCTTTACAAATCATTTTGTCCCATGGACTTTATCTTTACTCTAGTTTGATTAATAAAATATGAATGAATATTAAAGATAAAAAAAATCATTTATTAATAATAAATATATTTTACATCAATAAAATCAGTATTACATGTAATTAACCGATTGGCTACATGACATATTTACTAACAAATGAATCTTCTCTTGATCTTTTAAATACTTTTATATAGTTTATGTTATAATCAATATATATTCTTTTGTAACCCTTGATTAAGATAACACATAATCAATGTCAAAACATAATACTTCTTATATAAAATAAGTTGTTGATATCAAGTTTAACGATAACGCACATAACTACAACACAAATCTTTTCAGACACATGAGTAATCTTTCCTTGCGAAAATCCTTGTTGTTGGGCAGTGTCTCAAAAGCTTAGAATCAGTGTATGTTAAAGAGTCTCCACGTTATTGTGATAAAAATTAAAGGGTATTTTTAAGATTTAAAAAATTTATAGTTATGATATAGAGTTAAGCCTGAATAAATTCCTTGTTGCGGTAACTTTTTCATATATAGAATTACTAACGAGTGATT
>Ga0325400_1006820_pt1 | contig 10894 bp, 8 predicted proteins | sample PopdelMetagenome_2_FD_205662 | JGI IMG/M metagenome (GOLD analysis project Ga0325400, IMG submission 205662) | Populus deltoides microbial communities from Bellville, Georgia, United States - Xylem-PdKOR-R1 | ecosystem: Host-associated > Plants > Phyllosphere > Stem > Wood/Secondary xylem...
TGAATTATGTTTTTTTAATGTAATGTTCTATTATCAGTATCTTGAGACTAAAAAATTTATTCTTTCCTAATTAAACTAACAATGACCAGAATGTCATGATTAATGGTACAATTACTTGTAATAGGCTATTTATTACATTTAATATGACTTCTGAAAAAATGACCTATTTAATGTAAATAAGGTCCTTTAATCTATTTCTATTGATTATTTTTTAAAAAAAGGTGTTTCTGTTGATTCTTTCTTTTTAAAGGTCTAAATGTAATAATATGACATAATTATTAGAAATTTTATATTTGAACAAAATTTGAAATATTGACAAAACAATTAAATAACATGGGACGAGTTTAACTATTCATAACTATTCATATGAATATTAAATCATGTTGATATATTTTTAATTGTTTTATAACATATGTGTCTCATAGCTCTAGAAGTTAACAATTGTCTATTATAATGAGTATGAGTTGAGGTTGCCACTTCGAGTATCGGGGCCAGTATTATTGTTTTTTATGCAATAAATTATTTATTTTTTTAAAAAAAAAGTGAATACCAAGTCAATTATCCCTTATAAAAAAAATATATAAGATCAGGTTTACGGGTTGTGCCACTCAGGACCATGTATCTAGATTTTTTTAATTTTATTATTTAATATTAAATATTTTATAAAATTTTATCATTTAATATTAACATTAATATGTTGGGTCTAAAAAGTCTAATAAATTTACGTGAAATTAAGCTTTTCAACCAAGAATTAATATTCCTATCTATATAGATATTGATCGAATTAAAAAGAGATTTTGTTCATAAATGAAAACTGAACATAAAATACCCTTAATTATTTATATTCATTGAAAACAACAGTACACTTGAAGATCTCTTGGCACATTAATATGGTCATTTAAGACACGTATTTTCATATAATAAAAGTCTATATATGTAAAAAAGAATAATAATAAATCTTATAAATTGATAAAAACAAGTAACAACCTGATGATATGTAAGGTGTAATTCTGACTTGTTACATAAATAAATAAATAATTGCATTAAATGCTATTGGAGTTGGCAAACCCCTTTGGTGTATTTATTTTTCTTGTATCATGAAATTACTTTATTTTTGAATTTCTTCAACTCTAACCATATATTTAGCCATTCCTTTTCGTGTGAAAATGTAAAAGCACTATTAAAAATTTAATTTTCCATACACTTAATTAACGTAACTTTCTTTTCTAAAATTTCTGTTGTGAATGAGAAATTTACGTTGTTTAATTTTTTATTTTTTTAAAAAAGAAATTTATTTCATGTAATTTCTATATTTTTTCAGTGATGTTCTCAAGATATCACATATAAAGTTATCAAACATTGCCGATCTAGCTCAAGATTTAGTTATAAGTTCGGCGTGTTAATTTATTGACTCAAAATAGACTCAAAATACTATTATTTCAAGATTTTTTTAAAAAAATAATAATATTGTTTTGATAATTTTAATTTTAAAAAAAAATAAAATCAAAACTTGACTGAACACAATTTGATTATCAATGATCACAGGTATGGCAAGCATATAACTGGATATCACAAGCAGCTAGAACAACATCCCACTTTACATTACAGCATGCAGAACTCTCTATCCATCATATTCATTTTCACCTTAGGTTTTATTATCCCTAAGTATATACAAAATAATAATCAATAATCCAATGGGCAAAATTTCTAAGCTAACAATGGATATCATGACCAAGGTGTATACATGTTGACTAAAATACGAACATTCACATGCTTGAGCCAAAAGCAACAAGGGAACTACAACGAGATGGGGCTCGAAAAAACAATGACACAAAAATGCCTTGCCTCTGTGAACATAAAAGGATGAAAATGTGAAAAACAGTGACAAGAAGGGTGAATAAATGAATGCTACTACCTTTTCTTCTATCTGACATTCCTTGTAAATAAGCCTTGCATGCTACAAATCAAAACTGTTGTGGAGTTGCCAAGACCACAGCCATTTTCTTTTACATTTCAACTAGGAAGAACTTTGGCTTTAGGCAAATAAAATAAAATTGCACAAGCTTATGCATCTCTTCCAAGCAACCCTGCTCAGTTGCTTTTTCTAAATGAATTTGTGATTCTGTTCCAGGAGGTAAAAACCTGCCCCTCAATGATAACTTCGTATATGTGCTTGCTCCTGCATGCACTTCTGTGTCCGAGATCATTTGCATTCACCACCTTTTCAAAAATCAGGCAGTTGAAGAATGCGCTTCACTACGAAACTGAGGCAGTTGCAGACTACACTGTCCAAGGAATAAGAAACATGCAGCTGGATAATCAAATAACCAACTCAAGGCCAAGATGCTGCAATACCTCTCCTCAGTGTGGTCCTATGGAGGGTCCATCACATTAGATGGTGCATGATAGGCAACCGTGTCCAATTGCCAAAATCATCAGTAAGGCATTACGTATGGCAGTGCATAAACATCAGCCGTCTCAATCTGCAGAGCTTCTGACCACACCATTGGCGTCTCATCGACCCCTGATAACCCAACCTTGGGCTTCTTCGCTTGGGAATTGGTGCTCTGAAATAGCCATTCTTGATCCTCAAATTCTAACCACTCTTCCATTTTGGGTACTGTAAGCACCTCAGGCAGATACTTGGAATCTGGGTGGGGTTGTTTCCTAGACACTTCAGCTATTTGATCAGTTTGTGCAGATGAATCCAAAGGTTTTGTTAAAGACTTCGTTAAAGAACTAGGTAGTGATTCAGTTGTTGAGGAGATGGATGGAGCTTGAGCTTCTATCAAACCATTTATCAGGTGTCCTTTATTACCCACCTTTTCGGTACAGACAGCCTCTTGTCTACCTTTTATAACTGCGGTGGAAATTTGCCATGTTCCCAACATTCTTCCATTCTCAGCTGATAGAGGCAAGGAAGAAGTAGGCCTTGGCAACTTATTAGGCTTAATATCATTAGCTGCAAAAGAAAACAAGAGGGAAGCAGAATGCATTAGCTGATAAAAAGCATGTGAAGTTTGGATTTGCCTAACATAATGGACTAATCTCTGAACATTTCTGGTGAATCAATATCAAAACTTGAAAATCAACACCTTTAAGAAAATATGATAAATCCATCATATCTGGTTGAAAGAAACATTGGTTCACAGAATTTCAATAATAGTCATTTTGACTCACCATGCAAAAATCCATTCATGTCCAAGCCCTTTCGTTTCTTTATATTTACTTCATCGACAGCACTATGAGTGCTCTCCTCGAGAAGATGTGAGGTTTTTACAGTATGGTTACCTACAACGTCAGACATATTGCTTTCCTTCAATTTAACTGAATCTTTCTTCTTATGCTCACTTTTCTCCTTTGCTTTCTCCTTCTTTTTCTTGACCTTAACCCTGACTTTATCCTTCTCTTTACCTTTTTTCTCTTTATCCTCCCGTCTATCCTTGTGTTTATCATCAGTTTCCTTTTGTTTGGTCTGATATTTCTCTTCCATCTTCTTCTCAATGTCTTTCTCCAGTGGTCTGAGCATTCCATCAATTCTGGCCAGAAATGTTCCAGAAAGGCTCTGAACACTTCCAGTAAATCTTGCCTCATCCCTGATTCCATGCCCATCCAACATTGTATCATCATCTCGCTTGTTCTTTTCTTTTTCTTCAACCCAATTTCCAGAGGCCTTCACCACCAGTCTGACCATTCCCTCGTCCCTTTTTGCATCTGTACCAGGTAACTTCTCAAAGAACTGGTTTCTGTCTTCAGCTCTGGCTCTCTTGCCCAGCTCACGGACAAATTTAGATTCCTTAGGTTGGTGAAACAAAGTGCTGTTTTGAATTAGCTTCTGACCGTTGTAACCTGATAATTGTCCAGCAAATTTTTTGTCATTAGGTACACTATTTTTATCCACATCAATTTCCTTCCCCTTCTGAGTGCACACCTCCCCACCATTACCCTCAGATTTCTCTCCAAATTTCCAGCCATCCAAGGCTTTATCTCCATTGATATGCTTAGATTGCCCAGGAAGTTTCCCTTCGCCTGAGGCTTTATCTCCACCATTGTCAAGCCTAGCTTGCCCCGGAAGTCTCTTTTCATCTGAGGCACTACTTTTTTCCTTATCCTTATCTCTGTCTTCCTTTTTCTCTCTATGCTTTTCCTTTTTGTTTTTCTTATCCCTATGCTTTTCATCGCTCCTATCTTTCTCCCTCTTTTCTTTATCTTCTCTTTTTTCTCTATCTTTCTTCTCCTTCTTGTGCTTCTTTTCTCTGTCCTTCTCCTGAAATTTTCAGAAAGCAATAATAAATAATTCAACTCAAGAGAATCAGAGACAGTGTGTTCACTGATTACGCCGGAGTCCGTTACATAGGCATATCACGTAAATATATATTCAGCTGTTTCACTACCCAAAACATGAATTCAAAATGCAAATAAGACAAATCAAAACTTTTATGCAGAAACCCGCCATAAGCATTATCCATCTGTGAGAAGCAGAATGCCTGGTAACTCTGTGTGCCTAAATTTATCAGTTGCCAACTTCATCATGCTAAAAAGAATTACAAGAAATGAGGTCAGAGACGTGAAAGAGATGAGAAACACCCATTACAGCACATTTCGACGTCAAACATAATCTAGACAAACATTTCCTTCTGCTAAGACCTCTACAAAGAGGGAGCCGGGGAAAGGGCCCTTTATGAATTCGACTAAGTTCAAAATTATAATCATCATATCCACCTAAAATAGAACCCTACCCTCCCAGGCAAAGAAATTTCCATCCTTTTCACAATGCTCAGAAAGTAGCTTAAATATAGAGTTATAATGCCATCTTCCATTTCTTTCTGGACACTGAAAGCCTGAAACCATTCCATGAAATGATATCATTACAATCCCAAATATAAAACCTCATGAAGAACATGATTATGACATACTTATAAAATGAACAGAATCCCTAATATTTGAAGCAAAGCCCACTCATCTGCATTCTAGCCCCAATATCTGCAACCTCACATGCCTGAATAGGTATTGCAGAGATAAAAAAAATCTACATGCACCCAAATAACAGAGCTAAAATAGGAAGATCATAAAACTTGACGGGATATAAATGGCCACAGAGCCAAATATGAGCAAGAAAATAAACTACTTCATTTTTGGAGTAGCATCATACTGATATGGAAATATAAAAAGGAGTCCCATCCTCCATCCCCTGGAAAATCTACAAGAAAAACAAGGTAAACATTCCACCTGTTCATCCATCAAAAGCAAATCTAAGGAGCATCATTGCAAGAGACAGATCTCCACATCTGACTCGCAATGCATATAAATACTAGCATTTACTTGGAGACTTATAAACTGCTGAAATTGAAGTTCTTGATGCGTTCAGCAGACTATGCATCTCCAAAACAGAGTTATGGATGTTTAAAAAAAAACATAAAATGGCAAATACAGTTTTTTTTCTTCCAATTTTGCAAGCCCGTCTCGTTTTTTTTAACCTTAGAACTTGACAAAGTAAAAGAGGCCACCTAAATGGACACAAATTCACTAGCAGGCTCACAAACCTCATCTCCCTAATTTTCAGTAGAAATTGTAGATACATACAATCAATCCACTCCTTACACATGGGATTCACTAAAATAGGAATAGCAGAAAACCAAAGATGTACTCAAGAACTCAAACAACAAGAGCTAACTAGTTAACAATCATATTCAGAATCCCTTATTTAAGGCAGGTTGATTCATCTCATTTCCAGGGTGAATAGATGCAAGCAACAAGCAGGCACTAAAGAAACATTTTAATTTGAGCCAGCACCAGTAGGTGTATGTTCTGATCTCATATTTACTACTTGGTTCCAGCTTGCAAGAATCTTTATTATTATTATTATTATTATTATTATTATTATTATTATTATTATTATTATAAACATGCAATTACTGGTTCCTCCTCCATATAGGATTAACAGATAAACGGCTTAAACCAAGGACTTACCCATGAACTAAAACACCAATAGCAAAATAGTAAGCAACCATTCTCCAAAATCTCCATTTAAGACATATTGCCCATCTCCACACACCTTGGAACAAACAAACAAATCTAATAATTGAATTTTAGTTAAAAAGTTCTAGAAAAACTGCTAGTACTTTATCTTATAATCCATTTATTAATCTGTGTATCCTGAAAGGACAATCTACTTTCAATAATCAGACCATAATTAAACAGAAATGTTGTAAAGCCTATTTAAGCTAAAGTACTGGACCAAGTAATACCACCCTAATCAGTGTGAATTTCCTAAACCATAACAATAAGATTTCATATTACACATATCTCATCAGGAAAATCGAAACAGCATATGAGATTACGATTTAAGAATCAAATATGTATGTATTTCTCTACCTCCACAAGTTTTCTTTAATGGCAGTTTAACACTCTATAGAGCAAATACCGCATAAGTTAAAAAGCAAAATTCCATACAATAAGTAAAGATAGATATTATAAGTCTTCAATCCCAGAAGGCTCTCAGCACAATGGACCTTGAAAATGAATTTTCAGAAATTTTAGACGTTAAACCTGTTAACTTTCAATCCTGTTTCTCATTTTTGTGCAGGATTAAGGCAGACAGATGTTATAAAGCAGGAACATCAATGTTTCATAGAAACTTCAATCCCGTGAAGGACCTCAGCTGAAAAGAATTTTAAGGAATTATAGACGTGAAACTCATTTAACTTTTCTATCCTGTCAGATATTTTTGTACAAGATGCACCCAACATCTTGATGAGGCAAGAACATCAATGTTCCATTGAGGCTTAAGGGAAATAAGGGGCAAATCCAGGTGTGCTAAACCACATAAATCCAAGAGTTCTCATTTACTGCTTTCATTAGAAATAAGAAGCCATTAGATATTTACAATGCTGTAAAACCCTAAACATAACAAACAGTGTGGTTTCCAATTGAAAAGTTGGAAATGCTGATATTACAGCTGTCACATACTTGAACATTTAAACTTTTATATCTCAAGTTTCTCCTCATTTTTCCTGTTCTTTTTTTGAATAATGAGTAGGGAGCCATATCCACTTTCATTTTTTGGGGGTACTCCTTCAACTCTGTTTGCATTGGTTTTGGGTAGTCTGTTCAACCTGTCCTCGCTCTCCTCCATTACTACAGGACCTAGTATCTAAGTTATCCTATTCCTTTATTATTCTCTGAATAAAAACAGCTTGAACATCACATTTTCAAATGTAAATTACAGAATGCTTTATGACTTGCCCATTCTTTTCCATAAAAGGGTCCTGCTCTAATTATTTCATGCTAGTTTCTCAGTAGGTATTAAATTCAACCAAAAAATTACAACACATTCCAACTTACACAGAATTCTTTTTCTTGCCATTTGATATTCCACACCCTGAAACCATTTATCCATCCAAACCTATAAAGGAACGTGTGATTTGAATTCCTGACCATAACAAGTGTACAGCAAATCTAATCTCATAAGCAACCATAACTAAATAAGATTTTACAAGTAACCAGCATTGCAAATTGAGGTGGTTATTTAACAAGATACAAAATTGGTCAACTCAATAATAAAAAAATGGCACGAACAATTCTCATTCATTCAAATTAATGACACAGAGCCAACAATAAAGGCTTTCAATTAATCAGGGCTCTACAAGGTTAGAGCATCTCATTGTAGATATAATTTCCTGACTCATGGAAGTCGATCATCTGATGACAAATATAAAGGTAACTTTCTAAGTTTTGACTTTTTTTAGAACAAAGCTTTCCTTCACTGCACTATATTGAAGAGCTTTCTATAATTTTGGAACTCAGTTTTATAGTCTTCTTGTAAATTATAAGCTCATCTGAGCTAATAATACAAAAACAAAAATTCTCGTAGAAAACATCACAAGAATCTAGGATGAAATTCATGCATGGACAAAATTAACAGCACTTAAAAGTTTCTGTAACTACCATAATCAGGATGCATAATACTTCAATAACATAACCGAGAAGGCAATAGCCAGACAGATACTAAAGAATAACAAATACAAACATGAATCGATCAATTAATAAGAAGCCTGTAACCACAACTACGTATAGGAGGAACAGAAAATGCCAGTCATTTCATCCACCATGATCATTTAGCATCCAACAGCATAACGCTTTGTACATACAACGAAGATCTTATCTTTGTTTAAGCAAAGCCTGCGAAAATGAATGTGCTTCATTTGGAAAGGAGTACTTTTTCTGTATCCTCGGGTAAAACTATTACATGATAAGTCTAAGAGTGAATGAATTTAAGACAAGACACGAAAGACTTCTAGGAAGTATTTACTACCAATGGAAAACCAAATTGGTTGCCATTGGAATTGATTCAATTAAATGCGAATCAGAAAAGAATTCCTTTTGATTGCTCTAATAAATATCATGCCAAATATGCAATGTCATTCAATAAAGGCAAGTGTATGAACCTTTTCTAGTAGGTCAACATCATCACTTCTGGCCTTCTTTTCATATCCTGGTGGTGGAAATGGAAAGCAACGCGACATTGAACAGAATCCCAAAACACAAAACAGTGACGCCTTTCACCAAAGAAAATGATTGAATTACTTTCCAAAAGCACTGTTCTGAAAAGGGAATGGACCGGTAACTATGCTCCTGTCCATACACCATGTCCCCACATTCATTACCAGGTTCAACACCTCCTCATGAAGTTGTATATCACATCCAACAGCCACGAGTTCCAAATCCACCAAAATCCCCTTCAATAACAAAGCTCAAACTAATCCACTCGATCAAATCTTCTAGTATAGTACACTATACTGCAATAATTCAACAAAAACTCCGTTGCAAAAGTAACCTTGAAGTGTTTTCCTTCTTGATGAACAACTTTACTCAAATTATGTTGAACCTAAAGGTTTCTAGAGAAATGAAATTGTCCACTGAAATCCGATCTTCAGCGTTGCCTTCTGTGGCAATAAAGAACCATAACCTCCTTACCCTTGAAAGGAAACCCTAATGCACAAATCATTCCCAAGTTCAAGATCAAGCATAAAACAGCCAAAAACCCAGAAACCTGTACCCTCCAATACAACAAAAAAAAAGTAATTCTTGATCACTTCCAGACAATCCTAAATGCGCAATCCTCTTCCATGCCCAAAAACAAGCAATGCTCAACAATACCACTCCATGCAATTTCAAATTAACGATAGGCAATAATTGTCTAATCCACAAGTGCAACCACTTGAAAGACAGCTCATTCCCTGACTTGCTCTTGAATCAAAACCCTAATCAGTCCAAAATCAAGAAATTCAATAAGTTCCCAGTTATGATCCAGCAAACCCTACAAAAATACAAACTTTGCAACAAGCACATAAAATCCACTTCTCAAACCCCAAAAAAAACCTTGAATTCAGCTCTAAGAAAACCCCGAAAGAAACAAAGAAGCTTGTAGAATAAATGAAGAATAAAGGGAATATGAGAGAAGCCCTTTTCTTTTTAATACCTAATCAGAAATGGGTATCAATCAAAAGCCAGAAAGAAAGCTTGATTCAAAGAGTAAACTTGAAGAAAACAAATCATACACAATTTAGACAAAAAAGAAAAAAAAAGTTGTCTGAAATCACTATATCTATCTATCAGATTACCTTGTCCGCTACAACAAACAGAACATTATTGTAGAGGAACAAGATCTTTCGCTTTCTTTATAGAATTTCGTGAACAGAAACAATGAAAGAATTTGATCTTTTTTCGTGTTTCTGTCTTGGTTTTTTCTCTGTTTCTGCTACTGTTGTTGCTCTCTTCTAATAGAGAAAGAGGGGTTTCCTTTTATTTCTTTTGTTTGTCTACGGAAGTTACACGCAAGAATGAAAAGGAAGAAGAAAAATTAGTAATCATTGAGATATGAGTTTATAGGTATTTGATGACACAATTCTTAAAAATTTGGAATTAATTTTTCATTTAAATTATATTTGAGAATTTATTAATTTTTTTAATATGTTAATTTATCATGAGAGTGTATTTTAGATATCATATAATAATAGATTTAATTTTAATTGAAGCAAGTTGTTCTGGGAATACTTTTATTATGTTAGTTTGTTAATTTTTTTTTTATTTAGTTACCAGATATTTATGATACGGATCTCGGGTTTAACGGGTTAATTTGGTTTAACGAGTTAACCTGAATTTTTTTTTGTTTTTTTTAAATTATTTTTTTCGTTTAGTTTAATTTGTTAATGTTAAATTTCTTTTTATTTAGTTTTTTTTCTTAGAGGTTTTTTTTCTTTTATTTTTTATTTTTAATTAATTTTATTTAATTAATTTAGTTTATTAATATTAAATTTTTTTTTAAGTAGTTATTGGCTGATGCCTTTAGTTTTTTTTATGTCTTTGACTATGGACTGCACAGTGCAGTCCACAGTAAAAAGGCTAATGCCTTTTGTTTTTTTAATTAATTTTTTTCGTTTAATTTAAATTGTTAATGTTAAATTTTTTTCTATTTAGTTATCAAACTTTCATTACACGGATTTCGGGTTTGACAGGTTAACCTGGTTTGACGAGTTAGCCCAGTTAATTATGGGTTAACCCATTAATTTGTTTTTTTTTTTAATTATTAAACTTTCACAATGCGAATTCAAGGTATGACGGGTTAACCTGATTTGAAGGGTTAACCCAATTAATTTTTTTTCATTAGTTTTTTTTTCCTGTTGGTTTTTTTTCTTTTTAACTGATCTATTTAATTATCACACTTTTATGACACGACCTTGCAGTCAGACTCATGTCCAATGCTATTAGATCTGGTATTGCAGTCCAGACACTTTTATGTTAAAGGTTAACTCAAGTTTAATGTTATTATTAATATTATAAGCATTACTCTTGGGTCAGGCGTTGCAACAAAACTTGAGACTCTTGGGTATAA
>Ga0325400_1006821_pt1 | contig 10893 bp, 3 predicted proteins | sample PopdelMetagenome_2_FD_205662 | JGI IMG/M metagenome (GOLD analysis project Ga0325400, IMG submission 205662) | Populus deltoides microbial communities from Bellville, Georgia, United States - Xylem-PdKOR-R1 | ecosystem: Host-associated > Plants > Phyllosphere > Stem > Wood/Secondary xylem...
AAAGTTATTTGGTCATAACTTATGGTATTTTGATCAAAATGTAACTCAACTAATAATTTTAAGTTATTGGATAAGATGATTTTTTAACATTTTCCACCCCACTATTTTTTGGTAATTTCACTTTTTAGTTTTTTTTTAAAAAAATAAGTTGAAAATAGTAGTTATATTTATTAAATCAAAAAAATTATTATTTTTAGAACATTACCTTCCATTTTATGTTTTTAAAATTATTTTTAAGGATAATTATTTTTAAAATTATTATTAAAGATAATCTAGCCATTTCAATCTGCTTTAAAAAATGATAAAAGATTGATTGGTGCTATATTAATATGATAATAACTAATAAATTATTATAAAAAACGGTATTATTTTTAATATCTTGTTTATATGTTTTTTTAGGTAGAAAATCAATCATTTTACTGCTTTAATTGATAATGAATGATGTCTTATTCTACAATGAAAGAGTGAGTTCTATTAATGTTTTTTTAAAATAAATTAAAAATAAATATACGCATGCTAAAAATTATTTATATTAAATATTTTATATCTAGTTAGAGTATTATTTACAGTAGATTTTAAGTAGAAAAAATAAAAATAAAAATAAAAATTAGTTCCAAGTCCGAGTTAGATTATCCTCATCCAAAGGCTTTAATCCCTCGTTCAAAACAAGCATCTTTAGTTTTGACAACTCCACTTCTTGAATCTTGATAATCTAACCCGAAACACGCATGTATCGATGTTCAGTGTTGTCTTCTCGTTTTGCAGACCACCTTTCCATTAATCTATCATTACAATGCCATGGATATTTCACACTATAATATGGTTTGGTCTGTAAATATTTCCAAGCATGTCGCCCCCTGCCTAAAAGAGTAAATAACACAAAGACAGGGGCAATAATTTAGTCTCTAGTCTACCCAAATCTAAGTCATACAAAACGGTGTCGTTCTCGTCCCTCTACCTTTCTGTCGCAATGTCCTGTCACAGTCACTTATTCAAAGATTTCAGTATTTCACCTTCAGTAACTGTCTCTTCTGCTCTGCGCTCAGCCACTCACGGGACTCAGATGACTCTTCAACAAAGCCATAATGCCATTCTATGTGATTCTTGAGTGTAACTCAATTAATTTTATAAGTTGTGAAGTTATCATCAACAATATAAACCTTTACAGTTAATCATACTAGTAACCTGCTTAATTATTATTATTATTATTATTATTATTAATATTAATGGTAATAAATTAATTACTTCCAAGTGTTATTTACCCTTGAAATATCCTCGACATCCTTTGCCAAATTTCACAGCCACATGATGAAGAATGGGAGACCAATAATGAAATCAGCCATCTTTGCCACCTCCCTTGTCTCTTTGATTTTAGTAATTTTTGATCTTTCATAATAAATTTACTACGCTTCTCTCTCTCTCTCTCTCTCTAAATCCTCAGACACATGCTCTGTGATTTAGTTGGGGCTGCCCTTAATCCCGGACACCACCATTTTAAGTACAAACACTTCCTTACCTTTTTTTTTTCTTTTTTCTTTTTAATTTCAAAATTAGTTACAGTATCAATACACTGCAAATTATAAACCATAAAATGTGGTCTTTTTCTTTCACCAAACTTCAACGACCTCATCTCAGAAATTTAACCTAACCAAGTAATTGTTTGTTGGGACAATTGGTTGCGGCTATTTGAATTGATGAGATTAAAGCATTTGTTGTTTCTCCAAAAAGAAAAGAAAAAAGCCTTAAACTCGAAGCATAGATTTGACTTGGATGAACTTAGTGTTTTGGAACAAAATCATTTGAAACGAATGATTCACATTCAAAAACTCATGCAAAATTTGTCCTGGAAAGGCCATCATTCACAGTCATGCAATGTCTTAACAACACACAACAACACACTAGAGCACTACAGCAGCTCACCGCAATATAGCCCACTCTCGTGCTATTGCTCCCTTTCACAGAAAAAAACACTCTCAAATCCTCTCTCTATCGCCCTCTCCTTTTCAAGGTTGATCCCCCTCTTATATCTCACACCAGAACGCACTCCCAGCTCCTCAACTCCTCCCTTTCTAGAATCCCGCCACCGCCACCGCCATCTCCTCAGTCCACAACAAGGAGCAAGCAACCATGCTTCTTTTCCTTCTCCTTTCCCTCGTCTTCTTTCCCTCCCCTTCCCTTTCTCTAAACCAAGAAGGCCTTTACCTCCAACAAATCAAGCTCTCTCTTTCAGACCCAGACTCAGCTCTCTCTTCATGGTCAGGCCGAGACACCACCCCTTGCTCATGGTTCGGCATCCAATGTGACCCGACAACAAACTCTGTGACTTCCATAGACTTATCCAACACCAACATAGCTGGTCCTTTCTCTTCCCTCCTTTGCCGTCTCCAAAACCTTACTTTCCTTTCCCTCTTCAACAACTACATCAACGCCACTCTCCCTTCAGATATCTCCACGTGTCGGAATCTCCAACACCTTGATCTTTCTCAAAATCTACTTACGGGTGCCCTCCCCCACACCTTAGCTGACCTCCCTAACCTCAGATACCTTGACCTTACCGGAAACAACTTCTCAGGAGACATTCCCGATACTTTCGCTCGTTTTCAAAAACTCGAGGTCATTTCTCTCGTTTATAATCTCTTCGACGGTATAATACCACCTTTTTTAGGCAACATTAGCACCCTCAAAGTGCTCAATTTGTCGTACAACCCGTTCACACCGGGTCGGATCCCTCCCGAATTGGGTAACTTGACAAACCTGGAGATTTTGTGGCTCACTGCGTGTAATTTAATTGGCGAAATCCCTGACTCACTGTCTCGACTCAAGAAACTCACCGATTTAGACCTTGCATTCAACAGCCTTGTCGGTTCCATCCCAAGCTCACTCACTGAGCTGACCAGCATAGTCCAAATCGAACTCTACAACAACTCGTTGACTGGTGAGTTGCCTCGGGGGATGGGGAAGCTTACTGATTTAAAGCGACTCGACGCGTCAATGAACCAGTTGACCGGGTCGATTCCAGACGAGCTGTGTCGTTTACCGTTAGAGAGTCTCAATCTCTACGAGAATGGCTTTACAGGGAGTTTGCCTCCAAGCATAGCTGACTCACCGAACTTATACGAACTCAGGCTGTTTCGAAACGGACTCACTGGAGAGTTGCCTCAAAATCTTGGCAAAAATTCGGCATTGATATGGCTAGACGTGTCCAACAACCACTTTTCCGGTCAAATCCCGGCAAGTTTATGTGAAAATGGCGAGTTAGAGGAGATTTTGATGATATATAACTCGTTTTCAGGTCAAATACCGGAAAGTTTGAGTCAATGCCGGAGTCTGACCCGGGTCCGGCTGGGCTATAACCGGTTATCCGGCGAAGTGCCAACTGGGCTTTGGGGGTTGCCTCATGTTTCGTTGTTTGATCTTGTTAATAATTCATTATCGGGTCCGATTTCGAAAACAATTGCAGGTGCTGCAAATTTGTCTATGTTGATTATTGACAGGAATAACTTTGATGGGAACTTACCGGAGGAAATCGGGTTTTTGGCTAATCTCTCTGAGTTTTCGGGTAGTGAAAATAGGTTTAGTGGATCGTTGCCTGGGAGTATAGTGAATTTGAAAGAGCTAGGAAGTTTGGATCTTCATGGGAATGCCCTATCGGGTGAGCTACCAGATGGGGTTAATTCATGGAAGAAAATGAATGAGCTAAATTTGGCTAATAATGCTCTTTCTGGGAAGATTCCGGATGGAATTGGAGGAATGTCTGTGCTTAATTATCTTGATTTGTCGAATAATAGGTTTTCGGGGAAAATTCCAATCGGTTTGCAGAATCTGAAATTAAATCAGCTTAATTTATCAAATAATCGGTTGTCGGGAGAGATTCCACCCTTATTTGCAAAGGAGATGTACAAGAGTAGTTTTATTGGGAATCCTGGTTTGTGTGGTGATATTGAGGGATTGTGTGATGGGAGGGGTGGTGGGAGAGGTAGAGGTTATGCTTGGTTGATGAGGTCTATTTTCGTACTAGCTGTGTTGGTTCTGATTGTTGGTGTGGTTTGGTTTTATTTCAAGTACAGAAATTTCAAGAAAGCAAGAGCTGTTGAGAAGTCAAAATGGACGTTGATCTCGTTTCATAAACTGGGTTTTAGTGAGTATGAGATCTTGGATTGTCTCGATGAGGATAATGTTATAGGGAGTGGATTGTCGGGGAAAGTTTACAAGGTTGTGCTTAGCAATGGCGAGGCTGTCGCAGTGAAGAAAATCTGGGGAGGAGTGAAAAAGCAGAGCGATGATGTTGATGTTGAGAAAGGTCAGGCGATTCAAGATGATGGTTTTGATGCAGAGGTTGCTACTTTGGGTAAGATTAGGCACAAGAACATTGTTAAGCTATGGTGTTGCTGTACCAATAAAGACTACAAGCTTTTGGTGTATGAATACATGCCTAATGGTAGCTTGGGTGACTTGTTGCATAGTAGCAAGGGAGGTTTGTTGGATTGGCCAACAAGGTACAAGATTGTTGTTGATGCAGCTGAGGGACTTTCTTATTTGCATCATGATTGTGTTCCTCCCATTGTTCATAGAGATGTGAAGTCCAACAATATATTACTGGATGGTGATTTTGGAGCTCGGGTAGCTGATTTTGGTGTAGCCAAGGTGGTTGATTCAACCGGAAAGCCTAAATCCATGTCAGTCATTGCAGGGTCCTGTGGTTACATTGCTCCAGGTTAGTGATTAACCTTCTTCCTAACTGGTTCTGGAACTTCAGATTTGATGTGTTTGAAAATGATCTGTACTGAAATTCCATTTTTTTAATCAAGTCCCTTATAGCCTGCTCTGGTTTTCTTGTGTTTATAGTACAGCAATAATTATATGGACGTTTTTTAGGATTTGATTGCCAATTCATAAAGACTGGTATTCTCTTAATTTATAAGCTCTCGGATAAACTTTAGTTGGAAAGTTAGATCAGCATTTTGGGATATTTTCTCATATCAATCACTTTTGTAGCTCCTGACAAATATATTAATGGCCTGCCATCCAATTCCAACAACTTCTACTAAATTGGAACTAACTTCTTTTGATACACTTGATGCAGAGTATGCATACACCCTTCGAGTGAACGAGAAGAGTGACATCTACAGCTTTGGTGTGGTTATTCTCGAGTTGGTAACTGGCAAACGCCCTGTTGATCCAGAGTACGGAGAAAAGGACTTAGTCAAGTGGGTATGCACCACTTTAGATCAGAAAGGAGTGGACCATGTTATTGACCCAAAACTTGATTCTTGTTTCAAGGAAGAGATATGCAAAGTCCTCAACATCGGCATCCTCTGCACCAGTCCCCTTCCCATTAACCGCCCATCGATGAGGAGGGTGGTAAAAATGCTGCAAGAAATTGGGGCAGAGAATCTGTCCAAGATTGCTAAAAAGGATGGCAAGTTGACGCCTTATTACTATGAAGATACCTCAGATCATGGGAGTGTAGCTTGAGTAAACAGTCAAAAGTTTTGCTGCCAACATGGATATGGAAGGAGCACATAATTATAAGCTCCAGTTTTCTTGTTTGTTGGGCTAAATTCCCAGTTTTTACCTCCACTTTGGTGTTCTCCTTGCTAAAGAAGGAGGAAAGATAGATGGAAGGTTAATTTATGGAGAGAAGGAGAAAGGTAAAAGAGAAGTGTTGTTGAGGTAACCAAGGATGTTGGTAATGGTATTGTACACTGTAAAGAGTCATTAAATGCAATGAAAATCCCCTTCTACCAAATTCGATTAACTGCCTTCATTAATCTTCATTTGTTTATTGTGATGCCTACTAACACTGTTTATCATTTGTTGATTTCTCTCTCATTTTGTAAATTCTACTTCTTTTATGTTACCATGGAAAAACTGCGAAATCTTCATCTCTGCCCTGAAAGGTTAAATGCTAGGACCCCGATTTTGGACCTGTAACTTCATTACTTGTTTCTGCCTGCAGCTAACGGATACCCATAGAGAGGGGTGGGCTATAAAGCATATAATGTAGCTGGTAGACAGGGTTGGTCCTTCATGGGCCCTTCCTATTTAAGAGAGGGGCTCTGGCTAGCTCCTTTTGGAGCTGTGTTCGCTGGACCCTGTTGAGCACTTCCTATCATCTTCTCGGAAAATGACGCCCGACACCGCAGATAATTGTGGAGTGGACTTAAAACTGCTGAAGGGTGTTGTGGCTATAAATTTCCAAGGAGTTGAAACATATCCAGGACTCTGAAAGGAAGCAATATTTGAAAGCACAGAGACTCTCTCCAAAGATCATTCACAATCCACCGACACTAGAATCTAACAGTATTCCTTGAAAATATACCCGCATCTGCATTTGAAAGGAGGCGTTGGTTCATCAAGTGAAAACGATTGCTGTGGCTTGTGATGGATTTGATGGGAGATTTTTTATCTGACCTTCAGAAGCAACCTTTGTTTTCTCAAGAAAAAACGACATTTAATCATCATTGATCCTCACCAAGATTTATATATTCGAATCAGCTCGCACTTACACAGTAACCCACGCTGAGTCCTTAGACGGCAACCCCCACTCTCCGGAAGGGAGTTGCCAACAACTGATATGCTAGCTTGTGTGAGCTTAAATGATGATATCATTCATTGATAGGCCTCATATCAAATTCAAGCAAAGAGTGCGGCCCAGAGATTAATCAACACTGGCTTTGTTGATGACCATCAATTTATGTTTAGGTTATCAAATGTATGGCAAGTCAATGTGGTGCTTTGCGTTGCGGGTTAACTATTTTTTGAATTTTTTTTATCGTTTTAATATGTTGTTATAAAAATAAATTTTAAAAAATAAAAAATATTTTAATATATTTAAAGGTAAAACAATAACTATTTTCAAACCGAGAAAACTAACGAGACATTTGGCATTTTGAATATCCATGTTAGAATTGGATATGTCCTGTACAGGCCCGTGAAATATTTCTTTAATTGCCAAGTAGCTGTGGGAATAGTCAATTTTCTTAACTAAATATTTTATATAATATTATTAGAAGAATTTTATGATAATAAAATAAGACTCGAACATTAAATTGGTGCATAAATGAGCATTAAGTCTCCATTACAACAATAAAACAAGATGAGTTTTATAATATTCTTACAATCACATTAATTTTTTTTTAACTTAGATACTAAAAATCTTGCAAAAACTTTCTTCTTCTTCTTCTTTATGAATAAAAATCTTACAATAACTTTATAGTCATCAATTAGTTCATTGTCAAAAGCTTCATTCCAAACACAACATAAAACGACAAGCAAAGCAAAATGTAGCATAGCACACACAGAGAGAGCCAAACAGACCCTGAAATGGCAATGGATGAACCAGTGTCGCACACTTGCTGCCTCTCCTGTCTGCCATCAATTTGCAATGTCTTCAGAAATCTCGGGTCATCGCCGGCGGGGTTTGATCCGCCCACAATGTAGTTGTTCTCTTGTGCTGCAGAAGTCTTTCTCATAACTGTTATTATCAAATAAATATATTTTCTTTGTGTCAAGAGAATAAAAGACGATACTCTGACCATGAAACCTAGGAAAGTAGATTTTGTTCTCCATTCCTGGTTTTTTGCCACAGAAAAAATGATGACGAGCGACTAACATAAATCATATAACATCCCGAGTTTTGAACTTTTGCCCAAGTCATTGTGGACTACTTACGCCTGAAAACTCGAGCCCACCTTCCCTTTTGACCCAAATAACAACAAGAAGCTCTACATCACATTCAACTAGAAATTTTAGAAATAGTTAGATACTTCCCTCACGTTGCTGGTTTGTATCAATTTCTTTTTTGAATATGCAAAAAAAATTTCAGTTATTTCTAATATTTTTCTAGGAGGAAGAAACTTTTAAACTATATAGATATTAACCTGATATAATTTGATTAATTTAATAGGTTTAAAAATAATTTAAATAATCAGTAAAAATATAATTTGATTCATAATTATTTTTAAAATTATATTTTTTAAAACAATATTAAAACGAATGTATCTCATTCACAATTAAACCTTTCTTTTAAAGTTTTTTCTAGTCTAATTTAAATTATACTCTAAAAAGATTGTCATGTTTAATTTTTCTTATTAAGAATGTCGATATTCCATATCCAAATTTTTTTATTATACTTTTCTAATTAAGATATTTAATTTTTAACTCTAGTTTTTGATATTATCATAAAAATTATTTTTTAAAATATATTTTTTAGAATTATATCAAAATAAAATATATTTTTTATTTTTTAAAATTGATTTTTAATATTAGCACATTAAAACAATCCAAAAATAAAAAAAAAATTAAAATAATGTTTTTAACTAAATAGTCCTCACACTCAATAAAAATCTTATAGTCATGTATATATATATTTTTAAACCATCCTTCACGGGATCATAATTTTTCAAGGTATCGTCAATGATAATGATCATAAAAACAATGTTGTTTTGTTTTTTTTTTTTCACAAAGTGAGGAAAATATGATTATTTTAAGGTATAAAATAGAGGTTTTTGTTTTGATTTGTTTAAAGGAATATCAAGGTTATTTTTTCCATATAAAAATTTAACTGCAAGATAAAAAAACAAAAAGATATAAATTATGCTTTTTAATTACACATATTAAGTTACAATCAATTTAATATAAAAGGAATAATAAACAGTGAGATTAAAAACTTGACAAATCATGTTTGGGTTAATTTAATAATCTAAAATAAACATCACACTACAAGATTTAACAGTTTTACCGACGGAATTTTTCTGTCGGCGTAAGACACATATTCCGTCGGTAATTAATTTACTGACAAAATCACCGACGAAAATGCTCCGTCGGTGAATCTTTCATTAGTAATTATTTGTCCGTTGGTAAATCCATCGGAAATAAAAAATTAAAATTATCCGCTTCATTTCATCGGTATATCCCTTGGTAATAATATTTTTTTATTATCGACAGATTTACCGATGGAATGACCGACGAAAATTCCATCGGTAATTCCGTCGGTAATTATTTAAAAAAATATATATAAAAAATTCATTTTATAAAATTATAAAATAATTAAATTAACATAAATCAACACTGTATAATATATACTCAAAATGCTTAAAAAAAAAGAGAAAATCAACTCAAACAAATTTGCAATAAATAAATAAAATAAAAAAATAAATTCAACTAAAAAAATTCACATGAAAAAAATGAAGTTGCAATTGCTAAAAATTTAAAAATCCTATAAATAAATCAACTAAAAATTAATCTCATATGAAAAAACAAATCTCACAACAACATTTATACAATTATTAAGAACAAAAACAATTAAAAATAAAATAAAAAACAAATATAGTGAAAAAAAAAGAAAAATCTTACCTTAATGTAGTTGCAAGTGAGGCCAAGGAGAGAAAAATATTTTTGTAAAGTATATTAATTAAAAAAAACTAAGAGGATAAAAGAAAAAAGAAGAAGAAGACATACCCAAGCATGGAGAAAAGGATAAGGAGATGAGGAGAGAAAAGAAGAAAAAGAAATAAATATTGATGTTTTTTACATATAGTGAAGAAGAAGAAGAAGTAGAAGTAGAAGAATAAGAAGAAGAAGTAGTAGAAGAAGAAAAAATAAGTCTGTCTGTTGTGAAATAAGGGATTCGGGCTTTTTATTGGAGAGAGTTAGCGACGGATTTACCAACGGATAATTGAATATTAATATTTTTTAATTATTCCGTCGGTAATATTTAATTTAAATTTTCAATTTTGTAAAAAGTTTTTAGAAACCGCCAACAATTACCGATGATTTGTCAGTCCGTCGGTGATTCCGTCTGTAATATTAAAATGAAAATTTTAAATCAATTGAATTTTTTTAGAAAACTGCCAAATAACACCGACGACTTTTAAATCCGTCGATGATTTTATCTGTAAAGAACAACAATTAACAGTGCAATTGAAAAATGAACAGTTCTGGAGCTCTCTGAAAAATACCGACGGATTTTGTCCGTCGGTGATTTCCTTTGTAATTGACATGATGAATAGTGTAAACAAGTTTACCAACGGATTTACCGACGGAATGTATTCTGTCGGTAATTCCGTTGGTAAATCCTGATATGTCATCATTTTTTTTGCTTTATTTTAATTTTTTTATCCCTCCATAATTCCCTCGGTATATACCGAAGGAATATGTCCGTCGGTAAAATCCCTCGAAAATTTACCAATGAAAATATTCTCTCGATATTTCCGTTTGTATTTATCGGTTTTCTGGTAGTGTCAATATTTCAAAATAATCTAAAATCATAAATGAAATATTTAAAATAATAATATAAATTTTTTTCAAAAACACTATTTAAACACGTAAACAAACCTACTCTACTCTGTATTACTCTTTTTTTTTTAGTAGGTGAAGTGCATGAGAAGAAGGCAGTCAACCGTGAACCAACGCAACTAAACTAATGGGATAGATATCCAACTTTTTTACCAAAACAACTCAATTTTCAAAGCACACACAAACTAGATAGATACTTCCCTTTCTCTCTGTTTCACTTTCTAAATTTGCCCTCACAAACATGCATTAATTCAATCCCCATATACAAAATGATGATTTCTTCACGCAGCAGTTAATTTGTACAAACCTTCTTTGCCTCTATAGAGATCATAGTAAAACCAAATTATCAATCAAAACCATAGTCTAGATCACAAAATATGAAACCCAGCCAGGAAATTGCTTATTATTTTATATTGTCTCTTCTTGCAGCATTTGTTGTTATTCTTTGTTTAGTCCTCATATTTTTCTGTAGAAAGAAACCTGTAGAATCTGAAGAAAGCCTTCCAGCTGCCAGGATTTCTGCACAGTGGTACCCATCAACAGATATCGACGCTGCCACAGATGGGTTTAATCATCGGAGAATTATCGGTACAG
>Ga0325400_1006824_pt1 | contig 10892 bp, 8 predicted proteins | sample PopdelMetagenome_2_FD_205662 | JGI IMG/M metagenome (GOLD analysis project Ga0325400, IMG submission 205662) | Populus deltoides microbial communities from Bellville, Georgia, United States - Xylem-PdKOR-R1 | ecosystem: Host-associated > Plants > Phyllosphere > Stem > Wood/Secondary xylem...
TACGAAAGACGTCATTGGAAATAAAGCTGGCTTACCTGCTAAAGTGGGATGGGAATGATCTTTACCTCTTTCAATGTATTCCACCGGAGAACCCATCATCCTTCGTTTTTCACTTTTGATTTTGACTAAAACAGTGTTAAAAGTACCAAAAACAGGTGTACGTCGACGTAGAGCGGTGACTTCAAGGAAGTCGGGTCATTTGTTGGTGTCTTTCTTTATTGTCGGATTAGTTTTTCTTTTACTATTTTGAGGCATGAATCTTAGCCGATGCAGATGTTTATTTTAGTCAACAAGCATATAACCTAATCCGGAGCCAAGTCATCACCTGTAAAGGCACTTAAACAACTTGCTATTGAGGGCGGAGACGGGAGTTTACTGCTTTCTTGAGTCTCACGGCACCGATTCTTTAATTTCATCACACCGATTCTTTAATTTCATCACCATGGTATTGCATTCTGTGTTATTAAATGTTGGATTAGCTTGCATGTATTTTAATTAATTCTACAGATCTTATAATTAATAAACATTTAAATTCTTAGTGATTTTAAGATTTATAAAACTCAAAATGATAGTTTTTATATAATAAATTTTGAATTTGATCAATTAAATTACATGTATTTGTATTTTATGTTCTTATCCACGAGTTGGTTGGCATGTCGCTTGTAATGGAGTCACTATGATTATATAAAATGATATTTGTAGACTAATCAGAGGAATCAATCACAAAATTACTGTTTATGGTTCATGCATTTCTCTTCTGACTAATAATTCCACATTCAAGTTTGTTTCAGGTTAAAAACGAGAAACTAAGCGTGAAGGATTAGTATAAAAATGTCAAGAACAAAAATAAAAAAATGACCTAAGATTAAAATATTCATTATGTTTGATAAAAGTACAAAAAATACTCATAATGACGCGATTCAGCTGAACGTTCTCGGGAGTGGGATAAGAACTTGAAAAGTTATGGTTCAAACTACCCCTCCTCTCCTCTTTTGCGAGAATTTCCCTTTCGTCCTTCTAGTGGACCACTAGGCATGCCAGCAAATCCCATCAATTTCAGCTGGTATTTACACCAAAAGTTATAATTCCCAGGGACTAATATTATAACAAAAAATAATCAACTCCCACAAAACTTGCTTCAAATTAAATTAAAATAAAATAAAATAGTACACTTGCTTAAATTTATAGGTTTTAGAGGTGATGGGATGGAATTCTAAGATGGATTTTCAATTTGAAAACAATTACATCAGTTATTATTAAATTTTCTCAATCTAAAATCTTACTAAAATAGTATAAATAATTCTTTATATTTTCTAATACAATCTATCAACATGGCATACCGGGGTATCACATTCTCCCTCGTCAAATGTGCAACGTCTCGTCGCGCCATAATCATAGTTCCCAGACTGACTCCTTAACAGGCTAGAATTCTAAAAGTGGCTCTTACAAGTTCGGAAAGGTTGCTCCCGTCTTATTCAAAGTTGTAATACTTTGCCTCGCATGGTAATTAGGGCTAGAATTACCATAATCATAGTTCCCAAGACTGATCCTTAACAGGCTACAATTCTAAAAGTGTCTCTTACAAGTTCGGAAAGGTGACTCCCGTCTTCTTCAAAGATGTAATACTTTGCCTCGCATGGTAAATAGGTATCTTTAGTAGCGTAGATATTGTAATTTTTAAAATATTTTTTTATTTATAAATATATTAAAATAATATTTTTTATTTTTTAAAAATTATTTTTGATATCAGCGCATTAAAATAATCTAAAAACATAAAAAATATATTAATTTAAAATAATAAAAAAATTAATTTTTTTAAATATTACTTCCAACATTTACTGGGATCTTCTTCTCTGATAACATTTTATCATGATCCAAGCCTAGAAGAGAAGCCCGACGCACAACTAAACAACATTTGTGCCTCTTAAGTTCACCACCAAGTTAGACATATTGTCCTCAATGTCCGAAAAGGAATTATTATCATTATTGTAAAAATGATAATAATTCGGTTCTAGATGGTTTATATAAGAACTGAATTGAAAGGCACTTGGCTGGTTTTGATAGTGAAAATGAACTATTCAGGTATCTTGACTGCAAAATGCCATTCAAAGGTAAAAGCATCACACGTTTATGATGAGCAATGGAGCATTATTTTTTCTTTCCATGCATGCATGGGTCATAAATGTGTCACTTCAAAACTAATGACAGGAAACTATAATTACACAAGGCTGAATTAAGATGAATCAAACTTCGTAAACTAGTAAGGGAGCAAGCATCGATCCTATATCATTATATATCTTGGATCGGCATGAAGCAAATGTTCTAGCAGTACATATATATAGCAGTACATATAGATGCAAGCAGATATTTTAATTTATTCCCCAGCATAAATCAACTTCAAATTCACTTATGATGCTGCCACCTTCTCACATTCTGAAACAAAGCATTTCATAATTGTCGTGGTGGTTGTGATTATGTTCCCAAAAATCGGTTTTGTTAAAACAAAAAACAACGTTTCCAATGTTTTTGGTGGAGATGGTACTCCTGATCACTAAGTGGCTCTTAAAGCGAATCTCTCAGAGAAATCAGAAAGCATATACTAAATGGGAGTGGAAACGCTTGGTTCTCGTTAAATTCTCTTCTTTAATCAATTTTCTAAAGAAGAGGAGACCCCCACCCCGAACATGTTATGTTAAAGAATCCACTTTCAACTTTCCTTCTTGTCATTCTGAAAAGATGCAGGTGCTAATCAATTGACTGATCTTCTTAATTACAAGAATAGAATATAGTTTCCACTTCCCCGAGCAGAATATATAAAGCTGTGTTGGTTTTTTAATTAATGTGAGTGTTGAGTTCAGCTTACATGCATTTTGATTAATTTTACGGTCCATCATATTAATAAACACAGAACTCGAACCTAAAATCACAAGAAAAATAAACTCTTTATCCTAAATTTTTATTATTGAACTACCTACTGTATGGTTGTTGTGTTGCTTTTTTAATATTACACGTAATTAACATCTTTCTCATACTTCTTAGAAAAATATCTCACATGAAACCTAGCTTGTTGCTAATTGCTAGCTAGCTCTGATCTCGATCTGACTTTAATTATGATATATATATCTGTATATATACTGGAGTAACAAATCAAATGACAAATCTGATCTAGCTAGCTACAATATTGATCAGATGCATGCTCATTGACGTTGCTTTCCGATAAATGAATGTTAGCATAGAATTGGTCACTAAAACGTTTATCATTGGATGCACAACCCTTTGTCCAAAAAAGAGAGAGAAAGGAAGAAAGCAACAGCCAGCCTAGTATTCATTGAAGCTGGTTTAATTTTGATTAGAAGGCTCTACAGGCAGCTACTAGATAGCTATAGACAGATACACGGTACGGACACCCCTTTAACGTTTTGGGATATCGGCAGTCTGATATCAGACCAGCCCCACTTCATTTCTCTGTAATATTGACCGGTACATGGATCATTATCAGTTTTTGAATATGTGCATGAATTTAGAATTTCTGCACTGCAAAAATCCTGTTCTCTATCATTATGATTGTACAAATTGAGTATATACGACATTAAAGCACTCATTATTAATCTTGCCCATTCTTAGTGGTCCCTGTAACCTAAAATATCCTTCGAGAGGCAGAAAAATAAGGAACTCCTCATGATCGATGCTTCTTTCTTCTTCTTCTTATTCTTATTCTTCTTCTTCTTCTCTTTTTTTTTTTGGGGGGGGGCCCCCCCCCCCCCCCCCCCCCCAATCACTTTAGATTGTCAATGGCCTATGGAGTCTCTCTCTTTAAAAGAAACATCACATCGTTGCAGAACAACGTGACCTGATTCTTTCCCAAAGCTTGAGTAACACCAAAAAAAAAAAAAACCATATTTTTCAACAGATTCCAGAAATCCTAGACTTGTCAATTGTCATAAAGGTCCTCTTTATATAGAATTTCTAAAGGCTACTACTCTCTTGCGGTTTCACGCTGCCACCCACAAAAGAAAAGGTATAGAGTTCCATTGCCCTCTTTCGCGGACACCTGATTAATATTTGTGCTTTGGTAGTCTCCTGTCCGACTTCAAATAATGGACAGCTGTAGCAGTTCTTCTCCATTGTGTTTCCTATGAGTTTTGTGCTTCATTTTCCAGCTTTTCTGGAGGCATTGCTTTGGTAGTCTCTGATGCCAGTTCATACACGAGATGTTAAGACATTTAGACAGTGGGAAAGATAGACAGAGGAGACGAGAACAAATTTATTGGGAAGAATGTCTAACCTTGTGGCTGAGGCTGAGCTTGAGGTTCCAACTGACTTTCTGCTGGAGGGGGTGGCTGCCCCTGTTGTTTGGCAGCGGATGCTTTTAGCTGCTCCTCTGTGATTTTCAAGTACTCTTCACTGGTATACAACTTGTTTGGGGATGGAGCACCATCTAATTTTTTATCAACAAAAAACAATGTTTCATCAATTGTTAAGTGAAGCCACCGTTACTTGCTATAGGAAAACAGAACCCACAATATCTTGTAGTGAATTTAAATTTATTCAATCATGAAAATAACCACAACTTGAGTTGATTAAAAGCAACATCTAAAGCTATTCAGACCAGACTCACAAAGCAACCATGGTTATTCCCATCAAATAAAGTGCATAATCAGCTTTGGAGCACAGTTGTTAGACCCAATCCAGGAATTGACTTGAAAATGAGCCTAGGTCACGGGGTCAACCCAATAGGTCAATGATGTACTACATTAAAAATAATTTACCACGATGAATTAGAACATGCCTCAATTTCAACATGATTTTTAATTAATCCAAAAAACAAATAACAATTTAAAAACTTATAAGTTCAAATTAACAAACATAATTTAAATATGCAAAATACAAATCAAATTTAAAGACTCAAATATCTAAATGACAACAACCACAATCCATAATTCAAAAAACACATGTTCCTTCACTTTTGGATATAAATTAGTTGAATAAACATATCAAGTTCTTGGGTATCAGGAGGAAAAAAATTTTGGCTTATAGTTCAACCAGCCAGATTTGAAATGGGTTTGGCTGAGTTACCCAGATCACTAAAAACCTAGTTGAATCAAATAGGTTTTGCCGGGTCAAAAGTCTTGACCGATTCAACTAGCAACATAGCTCGGGTTAGGCTCTAGTCCCGGGATTTTTAGGTCAACCCACAGGGCCGAGACAGTTTTTACAATTATGCATTGAAGGAAGGTTTTAAATGATCACTTATTTGGACGCAAGACATGGATTCTTAAACCTCAGGCAATTACAAGGTTTCAGCTGCTGGTTCAAGGAAATATGTTTGCTTCTACTCTTCAAAAAAAGATTGAAATGTTCAGATATGATTGATAAACTCTAAGAAGAAAACTGTCAAATCCCATGAAAACTGTTATGGAGGCGTGTCATTTGATAATTTGATTGAAAATATTGATCTATTTTATAACTTTCTACTTTGAAAAATCCTTCATTTTTAGTTTATAGCAATTAGCAACTGTCAGTGAACATACCGACTTTCATAAGAGTTTACATATGCTAAAATAATAGCATCTGTAACAGCTAACTACCACCAACAACTCATGCTCTAAAGACTCTAGCTAAGAGATCCAAAAGTTCAGTGATGAATAAGCTTCCAGTAAATGTCAATTTACTAATTAACAGACAACTATGAATCACAAGAAATCAAATATCACCATCTGATACCATTAATGCTATTGCAGGAAAATAGAAACTATTACTGAAAGAAGATCACTCACTGGGGTCGGCCACAGTTGTAGAAATATTGGTGCTGCCAGCTGATGAAGGGGTTGAGGCAGTGTTTGTTATCTTGGAGTTATATGTGTTTTGTGTTTGATTTGAAATTTCATCAAGCCCAATCTCTCGCTCAAGGGTGCTCTTGAATTCCCTTGACACCTCCTACATTAAATATAAATGGTTGAATCAATTATATAGAATTACACAAATAATTGGCCGAAACAATTCCGTTGGACATAAGGTTTTAAGGACCAACCTGGAGTTCTTTAATTGTGGGTTGAAATGCACGCAAAGTTTTCCCTAGATTGCGTGCAACCTGCATTTAGACAATTCAATGGAGACATCACAAATCTTCTTTTTTTTTCAGACAACAGGAAAATTAATAAAACATGCACCCTGATACTTAGTATTTAATTGCTACAGAGACACAAAAGGCAATAGAGAGTCGTCAAGATGCCCGGAAAGGGTTCTAAATTCAGTTCTTAATGTTGCACTAAACAAACTACAAATTTATGGCAAATAAAAAAGCGTAGGTTTTCCTAATTTTATTGCCTTTATATGCAAATTGCATAGAGCTCAAAAACGCAGGTAACTAATAATCTAACAACCCTAGTCTCCTAGAATTGTTAAAACAGTATGGTAAGCACAATTTATTCATATGCAAAAATGAATTAACAAAAGAAACAAAATGATGCGTATCTCGTGTTGCATTAACCCTTTTAGCATTACCAAACTATTTGCTACAGAAAATATTTAGAAAGGGCAAAGCACCACTTAAGTGATTCAACAAACCTCAGCAAGACCTTTGGGGCCAAAAACTAGCAAAGCCACCACACCAATAACCAGAGCCTCAGGAGCTCCAACACCAAACAATGATGCATGAATCACCTTGCCCTTACACCTTCGTTTCCTCTCTGTATCACCACCACATTTCATCAAGAATCAAGAAAAGAAAACAAGTAAGCAAGACCAAATGAACCCATTTGAAACCTAAATGAACCAGACCCAGATTAAAAAAAAAAAGACAATACCTTTACGAAGAAATCTTGGAGGAGTTGAAATATCCAGATGCTTTAAACCACTCCATTGAGAGAAAGGACCAAGACCCGGTAGAGCAATCGATGTAGAGAGACCAAATTGAGGTGCTTTATGGTAAGGAATGAAGGAAGAGGAGGGGAGAGGGTAAAGAGCTGATTTTGTGCTTGTTGAAGTCGAACATAAGGGTGCTGAGTTCGAAATTAGGGATGCCATTACCATGAGGAGTTTTTATGGGATTCTTTTAAAGAGGGTTTTAGTCATATGTGCATTATCTATCCTGAATGGAAGGAAACTGTGACTGTAGATAGTCTATTCTTCTTAGTTCTTACGTTCCACAGTCACCAGCTTTCCTTTTGACATTTGCTGCTAGAAATTGCGTTTCTGCCTGGATTTTAAAAGGGCGTCGAGTAAAAAAATAATAATATATTAATAATACTCTTTTTAGTGCTGATATTAAAAATAAAAAGAATCAAATCTAATTTTTCTTGTGGTGGCTACTGGCTAGGCCGGTTTGCGTCCAAGTCTGGGCCCACCATTGGGAATCTAGAGCTAGCCCAAAAGCCCATGATTTCCTTGTCCAAATCTTGGGTTTCACCTGCAGTTCTTTGGAAACGTTTTGGGTTGCGACCCAAAATCGAAAGAGTGTTTTGGACCTGGTCTCTCACCCTTACCCTTAGTTTTAAATTAATTTTTTTATATAATAATATAAAACAATATATTACTTTTAACTAAAAAATATTTTTAAAAATAACATCATCATCCTGCTAACGTATTTGTCAGGTATTTGTGATTTTTTAAAGCAGGCCAGCAAAGATTTCCACACCCTTTTTTTTTCCCTTCACGCAGTCGATTTCAGAACTGATTTTTCCTAAAACGACAGCTCCTCCTCGGCCACCAACAACCAAGATGCCAACTGGAGAGCTCCGCTACCCATCGCCGCCACCAACAACCAAGATGCCAACTGGAGAGCTCCGCTACCCATCGCCGCCACCAGTAAATTCCACCACCACGGTGGACGTCGAGGCGGGCTTGGTGTGGGCCCAGATAAAAGCAGAAGCGAGGCGCGACGCGGAGTCAGAGCCAGCTTTGGCCAGCTACCTGTATTCGACAATCCTGTCTCACTCGTCTTTGGAGAGGTCGCTCGCCTTTCATTTAGGGAACAAGCTCTGCTCTTCAACGCTTCTCTCAACTCTCTTGTACGATCTCTTCCTCAACACTTTCACTTCAGACCCTTGTCTTCGCGCCGCTGCTGTTGCTGATCTTCGCGCAGCACGTGTTCGTGACCCTGCTTGCGTTTCTTTCTCTCACTGCCTCCTCAATTACAAAGGTTTCTTGGCTTGCCAGGTAAAAAATTATCCTAACTATTCTTGATAATCATACTGTTTAACATTTATTTTTAATTGATTTTCTCGTTTTATGATTTTGTCAGGCTCATCGAGTTGCTCACAAGTTGTGGACTCAGTCTCGTAGGCCATTGGCGTTGGCTTTACACTCTCGAGTCTCTGATGTTTTTGCCGTTGATATACACCCAGCAGCAAAGATTGGCAAAGGTATACTTTTTGATCATGCAACTGGGGTGGTCATTGGTGAAACAGCAGTGGTTGGGAACAATGTCTCCATTTTGCATCATGTTACGCTTGGAGGAACAGGGAAAGCCTCTGGGGATCGCCACCCCAAAATCGGTGACGGAGTGTTGATTGGAGCTGGTGCCACCATTTTGGGGAATGTAAAGATTGGGGAAGGAGCAAAGATCGGAGCAGGTTCAGTAGTGCTAATTGATGTGCCCCCTCGAACCACTGCAGTTGGAAATCCTGCAAGGTTAGTGGGAGGAAAGGAAAAACCAGCTAAGCATGAGGAATGCCCTGGAGAATCCATGGATCATACTTCATTTATCTCTGACTGGTCAGATTATATTATTTGATTGGTTTTGTTCTATACTTGTCTCTTGTTTATGACATTTGCTACTTTATAAATAATGCTCCTTATCCGGTTGGTTTTGATATGTTGATGTTCAGCATGATATGCCTCCTTGTCTGTAGTTGTGCGTGTTTGTATTGGACAACGAACTATAATGAAGAACCTTGTCAATTTTTTTTTTATTTTTTATCTTTTGAGCTCTTCCATCATTTTGCGTGGTTTTAGATTATCTATGATATATCCAGATTCAGTAACAACTAGTTGCGGGGCTCATTTTGTAACCATTTTATTCTTAAGTAACTATAGAACTGCAGTAACTATTGAACTGCAGTACCAACTAGTCAAAGGGATTGAAGAGGCACTCTATTCTTATAGAGTTCGCGATGGATTGAGGAAAGAGGTTTCGGTGCTGCTTTGTAAGGTTATTGAGTTGCCTGAGGTGTATATTGGTGCTAACAGATGGCATTCCATTCCTAACAAGAGGTTTCTTCTGTGACCATGAAGATTTACAAGGAGAAATTTTTGAGGTAAGACGGAAAGCGTTTCCGACAGTATTTGGAAGATGCGAGAGCCGGGAAAGCTAAGATTGTGGCAGGTGTATTGCTTCCACATGAGATCATTCATTCTTTGAATGATTATGATGGTGGAGAAGTGGCAGAGCTGTGGTGGACGAGGATGGTTGATGATTTATTGCAGAGAGTGAGGTTGAGAAACTGTTTGGCTGTTTGTGATGTGTCTGGTAGCATGTTTGGGACTCCAACGGAGGTTTGTGTGGCACTTGGTGTGTTGGTATCAGAGTTGAGTGAAGAGCCATGGTAGGGTAAGCTTATTAGGAGAATATAATTAATTTCTTTCCATGTGCTCTTGAAGAGAACATGTTTTTCTTTTGCAGGTTTAATGAAGATTACTAATCCTCGCCGAGCCCTCATTTTAATTGATATGCCATATCTGAATTCAAAATGTCTTGAATTAAGGGCATATTCTTTGCAATTCAGCAAGACATCCCGTGTATTGGCATGGTGTTCGCAAATTGCAATCCAGAAAGACTTCTGATACTGTAAAGAAAGAAAAAAAACATTCGATTGATCGAATTGACTCAAATAGAAATCCGGGGGCAAAAAAGAGTGGCAGTCCCAGCATTAATTGAAGAAACATATATAGAATCGGATCATTGCCCCCACGTGCTCCAGAATTGAATCACTGATAGTGTTTGTGATGCAGTCTGTGATCTTCCTTGTGCAGGGGTCTTGCTGCTTGGCATTTCTTGTGCACGAAAGTTGAAATCTTCTGCGGAGCTGTTTCTGTACATGGGTGTCATTGCCACGCATGCTTGCACCTTGTCTATTATTATTGCAAATGAGCTTTCGTTCCCAGCATTAGTTTTGATTAATACTAATAAACTATTTCTCAAAATTGTCGAATTCATTAAATTAACTCTCTTAAGAAGTCTCCTTCTTTCCTTTGAAAATAAAAGGCGAGGCAAACTCGACACTCAGCTGGCACCCCCTCGCATGGACCGTCCCCGGACTCAACTCCCCTGATCATGGAGTTGTAACTCTAATAAACAAAGAGTCAATAATGGTGGCTCTAATTACGTATCGTGGCCATTCAATACATATAAAGGTCCCGAGTCATCTGCATACAAACTTCATCACATGATCACTTGACGATAATTAAATATATATAAAAAACATGTATCGCTAAAAAAAGCCGAGATGAGATAAACATTAAACAATGGCAGATGACAGAAAATATTTTTTAACTGGTCCAGAAAGAAATGAGAACGGACAGGAAACGTTTCCATGACGTGTTACCGGGTGAGAATTGCTTGGACTTTTCTCGTTATCTACTGGTTGGATTGCCCGCGCAGGGAAAATGAAGAACGCAAGTAGGATCTAGATTCATAATGAATGCAGTGGTTGAGCAATAGTATCTTAAATTAAGAATATTTATCATCCAATGATTCCATGACAAAGAAGCGCTTCATAAATTGAAAAGAGTTGGATATAGCCAAAAATCAAATCGAAAATACTATTAAAGAAAGTGAGTTTGAGGAAAGCTGCAAAACAATATCCAGCGCATGAATGACGACATGATCGTCGTCCATAGCTACATGTCCTGTAACTGAAAAATCAATCAATCATCAAGCAACTAAAATAAAA
>Ga0325400_1006825_pt1 | contig 10890 bp, 6 predicted proteins | sample PopdelMetagenome_2_FD_205662 | JGI IMG/M metagenome (GOLD analysis project Ga0325400, IMG submission 205662) | Populus deltoides microbial communities from Bellville, Georgia, United States - Xylem-PdKOR-R1 | ecosystem: Host-associated > Plants > Phyllosphere > Stem > Wood/Secondary xylem...
ACGAATGGCGCAGCTGGGTCTCCAGCCGGCGGGCGACCGCGGCTATCGACAGGCGGTGCCGCTCTTCCGCTGGACGCGCGAGCGGGCCAGCTTCTCGCTCGATCTCGGCGGCCGTACGCGGGTGCTGGTGCCGGGGGTGGAGATCGCGGCGACGTCGCGGATCGAGGGGGTCGCGTCGCTCGACCGCGCACCGGTGGTGTTCGTCGGCTACGGCGTCGTCGAGCCGCGGCTCGGCTATGATCCGTACCGGGGCGTGGACGTGCGCGGCAAGGTGGTGGTGGCGCTGGCCGGCGACCCGGACGTGGAGGCGGGGCGCGATCTCGGCTTCGGCGCGCGCGCGTCCAGCCCGCTCGCCCGCACCAAGCTGGCGGAGGCGCAGAAGCGCGGCGCCGCGGCGTTCTTCCAGATCCACGACAGCTTCCCGTCGAGCTATCCCTGGTCGCAGATCGCCAATGGCGACGCGGTGCCCGGCTACGCGCTGGACACCGGCACGGTGCCGCCCGCCTTTGGCGCGCGTGGCACCGTGCGGGGCGACATCGGCATCGCCATGCTCCGCCAGGGCGGGCTCGGTTACGCCGCGGCCAAGCGCGCCGCCCAGCGCGCCGATTACCGGGGCGTGGAGCTGAAGGGCGTGGCGTTGAGCGGATCGGTGGCGACGACGCTGGCCCGGGTCACGAGCCACAACATCGTGGCGGTGCTGCCCGGCACCGACCCGGCGGCCGGAAGCGTCCTCTACGGCGCGCATTGGGACGCGTATGGCGAAAATGCGTGGGACCCGCCCGCCGACCGCATCCGCAACGGCGCGGTCGACAACGCCACCGGCACCGCGACGCTGCTGGAGATCGCGCGCGCGTTCGCGGGCGGCGCGCGGCCGCGGCGAACGGTCGTGTTCGCGTGGTGGACCGCGGAGGAGAAGGGGTTGCTGGGCGCCAGCTGGCACGCCGACCACCCGGCACGGCCGCTCGCCACCACCGCGGCGCAGTTCAACCTGGACCCGCACGTGGTCCTCGGCCGCACCCGCGACCTGGAGCTGGTCGGCGTTGGCCGCACTCCGCTGGAGGCGGATCTCGCCCGCGTCGCGGCGGGGCAGGGGCTACGCGTCGTGCCGGAGGAGAATACGGAGGCGGGCTGGTACTATCGCTCCGACCATTACGCCTTCGCGCAGAAGGGGGTGCCCGGCGTCTATTTCCGCGCCGGCCGCGACCTGGTGCGCGGCGGCAAGGCGGCGGGCGAGCGGGTGCGGGCGCGCTACAACGCCCGCTGCTACCACCAGACTTGCGACGAGTTCGATCCTGCCTGGGACATGACCGGCGCCGCGCAGGAAGGCAGCGTCGCCTACGCGCTCGGCCGCGAGATCGCCGATGGCCGCGGCTGGCCGGCATGGAACGCGGGGGAGGCGTTCGCGGCGGAGCGGGACAGGACGGTGGGGGAGCGGAACTAGCCGGCCGAAGGTCGAACCTTCGTCGCTCCGGCCTCGTGCCGGGGTGACGGCCGCCTGGCGGCCCGCGGTCCGCCTACCGCTTGCCGCCTTCCACCCGCGCGCGCTGGTCTTCGTGGATGTCGAGGAGCGAGCGCATCAGCTCGTCGTCGCCGCTCGCCATCACGCCGATGATCTCCGCCTCGTCGCAGCCCTCGGCGACCAGATAGGCGTGGCCCATGGTCGAATCGATGTACATCGACTGGCCGACCTCCAGCACCACGGGATCGTAGAAGTCGGTGTGCACCGCGATGCGGCCGCGCGCGACGTAGAAGAACTCCTCGCCGGCGTGGCGGACCAGGCTGCCGAATTCCTGCAGCGACTTGGCGCGGACCACCGCGGCGACCGGGATCATCCGTTTCCGCCTGAGCTCGGTATGGAGATAATAATAGTCGTAATTGGGCGTCTCCACCCGCACCGCATGGTCGTGGTCGGCGATGGAGCGGCGGCCGGTGACGGGTTGGGGCCCGTCCTCCGCCTCCTCGGCGAACAGCTCGCTCATCCGCATCCCCAGCCGGCGGCTGAGCTGCTGGAGCTTGTCATAGGTCAGCGTCAGCCGGTCGTGCTCCACCTTGGACAGGGTGGAGACGGGGATGCCGCTCCGGTCGCTCATCTGCTTGAGCGTCCAACCGTTGCGCGCGCGCAGCCCGCGCAGCAGCGAGCCGAGGGTCGATGCGGTGGGGGCGGGGCCAGCCAAGAAGAACACACTCCGGACGTTGACGTAGTTTCCAATTAGGATCACACTGTCCCAATTCGACAACACGGCCGAGTGTATCGGTCGCGACGGGCGGGGGCAACCTGGCTGGGACGGGAGGATTGGTGATGCGGTTCGTGCGGGTGCTCGCGATAGGTCTCCTCGCGCTGGCGGGGATGGGGACGGGAACGGTGCTGCCCGCCAGGCAACCGATCAACCCGCTCTCCCCGCGCACCGCCGGCCCGCCGACGGCGGCCCCCGTGCCTGTCCCGGCGGCGGTGCCGGGCACCGCGCGCGGGCGGGCGCTGACGGGCGAGGACCTCAATGCCTGGCTGGACGGCTACATGCCCTTCCTGCTCCACTCCTCCGACATCGCCGGCGCGGTGGTGACGGTGGTGAAGGACGGGCAGGTGATCGCGGCGCGCGGTTACGGCTGGTCCGACATCGCCCGGCGCCGGCCGGTGGACCCCGCGCGCACGCTGTTCCGGCCCGGTTCCGTGTCGAAGCTGGTCACCTGGACCGCGGTGATGCAGCAGGTGGAGGCAGGCAAGCTCGACCTCGATGCCGACGTCAACCGCTACCTCGACTTCCGCATCCCGCCCAGGAACGGCCAGCCGATCACGCTGCGCCAGATCCTGACCCACACCGCGGGGTTCGAGGAGGCCATCAAGGACCTCATCACCTACGACCAGAAGGGAGCGCAGCCGCTCGGCGCCTATCTGAAGCGCTGGACCCCGCACCGCATCTTCGACGCGGGCACGACGCCCGCCTATTCCAACTGGGCGACCTCCTTGGCGGGCTACATCGTCGAGCGGGTATCGGGGATGCCGTTCGACGATTATGTCGAGCAGCGCATCTTCCGCCCGCTGGACATGCGCACCGCGAGCTTCCGCCAACCGCTGCCCGCCGCGCTGCGCCCGCTGATGTCGGCCGGCTACCCGCGCGCGTCCGAGCAGCCCAAGCCGTTCGAGGTGGTGGTGCCCGCACCGGCCGGCTCGCTGTCCGCCTCGGGATTGGACATGGCCAAGTTCATGCTCGCGCATCTCGCGAACGGGCGCGGCATCCTGAGCCCGCAGACCGCGGCGACGATGCACAACAGCCCGCTGGCGCGGGTCAACCCCGCCTCGCTGATCCCGCCGCTCAACCGCATGGAGCTGGGCTTCTTCGAGACCAACATCAACGGGCGCGAGGTGATCGCGCACCTGGGCGACACGCAGAACTTCCACACCTCGCTGCACCTGTTCCAGGCGGACAATGTCGGCTTCTACGTGTCGTTCAACAGCGCCGGCAAGGAGGCCGCCGCCGGGCGGGTGCGCATCCAGCTGTTCCAGGATTTCGCCGACCGCTACTTCCCCGCCGCCGCCCCCCCGCCCGCGCGGGTCGACGCCGCCACCGCCCGCCAGCACGCGGCGATGATGGTGGGCAACTGGCAGGCGAGCCGGCGCGCGAGCTCCAGCTTCCTCGACATCCTCAACCTGTTCGGCCAGACCGCCGTCACGGTCGACGGCGACGGCAACCTCGTCGTCCCCTCGCTGACGGGCGCGGGCGGCGGCGTCATCAAGTGGGAGGAGATCGCCCCCTTCGTATGGCGCGACCGCTATGGCGGGCACGACCGGCTCGCCGCCAAGGTCGTGGACGGCCGGGTCGTGCGGTGGAGCTACGACCTGCCCGCGCCCTTTACCGTGTGGGACCGGGTGCCCGCGTCCCGGTCTGGCGCGTGGCTGAAGCCGGCGCTGTACGCCAGCCTCGCGGTGCTGCTGCTGACCTTCCTCTACTGGCCCGCGACCTGGTGGCTGCGTCGCCGGTACCAGTCGCCCCTGAAGGTGGAGGGCCGCGCACGCCGGGCTTACCGCGCCACCCGGATCATGGCCGGGCTGGACGTGGCGCTGCTCGCCGGCTGGGCGGTCGCGGTGACGATGTTGTTCGCGGAACTGGAGCGGCTGTCGGCCGGCACCGACGGGGTGCTGTGGCTGCTCCAGATCGCGAGCGCGATCGTGTTCGTCGGCGCGGTCGGCATCGCCGGCTGGAACGCCGTCCTGACCTGGCGTGGGGGGCGGCGCTGGACCGCCAAGCTGTGGAGCGTGCTGGTGCTGCTCGCGACGCTGGTGGTGCTCTACGTCGCGATCGCCTTCGGCTTCACCGCGATGACGGTGAACTACTGATGGCGGCCTTGTCATTGGACGTCGCGGTGGACACGCTGCGGCTGGCCGAGCCGTTCCGCATCTCCGGCTACGTGTTCGAGACCGCGGAGGTGGTCACCGTCACGCTGGACGACGGCCGCCACCGCGGCCTGGGTGAGGGCGCCGGGGTCTATTATCTGGGCGACGACGTGGCCGCGATGACCGCGCAGCTGGCGGAGGCGCGGGCGGCGATCGAGGCGGGCCCCGACCGCGACGCGCTGCGCGAAGTCCTGCCGCCCGGCGGCGCGCGCAACGCGGTCGACGCGGCGCTGTGGGACCTGGAGGCGAAGCGGACGGGGCGCCCGGTGTGGCAGCTCGCCGGGATGGCCGAACCCCGGCCGGTCCGCACCACCTTCACCGTCAGCGCCGCCGAGCCCGAGGCGATGGCCGCGGTCGCGCGCCGCTATGCGCAGGCCCGCGCGATCAAGGTGAAGCTGACCGGCGACCTTCCGCTCGACATCGCGCGCGTCGCCGCGGTGCGCGCGGCGCGGCCGGACGTGTGGCTGGGGGTCGACGGCAACCAGGGCTTCGCCGCCGCCGAGCTGCCCGAGCTGATCGCGGCGCTGGTCGCGAGCGAGGTGTCGCTGCTGGAGCAGCCGCTGCCGCGCGGGCGGGAGGCGGAGCTGGAAGGGCTCGGCTCGCCCATTCCGCTGGCGGGTGACGAGAGCCTCCTATCGCTCGCCGACGTCGCCGCGGCGCCCGGCCGGTTCGACGTCGTCAACATCAAGCTCGACAAATGCGGCGGGCTGACGGAGGGGCTGCTGATGGCGGCGGAGGCGCGCCGGCTGGGGCTGGGCGTGATGGTCGGCACCATGATCGGCACCAGCCTCGCGACCGCGCCCGGCTTCGTCCTCGCCCAGCAGTGCGACCTGGTCGACCTGGACGGACCCACCTTTCTTGCCGAGGATCGCCAGCCCGGCGTCACCTACGCCGACGGCGCGCTGTTCGCCGGGCCGGAGGTGTGGGGGACACCAGACACCGTCGCGGCATGAGCGTCGACCGACCCGCGCCGTCGCCCTGGTTCGGCCAGCCGCGCGGGCTGACCGTGCTGTTCCTCACCAACATGTGGGAACAGTTCTCCTATTACGGCATGCGCGCGCTCCTGGTCTACTACATGACCAAGCAGCTCCTGATGGGGCAGGAACACGCCTCGCTGGTCTACGGCATCTACACCGCGACCGCTTACTTCACGCCCATCCTGGGCGGCTATCTGGCCGACCGGGTGCTGGGCAAGCGCCGCGCCATCGTGATCGGCGGATCGATCATGGCGGCAGGCCATTTCCTAATGGCGTTCGAGCCGGCCTTCTATCCCGCGCTCGCCACCATCGCGATTGGCAACGGGCTGTTCCTGCCGAGCCTGCCCAGCCAGATCGACGACCTGTACGACAAGGGCGACCCGCGGGTCGGCTGGGCGTACAACGTCTATTATGTCGGGGTGAACATCGGCGGCTTCCTGGCGCCGCTGCTGTGCGGCACGGTGGGGGAGGTCTGGGGCTGGCACTACGGCTTTGCGCTGGCGGGGGTCGGCATGGGCGCCGGGCTCGGCATCTATCTGTGGGGGCAGCGCTACCTGCCTGCGCAGGCGCGCCATCCGCAGGTCGAGGCGGGCGCCGCGCCGCCGGGCCGTTTTGACCGGCGCACGGTGACGCTGCTCCTCGCGGTCGCGGCCTCGGTGACGGTGTTCCGGGCCGCGTACGAGCAGATCGGCAACACGGTGGCGCTGTGGGCTGACAGCGGCGTCGACAAACAGGTCGGCGCGCGCGCCATTCCGATGAGCTGGTTCATCTCGCTCAACCCCTTGTTCGTGATGACCATGACGCCGTTCCTGCTTGCCTGGTGGCGTCGCCAAGCGGAGAGGGGCCAGGCGGAGAGGGGCCGGGCGGAGGCGCCCGCGCGGCGGATGGCGACGGGCGCGCTGATCGTCGCGGGCGCGTTCGCGCTGCTCGCCGTCCTGGCCGGGACCAACGGAACGGGGGCGACCGGCTGGCCCTGGCTGGTCCTGTTCTTCGCGGTGCTGACCTTTGGCGAACTGTTCATCCTGCCGACCGGGCTGGGGCTGTTCGCCCGGCTGGCGCCGCCCGGCCGCGGCGCGACCACCGTGGCCGCCTGGTTCCTGGCGACCTTCGCGGGCAGCCTGCTGGCGGGCGTGGTCGGCACCGCCTGGTCGGCGATGGGACCGGCCGCGTTCTTCGCCTTGCTGGCGCTGGTCGCCGCAGTCGCCGGAGCGATGCTGCGCGGCTGTGATGCGCTGGAGCAACAGGTGCAGCGTGCGCGAGAAGCGACGGGCAAGCCGGGTTGACAATTCTCTGATTAGGACAGCACTATCCCGTCAGTGCTCAATTCCAGGATATTGGGCGAGAAAGTGGAAACGGCTGCAACGGCCGACCCCAGGGGAGACGATCAGATGCGCACCATGCGACCCGCCCTCATGCTGTCGAGCGCGCTCGGCCTGCTCGTCGCGGCGCCGGCGGTGGCACAGGACGGGGCCGCCGCCGGCCAGTCCGCCGCCGAGACGCGTCAGGGCAGCGCCACCCGCGGCGGCAGCGGGCAGGAGGAGGACATCATCGTCACCGCGCAGAAGCGCGAGCAGCTGTTGATCGACGTGCCGCAGTCGATCAGCGTCGTGTCCGGCGCGACGCTGGAGCAGCAGCAGGCGACCAACTTCCAGGATTACCTGAAGCTGGTTCCGGGCCTGCAACTCGACCAGAGCACGCCGGGCAATGGCCGGCTGATCCTGCGCGGGGTCAATACCGGCGGCGTCGCGTCGGCGGTCGCCACCTATGTCGACGAGACCCCCTTCGGTTCGTCCACCGGCCTGGCCAACGGTGCGGTGCTGGCGGGCGATTTCGACACGTTCGACGTCGCCCGGGTCGAGGTGCTGCGCGGGCCGCAGGGGACGCTGTACGGTGCGAGTTCGCTGGGCGGCCTGCTCAAGTTCGTGACCAACGCGCCCGACACGGGCGGCGTGGAGGCGCGCGCGCGCGGCGCGGTGGAGGCGACGGAGGGTGGCGCCCTGTCCTACCGCGGCAACGCCATGTTCAACCTGCCGCTGGGCGAGATGCTCGCGGTGCGCGCGTCCGGCTTCTACAACAAGAATGGGGGTTGGATCGATTCGATCGGCACCACCGCCACCGATGCGCTCGGCTTCGCGCTGACCAGCGACCGCGACCGGAACATCAACGATTCGGTGGTCTATGGCGGTCGCGGCTCGCTGCTGTTCAAGCCCAGCGACGCGTTCGACGTGCGGCTCACCGCCTTCCTCCAGGACATCCGCGCCGATGCGCCGTCGGTGGTGCTGAGCGATCCCAACACGTTGCAGACGCGCTTCGGACGGCAGACCGCGGCGCAGTTCGTCGCCAACTTCACCGACATCGACTACCGGGTCTATAACGGCACGCTCAACTATGATCTCGGCTTCGCGACGCTGACCTCGTCCAGCAGCTATTCGACGCAGAAGCAGCGGTCGCGCGCCGACCTGACCTTCAACTTGAGCGGGCTCGTCCGGGCGGCGCTGGGCGCGCCCGCCAACGAGTTCTTCCTGGGCCAGCGCACCAATACCCGCCGGTTCACGCAGGAGGTCAGGCTGACTTCGGCGCCCGGCACGACCTTCGAGTGGCTCTTGGGCGGCTATTACAACGACGAGAAGAGCCTGATCGACCAGGATTTCGCGGCGGTGCAGCCGGGCACGCTGACCCCGCTCACGTTCCCGTTCGTGCTGGGCGCGGTGGACCTCCGTTCCAAGTACAAGGAATATGCGGGCTTCGCCAACGCGACGCTGCACCTGGGCGACCGGTTCGACATCGACGCCGGCGGGCGGTACAGCCACAACAAGCAGCGCGCGGCACAGAGCGCGGCGGGCGTGCTTGCCGGCAACGTGCCGGTCAACAGCAACCTGCGATCGTCGGACGACGTCTTCACCTACGCGGTCGCGCCCAAGTTCAAGCTGAACGACCGGGCGTCGATCTATGCGCGCGTCAGCAAGGGTTACCGCCCCGGCGGCCCCAACGTCATTACCCCCAACGCACCCGCGAACACGCCGTCCTCGTTCGACCCGGACACCGTCACCAGCTACGAGGCGGGGTTCAAGGGCGAGACGCCCGACCGCACCTTCGCGATCGACGTCGCCGGCTACCATATCGACTGGAAGAAGATCCAGCTGCTAACCGTGGTCAACAATTTCGGCATCAACATCAACGGCGGCAAGGCGGAGGTGGACGGGCTGGAGTTCACCGCCACCTTCCGGCCGGCGACGGGGTTCGAGACGTCGATCAACGGCGCCTACACCAAGGCGCGCCTGACCCGCGACACCCCGCTGCAGCCGGTCACCCCCACGCTCAGCCTGCCGCCGGGCCGCGACGGCGACCGGCTGCCCTTCACCCCGCCCTACAGCGTGTCGGTCAACAGCGACTATGGCTGGGACGTGGGGGGCGACGTGCGCGCGTCGATCGGCGGGTCGCTGCGCTTCCTGTCCAAGCAGTCGGCCGATTTCGACAACGTCTTCCGCGCCGCCAACGGCCGCCAGCGGCAGGTGCCGTCCTATGCGGTGGTGGACCTGCGCGCGGGGCTGGATTTCGGCAGGTTCGGCGTGGAGGCGTTCGCGCGCAACCTGACGGACGAGGAGGGCAAGACGTCCGTCGCCGCCCTGACCGCCAATGGACTGCCCGTCCAGCCGGGCGGTGCGATCGGCACCGGCGTGATCCGGCCGCGCAGCTACGGCCTGTCGCTCACCGCGGGGTTCTGATGCCCGCTGCGCCGGGGAGGACGGACGAGGCGGCGGTCGCGGCCGGCGCGCTGCCTTCGCCCTATCTCCTGTTCCTGGGCGACGTCACCGAACCCGGCTATGCCAAGACCGCGTTCGGGCTGCGCGACTGGGCGGGGGAGCGGTGCGTCGGCGAATGGGCGCTGCCGGGCGCCACCGTCACCGCCGGGCTGGTGCGGCTGGACCCGGCCGAGGCGGCGGCGCGGGGCGCACGGTCGCTGATCGTCGGCGTCGCCAGCCCCGGCGGAGTGATCCCGGCCGGGTGGCTGGACGCGCTCCACGCGGCGCTGGCGGCGGGGCTCGACCTGGTGTCGGGCATGCATAGCCGGCTGGCCGACCTGCCCGGCCTTGCCGCCGCCGCCGCGCGTCACGGCCGCACGCTGCACGACGTCCGCACCCCGCCCGCCACCCTGCCCGTCGGCAGCGGGGTCAAGCGCGCGGGGAAGCGGCTGCTGACGGTCGGCACCGACTGCGCGCTGGGCAAGAAATACACCGCCCTGGCGATCGCCCGCGGCTTTGCCGCGCGCGGCGTCGATGCGACGTTCCGCGCGACCGGGCAGACCGGGATCATGATCGCGGGCGCGGGCGTGCCGGTCGACGCGGTGGTGGCCGACTTCATCGCCGGCGCCGCCGAGACGCTCAGCCCCGCCGCGGCGCCCGATCATTGGGACGTGATCGAGGGACAGGGGGCGCTGTTCCACCCCGCCTATGCCGGCGTGTCGCTGGGGCTGCTGCATGGCAGCCAGCCGGACGTGTTCGTGGTGTGCCACGACCCGGCGCGCACCGCCGTGCTGGGCCACCCCCACATACCCTTGCCGACGATCGAGGACGTGGTCGCGCTGACGGTGAGGATGGGGCGGCTGACCAACCCCGGGATCCGCTGCGCCGGGATCAGCCTCAACACCTCGCGGCTATCCGAGGAGGACGCCGCGGCCGAGCTGGCGCGCACCGCCGGCCGGCTGGGGCTGCCCGCCGCCGATCCGATCCGCGGGGGCGCGGCGTTCGACCGGCTGGTCGAGGCGTGCCTGGCGTGAGCGACCTGTCGTGAGTGGGGCCGCCGGCCGGTCGAGCTGGTTCCAGCGGCTCGTCCTGCCGGGCCTGGCGTTCAAGGCGGTGGTGATCGGCGGCGGCTATGCGACCGGGCGCGAGATCGCCGAGTTCTTCCTGCCGGCGGGTCCGTGGGGCGGCCTCGCCGGGATCGCGCTCGCGACCGCGATCTGGAGCGGGGTGTGTGCGCTCACCTTTCTGTTCGCGCGGATGGTGGCGGCGCGCGATTATCGCAGCTTCTTTCGCGCGCTGCTGGGGCGCGGCTGGATCGCGTTCGAGCTGTGCTACGCGCTGTTCATCGTCCTCGTCCTGGCGGTGTTCGGCGCGGCGGCTGGGGAGATCGGGCAGGCGACACTGGGCCTGCCCCGGCTGGCCGGCACGGGCGCGCTGATGGTGGCGATCGCAACCGTCGTGGCGTTCGGCAACGCATCGGTGGAGCGGGTGTTCGCCTGGGTCTCCGTGCTGCTGTACGGCGTGTATGCGCTGTTCCTCGTCTTCGCGCTGTCCGCGTTCGGCGACCGGCTGGGGGCGGCGTTCGGCGGGCCCACCGTCCTTGGGCAGGGCTGGGCGGCGGGGGGCGTTACCTATGCCGGGTACAACATCGTCGGTGCGATCATCATCCTGCCGGTGCTGCGCCACCTCACCTCCAACCGCGATGCGGTGGTTGCGGGGCTCGCCGCGGGGCCGCTGGCGATGCTGCCGGCGCTGGTCTTCTTCGCGTGCATGACGGCGT
>Ga0325400_1006828_pt1 | contig 10887 bp, 8 predicted proteins | sample PopdelMetagenome_2_FD_205662 | JGI IMG/M metagenome (GOLD analysis project Ga0325400, IMG submission 205662) | Populus deltoides microbial communities from Bellville, Georgia, United States - Xylem-PdKOR-R1 | ecosystem: Host-associated > Plants > Phyllosphere > Stem > Wood/Secondary xylem...
GAGAAGAGAAAGCGGTCAAAATCTCTCTGATTTGATCACCGAGCAGTCGGACGACTTTTCAGTAACCCAGGATTACCTTGTAGCTTCTTTCGCACCCCCTACATCCTTCGGAGGTGGAAGAAAGGTTTATTAAGGACATTCGCTCTAAATATAATTAGACTTTCTACTTCTCGGAGCATTTTCAAACTCTTATGATTGATCGTTTTTTCTTGGTCGATCATAACTCTTGGTCCCTTTATTGACCACTTCAAATCTCTTGATTGATCATAACTCTTTTAATATGGTTAATTCCACTATATTGATCAATTTCAACTCTATTTCCATGCTTGTTATAAGCAATCATTGTTTTTCTATATTTGGTATATGGATATTTATTATTTATATAAACACTAAAGCATAAATTTTCATTGGATTGTTTTTTATCTCTTCCTTTTTAATAGATATCTTGTAAAGTTGTTCAAAATGAAGAAGGAAAGAAGTGTTTCTCCCTATTTTTATGGTTATTAAACTAAAGGGTTTCTTGCTGTATATTCTTCTAAGCCACATATATGGTTACTCTCTCTTTCCCCCCTCCCCTGAGTTTCTCTAGTTGGAACAACAGACTAGGCATTCGCTAGTATTAATGCAATGGTAGATCAGAAGCAAACAGGGAAGTGTTTGCTAGACATGAAAATCACTTCAAGGAATGAAGGGCGGCTCTTAAAAAGCGGCAAAGCAGCAAGGAGGAGTGATTTTACGAGACAAGTAATGTCCTACATCTTTGATGATATTTTGAATAAACTGAGAATCGTACCTACAGATCATGAAAAAACACCAATGAAACCTTACAAGTGTGCTATGAAAAACAACAATGAAGCGAGTAGCAACCCTGTCGTTATGGATAATGCAATGGTAGCAAGTCTATGGGCTAACAAAAAGTTCTTCCACTCTAGTCTACTTTTAAGCAATGGAGATGTCTGATCTTCAACAATTAACCCATTGAGTCTCAAATATATTCTCAATTAGGTTTCCAATTCGTTCACATTTTCAAAATTAAACCCCGCATCTGAAATGGTTATCAAAGAAAATCCTTAAACCTATATACTACGTCTTCAATATTAAGAATCTATATTACTATCTGATAACCTAAGATAATCTTGGAAAAATATGGTCTACGGTGCTACCGATTTAACATAATCTAACACAATTTCAACTCATTCCATTGTCATCCAAGTTAGCAAAATTAGGATAGAAAGTGTTTTGTGAAACGTTTTGTAATTTGTTATTGCTTATTCACATTTCTCTCATTACACCGACGCTTAATCACCATAGGGGCTCCCCTGAGGTGAAAAGGCAGCTAGAAACTAGTGAAGTCTATGTTTTTTTTGTCTTATGTGGGCGAGCATTGTCGGGGTTAAGGAATCGTCATCTAGTTGTTTAGTTTAGAATTAATAAAAGACCCGGATATACTGGTCTTATAAAAAATTTTAGGGTAAGGAACTGGTTGTAACTAGAGAAAGTATTAGCACTCCTAGTGCACCTTACCTGAAGTAACCTATATTGTGTGGTCTTTATATGATTTAAAAGTTTTTATAGGTTTTTAACTGATAATCAGTCTATAGCTTAGGATACAAATTTATTCTTATGAATAAATCTGATATTTCAAATTTATTATGGGCTCGTGTGCCCATATAAATTCTTATAGAAAAAGGTCTATGTAGGTGGCCTAACAGGATTCACCTATCCTGGAAGGTGAAATGGTTTTCCAAAATTAATATATTGTGATGAAAAATACTTTCAAATAAAATTGATGAATATCAAAAAATAATTCTAAAAATTTTATAGTCAACTCGTGGTATTTAAATACCTACCTACCTGTAGGTCCATCATTTTATACTAGGGTGTTGAACATTAATTTTCACGAATCAAAATTTTTAGAATTATTGAAATATTGATTAAATCCTTAAAGAATTTTACAAACTTGTTGTAAATTCTAAGAAAAAAATGCAAAGGAAAATCAATACAGGTATTTTCTAAAAGAATACTAATTTTTTTTATAAGAATTACGTCGTATATAATAGAAAAAACATCATTTTTTATTACTATTTTTTTTTTGTAAGACCATGTTTGGCAAAAACTATTTTTTCTTCTTTAAAAAATTGTCAAAACAAGCCTAAAGATGTGTTTTCCAAACACCTCATTAGGCCAAAAATCCTTTTATAAAAAAAATCGACAAACCAAATAGAGCCTTAAATATCTGACCTGATTTTGACCCGACTAGGTTGATCCAAAAATAAACAAAGAACAAAGCCAAAAACATACTAAACATAAAAAACTCAAAATTTATTAACCAAAACAGATCAAACACAATGAAAATAAAGAGCACAAAAAGACATTCAAACTCAAACCTAGCAATGTGAAACCCAACTCATACTAAATTTCAAACAAGCAAAGTCATGATTTTAATCATAAACATATATAAATCAAGAATGAAGGATCAAAACCCATCAATTATTACTAAAAGAGCTAAGATTTGATCAAAATGAATTTCGATTCAAAACCATAACTTTGAAATTTAAGAGTGAACCATAACTTTTAAATTAACTCTTAAAAACTTGTAATGATGCAAATAAATCCTAAATTATTGACTAATCGAGTTGTCTGGATAATTTACTGAGGAAACATCATCTTTTTATTTTTCAATTAAAAAGTTTCATGATATCAGAAAAGCACATCCATAACATCTGGCCCTTTTTTTTACATTAAAAATTAATTCGGAATGCCAACTTAAATATAACACGGGTACACTAGCTATATTACAACATGCTACAAGAAGTATGCTCGGAAAATATTTCGTGGGAAAATCAAGAATCTCTCAATCCCACTATGAACAGTTGGATAACCATATGACAAAACTAAAACAAGGAGAGTGAGAAGGAATAAAATGTGCAACTAATACCCAAGCAACCATGAAGATCATCCCAAGTTTCTTTTATTCTCCCAGAGAAAAATTGCTGGAGCTAAAGAGATGCCCCGCGCCAACACAAAACCTTTACATTAGATCTTTTCTGTGGTTGCATTCTTAAGAATGAGTTGAAACCAGAAAAGAATAAATACAGAAAAATATGTGAAGTTGCAAACACCTTTTTTTTTTACTCCAAGCATTGCATTTGAGATGTTCCAATTATCTTGTATTTCCGCTCTCAGATTTCTTTTGCTTTGCACACTCACCAAACAATGAAAATCGCCCACTTCTGCCTCGAGGTCCAACTGGGGTCCCTTTGGCCTGTTTAAGTGCAGAAATAAAACATGATCAGTGAGAGGCAAGCACACTTCCACTGAACAGAATGACAAAAGGTAAATGAGATGTAGCTCAATGGGCATGCAGTCCCATTCCCTACAATACTTGGCTTCCTATGTTGTCTTTTTATTGAAGAAACAAAAGCAGGTAGACATCAGTGTACCCTTGCCCGATTAGATCTGCTGTTGTTCCAACAGAAGAGCCCGCTGCAACCTCCACCAGCCGAACTCGATTCATATCCCCTGAAGAAAAAGGAAAGAGTATGAGAGGTGTGCAACACATTCATTTCGATGCACCACCACGTCGAGCTTTACTTCATTCACTTCTCTATGACATTATTTTCCACAGTTTAAGCACAAAAGCGACCATCCAAAAGCCATATAAACATGCAGATTATGAGCGAAGAAAGACAAAAAAGCAATATCACTGTATCCAATAAAGATAGTACCCACTGACTTTCTAACTGCTATCTTCAACAACGTTTTAAAATGATCATTTTTTGTTAAAGCACTTAATTACCACAACAAACTCCGCTAAGCCTCCATTTGAACCAATTATGGTAGGTTAGATGAATCTCATTATTAGGTTATGGAAATCCTATATCTTTTAAACTGAACGTTTCTTGCTTCTCCATCAACTTATCCTTCCAAGCATATGCATTAGATATCTTCCACTTTCTGGTGATAATAGTTGAAACAGCAGTGCCTGACATGAACTCTTACATTTTTTCCTCATCTGAAGTACCTAAACTAAGCATCCAAAGTAGATCATACGCTAAAATGATTCAGTCAAGGATTTGATGATAAATTAGTCAAGTAAAAACTGTTCCTTCTGAACCCGGAATACAATGGAGGGGAACTTACTACAATTAACCTGATAATTCATGTCTGATTTCCATCATTTTGTGTAAATTAGCAGTTTCAATTCAAAACTAGCCAATACAAAGAGAAAATATACCTCATAACTTTTTAATTAATCATGTTAAAACGAACTGTGCTTGTAGGGAAATATGAGATACAAAAATCCTATTAAAAAATGTAAAAATTGATGAACCTCCAAAGCATTATGACACAGATTATTTCGATATAGAGCCCTTAAATATTGCAAGTGTTTTCCAAGAAAAAGAATCAAATAGCATCGTTGTTCTTCAGATTATTTTTTGAAATGCATGTAAAAGCTCTACAGAAACCGAGAGAGAAAATAGCCTGCATATCTTGTGAAATGCATATAAGCTTACTGCCTAACAAAAATTTTAGGAAATCAATGTACAACAAAATTAGGTTATGAGGACAAAAGCTTGAAAAGAATTGGTAAAAACAATATAATTTGTGGAAAATCTAAAAGAGATCTGCAAAAGACTCACAGGCTTTCTTTGCTTCCATTGGCCACATAGCTGCTGCCATGTAACAAGCTTGGTGACATTGGATAATAATCCACCATTTTTCCTATCTGATCCTTGTGGAGCACCCTCTGATCCTGCATCTTCAATACTTTGAGTTCATGATTTAATTCATCTTCCCATTTCTGAGATGACAGTGTCGCTGAATCTATGGACTCCATTTGATTTTGTTGATAAGTGTCCTCTTGAGGCAACACCTGATTCTTCTCAGGTTTCAGATGACTCAATGATCCAGGGGTTCCCTTCTCTGCCACCTGTAACCAGGCAGTTTCTAACCTCTGCTCACGGATAATTGATTCTATTCTCTGCATCGGCATTTCCTGCTTCTCTCCAGCATTGGCATCATTAAAGCTTCCTCTGGATAATTTTGCGGACTCTTCTTGTGATTCTAAATCTGAATAACCAACTACTGCACCAGACCAATTAGCCTTCCCACCCCGTTCAATTGCCAAAGTTGCTTCTGTTTGCCTATGACCTTCTTGTAACTCAGATTGGTTTGCATAAATCAAAGAATCCAGACCGTCTGACACAAGAACAATTCTAACCTCTACATTGCATCTAAGGACAATCTCGATTGAATTTGTGATACTGCTCAGAAACCTTTCAGCTCTGGCTTTAATATCTTCATCTTCAAATGCAACATAAACAGCAAGGGCTCCTGCAAGAAGAACCATAACGAACATTGTGTATAACAGCAGAAAGGGAGAGCAAGAAACATATGCGTTGACATGCAGAGAGATAAATCACTCATTTATCAAGGACACATTGGAATTTAAATATATAAAAAATCCACCCGATTGTTACTTTCACCTAATGCAGAAAACATTCCATTCAGCCAATTTAAGTAACTTCTGTCTCGAGCACAGCTTAAGTAACTTTTCACTTCACTGTGTTCTTTTATTTTATACTAACTGGTACTCAACACATACCACCAAAAACTTGGTATAAACAGCAGTCAGATCAAGTCAAATTTGCATAACAAAGAAAAACCTAATCAAAATGAGTGAAGAACAACTTAATCCGTCCAAACAATCAGGTAATGACATAGGGATTGTGGAGTGGTGGGCACCCAGAAGTAAATCTTCCACTGATATCTTTCTATTATATGTGCATGCAAAAACATCAATGTCAACGTAGGTTGAATACTCACAAGAACAGTTGTAACCTGGGATCTACCCAGAAACAGAGAAGGTAATAATGGAAGATGAAATAAAGGTAAAATAGACGTTGAAGCAGATCATTCTTCTGTGATTCTATTCACAGCTATATATTATAGCCCAAAATTTTATTATTATGGTGTATGATGCAAACGTTACTTTTGGTTTCTTGATTTTCTATTAGGGATACCAAATTCACTAATTCAAAGGGTAAGTTTGGAGCAAGTTGAATGGAAACGGCACCAGCTAGCATGGAACCCAGAAGTTAATGTTAAGAACTATGGACTTACTGGAAATATTGAAGAGCTATTAATAATGCATAGAGTGTTGCGAGATTGAAGGAAGAAGAAGGTGATTCATCAGAAAGAGAGACAGAGGCAGAATAGGAAGAAGAAATTGTTGTAACAGATTCTATAATTCATTCATTTTTGCCTTGTGTATGTCTGTTACAGAAAAACAGTACTATCCTGAAGAACTAATTCCTCATTCACTAATGTTCTCCTGGCCATTACACTTAAATTCTTCATCTCCAACGGTCACTTAATTCTTTCCAGAAGAGGTTTTCTTCTTAGTCATTGCTGCGTTTTCATGACTCCAGAATTAGACTTGTAACAAAGTAACAGCTAAAGTCAGGATGACTTGTCCACTTTACTTGACTTCTTGGAAGTTTTTAAAAAAATCAAAGGAACATATTAACAGCGTAAAAACATGTAACTGAGAAAGAATCAAAACCAAAATATCATAGAACTACACATATAATAGATGACAAGCCCATCAGAAGCTGGTGGGCATAACAGCTGATTAAAGGAGAAGACAAGGATTCATTGGTATGGTTGTTAGGATCTCATGCTTCGTCTCAGTTCACATACAAAACGAAGGGACTAATGGGGTGAATTGCAGATAAGCATAAATCAAGCTATTCAGTCAAGATTCAATTCGATTCATTGTGATTCATTGAATTTTAGGAGTCAACTCAGAAGCAAAATGCAGAAATTTAAAACAGATGGTAAGAAAAGTCTGGAGGCTAAAAAGAGCTTTCTGATTCAAGATTCAAATCTAGATTTGACAACCAGGTTCATTTGGATTTGCCTAGATCATGTGATTATAAGATCCTCACACATAGAAAACTTGAACGCACGCAGAGGGAAAACAACTCTTGCATTTACAAATTAGGCACATAACCTTGTAGAATGGCCCAACAACCCTAAGACGTATCATTCATCAAATCAAGCTATCCAGCAGAAGGAAAAACAACTATTTTTGACTGTATAGACAACAAAGTTAGAATCTCTATCCCACTGATCAGGTTCTCGAGAACCACTAGGAGCACTAAATCAAAAGGAAGGCAAGATCAAAAGGGGAAGCAGTTGTTGTATTTTCAGTTATTTCCATCCCACAGATCAAGTCCTTGTGAATCACTAGAAGCACATTTGGAGTAACGAAAGGTTGATCAGATATAGATCTCTAGATCTAAATCAAAAGGAAGGCGAAATCAAAAGGAGAGTTTTTGTATTTTCGGTTACATTTCTTTCTTTTACCATGATTTTCAGTTACAGTTCTATCAGCAAATGATATTGGAAGAACATGGAAAAGTATTGGACTTACCATCCACTTCAGATATGGACAGAAGCTTTCCATGAGCATGTAGAAGCTGCCTCAATGTCTGTGAGTGACACTTTTCAATACATTTCTCCCATATATCATCCAACTTGTCTGAGTTTTTGTACCTAAATACCTTATTTCCAGTCATTTCACCATCCAATGAAGCAGATAGAGCATTGCTATCCATCAATCGAGGGGGTTTGGCATTAAATTCATATTCCCCTTGGTGGCTGGAATGTCCATTTATTGCCCTGTACATGGAAGAAGGCGAACTTGATCTCCGGGGAAAATATTGAGCATCTGAGTTTGGCTTGTAAACATTGGATTCCTTTGAAACACTTGAAGGATCTTCCTCAGTTGTCCTGGAGCTCTGCCTCCTACTACTGCTTGACAGAGTGAGATCCATTGAAGGTGTGGAACCAAGCTGTAGAAGAGTTGCTGTGAACCATGTTGAGCGGTCACTTGAGATCCTTAGCTGTTTCTCAGCCTCTGAAAGAAGCCTCAAAGCATGCTTTAGTCTCTCCAGTTCTGCTTCAGTCACTAATAAAGCAGTCAAAGCATCCATCAAGATTAACAACATTCTGACAAAAAACTAGAATTGCAATTTATGCATATGTGGAAAACATATATGAACTTCTTTATACTATATAATAAATTTGTGAACTGATGCATCAAGGTCATACCATTCGAATCCAGAGGTTAACATCCAAATAAATGAACTAGTAACCTAGAAAAAAGGCCATTAAATCAGGTACAAAAATCACGTACTATCTTATTAAAGCTGAGCTAAATCTAATCTCATTAACTGACTCTGCACTAAGTTTACAAGTCTCTGCATAATTCTTATATGCATATGGATGAGCTCTAAGGCCACTCTATAAAAGCAAGGGAGTGCTACTCACAATTCTGTGTACCAATGAGTGAATCACCATGCTTGGCATAAACAACATTGTATGTCCCAGCAATAATATCCATAATGAGGCTGGCCAGTTGAGACATCAAAACCATTGGATCAATGCCAGAGTCCATCAAATCCCTGGCCCTTTTCACTGTTTCTGCAGTCTCTGAAGACATTGCTAATTCCAAAAGTTCCAGTAATTTCTCATCTGAAACATCCCCCACCTGAAAAGATTAAAAGTGCATATTGAGTCCAAGTGATTCAAGCATTCATCACACAGAGAGTCACAAGTATTGTCCAGTAGTTATATGATACTCGTTAATGATTCACCTATTAGTCTTCTCCCAGCAAGATTTGAAAATGATTTAAGGGAACCAATGGAAGCAGAAAATGTTAAAGAACAGATTGGTAGACAGAACTCACCAATTCATTTACAAGAGAAGTAGTTATCTTCTTCCCAAGCAAACTCAACTGGTCTAACATTGTTTCTGCATCTCGAAGTGAACCATCAGCATTCAAAGCAATCAAATCCAGAGCATTCAATTCAACATCAAGATTCTCCTCGTTAGAAATTTTCCTCAACCTTGCTACAATATCTCGATCTTTAATTTTGCTGAAGAGGTACTTCTGACACCGTGATTGTACAGTACGAGGTACATTGTCAGGATCGGTTGTTACAAATATGAACACAACTCGCTGTGGTGGTTCTTCAAGAAATTTGAGAAATGCCAGCCACATCTTAGAGGGCAACAAGTGACATTCATCAATAAGAAAAACCTTGTAACGTGAAGAGCCCAATGGAGGCCCATGCGAAATTTTCTTCAGAAGATATCTAACTTTATCAATTCCCTTCTTGTCGGTGCCATCAACTTCCCATAGATCCTTGGTCTTCCCAGAACTGGAATCATTGCATTCCCTGCAGCACCCACAAGGTTTTATTTCTTCAGTAGACATGCAGTTTAAAGCAGAGGCAAAAATCCTAGCTGCTGATGTTTTACCAGTGCCTCGTGGACCTTGGAAAAGATAAACCCGAGCTATTCTTCCCCTAGAAATAGCATTGATAAGTGACTGAACAACAATGTTTTGCCCAATCAGTTCACTGAAGAAAGCTGGCTTGTATTTCTGGCTTAAACTTCTGATATTTTGAACCGTGCCTTCATCTTCTCCGTCTCCATTTAAAGCCACGATCTCCAACCCGTCTTGATTCCTGCAACTGGACCACCTCCTACCATCCAATCTGCACAATGCCTCCAAATCAAGTTCCCCGTAGTTTGTAGAAAGCTCATCATCGCTATGACCAGTACCTATCGATGACCCTCCCATGCCATCACCACTGTCCGCAAGCAAAGGGAGAAATGCTTGTCTAGTTCTTGAACCAATTCTGCGCTTATTAGAAAGTGAACATGAACGTTGGCGTCTATGATACATTGACTGACTACCGCACAACATGCTACTTCCTTTTCTCCTTAAAGTATCTGAAAGGGAAGGTGAGCAACAACTACTCCCACATACACCTCTGTATCTTGGTGTCCGTTTGGACCAATAGCAAGGAATCCCACATCCATGGCGACCAGGTAAATCCAAGTGATCACCATCCTCGCCATCCCCGTCATTCATTGAGGTTGTGGTGGCGTCCCAAGATCCAACTGTGCTCGGGTTGCGATTACGGTACTTGTTATAAGAACTAGTTGACAATGCAGGTGTGCTGTGACAATAAGAAGAGTCCTCTTTTCGACTAGTTCTCAGAAATTTAGAAGGAGAATGTGACCAGTTCTTATGCTTAAGTTTTAGTAACAATGGTGATTCCCCAGAAATCTTTCTTAAATCCTCTGAATTACTATATTCTTCAGTATCATCAGATTGTTCAACAATAGCATCCCTTCCTAAACCTAAACTCAAACCCATTGAAGGATGGCCCTTAAGTAATCGCCTCAAGTTCATCTCTTTTTCTTGATATCTAGACAGAACATCCAGACGAGTATTAGTTTTCTTACCCTTTTTCTTGACGCCCATTGCTCTTCTCATGGATGGCGACACGAGATTTGCGTCTCTACGTCTGAAAATCATTGCAGCAGACCTTGTCTCGCCCAAATACGTGTCACTCTTCGAATCCCCGACGTTTCTTGCATCACTCAGGCTATCATCAAGGCTCTCTTGAACTGAACAAGACTCACAGTTATCATCAGCATCATTCCTTGGCAATGCGCTCTTCTCACTGGAATATTTCTGCGACTTCCAATTGTAAAGGAACACTTTTTTGTCGCTCCCATTATTATTGAGCACACTCTTGAAATGGGAACCCAAATGGGTGCTGCTATTGTTACTATGACTAGCAGTAGTACCACCATTTTGGATTGCATTCTCATTCTCAAAATGTTTCCAAGCAGAAGCAGAAGTAGAAGCTGCTGCTGCAGATCTAGCTGACTTCCATGAAGAAGTTGTACCTGGATCTCTCAAAACTCTAGCTGCCTTTCTGATTTGAGTGAGCTCCTTCTTTAAGTGAAGTCTGCTTGGATCAGAAAATCTCATTTCTGACATTTTTTTTTCTTTA
>Ga0325400_1006829_pt1 | contig 10887 bp, 11 predicted proteins | sample PopdelMetagenome_2_FD_205662 | JGI IMG/M metagenome (GOLD analysis project Ga0325400, IMG submission 205662) | Populus deltoides microbial communities from Bellville, Georgia, United States - Xylem-PdKOR-R1 | ecosystem: Host-associated > Plants > Phyllosphere > Stem > Wood/Secondary xylem...
TGGGTTTCAAGGCTGGTTGTTGCAGTGAGAGCGGCGATGGAAGCTGTGACAAGCAAAATGAAGAGGATTATCATTTTAAGTACGGTCATGATGGTTTTTATACGGTCAGGGCAACTACTATCCTTTGGCAAAGCATCAGACGGTCAGGATAATTAGGTGTTTAAACCGTCCTTCCAAAATAAAAAGATAAAAATATCCTTCATTATAAAGATATAATAGTTAATTTTCTGGCATTTTATATGAAAATCCAAAAAAAAAAAAAAACCTTTTAAAATATTAAAATGATATTATTGCAAAGATTATTCCACTCTCGACCATTAACTTATGAATTTTTTTTAAGGATAAAATAATAAAAATATTATTCCCGTCCACGTTGTGTGTTGAGAAACAATATTTTTACCATGTATTCGTTTTTTACTGTAATTGTAATATTGCTATACCTGACCTAAAATTTAGGAATATCTTTAAAGTTTGAAACAATTACATTTATGCCACATATTATATATAGAAAGCTTAGGGTTTCTCCTTCACCCTTCTCACTCTTCAGCCGGCTGTCAGACCGTCTCTTACTCTCTCGTCTCGATTTTTGAAATCGAGTGGGAAAGTCCATTGGAGCACCTGCATTCCTTCCAGCCAGGTTGGAAACTAATCTCTTCTCTTAGCTTTGTTTCTCTGCCCTTTTTGCATTTGTTTTTGTGTGCTTGCGATTGCCTATTTGACAATAAAATGAATTCTTATTTCAATTACCCAAAACTACGATGCGTTTTGCTCTTTATTTTCCTTCTGTAATTTGAAATTTTCATTCCCTATTCCTCTGAACTTAGATTTGTAGTTTGTTTATGGAAACACTTTGTGGAATGTATTGTTAGATTCATATATGGTGTCAATAGTGAAATGGGTACGCTAACTTATTGTTTAGTGGATTATGTAGAGGATATGTTCGATGAAATGCTCGTTAGAGTGGGTTTTTGATATCCGTTGTGCTTTGTTTCAGGTGATTGATATAAAAAATAGTTTCTTGATAAGTGTTTCTTCCTCTGTTTTGATATCCAGTTTAAGGCTATTCGACGTGGCTGCTGGCAGAAAATCAATTTTCGATGGCTTGAATCACAAATAAGCTAGCGAAGGAGTCCCGAGGCTTTTTAACAAGTCCCGTTACATTTCCTTCTCTTCAAGAATTCAACTGTGAGAATTCATACACGTATTCTATGAATTCTGTTAGTTGATTTGCTAATCTTTTATTGTTGCATATTTAAATTTAAATTTAAATTTAAATTGGTAGTATCGTCATTCCACTTCTCCCATGTAACCTTCCTCTTTCTTCCTCTCCTTGAGACAATGTCAGGAGCTTTTTGAAGCCATGACTGTTATACATGACCGGGAATAATGGTTTGTTCATAATCAATGATTGCAGTTGCTCGTCATCTTGTTTTTCTTTTAATCAGCCTTAGCTTCTGCTGATCGTGTTTCATCCATGCTTTGAATGTTTTCTATGCTTGTATTGTTCTTTTATTATAACATGATATTATCGGTTAACTGATTAATTAATAGAGTTAACTAACTAATTAACAAAATAAAAAGCAAAAATGATAAAGATATAGAAAGCATTTACCTGATGAAATCACAAGTAGAATCAGCAGCAGCGGTAAATGCAGTGATGCACATTGAGACGTGCCATCTTTCTTTGCTCGTTTCTTTTTAGGAGGTAGAAGATTTAAAATGTACCCAGCATATAAAGTAGAGTGGCAAAGAGTACATGTGGAGGGAGGGATAGTAAAATCAAAACATTAGTCCATTCTAGGAAGGCTTTAGGGCAAAGCTAGATGATTCTTTTCCTAATCCTTTCATGCAATTTTATTCCGGTTCCGTTCATTCCTTTTTTTCTCTACTTTAATTTCCAGTTCCATGTATCAAAGTGATCAGTGGATCTGTATAAAAAAAAAGAAGAAAGAGCCATAAGCAGACTTTTGTATTGGGTCGGCCTATGGGTACCTGAATGGTACCAAAACTGATCAGGTCGAGTTTGGATATCCAAAACCCATACCTTTCAGGTTCTGGGTTGTGTATAGATAGTGGTTTTGGGTTCAGGTATTGATAGTTCCAAAACTCGACCCTTAGGTACCCAATGTCATCCCTAGGTATCTCTTTAAATCGAGGATGATCAACGCTGCTCAAACAACCTTTCAATCAGTTTCAATATTTGAGGGACTAATATATAAATTTTGATATACTAAAATGACTCATTTGTTATTACAACAAATTAAAAAAAAAATCAAAAACAAAAAAAGTCAAGTGTGATTTCTATTCTGCCAGCCATCCATCCATCCCAAACTGACCAAAACATAATAATAATAAAAAGAAAACCCTAAAAAACCAACATGTATTTTCCTAAACTTTTCGAGCTTTGAAGAAGTTGACTGATTGATTGGTCAATTGAAGTTAGCCAACCAGAAGCAGAAGCAGCAGTCATGGCGTATGCTTCTCATCTAATTAAGCATTCAAAAAAGGTATTTATTCTTATCAGATCTCTTTATTATTATTTGCATAATGTTTCATGTTTTGTATTTTTAAATAATAATAGTAAATTGAATTTCTGGATTATTTTTTTTGTAAAATTAATTGCATGCATCCTCCCTTTCTCTCTCTCTTTTTTTTTTTTGAATTCAGGATTCAGTTTTTATTTTCTGTATTTATTTTGTGGAAAACACGAATTTTCCTTCTGATTTTTCTGTTTTTAATTAACTTATGATTTATAATTTTTTACTTTTATTTTTGTGGTTTCGGCAGTTACGAAATGTTTCCAGCTTAATGCGGCATGAGCATGCTGGATTGGTGCGTTGGTTATCAAATGATTTTCACCTCTCCAGTGGTAAAAGAAACGGTATGTAAATAATCTCTAGCATTCATAGGAAATCATTTAAATCTGTTGGTGATGGTTGTGATCAAGTATTTTTATTTAGTTGCTGATTTTGTTTGACTGCCAAGAGTTACTACTGCACTTCAGATGCGTAATTTTTTTTATATGATTAGATATGTATAGATTTTGATTTAATTGGTAAGAAAATGTGAATGGCTGATGAGGTTTAGGAATAAAAAGATGACAAGTGAGAAGTGCATGTTAAGGGATTTGGATTTGTTTTGTATTGTTGCAGTGAGTGTTTTTCAACGGAAGTTAAGTGTGGTGTTGTTGAAAGTTTTGATTCTAACTGTTTCCTTTTCTTTCTTCATTCCTTGCGGTGATGTATTCTTTTCACAGTTTGGTATAAAAACACAAGTATAGGTGGTGCATTTTTATACACAAGTGCTTTCAGAAGTAAATTGATTGTTAATTTACTTACTTGATGCTCTTTTTTGTAGTTATTGAGGAGTTAAATGTGCAAGAAAACATGAACTTTGACAATGGGATTTCTAGGCCCAACTTGAAAACCACCTGGGCGAAACAAGCTGACGTTATCAAAGAACCTTATATGTGCTCTCCCCTCCAGAACCTACTTCTTTATTTCCCAGGTATAGCATTTCTTAGCATGGTTTCTGTTTCCTCAGCACAATTTCTAATTAGGGTGTCCATTTATCTAATAACTCAAGTACCCTTATATATATATAGGAAAAGGTGAAAATCAATTAGATTTAAGACCCAAATAGCAAAGTGTGTGCCCTTTGACCTTGTGAAATTAGTGATTAAATATCGAGGGTTAAGTGGAGTAATGCTTATGAGATTGGTGCTATAAGTTGGAAGACCTGGAATCTATTACATTCAGATGCAAGAAACATTTGACATGTTTAAATAACAAAAGTGTTGTTTGTCATTTGCTCCATCAAACTTGTTCAAATCAAGAGGGTGCTGATTCTGAATAATAAGACAATTGAGATTGATGATGATTTGTTGAGTTGTTTGCAAATTAAAAAGATCAAAGTGATTTTGTAAAATAAGCTATATTTTTCTAAAAATTGATGTTGTTTTTCTGTAGGATGTGTTTCTGCAGATGAAAGTGGCAACCGCCTGTTCCTTTCTGACAGCAATCATCATCGTGTTATTGTATCTGATGGCAATGGAAAGATTCTGGATTCGGTATGTATAACTGTTACATCAAATGAGTTAAAAATAGATGCAATGTGAAATAATGGATTTACATAAATCTAATTTTATCTGTTTGGATGAGGGAAAAATTAGAGTACACATGGCAAGAATATCTTGGAAAAGATACACATGGCATAAATCTACTAGGAGGAAAACTGTCTAACTGGCAAAATGAAAGCTCTACAATGCTTGAGGTTTCCATTTTACATATTTTTGTTGATTATCGATATTGATTGATTGATTGACAAATCTTGTTGAATGAATACTGATATTCTACTTGAATTTATTCACTGGTTGGAAATTATAGTATTCATCAGCCATCCCCAAGGATGGTCAAGCACGGACTCCTAAATAGTGGTTTTCAAACCTGGCAATAAATAACTCAACCCATTTCTTTGTCTGTCATGCAAGTGATAAGGTTTAATAGTTTCATCCGTAGATATTTGGGCATTGCAGAACTCAATAGATATCACCTCAAGAGTTTTAGTGATTTTCTTGCACATCTTTCTCTAATGCACCATATTTATCCTTATTTTGTAGTTGCATTATGATTTGTGAAAAGCTCAAATGAATGTAAAGATAAAGTTTGAATTTAGACTTACATTTTTCATACACCAGATTGGTTCTGGCCCTGGATTTGAGGATGGAGAATTTGAGTCTGCCAAGCTAGCGCGTCCTGCAGCTTCCTTTTATGATGATGAGGAGGATTGCCTGTATATTGTAGATTCAGAAGTATGCATTCAGAAGCTTTTGAATCATGATTTATGCTATGGTGAAGTTTGACGTGCCCCTCAGGATAGGTTTTTAAATTAAATATTGAATTTCAATATCAATATGGGTTTAAAAAGATAATAACTTCTTGTTAAGGGCCCCCTTTATTTTGCGTAGAATATTTTTCAATGTTTGGCTTGCAAAATGTTTTCCTGTAAAATGTTTTCCATGTAAAATATTTGTTAGTGGTGGTGAAAGAGGATGTAGTGGTGGTGGTGAGATTTAGATAATAGTTGAAATAGTTGGATGACATTATAAGCGGGTTATTATTTGAAAATTATTTTACCTAATTTCATGAGCTAAAAATGTTTTCTAGCAAATGAACTAATTGACCAGTTTTTCTATAAAATACTTTACGTGAACAAACACTAGAAAATATTTTCCGGAAATAAACACGGGAAAATCTATTAAACGTTTTCCTATAAAATATTTTACGCAAAATAAACGGACTCTAAATTTGTCAACATGTTATCAAGAAAGTGCTTGACATATAATTATGCTATTTTTAGATTTTTCACTTATTATTTAATTGAATTGGTTCTTATCTGTTAAGAACCATGCCATCAGGAGAGCTGATCTGGAGAGTCGGGTTTTAGAGACAGTTTATCCAAAAAGCTTCAGTAAGAAAAATAATAGTATTTGGACCTGGATTATGGATAAGCTGGGTTTTAGAATCAATGTCGATGCAAGATCTGAAGAATTTGATTCACAGCCTCTGGTGTTCCCTTGGCACCTGTTGAAGTCCATGGATAATACTTTCTTAATCATCAGCCGTAGGTAAGGAAGGGTGTTTGTCTTATGGTTACTTATTAATAATAAGCAACAAATGCCTCTTTCAAATTTTTGCATTCTTTTTCAGTTTATTGGCTCTGTCTGCTTTAAATTTTGTTTTGCTTTATTTATTTTTTTCTGCAAGCTTTTCTTTGGAATGTGTCTCTGATATGTACTGGTAGTTCCTTGGAATATTCTTCTGTTTGCCTATGCTAAATTTCTCTTTCTGCCAAACATGTGAAACTAAGTGGTGAAGTTTTCTAATTAATTTGAGCAAAACAAGTAATGACCACTTACAAGGGAACTGTGTGATGCTTACAAACCATTATGGGGGAACATACAAGGTGTCATGGTTAAGGAAAAACAGTCAGAAAGGTCCAAAAAGAAGTTAGAAACAAAGCAAACCTCTATTATTATAGATGTTTGCTTGGATCTCTCTCTGCACTATATGAGGGCTTTTGGAAGTTGTCTCACTTTCCTTGTTATTCCCTCTCCACAGTTCATGTATTACCCAGATCAGAGGGGTGAAGACAAAATATTTCTACAAGTTGGAATCTTATTGTCTTCAAAAGCATGTCTATTTATTGTACTCTGTTGATGCACCACATCAAACCAAATAGCACAGACTTCCATCCCAAACTTTAGTGCTTGATAGAAACTAATTTTAGAAGGTTGCAGGGTTCACTGTTGCAGGGAACAATATTCACAACTTTATAAGTTGGCTCTCTATCTGTTTGGTTTTTGCATAAATAGAAATATGAAGCTTTAGTGTTTGGATCTATTTCATGTCGGATGATCATTTTGATTCTGTTTAGTCTGTCATGAAGTTTTGTTTGTATTTTCAGCTTTGAAACTCTGTGGGTCATAGATTTAGTGTCAGGAGAGATGAAAGAATGCATCAAAGGTTTGTTGTTTTTCTAGATTTTTTTATTTTTTCATAATACTCTGATGTTCATGTCTAATATTTGCTTATCAAAATTCTGTAAAGGATTTCCCAACATTTTGGAGACTTGTGGACAGTTGATCGCAGGGAAAATATCCCTTTTGAAACAGCTACCAATTGATTACTTGAAACAGCAGACTGATGTCAACTGTTCCCTGAAGGAATTTCCATATGCTACTCTCGTATCAAACTTAACAACCTTTGAGAATGACATTGTCTTGTGTGACACAGGTAGAGCAAATTCTGTATTTTCTTCATCTTGATGTTCATCTGCTGTGGTTTTGGTTTATTACTCATTTCTCCCTTAATCTCCTGAAGTTGCACATAGGGTTCTTAAAATAAGTAGAGAATCCGGTGCCTGTTCAAACTTACAGTTATCAAATTTTGGGATTCTTGGATTACCTTTCTGGCTATCATTCCCTGTGGAGAGAGTTTATTCTGCGTGAGTATTAGTACTGTATTCTGCAAGGTAGCTTCTTTCTGAATTCAAATCGAATTCTTCTTAAAAAATGGTGACTTCACTTTCCTTAAGACAGTAGTTTGCTGAAGAGAATTTCCTTTAAATTTTTTATGCTGTGATATTTGTTCCTTTTTGGCTAACATGCCAGTTGCATGTAGACCTGTTTCAAACCACTGATATTTTGCCCATGTTTTTGGCTGATTAGTGCTGGAGCATCGGCCGATCATATTGAGCACGTCAGCTTGTTACCAGGTATTTGCTGTTTAGTTTGATTAATTTCTGTGTTTACGATGTGAAATAATCTTTTGCACCATTCATCACTATCATAAAACATATCCACCTCAATATCAAGAGATTTTAGATCCTTCGATACCATTTCCATCTGTGCTATTTTAGGTCTTCCTCTTCCCCTCTTCCCCTCTTCCCTCCTCCTGTCAAACCATCACTTAACCAAGGACCCTCTGTTGGCCTATGCTGGATGTGGCCAAGCCATCTTAATTTCCCTTTTATCACCCATCTCCAATGTGCGCTGCGAGGCCAGATATGTTCATTTATAATCGTATCTTGGGTTAATAAAGTTTTCCATGACTAAAATTTAGTTGGAGTATCTTCTGCCCTAGGTTTCATTCTGCTTCTGTGCATGCTACATCTCCTTCAGGAATTTGGTGTTGAATAAAAGTTCTCAAATGACATGGCATCTTGGCTTTCCGTGTCAAACATCAACACTAAAAATACAAATGATAGTTGAACTGTTTCTAAATTTTCTAATGAAATGCATTACACATAATATAACCACAGCTGCTCTGTGGATGACGTGCACACTTTGACACAACCTTGATTTTACTTGAAAATCAAATAAATTTCTGCTTGCAAGGTTCAGGTTTCAATTTTCAGCTACTGACTGATCATGATCTTGGTGGAACAAAGATGTAGGCAGTTTTATTTTTGTTTCCGCATACTTCTGCACTCCTGAAAATGAAACATGTCTTTGCTTGCTTTGAAATCCAAAGAAGCTGAGCCGCTTTTGTGTTTGCCATTCCACAAATATTTCAATCACAAGAAGACTTGTTTTGTTTTTTCTTTTTTTATTCCTGACTGCACCTAGTGCTCGAAAAAACTCTGCTGTGTGCAGGCAGCTATCTTGTTCTCATTCAAACACATAAAGATAGGAAAACCATGCAGGCAGGCTGCTGCATGCGGCTATACCAATTTACATCCCTAGTTGGTGCCTTTATATATTCATGCCACAAACCATGAAATAATCTGCCATGGCTTGTTTTCTGGTTTATGTAACAGGAAGGGTTGACATGAGGTTAAATATAGACATCCCTATGGATACCGAGCTTGTTGAACCATTACAAGAAGGATGTATATGGCGCCAGGCAAGAGGGTCTGCTACAGTAATATTAGGAGCAGAAGATGTTGTGGGATCCTCAGAGAAGGTTCCTAGTTGCAGAGTGTTGTTTTTTTTTTTTTTCCTGCCTTACCTTCCATATCTTGCTTTTGCTTTTGATCTTTTGGCGCAGTAGTCCTCTACTTCCAGTCCCTCAGTAGTTTTTGGTGTATTCAGGCTGGTGTTTCCCAACAGTGGTATGATGAATTGGATAATCTGGCATTTTCAACACCTGGATTAGAGATGGCTACTGAAGAGGATAATGCAACCTCTGATGTCAATTACCAGGATGAGAGACTCCATATTGATTGCGCTGTCAACACTAGTCCCGGGACAAGTGAGGTATATTTGGTTTGTTCTTTGCTTGATCGCTTGCTTTCGACATGTCCTTCATTCTTTTTTTTTTTTGTGCTGACTTATTGTTTCAAATTAGTACTAATATCTTTATTTTATCTGCAATAACAGCTTATTATACATGCGGCACTGTATCTAAAACTAAGAAGGCATCTTGATCTGGAAGAGGGTGGACAGCAGAAATATGCCGCGAGGATAGCTGATATTTTGAACCCTGGAAGAGGTGAAGGACTGGAAAAAGATTCATGCATTCAGCTCTTGTTAAAATCAAACTGTAATTTGAGAGACCTCATCTTTGTGAAACCCTTGCATTTGAGGATAAATTTGGATACCCTGGATCACCCAAAAGCTGATAATTCAAAAGATATCATCTTAACAGACTCTGCCATTGAAGTCAATGTATCTCTCTAGACATGATTGCTGCTGTGAAAACTCGAATATCCTTGTCACAAATTTTGGAAGGTTCGACTTTTGTCACTCAAAAGCTTGCGTTCATGCATACAGCAAGACCCTCCTGAGGGCAAGAGGAAAAATTAAATTAACACTTAGCAGGGATCCTCCATTGCAGGGCATGTCCTTTGTGTCGTTGTGTTTTTGTCATAAATTCAAATGTAATAGGAAAATCAATAGATAGGAATTCAAAGTTCAATCTGATTGTTGTACTGAGAAGAACAGATCATAAATAGAAAGAAAAGAAAGAAAGAAAGATGGGATTTGGTGAACACTTGTAGAATTGAAATCGTTTCTAGTCAAACCCTAATGTTTCAAATGGAATGTTGATGTCGATTCGTTAAGCTTGATGCACCTTGGTTTGACATTGTGATATGAGAGGGTTGAAAACTACTGTTACGAGTTGACCCGGAATCCTCTGCCAAACTCACTAGTGGAGTTTGCTAGGCTACTCGGAGCTCGCCCATGGTAGTAAAATTGAGGATGTGAAATAATTGGACAGTTTTTGTTTGGAAATTTGTGATTGAGAATTGAGATTGGAAAGCTAGCAAAAGCTTTTGATCACGCAGGTTAATTATCCAGATCAAGACCAGCAAGCTTTTATCTTATTAATCATGGTAAAAAAACCCGGATTGGCTCAATAAATCAACCTAAAACCTAGCTGATTTTAGACTTAAATTGATCTGACTTGAAAAAAATAAAATAAATAAAATTAACAGGTCGGTTAAAAAACTAGGTTAAGATTTGATCAATCTGAACCTGACCTGATCAAAATCTAACCTTTAACCAGGTTGAATTTTTCTTAAAAAATAATAAATATGACGTGGTTTTGCCCTCTCCGACCCAGGCCAGTTTTTACAAGTAAGGTATTTATCAATTTCTGTCAACATTGCTGCAACCTGCAAATTACTGTTACTATTCAAAACATGCTTCCATGCAGTGATGGTGGTATTATGTGTTATTTTCCCTTCTGATCCGACTACAAATGTTCATCAAAGTATCTTCACATCATAAAGTCACAACTCAATTCACCTCAAATTACACGTTCAAGATTCAGATGAAGAACAGGGGGCGGCGCTGCAATGAGCTGAAAGCCACCATGATATTTTTATTCATCAACATTCAATTTCTATCTAGGCGGAAGCATTGACTGCAATTTTCAACCCCCAGTCACAGTGACTGGGGAGACTGCATATAAAATAGTTTTGTCCCTCCTTCAGCTTGATCGTATCTTTTCCACTTGTGTAAGTGCTGGAGCTCGGAGAAACCGTGCAGCCATCGTAGCCATCGACATCTACAGTGGCCACATCATGCAATGAAGGATCGTAGTTGAAAACTGTTCATCAAGAAAACACAGCACTGAAGTTAATATAGTTACCATAACAATTATAGAAGACAAATAATTATAATTATGTGGTGGTTCTCAGCATTTTACTCAGGCTGTCGCCGGCCTTGAACTTTTTCCCATCTGTCCAACTCTGGATGTTGAAAGTCCAGCCTGAGGTGTCACCGACGGTGAAAGTAGCTGCCTTGGCGATGGCGATCTTGAATTGGAGTGATAGAATGACAAGAAGAGTACTAGCCAGAACTACGCCGATCGCACTGCATCTTCCCTGGCGAGCCATTTCAGCAATTACCAAGAATTAATTGATTCTTGAAAGCGAGCG
>Ga0325400_1006832_pt1 | contig 10886 bp, 8 predicted proteins | sample PopdelMetagenome_2_FD_205662 | JGI IMG/M metagenome (GOLD analysis project Ga0325400, IMG submission 205662) | Populus deltoides microbial communities from Bellville, Georgia, United States - Xylem-PdKOR-R1 | ecosystem: Host-associated > Plants > Phyllosphere > Stem > Wood/Secondary xylem...
AATTCACATACCCATTTAGTTTCGTAACAAGTTCATGGATAAACTCTTTTTTATTTATCACTTCATTTCATTAAATTAGCATTCATTTACAGTAACATTTAACGTCCAATTATCTCAATTCTTCATCAATGTCCAAAGGACATGACTTTTCGTTACCGATATTTTTCTAATGTCCCAAGACATTTAATCTATCACCAAACAATGTAGTTTAACTTAAATTTCAGCAATGACTACACATGCCAATTTTTTTTTCAAAGCTTACTCAAAATGATTCCTTATATCATAATTCAATTTACAACATCCCTTACTATGATTTCTCATTCATTTCTTCATCAAGACACGTAATTTACTAAATATTCCAGCGTCTATTTAACTAACATGGCCAACCATAATAGGGGTTAATTTTCCAAAGTTAGTTTTAATTTATCCCAACCTACTTTCCCATATCATGTTTCCCATTCCAACACAACCAAAGTATTAATCCACCACTATTTTTTTTTTTTATAGAATTTAACTATACCATCACTTATCAACACATCAAACATGACTCAAACACAACACAAACAATTCCCAAACACGTCCATCATCATTAAACCCATTACAATTATCCTTAGTCCCAAAACATACTTTTTATGTTAAATATCATATTCTCATTCAATATTTCTCAAACCAAACTTAAAACATCATTCTGTAAATTTATAATTCAATAAATCCAAATGGTAGAATTACACATCATCATCATTAGAATAACATATCCAAAATTAACATACATCCAACTGTTAAATCTCCCTATATCAGAACAATACCGAACTGACCTTAAATTGAAGACCTACTGTTCGGAAAGTATAATTTCTAGTAGGAGTGTTTTTTCTGACAATTTATATAACATCTGGATGAACAACATATCTAAAATCCAGACCAATCCAACGATTGAAAGCCAAGATATGGCTGCCGAAGTTCCTGGCCTGTTGCCATCCCAAAACTCATAGTTTCAAATCAACTTATTCCTTCTATTTATTTTTTCTGCAAATCAAGCCATTATCATGCAATTAATCTTGAAATTCACAAAAACAATTATTCCTCTAAAATATTTATATGAACCCTAGAATTTTAAACTTGGAGGTTTTCTTCTCCTCATGCAAGAACAAGAGAGAAAAACAAAATTACTTAAGGGTATGTTCCTTACCTTTGTTACTTTAACTTATTTCAATGAGTTGTTGCAAAAATCTACAAAACTCATGTCTTTCTCTTTCAAGTTTCAGCTTCTACTTTTTTTTCCCCCAAGCTTTATAACTCTCTAAGTATACTCACTTGATTTGTCTTCTTGGATATAATTCTCCCAAGAACACTCCCTTTTGATTTAGCTTGAAGAAATGGAGAAGAGATGAAGAAAATGGGAGAAAAATGGTCTCCCTCCTGTTTTCTACCTTTGCAGAGGACGTGGGTTGTCTTTAAAGAAAGAGAGGGGAATATTGTTTTATATAAAATTATCAAAATGCCCTTATTAATGCCTCTTGTGTTAGGGGTGAGCATTTTTGGTTTGGTTCGGTTTTGGGCCAAAATAAATAATCAAACCGATTTTTTTTTAGTTTTTGAACCGAACCGATAACCGGTTCGAATCGACCATGTTCGGTTCGATTCGGTTTTTTCCCATTCCAAACCAATTTAAACCAAAATTATTTCAATTGAGTTTTTATTCTGGGTTTTTTCACTAATCATATTTTTATAGGGATTTTATTTTCATCTTGTTTCTAATCTCACAAATTTGTACTTATTTTCTGAGAAATCTTAGCTTTCTCAACAAGCATGGCATGATATGATATCCAGAAATTGGTTGGGCATGTATGATATCCAGAAATTCTACTTCGATTTTCTTTTTGTTAGATCCTTGTCTAAAAATTAAACTTTGTAAAAAAAAAAAACACACAAAACAAAAGGATAGAACAAAAGTATTAAAATGTAAAACCATCAAAACATTATTATTTAAACAAGAGGAAACAAATTACAAATACTTTACATAGATCCTCACCATCCATCGAAAAAAAGGGTTTGCTCTGCCCTCCCCTTCATTACCTACTTTAACTTTAAAAGAAAATGCCAAAATGGATTCCTGCTGAGTCGAAGGAGTATGGAGCATGAAGCAAGAGCTTAACAAGTAACAATCGTGGAGCATGAAGAAAAGGGAGGGGAAAGATGCAGAGAGCAAAGGGAGGGGGGGCTGAATGCTACTTTAGGTTTAGGATTAGAAAAAACATCCTATTTATACTTGCTTTTTTTTTTAAGTGCTGGTCTGGTTGAACCGGTTCCGTTCGATTTGGTTCAATCGGTTTTAGACTTTGGAAACGAAACCGAACCGGAACTTTTTTGTGATTTTTATTCGGTTTTTTCCAGTTTGGTTTTTTCGGTTATTTTTTTTCCGGTTTTCTCGGTTTAATCGGTTTATCAATTTTTTTGCTCACCCCTACTTTGTGTCATGTTCTTTAATTTACCCGATTTTAAGTACTCTCGTAAAGCCTTCCTAAACTCCGATTGATATGAAATTTAACCTAAGATAAACTAATAAGTCTGGAGATTCCTTATAAACTTTCAGTCTGATACAATGGTCGGATTGAGATATATCATCGATACCATAAAACTAAACAATCAGTGTCTTTTACGGTAACATTTGAATTTCATGCATTACTTTATTTACTTAGATTCTCATAACATTTCCCCTTAATTTATACTCAATAAATTCAATATTACCACATCCATCACTGATTTATCAAAAACAATTCTTTTATCCGTTGAGACTCTTCTCCGTTTCCGCTAACATTACAAATTTTAATCCAAAATTCATAACCCTCATTTCGACTTCCACCATACCTTTAAATTTATTTATGGAGATCATTCTCTCCCTTACACATTGCATTTGTTATTATTTTTACTATTTATTCATTTCTTTTCATATTGAGTCTCCATTACTCATCGAGGTCTTTTTTTTTTCTTTTTCTACGATCCTATGTTTATTCGGGGGTTTACAATGTTTGCCAGATCCACGCTTCTTTGGGCTTGGCTTATTACCAAAGCCGAGTGCTTTGAGTTTGACATGTTTGTCAGACCCACACTACCTTGAGCTTGACTGACTACCAAGTTCGATATCAACACTTTCTTGCCTTTCAAGCAAATAATGGCACATTGTCTTGAGGTTGCCTGATCTCCTCACAATGTGGCTACGTTTTCTAAGTTGGGAACTTTAATGCCAAGTACCGGGTACTGATGATGACATTGATTTGATGTAAAATGGGTCTTTCTAAAATGACCTTATAAGCCAATTCCATATCAATCACCATAAAGTTTTGCTAGAGTGAGACACATTCCGAAGGGGTGCCCATTACAACATTTAACTCTAAGGCACCCTTCACTGGCATGCCCAGACCCTTTATACCAATGAAGGGAGTTTTTACTAGTGTTAGTTTTGAAGAGGATATTCCTATTTGGACTATAACTTATGTGAATAGGATGTTAACTATATTATCATCTTCTACTAGTATGTAATGTACTTTGTGATTGGAGATAACAATGGAAATGATGAGAATGTCCTCATGTTGAAAATTCACACTTTCATCTTTAGGAGTAAAAACTATTGGCTCGTGTTATTGAACCAATGATTTAGTAGTGGTGATGACTTGTTTCCCATACTTCCTCTTTCCATTATTAGAATCCTCTTTATAGATGTTCCCCCTAATATTACATTGATCTTAGGTAAAGCTGTAGCAGATTGACCAGGTTCTTCTCTGTTTTGCTCAAGGAGAAAATCCTTCTTTAAAAACTAACGAAGATAGCCCTTAGTTACCAGCCTTTCAATTTCCTTCTTCAAGACATAGCAATCCTTAATTTCATGTCCCTTGTCTTTGTGAAACAGACAATACTTTTTAGATATACATGTACTAGGAGGAGACTTCTTGGGCGAAGGATATCAGACAAACTTTTTGCTTTAGGTGACTGTAAGGACTTCAGCGAGGGAGGTGTTCAATGGAGAAGCGCATGATTTAAGATAACCTGGATGTTCTTTGAATGGTTTCTTCTGACTCTTTTTAGGATTGTTGTCTATTCTGGGAGAGTGGTCCCATTTAGGCAAACAACCTCATTTGGGGGACTTTTCTGGCTGTTTGTCACTGGCAAAACAGGAGGGACTATGATACAACGTACTTGCCTCTTCTACCCGAATGTGGCTCTTCATGGTTTGCTTCACTTTTAGTAACCTTCTATCTGGTAGGGCGTACAACTCCCTCCATAAGGTTTTTTCCCTCACCCTACTGATAAGGACTTTTGAAGCTACTGATTCGATTAAGTCTTAAACCTTCTATCCCTTATAGACCCGTCCTTTGCTTGAGTGATTCCAAAGAGTTCAGTGGAACTCTTTTTAGCTGGAATACTTGTATTGAGATATGCCACCAGTTTGGCACAGAGGTCACTGAAACTAGCAACTGAACTTGGTTCCAGTTTGTTGTACCAAGCTCTTACTGAACTTCTGAAGGTCGTAGGGAGGATCTTGCACATGGCATGATTGTCATGAATAACTAACTCCAGACTGCTGCGTATATTTTATATATGTTCTCTGGGATTTATAAGTTAATAATAGTTATCCAGGGTTATTTTGGTGGTGATGTAATCTTTGGGTATGCAGATGTTCAACATACATTTGGATAGAGAAGAATCTCTGATTTGATAAGGAGTGTAGCATCCTCCTGGATGAGTCCTTCTTCCAGCTGTTTTCTACTCCTACGCGTTTTAGGTTTGGGGAAACTTGATGTCTCTAGGGGTAGGATGGCGTGATAGATGGACAACCTTTTTTTTACGCCGCCGAAATGGATGCCTAAAAAAACCATTTTGCGTCCGAGCATCATGAGGGTGTGTATGCTTTATAGAATGGCTCGATGACCCTTGAGGTTAAAGACCCTATACTGGATCATTTTATACGTATTCTTCTAGGTAGTGTAATCATCTACGGACACTAGGTGAGGCCTATTGTCGTAGAGATGAGTGTATAAATGTAGCAACTTGCTGAGGAGAGGTTGAGATTTGTTGAGGTGGATTTTCTCCCGCTTGTTGATTTCCCAACACTGCTTGGATGAGGAGGTGTATCTATTCTATAAGTTCTTAGAGGGTTGGTTGTGCGGGGGCTGGAGTATCTGCTATGACAGGGAGATCATTAACTCGACTTTTTTAGGAGTTGATAATGATAATTAAGGAAAAACAATAAAACAATAAAGTTATTTATGACTTTTTGTAAGTGTTTCTCACAGACATCACCATTGATGATGTCCTAAAATCCAAGATATGTAAACAATGAGTTATTCAGTGTTTGGGATAATATTTAATCAATATGTTTGAGTACTTGAATTTCTTCTTTTTAGTTTAAGAAATTCCAAGCTTATGGTAAAAACTTGAGTAACTGCAAAAACAATTTCAATCAGGGGATTATTTAAATATCCCCGATGATGAAGTCAATATATTTATGGGAAAAACAATAAATGACTTAAAAGAACTTTAAACTTAAGGAACAAAGATGTTTGTTCTTGAGTTTTAAGTTGGTTAATGCTCTAAACTCTATATGAGTTTATCTTAAGAGATAAAAAGTTATGAACCCTTACTTAAATTGTTTATAGAGTATTTATACCCCCTGAATCTTGTTGTTTTCATATAAGGGAAGGATTGCAAAGTCCCCTGCTTGTAGCGACATTAATGAGAGACAAATATCCCTTACATATCATTAATGAGACAAAAAGTATAGTAGGCCTTTAAGAGACCTTGTATACACCTATGAGTATAAAGAAACCATTACATCAATATGAATGATTATTCTAGATGGAGAGGCATGACGATTTATAATGTCTTTAATACTTTTATTTTAGGGGATCGTTTAAAATCAGATATACAGCCTTAAAACTTGGCAATGGTTGAATCCAAATGCTTTGGGTCTAGCACGTTTGTCAGACCTACGTTACCTTGAGTTTGGTTGATTGCTAAGTTCAAGTGCTTTGTGTTTGACATGTTTGCCAGACCCACGCTTCTTTGGGCTTGGCTTATTACCAAATCCAAATGCTTTGGGTTTAACATGTTTGTCAGACTCATGCTACTTTGGGCTTGGCTGACTACCAAGTCCAAGTGCTTTGGGTTTGACATGTTTGTCAGATCCATTTTATTTTTTAAGATTTTTTCTATTTATAAAAATCTTAATAAAATATGTTGACTCATTAGTGTTTTAGAATAGAAAAGATAAATATATAAGAAAACTAAAATGCAAAATTATAGTTTTAATTTAAGAATAAAAAATAAATTATTATTGAAAACATAGTATCCATAAAATATATAAGTTATCTCATTGTTTTGAAGATCAATAAACAAAGCAAACGATTGAACTTGTAGTCATAATGCAAAAATTTCCCAAGAAAAAAGAAAAACATACGACTCAATCAAATGCAAACTTGGCATTGCCAATTACTCGAGTGGTTCCATGTAGACCATCAATTTATAACTCTTATTACTTTATATGTCCAATAAAAATTCAAATGAAATCAAAAGGTACGGAAAAAAAGTTCATCGATAATCATTAGACAAATCCTATACCTATTTCCTGACTATTAGACACTAATTATTTATAATTGCATCATTTAATTAAAAATGAACATTCTATTATTTATAGGGATGATAATGCATAGTTACAGGGCAGGCAAGTTTTTTAATATTCATATGTTACCCCCGTTACTCATTAAGTAAAAAATTTAAATATTCATATTTATCTATTGAATTTAAAGTATTTATAGGAATATTCTTTTTACAACTATTTATTATTTAACAAAATAATAAAATAATAATATATATGTGCGTGTTAAATGATATATATGTGTGTGTATTTTTTATTGAATTTTAAAAATATAAATATTCTACGTTGATATTTACCTCAAACTAAATTTGGATTAGATTTAATAACATTCAAATCATATCCATTACCCATTAAATAAAGTATTTAAGTAATTATCTATTAAAAAAAAAACCCGCTCAAGATTGCTTCAGGTAAGTATCCATTAAATTTACAGTTGGGATACTAAGATAATTGTACTTAATTTTTAGAGAAGTTAATGTTTTAAAGAGAAAAAAAAATGTTAAGGGAAAACAGCAAGTCACTTTAGAATTATTTTGCCTTGAGGGCAGCAAAACAAACCCGGTGAACCGAGAGGTTTTTTAGACTTTTATGAGCACAAGGGAGTATAATGTTACCCTTAAATTTAACAATAATTCCATTCCAGTCCTTGAAGTTAATATCTTTATATCAACTATCAACTTCATTTTTGTATAAGCCAAAATTCATTACATCCTACAAGGTGATCATTTTTTGTTCGATTTAGTTTTTATCAAAAATAAGTAACCAAACCAAATTAAAAAAAAACCGAAACCGGTTCAGACCGCCGGTTTCGGTTCGGTTTTTTTGGACAAAAATCAGTTCAAACTAATTTGATTCAGTTTTTCTGGTTTGGCTCGATTTTTTTATATTTGGATTCGGTTTGGTTCAGTTTTTTCATTTTCAGGCTTAAAAAATCAAAACCGAACCGAACCGGTCGGCTTTTTCAAAATTTTAATCGGTTTAATTGGTTTTTTTCGCGGTACGGTTTTTTCAGTTATTTTTTTTCCGGTTTCTCGGTTTAATCAATTTTTCAGGTTTTATGCTCACTTCTAACACCTTATAATTGGGTGCAAATTAAAAAAAAAATGAACAAATTCACTATTATAACACACAAGAACTCGATATATGATCTTGTGCAAGATATATATATATATATATATATATATATAGATGTTGATTGTACATGAGAGTTCCATCTTTATCAACTAAAATAATTCTAAAACTATCATTACCCATGACATATTAGGAAAAAAAAACATTATTACATTTTCTCATTTTGATTTTTATCTAACATTTTAGTTTGAACATTTTTTTTCAAAACAATTGTTTCCAACCTTTAAGATTAATGTTGAATCTTTAAACTCTTAAAGCTTAAGTGAAAAGGTTTTAAGATTATCGAGTAATATATATAATGTATCAAGATTGGGCATCATTTGTATCTACCAAGGTTGGAATTGAGCGATTTCAAAAATCAAAGGTGTAAATCAAAAAGTTATAAATATCAAGGACTGAAGTCGTACAGTTTGTAAACTACAGGTACAAAAATCAATTGCCTCACCCCGAACATAAAAGAAGAAGCCTGGGAGCTCATGACTAAAACCGAACTTGTCTCTGTAAAAGCCCCAAGTACTACAAAACCCCAGAGTTACATAGCTGGGTTGCATGTATAATCAAATTCAAAACTATCCCTTTTGAATTTCCTTCTCTTCTTCACTTGTGCACCCCTCACTTACAACACCTTTGGAAAATTATTTTTGTTATAAAAAAGGGTTTTTGGTTCAGGCATTTCATCGAACAAGTCCCATGCATTACATAGAAACGCCAAAAACGTATTCAAGGAGTGAGCTTTATCTGTAAAACGAAAATGGGTGAGTGGTTGAAGAACCAGTTGTTCGTAAGCCATGCGATTGCAGCAGTAGGATCAGTAACAGTTGCCACTGCTGTCACTTACCCACTTGATACTATCAAAGTTCTTATTCAGGTTTCTTCTGCCTTTTTATTCCTCGTTTCTTTTACATTTTCTTAATGTAATCACTTACTTATTTTGCATTATTGTTTTGTTGGAGATGGAGATCAGGTTGGTTCGAATTCTGGTAAACAATTAACATCACTTCAGGCTTTAAATAGAGTTCGGTCTTTATCTGGGAATTCAGGTACGAATTCTGCTTCAATTGATTATTTTTTTTTTGTCTGTTTCACGATAATTTTTTCTCGGATTAATGCGTGATTAGTATCATAATCCTGAATCCCTTTTCTTTGAATGAACATGCTAGGCTTGTATAGCGGTTTTGGGTGGTTGACTGTAGGCAAAACTCTTGGCCTTGGAGCTCGGTTTGGAGCCTATGAAATTTTAACTGCTTATTTTAAAGGTATTCAGAATTTCGGCTTCCCTGTCAGTTTATGGTATTGAGTCAAACGAGTTTATATCTTGATGTTAGTTATGGAAACGAGTTCGGAATATATGAGTTTTGATTGAGCTATGTGGTGTTTGCTTTTGACTTTCTGGCAGATGGTCGAGAATACAGCTACGTGTATGTCTCTGAGGCCCTTATGGCTGGAATGGTCGCTGGTGCATTGGAATCACTTGTATGCTCTCCATTTGAACTTATTAAACTTCGTGCACAGGTTACATCTGCATCTCGAGTTCCAAGATCTACCCCTGTTACTGAAAATAGAGCTGTTGCACCCATTATTGCTAAATTACTACCTGGACATACTCCAGATAAGAAGGCATTGAACCATTTTGTTACCCTTTTATCCACCCTAACCAGTAAGCATTCAAATCTGGCTGGTGCCTTGCTAGAGTACCCATGGATGATGACTGGGTCTGGGAAGGCGCCATCAGTCTGTGATGTTCGGAAGCCATCAAGCATCATCTCTTTGGAAGGATGGGGTGCACTGTGGAGAGGGATCAGATCAGGACTTGTTCGAGATTCTATTTTTGGTGGGGTATTCTTCAGTGGCTGGCAATTTATGCACGATGTAATGCTTAACTGGAAGGCAGTTGGGATGGATCCTATACCCAGGTTTGAAAAAAATGTCCATCTACTAATCTGAGCAAGACTCCCTGTTAAGTGCTTCTAATGATATTCTTGAAACCTACAACTGTGTTGCTAATCTGTAATAGTTTTGTAATTCCCAATTTGGCAAGGCATTTTTTACTTAAGAAATTGAGAAGATTGTTCAGAGGAAAAAAGAAAAGAAAAACATTGCTAAACATCTGCAAACTTGGTCTCAAAGTGTCTTCTGCTGCTATCTTTGGAAGCAACGTAATCAAGGGTTTGAGATATATTTGCTACCATGTGGCTCTCAAAGTCGTGTTTTGCCAGTGAAATTGTGATGTGTTATTGTGTCTGTATCTAGTGGTCTACAGGGTTTTATGTGAATACCAGGTATATTTACCAACACTATTGGAGCATATGGTATAAGGTAAAGGATGCTAGAATGAGATGACTGGCAGTTGCCTATACGTGCATTTTATATTTAAATCAGTTAATGTTCAACATTTATGTTACTTTAGAACTCCTACATGGAGGTTGTTAAGTGTAGTGTTTGATAATTCAGTCAGTTTATACAGTTTATATATGCTTCTTTTTTTGTTTCATTTAAACCCCTCTCTGGTCTATTATTTAATGTTTGTCTGTCAATATCCTTTTTTAGAGAAGAATGCTAGCCTTAGCTCCTTCAAAGCCAACATAACAGCCAGCCATTTACCACCATACCCCATCCCTTGTCTTATCTTTTCTTTTCTTTTCTTTCATTTCTTTCTTTCTTTTATAATATATCTAGGTATTGTCTAAATTGCTCCTGAGATTGTTCAATGATTACTCACATTGTTTATCAAAGGTCCCACAGAATTTTTCGCTGATAATATGTAGTTTTTTTTTTTTTATTTTTCCAAGGTATTTTATGTTTTAGGCTGAGCTCATTTTAAAATAATATGCTAATGCTGCAAGATGGTAATTGCATAGGACTTGGGTGAACTGAGAATGCTTTCCAATTAGAGCTGTTGAATGAATTCCATCTCCTCTGATTGAGCATTTTTTTCGGGATTCTAATTACTGTAAATGTAGATCTCAGGCCTTTTGCCACCTTTTTTTGCATTAGATGCTTGAAAGAGCCACTTAACTGACAGTTCTTATATAGATTATATCACTGGAAAATTATATATTGATCACTCATAATACGGAACTGTTTAGAATGGCTGCTTTCATTGGGA
>Ga0325400_1006835_pt1 | contig 10882 bp, 3 predicted proteins | sample PopdelMetagenome_2_FD_205662 | JGI IMG/M metagenome (GOLD analysis project Ga0325400, IMG submission 205662) | Populus deltoides microbial communities from Bellville, Georgia, United States - Xylem-PdKOR-R1 | ecosystem: Host-associated > Plants > Phyllosphere > Stem > Wood/Secondary xylem...
AAGATAGTTCATGAACTTGGCAGAGCCTGTCAGGACTGGGGCTTCTTCATGGTATATCTCATCTCTTTTCATGTAGCAAGTAAAGCTCTTCATGTTATAGAAATTTGATCTTCTAGCTGTCAAGTGCATGTCATGCTCTGTATATTGTCAAAAAATACGAGTAAAAGAAAAACATAGCAAGAGAACTAGGTTTTTTTTCTTTGATTTATAACGTAAAAGAAACTTTCAGCCTTCATATTTCTTAATTATTAGGTTATCAATCATGGGGTGCCGGAGAACCTTCTCAGCTCGATACTGGATGGGTGTAAAGGTTTTTTTGATCTGCCAGAAGAGGAAAAGCAAGAGTTTAAAGGGAACCATGTATTGGACCCAATAAGGTTTGGCACCAGCTTTAATGTTTCAGTGGAAAAGGCTTTCTATTGGAGGGATTTTCTCAAGGTCTTTGTACATCCTGTGTTCTACTCACCTACCAGACCTGCTGGCCTCAGGTAAATAAAACGATCATCACCCCCTTCATTAGTAGCTTTTAGTTCTAATGCGTGTTCCTTTCAAGTGAATTCAAAAGTGAAAAGATATTCCTTTTCTTTTGAGATAAGACAGAATCTTGTGAGAAAATTCATGATTAAAGTAGAGGGATCTTAATCTAATAGAATTTTAAGTTTTTGGTTGGATCTTTTTTTATGCAGTGAGATTTCATTAGAGTACTCCCAAAGAGTTAGAGAAGTAGCAAGGGGGTTACTGAAAGGAATATCAGAAAGTTTGGGATTGGAAGGAAGCTACATAGACAAGGCACTGAATTTGGAACAGGGGAAACAAATATTTATTGCAAACTTGTATCCAACTTGTCCACAGCCAGAGCTTGCAATGGGCATGCCCCCTCATTCAGATCATGGATTTTTGACACTCCTAATCCAAAATGGAATTGGTGGCCTTCAAATTCAGCACAAAGGGAAGTGGGTCGATGTCGGTGCCCTCCCCAATTCCTTCCTGGTTAACACTGGAGATCACCTTGAGGTGCATTCTGACTTCCTGGTCATGTTATCCTTTAACACAATTAGGCTTGGAGTCGATCCAAGATTCCTAAGGCTTGATAATCCTGTGACAAATGTGAAGTTCTTGTTTTTTTGTTATTAGATTTTGAGCAATGGAAGGTACAAGAGTGTTCTGCACCGAGCAATGGTGAACAGGAAGGCTACAAGGATATCCATAGCTATGGCACATGGACCAACACTAGACTCAGTCGTTAGCCCAGCACCAGAGTTATTAGTGAGCAGTATAGGCAATGAGCCAGCAGCATACGTTGGCATGAAATACAAAGACTACCTGGAACTTCAGCAAAGCAACAAGCTGGATGGGAAATCTTGCTTGGATCGAGTTCGAATTCCAGCAGTTTAGCTACTGCATGCTTCTGTGTGTGTACCAAACCATGAAAGTAATAATGATACTTCTATGATTTCATGAATGCGACAATGAATGGATAAAGAATGTGATTGTAATCAAAATAAAGACTTCTTGTAAAATACAAGAAATGGGTCGGTCTTAAGGTCTTAAGACCATCTCACTCATGCTTATTATGTATGACATTGGAGCTCAGGAAAGCAAAATATTATGTGCTTCTTGTCCGCAGTGCCCTATTATAGCTATGTTTCTTCCCGCAGTAGGTTTGCATTGTTCCATGCATGCTATTACACTGGCTGCCTTGCTGCAAATGGCAGGGACTTTAGCTGTTGTTATCCACCGTGAGAAATTTCATGTCAAAAAAAGGACTTTCTCTTGTTTTGTCTCTCTGGGGCGTCATTTCTTACCTCCAGGGAGCTCTCCAGAAGGACAAAAGGAGGAAACAAGCTTCAGGTCGAATAGGTCCTTTTAGTGTAGTTATATCCGATCCAGGAAGAATCTGATCATTGTAAAAACAAAAAGAACCAAACTTTTCTCTGAATCAAGATCCAATGTCCATGGAGTTCATACACTGAATTCATGTCCTGCAATTCATGATTGGTTGAACTCTAAAAATTATCATAGTATGTTTTGTTTTTGCTTCTCTCTCTTATTGTTACTATCCCAATTCATGATAAACTAGTTTTTACTATCAGCGCATGGTGCATGTACATTTTCATGCTGCCAAGGTTGTGCATGTAAAAAAAATCTCTGATAACAAAGCAATTCCATCAGCCTAAGGTTGGCAGGAACTCTGATAACAAAGCAACTCTTCGAGAAGCTCTGATAACGTGGCTGACAGAAATTATACATACAATAGAAGTAACATCTACGTTATTTACGTTATTGTTACGGGATAAAAAAAAATAAAAAAAAATATATTTTACTTTGATTTTTTTATTTTAATTTATATTAAGTGCTGAAATTAATAAAATTATAATAATCATAGTTACAAAATCTAAACTGACCTGACAGATTGATCTAGGATCTTGACCGGTCCAAGTTTAAAAAAGTAGAAGAAGGATTAACTCGATCTGATCTGGTAAAAAGCTAAATCGATCTAGGATAAAACATGGGTCAAAAACATATTTACTTTTTAAAATTCTTTTTTTTTTAATGAAAACAAGGTTACTTTAATTATTATTATTATTATTATTAAAAGAAGATTTTGGGTCAATTTGGGTTGTTCTCTTGGCCCCGGACCTTGTCTTAGTTCAACTCCCAGATTGAGTTTTAAAATTATGAAAACAATCACTTTTATCTATGCATTGACACGAGTCAACGTTGTTTGACCCTTCCAACTCGTGACCTAGAATTTGCCCCGAGTCAATTCTCAAGTCGGGTTTTAAAACTACAATAATAACTATTTTTATTCTTATATTGACTTGGTCAACACGAGTTGACACTCCAGATTCGTGACCTAGCCTTTGCTCTGGGTCAACCCCTAGTCGGGTTTTTAAATTATGATAATAATCACTTTTATTTTTATGTTGATCCAAATCAATCCAAGATGACTCTCCCGACCCGTGATCCAGGTCTTGCTTCAGATTGACCTCCAAGTTAAGTTTTAAAATTATGATAATAATCATTTTGATTTGTATATATTTTAGATTGAAAATTTTAGAATTGAGAGTTTTTTATAATAATATTTTATGAATAAAAAACAAAAACATTGTCTTAGAAGATATGCCTTTTTTATACCTCCTGTTTTGGAAGTATAGAAACTCACTCCAAAATTATCAAGGAAAAAATTTATTTTTATATTTTTATCTATTCAACTAAACACATTTTTGCCGCTTTTATCACAAGATAATAATTAAATGCTACCTAAAATTTTCAATGTGTTTTTCAACATAAAAAAATAAAGTGTAAATTGAAAAGCCAATACAAGTATCTAACTAAATAAATTGATAATAATTTGTGTAAATAAATGAGAAAAAATCATTGACAATAACCAAAAAAGAAAGTGAGAAAATTAAAAAATGAATGTAGATTAAGATATTCAATTACACAAAATAAAACATTCACTTGATTGTTTACTTAATTAATAAAAGATATATCCACATCCTAAAAAACTCACGACCTAAAAAATAAACACAAATGAAAATGACCGAATACACTCATGTCCTATATATATATATATAAAAGCAAGGGCGAACAAATCAGCAATGTTATTTAAAATGAATATTTTATATTTTGAAAAATAAACTTTATTTGTATAAAAACATATAAATGATATAGAATAATATCATATCTTGAAAAATCAAACACAAATAAAACGATTCTAAAAAGACCCTTATATTAAAAATGGCATGCAAAACCCATGACCTGAATCATGGGATCGGGATAAACTCATAGAAAAAAAATTGAAGATAATCACCATATCAATATTTAAAAAAAACTACAAAACAATAAGATTATATGAAGCCGAATCTCTAACAAATTAAATGTTCAAGAGATGATTACATGAAAAGAAAAAGGCATGTAACAAAAATAAGGGTGAAAAAAAAACAATTAGAGTGAAATAAAAGTTTGATCTAACCTGTGCTCCATAGTGAGTTGTAATTGAGTTTTAAAAGAAAAACACTTGAGTATAAAGGCTATTTTGATATGTTTTTTTTTTTTACATAAAAAGAATTATAAAGTGTAAATAAAAAAGTTTATCCAAACATCTAATAATAATCTATACAAATAAATAAATAAAATCGTTAATAATAACTAAAAGAGAAAGTAGAAAAATTGAGAAATAGATATAGATCAAGATAATTTACTTGTTTATATCCACTGAATTTGTTTATTAAAAGTAATCAAAGATAATAGAAATAAAAAAAACATATGAAACTGAGTTAATAAAATAAAAAGGAGAAAAATATCCATGCCTGGACATATTTGATATATTATTTCAAAATAACTATTTTTTTTACAAAAAAAAAACTTATTTGTATAAAATAAATTAAAAAATAGAATAAAAAATCTCCAAAAATTAATTACAAAAAAAACATCATTCAATAAAGACTTGCAAAACCCGTGGTCTAAGTAATGAGATTAAGACAAACTGATTGAATATAAATTAAAGATAACTATAAAACTTTTTTTTCAAAAACAAATGATGTAGAATGATAAAATTATAAAAGAAAATGAGAGAAAAAAGGATTTCTAATCGCATTAACACTTAAAACTTGTGACATGTATGATTAAATCAAAAGCATGAAAAATAGGAAAATGACAAAACCTAATCTCGAACAAATCAAACACCGAAGGATGTACTCGAGAAAAAAATCGATCACATAAAAAAATCAAGAGAATAAGGGTAAAAACTGAAATTAAAAAAAAATAAGGGCATCTAAAAAAATTAAATTGGAGGGTTAAATTGAAAAAAAAACTTCAACAACAGAAAAAAAAATAAAAAGAATGAGGGTTAAATTGAAAAAAAATATATAAATGTTAATTGGAGGATAAAATTGAAAACCAATAAAACTCCAACAAAAGAGCCAAGGGTCAAAATAATAAAAAAGGATCAAATTGAAAAAAAAATATATATGACAAATTGTAATTTAAGGACTGAATTGAAATTATAAAAAATATTTATAAAAGGCCAAAAACAAAATTAAGTTGTCCAAAATATAAGATTGGAATTGAGAAAAGAAGAAAAAGAAAAGAGTACATACATGTACTTACTCTAGAAGATAGAGACAAAAAAGAAGAAAAAAAAAGAAATGCCAACCAACGATAAACTGTCAATCAACCACCATCACGCACTATACCAGGAGAAAGGGGACATGGTGGCGCTTCTAAAAATGATGGAAGACTAGGTTTAGATAATTAGTGCCATCGCACGCGCTACCTAAAGAGCGTGGACGCCACCAACGCGATAGCGCATAACCACACATGCTAGCACATTTTCAAATAAAAAAATAAAATAAAAATCAATGGAAAATTATCAAAACGCCACTCATTAACCTGGAAATAACAAATAAACAAATGTGGAAGTATTAAAACACCTCTCAATGTATACATGACCTTTTGTCTTTTCTAAGGGTAAATGCATATTTCTTCTATAGCTTAAGAAGTGAAAACCCTAAAATACCCTTGGCAACAACTCAATAATTTTTTACCTTCCGGGTAAAGAAGTTTTTTTTTTTGCTATTCAAAAGATTGTGAGATGTAAAAAAAACCATTGGTCAACAAGTTTAATAGTTTATTTACTGTACAATTAAAATTAAAAAAAATTAACATATTCCGTTCAATCTTTTAATTACTAATAAGCATATAAAAAAAACCAAATATTCTTAAATCAAAGACTTCTATTTTTTTTCAATCATAGGGTAGAATGGTAATGTTATTTTCTATGTTAATAGAAAAAAAAACCCCACCCTAAGCCTTTGAAAATAAGAAAATCCACGGTCCACAGTAGATTGTGTCTTGATCTACAGTGGACATGCATAGTAGTTTTCCCACTTCATTTAGAGTTTTCAATAATAATATAATTGTTTGATATAAAAGAAGAGACATGTTACTCTGGATCTTGTCCATGTTACAGTATTAAGAAGAGTCATCCTACCAAATGAAATTAACTTCAAATATTAACTCGTCAAACTCGTGACTTAAATCATGAGATGGGATAGAAACCAGACTAAAATAAATCATAAAGTCTAATTTCCAATCTACCCAATATTGAAAGATGAAATTGAGAAAAAAAAATTCAATTAGAAAAAAAAATCATGTTAATTAATCAAACATATGGTGGTGGTCATAAGTATGAAATATCCTTATAAAAAATAAATTAAGAAAATTATAAAGTTCAATCTATAATAAATCTAAACCCTAAAAAATATGATGAAATTGAAATTGTAAAGAAAAATATAGATTAAAAAAATAGTATTATATGAGGAGAGGAAATAACTTAGAGTGGGAGAGGCTGTAGGCAAATTTTGAATGAATGACATGTAGTTTACAGGAAAGCAATTTAAACAAACAGGGAACTACATGTAGTTCACTTCAGTTGATATAAACGGCATGTCGCTTACGACTTCGCTACCTGGTTTCCTATTTTATCCTTGGTAATTACTCTCAATTCCCAACACTACCACCTGCTAAAATCCCCGCCTTTCTCCTGCTGTAAAAAATCACAGCTCCTTCTGAAAAACTAATAAAGCACTAGCCTTTCGCCACGCAAAACTCTCTTCCTCACCTCAGTTTCTCCAAAATCACAAGTTTATACACAAGTAAGAACGAGAATCACTTTCTGGGTTTTCTATTTAAGACAGATTTTGCTTGTTGAATTTCAACATGTTTGTGTAAAGTTCGAGTCTTTGCAGATTTCTACAACATGCTTAAGTTTCATTAGGATTTTATGCTTTCAGGTTTGATGTTTCTCTCATGTGAGCTATTCATTTTCTGGCTAATTCTTCCATGAACAAGCAAAGATATTCAGTGTTGGTAAGTCATGGCTGGAGTATCATCTTGGTTATATGAATTTTTCCCACAGAAAATGATTGTGTGCTTTAAAGTGTAGAAATTGTAGAAAAAATCTTGATGCGATTACTGAAATATCTGTTGTGTTTTGGTATTGAGTTCTTGCACTGTTGATGCATGAAACTTACATTGAGATGTTTATGGTGTCTGCATTATAGTTTAGTTGGCATTAACTTCATGATGATACCTGTTATTGATTCAAGTCCAATACTAGCACTTTGTTAGAATCTATCTATCAGTTCATAAGGAATTGCTTCAAGCAGTTTTCAGGATGTTGCTATAATATGTTTCTTGAATCCTTTGAACTGCCAATTGAATTGGTGACTCTTAGTACAGATGCTGGGAAATGTCAGGTTGGTATAACACCTATTACATGTCCTGTAGGAGTGTCAAAGCCGCGCATATCAGCTCTCGAAGTATTGTGATTTTTCCTGTATTTTTGGATTGAAAACGGTCTATGCAGTTGAATAGCTTCTGTGGATATAAGTTTCTATTGCTGGAGCCTGGGAATTCAAAGATACGTTGATGATGGATATTGCAATATATGCAACCTGTAAAAGAAGTTGGGACCAAATTTAGTAATTTTTGTATGGAAATCTTTTCACCTTGTCATGAGCGCACATGCTGCTAACTGTTAGGTCTAGTTTTTTAACGTTCATTCTTCTGTAGATTCTGAGTTTTATATGAGATTAGTTCCTTGGCTCCTATATTTTTGCTACATGAAAGCTGCTTGTTTATGTTAGGTTCCATAGTGAAGGCTTTGACAAGGGATACGCAAAGAATTTTAGTTTAACATGATTTTATCGTTTATGGAATGGAAACACAACAAGAGGAGAATTGTTGCATGATTTATGTGGGAACACAACCTTGAACTGGTGGTTGATCACATCATTTTCTTCAGAAGTGACCTTGTAAGAGTCAAGGAATCCCATCTATTAGTAGATTGAGTTGAAAGAACAGAATATATGATGGAATAATATATGATAGTTGCTAATGATGTGCATATCTTGTTCTATACCAGATAGCAGGAGAAGCAATTAAACCAGGGATAATGAAGGAAGAAGATGTGAATTGTTGCCAGATTCAGGAATGGTACCCAAAATTCAAGTCAGTATCCATTAAAACAATAATCCATGAACTTCCAGAATCTTTTGTCGAGTACCTTCTTTTAAAATATTTTATTTATATTTTAAAAGTGTATTTGGCTTTAAAAATATTAAATTAATAAATTTTTGGTTTAACTAAGATTTAATTTATAGTTTATTTTATTAATTATAACACATATTATATTCATTATTTAAAATAAAAGGCTTTCATTTTTTTCCTCAAACATAATTTTTATTTAAAATACTGTCATAACAATAGAAAAATAAACATAAAAGAGAATTTTTTGTTGTTATCGTGTTTACTATTAGCGAGAAATTTTTTATTATTATAAATTCAAGATCATGGATTTTTTTTTATCAAAACTCTATTTAACATTTATTAACATGTAGCATTTTAATTGTGAGCTCAAGATCTTTATCTTTGTATTATCAGAACTTGCATTAACAACTTTTTAATATTAATTTTTTTAAAAATAACAATATGATAATTTTGATGTGAGTTTATTAAAAAAATACAAACGATCCAACACTCGCGCATTATCAAGGGGAACTCTTTTACGGTGTCATTGAACTCCGTCCAGCATGTCAATATAGAAACCTCTCAACTCAGCTCTTCGCCTCTCCTAAATTTTAAATCTTTATGTGATTTGATAGACTTTGCGGGTCTAAAGACGACTCAAACAATCCAATCAAAATCGGGTTGACTTAAAAACTTAAAGTGCAATTGTTTTTGTAATATTGAGACAACGATATCTTGTATCGACTAAAAAAATTCAAGTTAACCTGTTAAATTTGTGTAATTTGTCATGGATCTGATTGGGTTTAATAATATTTTAAAACTAGTTTTTAAACCCTCACATGAAAGTCACCAAATAAATAAATAGAAAAAGAAAATTATTTGTGATGGGTTCTAAAAAACACCTTTAAAATCTCAGTAAATTAATTTTTCAACCCAAAATATCCTGAAATTAGTTTAAAAAAATTGAAATTGAAATAAAAAAAATCTTTCATGACCTTAATAAATTTTTTTTCTAAAATTAAAAATAATTATTAAAATGTATATTTTTTAATTTCTTATAAAAAAAAGGACATACAAGAAAGAAAAGTTAAGCCTAAGTACTATGACTTCATTTTCTTAACATACAAGTGATAATTGTTTTTTCATTACAAACTTGAATCGGTAGATATTGAGAATTTTATGTATAAGTTACTCAATGAATAATAATCCTAAATTTTAATGGTACCAAAAATAATGTACTATAAATCATTTATTATTACATTATTTTATGTATTGCATTATTGTTTTATGATTAAATAACTTCACAATTAATGATATGTACGAAGAACTAAAAAATATGGTAATTATAGATATGGCAAGTTAGATCTTTAAAATATATTATATAAGAAAATATATATTTTAAAGTATAGACTTGAACCAATTTAAGATAAAACAAATTTCTCAAAACATAGCTTTAATTTGTTTTTATTTCATTTTCATCTTATTATTATTTTGAAAAGAACATAAAAAGTAATTATTTTAGAAGTTAAAATTATAGTTACTAAGACACATATTTGGCAAGAACATTTTACCAACTCTACTAAAATAATTTGGGTGAATCCAACTCCTTCTTTGTTCATATGGACATTGAAAGAGCTACCTCTACTTTTTTTTTTTTTTTTAAGTTCTATTATATATATATTTTCTTTTAATTGAATTTTTTTAATATTTTTATTTTCAATTTTATTCTTCAATATTATATTGATTTTGAATTGATCTTTGTAATTTTTTTGGTTTGTTTTTTATGAATTTATTTTAATCTCAAACAAACATTTTATTATTATGTTGATGCTCAATTTATGAATATCTATTTTTGTTATCTACTCTACTAAAACTATGAGGGGAACCCAACTTCTTCACTGTCCATATAAATAGTGAAGGAGCGATCTTTTTTTTTTTTTTTTACATTTTCCCTTCAATTGAATCATTTTTAACTTTATTTTTTTTAATTTTATTTTTTAATATTATGTTGATTTTGATTTCATTTTTATAAATTATTTTGATTTGTTTTTTATGAAATTATTGTAGTCTTCAACAAATATCTAGATATTTAGTTAGTGTTTAATTTTATAAACATTTATTTTTGTTTTCATATCATTAAATTAAAAAAAAAAGTTCAAAACAAAAAAAACTATATTATAAATATAACAAACTTTAAAAGATTTAACCTAATTTTACCTATTAAATATCTCACTCCATGAAAGAACAAAGAAATTTCCACTTCTCTTCGTATTTGGGTTCAATGTATCGAGCATCTTAATAATAACAATAATAATAAATAAATAAGAGGTTTTTTATATCTTTACAATGCTTTAAATGTTTAGTATTAAGATGTAAATTATTTTTAAAAAAATATTTTTTATTTAAAAATATATTTAAATAATTTTTTTTATTTTTTCATTTTTAATATTAGTACATTAAAATTATCAAAAAAATACTAAAAAAATTAATTTAATATTTTTTAAAAAAAACACATTTTTAAAAAACATCTAAAGAGCCTATTTGTAAATGTGTTAGACGTTGTTTTTCGAAGTTTTTTTTCTTGAAAATATATTAAAATATTTTTTAATTTTTTATATTAACACATCAAAATAATAAAAAAAACACTAAAAAATATTAATTTAAAACCTTTTAAAAAAATAAAAAATTTAAAAAACATAATTTAACATTAAAAAAACCGAAGATATTACTAATCATAAAGGTTACTTTAGTCCACAACTGTGGGACTCCACCATCTCTTAAACAAATTTGCAAATTACCAACTGTGGGACAACCTTGTCCTTGTCCACACTTGATGAAAGGACAG
>Ga0325400_1006836_pt1 | contig 10882 bp, 9 predicted proteins | sample PopdelMetagenome_2_FD_205662 | JGI IMG/M metagenome (GOLD analysis project Ga0325400, IMG submission 205662) | Populus deltoides microbial communities from Bellville, Georgia, United States - Xylem-PdKOR-R1 | ecosystem: Host-associated > Plants > Phyllosphere > Stem > Wood/Secondary xylem...
GCGGATGAACTGCAGGAGCGAGTCGGGGTCGCGGCGCTGCGCGGCGACGTTCACGTGCTCCGGCCCGTACGCACCGGAGACGACCGGCAGCACGAGCTCGTCGGTGCTCGACGAGAATCCGCCGTTCGGTCCGGACGTCCACTGCATGGGCGTCCGCACGGCCTGCCGGCCGCCGACGTCGAGCTCCTCGCCCATGCCGATCTCCTCGCCGTAGAACAGCACCGGCGTGCCGGGCAGCGAGAAGAGCAGGCTGTAGACCATGCGGATGCGGTCGGGGTCGCCGTGCAGCATCGTCGGCAGCCGCCGGATGATCCCGCGTCCGTAGACGCGCATCCGCTCCTCGGGTCCGAACGCGGCGAAGACCTCGTCGCGCTCGCTCTCGTCGAGCTTGTCGAGGGTGAGCTCGTCGTGGTTCCGCACGAAGTTCGCCCACTGGTTCTCGAGCGCGATCGCCGGCCGGTCGCGGAGCGCCTGCGCGTAGGGGCGGGCGTCGCCGCGGGCGAGCGAGAGGTACAGCTGCTGCATCCCGACGAAGTCGAACTGCATCGTCAGCTCGTCGCCCTCGGGTCCGCCGAAGTACTCCGTCTGCTCGGCGAACGGCAGGTTGACCTCGCCGAGCAGCATCGCCTCGCCGGAGCGGCGCGACAGGTAGGCGCGGATCGAGCGGAGGTACTCGTGCGGGTCGGGCACGCCCTCCTGCTCGACGAGGAACGGCACGGCGTCGACGCGGAAGCCCGACAGCCCGAGCTGCATCCAGTACCCGATGATCTTCGCGATCTGCTCGCGGACCTCGGGGTTCGCGATGTTGAGGTCGGGCTGGGTCCGGTAGAAGTTGTGCAGGTAGTACTGCCCGGTGCCCTCGTCGAGCTGCCAGACGCTCGTCTCGTCGCCCGGGAACACCGGGTCGGGCTGGTCCGCCGGCGGCTCGTCGACCCAGACGTACCAGTCGCGCTTCGGCGAGTCGCGGCTCGACCGCGACTCGACGAACCACGGGTGCTCGTCGGAGGTGTGGTTGACGACGAGGTCGGCGATGACGCGCATCCCGCGGTCGGTCGCCGTGCGGATCACCTCGACGAGGTCGCCCGCGGTGCCCACCCGTGGATCGACGCCGAAGAAGTCCGAGATGTCGTACCCGTCATCGCGGTTCGGCGAGGGGGAGAAGGGCATCAGCCAGAGGCACGTCACCCCGAGCTCGGCGAGGTAGTCGATCCGGTGGGCGAGCCCCTCGAAGTCGCCGACTCCGTCACCGTCGAGGTCGAGGTACTTCTCGACGTCGAGGCAGTAGACGACCGCCGTCTTCCACCAGAGGTCGCTCGTATCGGCCGGGCGCATGTCAGTGGGAGCCGGAGCCGGAGCCCGAGCCGCGTCCGGTGCCCGTCGGGGTGTCGTCGGGCGTCCGCTCCTTGGCGTCGCCGCGGTCGACCGCATCCGTCGAGGCCGACGGCGCCCCCGCCGATCGGACCGTCGCCGTCTCCTGCTCGCGGCGCTCGTCGCGGCGCACCTTCGCGAGGCTCGCGACCGTCGCGATCGCGATCACCACGCCGATGAAGGCGAGCGACAGCCAGGTGGGGATCTCGGGCACGGCGGTCAGCGGCTCGCCGCCGTTGATGAACGGCAGCTCGTTGACGTGCAGCGCGTGGAAGACGAGCTTCACGCCGATGAAGGCGAGGATCGCGGCGAGGCCCTGGGCGAGGTAGACGAGCTTCTCGAGCAGGCCCTCGAGCAGGAAGAACAGCTGCCGGAGGCCCATCAGCGCGAACACGTTGGCGGTGAAGACGATGTAGGGCTGCTCGGTGAGACCGTAGATCGCGGGGATCGAGTCGAGAGCGAAGATGAGGTCGATGAACCCGATCGCGACGATGACGAGCAGCATCGGGGTGAAGAAGCGGCGGCCGTCGATGCGGGCCGTCAGCTTGTCGCCGTGGTACTCGTCGGTCGTGTTCAGGTGCCGGCGCGCGAAGCGGACCGCGAAGTTGTCGCTCGGGTCCTTGTCGCTGTCGTGCCGCAGCTGCTGCACCGCGAGCACGAGCAGCAGCGCTCCGAAGATGTAGAACACCCACGAGAAGTTCTCGATGAGCGCGGCGCCCGCGGCGATGAACAGACCGCGCATGACGAGCGCGATGACGATGCCGATGAGCAGCACCTTCTGCTGGTAGGCCTTCGGCACCGCGAAGCTCGTCATGACGAGCAGGAACACGAAGAGGTTGTCGACGCTCAGCGCCTTCTCGGTGAGGTAGCCGGCGTAGTACTCGCCGCCGAAGTCCCAGCCCCAGACGAAGCCGATCACCGCGCCGAAGATCAGCGCGAGGCCGATGTAGAACGCGCTCCAGCGCGCCGACTCGCCGATCGAGGGCTCGTGCGGCGTGCGCACGTGCGCGAAGAACTCGTAGACGAAGAACGCGATCGTGACCGCGATCGTCACGATCCACAGCCAAAGAGGAATATCCATGGGAGCACCTTCCGAACCGCGCGCCCGCGGGCGCGACTCACCGCCGAAAGGTCTTCTCCACCGCGCGGCGCGCCGGGCGGCCGATGGGCCGGGCCGGGAACGATCCCGGCCGTACTGACGAACCCATCGCGGAAGGAGTACTCCCCTTTGCACCTCCAGAGTAGCGGAGAGCGGGCTGCGCGCGCTCGTAGACTTCCCTGATGGCCGAGAGGACCGGATGGTCGCTGTCCGGTGCGCTGCGCGGCATGTTCGCCAAGCGCACCATCGACGAGACGACGTGGGACGATCTCGAGGATGCGCTGATCGGCGCCGACTTCGGGCCCGACATCACCGAGGACATCGTCGAGGACCTCCGCGAGAAGGTCGACAGGTACCGGACGACGGATCCGGCGGATCTCAAGCGGATGCTCCGCGAGGGTCTCGAGGAGCGCTTCGCGAAGCAGGACCCGACGCTCCGGCTCACGGATCGGCCGGCGGTCGTGCTCGTCGTCGGGGTGAACGGCGTCGGCAAGACGACGACGATCGGCAAGTTCGCGGCCTTCCTGCGGAACTACTCGCGCACGGTCGTCGTCGGCGCCGCCGACACGTTCCGCGCGGCAGCCGTCGACCAGCTCGCCACCTGGGCCGAGCGCGGGGGAGCGCAGGTCGTGCGCCCGCAGCACCCCGGCCAGGACCCGGCGTCGGTGGCGTACCAGACGGTGGAGCGCGCCCAGCGCGACGGCATCGAGATCGTGCTCATCGACACCGCCGGTCGCCTGCAGACGAAGTCGGGGCTCATGGACGAGCTCTCGAAGGTGCGCCGTGTCGTCGAGAAGCTGTCGCCGATCGCGGAGGTCCTGCTCGTGCTCGACGCCACGACCGGTCAGAACGGTCTCGCCCAGGCGCAGGCGTTCATCGAGCACGCGGGCGTCACCGGGCTCGTCATCACGAAGCTCGACGGCAGCGCCCGCGGCGGGTTCGTGCTCGCCGTGCAGGAGCAGACCGGCATCCCGATCAAGCTCATCGGGCAGGGCGAGCGGATCGGCGACCTCACCGGCTTCACCCCGCACGTGTTCGTGCAGAACCTCGTCGGCTGACCGCTCCGGTCGGGTCCGCATCCGCCGACGGGCTCTTCCATCCGAGCCGGGAGCGTCGATAGCGTCGGCACCATGGCCGAGGGGACGCCCGAGAATCCGCACACCTACCCGCAGGGCGTACCCTGCTGGATCGAGAACCAGGCGACCGACGTCGACGCCGCGGTCGCCTTCTACGGCGAGCTGCTCGGCTGGGACTGCGCCGACCGGCTGCCTGCGGACGCTCCCGAGCGGTTCGTGCTCGCGACGCTCCGCGGGAAGGACGTCGCCTCGATCGCGACCGCCGACGGCGTCGCCCGATGGGCGACCTACATCGCGGTCGACGACGTCGACGCGATGACGGCGACGGCGGAGGCCGCGGGCGCGACCGTGTCCGACCCGCCGCAGGACGCCGGTCCCGCCGGCCGCTGGTCCGGGCTCGTCGACCCGCGCGGGGCGACGTTCCGGCTCTGGCAGGCGGGCCGTCGGCTCGGATCCCAGGTGAACAACGCCGCGGGCGCCTGGAACTTCAGCGACCTCGTCACCGTCGATCCCGCATCCGACCTCGGGTTCTACCGCCGGGTGTTCGGCTGGGAGGTCGAGGACATGGGGTCGGACGCCGAGGCGATGATCCGCGTGCCCGGGTACGGCGATCACCTCGAGGCGAGCGTCGACCCGGGGATCCGCACTCGTCAAGCCGGCGCGCCCGCCGGCTTCGCCGACGCCATCGGCGCCGCGCGCACCGTCGACGACGGCCGGTCGCCGGAGTGGCACGTGACGATCACGGTCGAGGACCGCGATGCCGCCGCCGACGCCGTCAGGCGGCTCGGCGGCGAGGTGCTCGGCACACGCGAGGGCACCTGGTCGTGGACCGCGCTCGTGCGGGACCCGGGCGGGGCGACCCTGACCCTCAGCCAGCCGCAGCTGCCGGAGTCGATGAGGTAGCGCCCGGCCCGGCCGGCCGGGCGCTCCCCGTCAGTCGTCCTCGAGGACCCGGCGGACGAAGCCGGTCACGTGCGCGTGCAGCACCGCGATCCGGCGCTCCCGCTCGGCATCCGCGTCGAAGCCCGCTCGGGTGACGGACGGCCGCCTCCGCACATTCGCCGAGCACTCGAAGCCGGCGCACACCAGGGTGCCGATCGAGTCGCCGCGGCGCCCCGCGGCGCCTGCTCGGCGCGCCCCGAAGAACACCACGTCGTTCGGGAGCTCGACGTCCTCGCACCACGAGCACTGCGGCCGGGTGCGGGTGCGGGCCTCGGTCTGCCGGAGCAGGACCCCGACGAGGCGGTCGTCGACCTCGGCGACGACGTAGCCGAGGGCGGGGACGCGGGCGTCGCGCCAGCCGAGATGGCCGAGGTCCTCGAACGGGAGGGAGTCGAGGTCCGGGATCGGGATGGACCGGCGCTCGCGTAGGGAGACGTTGACGAAGGACGACCGGAGGGCCGCCTCATCGAGGGCGTGCATGAGGGTGCTTCTTCCGTGGTTCTCGAGAGGGCGCGCCTCGCGGCGCAGGACGACGTGCCCGGCGGCCCGTGAGCGGGCTGCCGGGGAGCGGCGTCACCTCCTGCCGGCGTCGAGGACGCCGACCACCTCCGGCTGCCCGGCGGGCATCGCGAGAACGGGACGGATCACGCGGCGATGCTACTCCGCGCCGCGGCGGCAGCCGCCCGCGCCCGTCGCCGAGGCCGGTATCAGAGCAGATCGCCGAGGTAGCGCCGCGCGAGGTCGCGGTAGTGCACCGCGTTCAGCCGGACCCGCTCCCGCATCCCCTCGTCGGTGATCTCGCCGCGCACCTTCGCGGGTACGCCCGCGGCGATCGTGCCGGGCGGCACCTCCTGGCCCTCGAGCACGACGGCGCCCGCGGCGACGAGCGCGCCCGCCCCGACGACCGAGTGGTTGAGCAGCCGCGCGCCCATGCCGATGAGCGCCCCCTCGCCGACGGTGGTGCCGTGGATGATCGCGGCGTGCCCGATGCCGACGCCCGGCCCGATGCGGGTCGGCACGCCGGTGTCGGTGTGCACGACCGAGTTGTCCTGGAGGTTGCTGCCCTCGCCGAGGACGATCTCGTCGAGGTCGGCCCGCAGCACCGCGCCGAACCACACGCTCGCGTGCGCCTCGACCCGCACCCGGCCCACGAGGGTCGCGTTCGGGGCGATGTACGCGGTCGGATGGATCTCGGGCGCGGCGCCTTCGAAGGGCAGGATGAGCGGCACGCCGCCACCCTAGGCGCGTCGGAACCCGTGCCGCAGGGCGAGGACGGCGATGAGCGCGAGTGCGGCGGTCTCGAGGACGAGCGCGACCGGCATGAGGCCCGGCACCGGGACGAGCCCGAGCAGGAGCACGGCGACCGTCGCGATCGGCACCCACAGCGGCACGGTGCGGGCGACGGCGAGCGCGATCAGCTGCAGGAGCACGCCGACCGGCATCACGACCGCGCTTGCGAGCACGAGCACCGGCGTCGTGAGCTGCGGCCCCGCTCCGATGCCGCCGAGCACGGTGTCCGCCGTCGCCGGTTCGACCACCGCCGGGTCGAGCAGCAGGCCCCACACGAGGCCCTCGGCGGCGAGGCCGAACGCGAAGGACACGGCGCCGACCGCGGCGATGAGACCGCCGATGACCGCGAGGAGTCCGGCGCGGCGGGAGCAGAGCACCGCGGTGCAGGCGGCGAGACCGGTGAATGCGAGGACGAAGCCGGGCGCGCCGACGAGGGCGTGCATCGGCAGCCAGCTCTCCCGCCACGGCACGACGGCGTCGTAGTCGTGGTAGTCGAGGTCGAGCGGCGGGTGCCAGCCGAGGAACACGGCGCGCAGTACGGCGCCGACGACGAGCAGGGCGCCGGCGGTGATGAGGGCGGCGCGGCCGGTACGACGGGTGGTCGCGGGTTCGGTGGCGGTCAGGACGGCGGATTCGGACACGGTGGTCTCCTCGGGGATCGGTGGAGCCCTCACCGTGCTCGCGCCGAGCATGCGCGCGCATCCGTGCCAGCACGGAACCGATCCGACCGGGGTCGGGGACGCGGGGAGCGGGTCAGCGGGTCCCGGGCGCCGGTGCCTCGGCCTCATGCCAGAGCCGCACCGCCGACGCCCGGCGGTTGCCGTCGTCGGCCACGCCGAGCTTGCGGTAGACGGTGCGCACGTGGCTCTCGATCGTCCGCTCGCTGAGCACGAGCGACCGGGCGATGTCGGCATTGGTGCGGCCGGAGGCGATGAGCGCGAGCACCTCGCTCTCGCGCGGGCTGAGGGCCGGTAGCCGCCGGGTCGGGCCGGCGCCGACGGGCCGTCCGTCCGCGGGCAGGGCGACGGCGGCCTGATGCGACGGGCGGCTGGCGTCGTCGCCGGCGAGGGAGGGGAACGCGCGTTCGGCGAGCCGGCCGAGCAGCGCACCCGCCCCGAGCGCCACGACGACCGTCGCGAGCAGGGCGACGACGACGGCCGAGGTGCCCGCCGCCTCCGCGGCGCCCGCGACCGAGGTGCCGCCGAGCAGGACGGCCAGCCCGATCGCGACAGCGCCGACCCCGAGGAGCGAGCGTCGCGCGCCCGCCGCCGCCGGCGGCGCGGTCGCGAGGCGCGTGGCGGCCAGGGTGCCGACCGCGAGCACCACGAGGAACAGCACGCTTCCGGTGCCGGAGTCGACGTCGCCGGGATCCTGCAGCACCGCCGTGCCCAGGCAGCACACGACGACGAGGACCGGGATGACGGCCGCGACGGCGCGCTGCACCGCCCCCGCGCGTTCCGCGGCCGGCCCCCGCGCCGCGCGCACGACGAGCACGGCGGGGGCGATGACGAGCGAGACGAGCCAGACGCCGACCGGCGGCGCGATCGCGTGCTGCGTCGGCGCCACCCCCGCGGCGGGCGCGGGTACGAGCAGCGCCGCGGCGACGAGCGCCGCCGTCGCGGGAGCGGCGACGAGCGCCTGCCACCCCGCGCGCATCCCCGCCGTGCGGAGCGTGAGGAGCTGGGCGAGGGTCACCGGCGCGGACCAGACGCTGCTCCACAGACCGGCCGCCACGTCGCCCAGCACCTCGGGAGCCGCGCCGGCGAGCACCGCGGGCGGCCCGAGCGCCGCGTAGCCCGCGAGCCCGACCGCCGCTCCGAGGGCGTACCGCCGCGCGAGGCGGTCGCGCAGGCGCGCGGCGAGGGCGATCGTCGCGCCGGACGCCGCCGCGAGCGTGGCGACGCCGATCGGATGGGTGGCGTACGACCCGTCGCCCGACGCGCGGGCGAGCACGGAGCCGACGACGGCGAGTACGGCGAGCAGCCCGACGACGACGACGCCGGCGGCGGCGGGTGCCGCCCGGTCCCGCGACGGCCGCCCGTCGGTCATGCGGTCAGTGTCGCACCGCGCCCGCCGACCGGGAAGAGGGTGGCACGGCTTAAACTGAGTGCACCATGGCGACCTTCGGCACCCTCTCCGACCGGCTGACCGCGACCCTCGCGCGGCTGCGCACGAAGGGGCGGCTCACCCCGGCCGATGTCGACGGAACCGTCCGCGAGATCCGCCGGGCGCTGCTCGACGCCGACGTGAACCTCGAGGTCGTCAAGTCCTTCACCGCCACGGTGCGGGAGCGGGCGCTCGCCGACGAGGTCAACCAGGCGCTGAACCCGGCCCAGCAGGTCGTGCAGATCGTGAACGAGGAGCTCGTCGCCATCCTCGGCGGCGAGCAGCGCCGGCTGACCTTCGCGAAGCAGCCGCCGACGGTGATCATGCTCGTCGGCCTGCAGGGCGCCGGCAAGACGACCCTCGCGGGCAAGCTCGCGAAGTGGCTCGAGGGGCAGGACCACACGCCGCTCCTCGTCGCCGCCGACCTGCAGCGCCCGAACGCGGTGCAGCAGCTCCAGGTGGTGGGCGAGCAGGCGGGCGTCGCCGTCTACGCCCCCGAGCCGGGCAACGGCGTCGGCAACCCCGTCCGCGTCGCGAAGGACGCGATGAAGGTCGCCCGCGACCGCCAGCACGACGTCGTCGTCATCGACACCGCGGGCCGCCTCGGCGTCGACGCGGAGCTCATGAAGCAGGCCTCCGACATCCGCAAGGCGACGGACCCCGACGAGGTCCTGTTCGTCATGGACGCGATGATCGGCCAGGACGCGGTCGCGACGGCCCGGGCGTTCCAGCAGGGCGTCGACTTCACCGGCGTCGTGCTCACGAAGCTCGACGGCGACGCCCGCGGCGGCGCCGCGCTGTCGGTCGCGCAGGTCACCGGGCGCCCCATCGTCTTCGCCTCCACGGGCGAGCGGCTCGACGAGTTCGAGCCGTTCCACCCGGACCGGATGGCGAGCCGCATCCTCGACCTCGGCGACATCCTCACCCTCATCGAGCAGGCGCAGCGCGCCTTCGACGAGGAGGAGGCGCGCAAGGTCGCCGAGAAGATCGCGACCGACCAGTTCACGCTCGAGGACTTCCTGCAGCAGATGCAGCAGCTGAAGAACATGGGGTCGCTGAAGGGCATGCTCGGGATGCTGCCCGGCGCCCGGCAGATGCGGGAGCAGCTCGAGAACTTCGACGAGCGCGAGATCACCCGCACCGAGGCGATCATCCAGTCGATGACGCCCGCGGAGCGCCGCAACCCGAAGCTGCTGAACGGCTCCCGCCGGCTCCGCATCGCCCGCGGGTCGGGCATGACCGTGACCGAGGTGAACGGCCTCGTGCAGCGCTTCGACCAGGCGGCGAAGATGATGAAGACCGTCGCGCGGGGCGGGGTGCCGCAGATCCCCGGCATGGGGCCGATGCCCGGCGCCCGCGGCGGGGCGAAGAAGAAGCAGCCGGTGAAGAAGCAGGGCTCGAAGTCCGGCAACCCCGCGAAGCGCGCCGCCGAGAACGCGGCCATCGCGGCCGGCGCCCGCGTCGGCGGCCCGACGGCGCCCGCGGGCTCCGGCTTCGGTCTCGGCGGCGGCGGTACCGCGGGCCCGGGCGGCGGGCAGAAGGCGCCGAGCCCCGAGGAGCTCGCGGCCCTGCAGAAGCTGCTCGGCCGCTAGCCGACCCCGCCCCGCCGCTCCGGCTGCGGGTGCGGCGTCTCGCCGCGGGCGAGCTGCGCGACGAACTCGTCGACGCGGCGCGCGCGGGTGTCGGCTCGCTTGAGGTTCCCGAGCCGGAACAGGATCGCGAAGCGGTTCTGCGCCGACAGGCCCGCGAACGCCGCCGATGCGGCGGGATCGGCATCGAGCGCCGCCCGCAGGTCGTCGGGGACGACCGCGTCCTTCTGACGGTAGGCCGCATCCCATCGGCCGTCGGCCTGCGCGCGCTCGACCTCCGCGAGACCGGCGGGCAGCATCCGACCCTCGGCGATCAGCCGCGCCACGTGCTCGCGGTTCACCTGCGACCAGACGCTGCGGGGCCGCCGCGGCTGGAACGCGACGGTGTAGTACTCGGTGTCGAGCCCGTTCGTCTGCCCGTCGATCCAGCCGACGCAGAGCGCCGCGTCGAGCGCCTCCGCGTAGCGGAAGCCAGGCGCTGCGGAGTCCTTCTTGCGCAACCGGAGCCGCACGCCGCCCGGGTGCTCGGGTTCCTCGAGCCAGCGCGCCCACTCCTCGACGGTGTCGAGCGCGAGGACCGGCTTCGACGCGTGCGCGACCATGCGCACACGGTAGCCGTGTACCGCCCCCGCCCCCGCCCCCGCGTCCCGGCGCCGGACGCATCCGCTCCGTAGGCTGCTCGCGTGACCGTCTCCCGTCCGCTCCGGCTCGCCGTGCAGGTGCAGCCGCAGCACGCGCCCTACCCCGCGATCCGCGACACCGTCGTCGAGCTCGAGCAGCTCGGCGTCGACGTGGTCTTCAACTGGGACCACTTCTTCCCGCTCACCGGCGACCCCGAGGGCCTGCACTTCGAGTCGTGGACGATGCTCGCCGCCTGGGCCGAGCAGACGAGCCGCATCGAGTTCGGCGCGCTCGTCAACTGCAACAGCTACCGGAACGCCGACCTGCAGGCCGACATGGCGCGGACGATCGACCACATCAGCGCGCACGACGGCGGCACGGGCCGGTTCATCTTCGGCACGGGCGCCGGATGGTTCGAGCGCGACTACGACGAGTACGGCTACGAGTTCGGGTCGCCCGGCACCCGCATCGCCGACCTCGCGCAGGCGCTCCCGCGCATCGCGTCGCGGTGGAGCGCGCTCACCCCGCCGCCGACCCGCGGGATCCCCGTGCTCATCGGGGGGTCGGGCGAGCGCAAGATGCTGCGGCTCGTCGCCGAGCACGCCGACATCTGGCACAGCTTCGCCGACTCGGAGGCGCTCGAACGGAAGCTCGGCGTGCTCCGCGGCCACGCCGACGCGGTCGGCCGCGACCTCGACGAGATCGAGATCTCGGTGAACGCCCGCGACGAGCGGGATGCGGACCGCTCACGCGAGCTCGGGGCGAGCCTCTTCACCGTCGGCATCTCGGGG
>Ga0325400_1006837_pt1 | contig 10882 bp, 13 predicted proteins | sample PopdelMetagenome_2_FD_205662 | JGI IMG/M metagenome (GOLD analysis project Ga0325400, IMG submission 205662) | Populus deltoides microbial communities from Bellville, Georgia, United States - Xylem-PdKOR-R1 | ecosystem: Host-associated > Plants > Phyllosphere > Stem > Wood/Secondary xylem...
CTGACGAACATCCGTTCGGCACGGTTGGACGATCGCATTGGCCGTCGTCACCGTGCTCGCCTGGGCAACGCGGGTTTCTGCCGTGGCCGCCTCCCGCGGTCGCTGGCAGGCTCGGCCGCACCCTCGATGAGGTCTCGGGTACCTCCGGGTGTCGTCGACCGCCGTGCGCCCCGTACCGGCCGCCACCGGCTCCGGTCGCGGCTCAGAGCGCCCATGGCGCAAGGACAGGATCGTGGCGGCCCGCATCGTTGAGGTGATGCGCGGCCATCTCCGCCACGTGCGCCGGAAGTTCTCCCTCCCGCGTCTCCTTCAGGGGCCACACGCGATGCCCGAGGACGCCGCCGAGCCAGAGCGGGGCGGCCGCCGGGGCCATGACCGGCACGAGGAGACAGCGCCGCGGCAGGCGGGCCAGTGCCTGCTCGAGCGGATGCGGCCCGCCTCCTCCACGGCTCGTCCGCCCGGCCGCCTGCGCCGACCAGCGACGGCGCAGCCCCGCCGCGTCCGCGATCGCCAGCAGGCACAACCTCCCATCCGCCCCGGCCATGGCGACGAGCCGGGCGCGGTCGGGAGAGGAGAGGGTCGCCTCCTCGACCACCAGGCAGAGGGCCGTCCTCCGCGAAGGCGGGATCAGGTAGCGGAGGCTTGGCTCCTCGAGGGGCTCGTTCGGTTCCAAGGGCCATCTCCATCGTGCGGATGGCCGTGGGATCGGGCGTCGCTCCGGTTCGTTCTGGCCGCCCCTGCGGGCGGGAGGGGTGGACCGGGGCGCCGGCCATCGCGGCCGGCGCCCCGGTCCCGTCAGTGGAAGGCGTTGTGGTAGGCGTTCAGCGCGGGCGCCCCGCCGAGATGGACGTAGAGCACCTTGGACCCCTTCGGGATCTCCCCCGCGCGCGCCATGGCGATCAGCCCGGCGATCGACTTGCCCTCGTAGACGGGGTCGGTGAGCATCGCCTCCAGCTCCGCGGCCATCCGGATGCCGGCGATGGTCTGCTCGTCGGGTATCCCGTAATCGGGGCCGGCGAAGCGGGGATCGATGATGATCTCGTCGTCCCGGATCTCGCGGTTGAGGCCGATCAGCTCGGCGGTGGCCCGGGCGATCTTCGTCACGGCGGCGCGCGTCATCGCCTCGTTGCAGGCGGTGTCGATGCCGATCAGGCGTCGCCTGCGGTCCTGGGCGCCGAAGCCGACCACCATGCCGGCCTGGGTGGAGCCGGTGCAGGTCGCGGTGACGACGGTGTCGAAGAAGATGCCCATCGCCTCCTCCTGCGCGGCCACCTCGTCGGCGAAATGCGCGTAGCCGAGTCCGCCCAGCGGATGGTCGGAGGCGCCGGCGGGGATGGCGTAGGGCTTGCCGCCCTCGCGTCGCACCTGGTCCAGCGCGTTCTGCCAGGTCGCCTTCACCTCGGTGGAGTAGCCCTCCCCCTCCAGCACGGTCTGCGCGCCCATGAGGCGGGAGAGGAGGATGTTGCCGACCTTGTCGTAGGCCGGATCCTCCCACTTGGTCCATTCCTCCTGCACCAGCCGGCACTTCAGACCCAGCACGGCCGCCACGGCGGCCACCTGGCGGGTGTGGTTGGACTGGATGTTGCCGATGGAGACCAGCGTGTCGCAGCCCTGAGCCAGGGCATCGGCGGCGAGCCATTCCAGCTTGCGCACCTTGTTCCCGCCATAGGCGAGACCCGAGGAGATGTCGTCGCGCTTCGCCCAGACCTCGATGCCGATCTCCTTGGAGAGCCGCTCCAGCCTGTGGAGGGGAGAGGGCCAGAAGGCCAGCACCTTCCGGGGGAACTTCGCTTCGAGGTCGAGGGACATGAGCGCGCTGCCTGTGTTGTTCCGTCCACCGAAGACTAGGAGAACGGGTGGGCGAGGTGCTCTCTATCTTGGCCCGCAATTTGCCCATCCCTTTCGTGCGATCGTCCCTTCCGCGAAGGCTCTCTCATCGAATGGCCCCTTCTCCGAAGAAGCTTCAGCCTGTCGGAGGCGTATCCGGCGAGCTGAGCCCGGTCGACCGCCGGATCCTGCGCCTGCTCCAGGCCGACGGCCGGATGAGCAATGCCGATCTCGCCCGGGAGGTCGGGTTGAGCCCCGCCGCCTGCTGGAACCACACGCGTCGCCTCTTCGAGAGCGGGGTGATCCGCGACGTGCGTGCCCTGGTCGAGCCGAAGGCGGTGGGGCGCGGCACGCTCGTCCTCGTCGGCATCGTGCTGGACCGATCCACCCCCGCCGCCTTCGCCGAGTTCGAGGAGGCGGCGCGAGGGCTGGCCCAGGTGCTGGAGTGCGTGCTGGTGGCGGGGGAGGTGGACTATTTCATGCGGATCCGGGTGAAGGATCTTCCGGCCTTCAACCGCCTGCACAGCGAGAGGCTGATCGCCATGCCCGGCGTCCGTCAGGTGCGGACCTTCTTCGTGATGAACGAGGTGAAGACGGACGGCCTTCTTCCGATCTGACCGGGCCATCCGGACTTCATCGCTGCCCCACCCCTTCAGAAGCGGGCCGCGACACTCCGCGCCCCTCACTGCCGGCCGCAGCCCGTCACGGCGACGGCGCCAGGCGGCCTTGATCAGGGTTTCTTGATCCTTCAGGCCCTTCGGATCGCTTCTCCACCGCCCGCCGCCCGCACAGGGAGCGCGGCCCCCGCCGGGCGGGAAGCCAGTCCCGCACCCGCATCAACGCCGGAAGTTCGTCTCGACCAGGAGCGTTTCCGTGTCGAACCGCGCCATGTGCCAGGCGTCCGCGGGAAAGTGGAACAGGCTGCCCGGGCCGAAGGCGTACTCCCCCTGCTCGGTCACGAGACGTCCCGAGCCGGACAGGACCTGCACGAACTGCTCGTGCGGATGGCTGTGGCGCCCTCCCTCGAAGCCGGCCGGGACGCGCACCGTGACGAGCGACGCTCCGGCACCGTCCAGGACCCGTTTGGCGATGCCGTTCGGGGCGACATCCTCGGGGATCTCGTCCCAGGTGAGATAATGCTGCGTCATCCGCGGTGCCTGCCGAGTTGCGGTTGGAGGGGAATTCTAGACCATCGCCGCCTCGGCCGCGCCCCAGCCCCGCCAGGGCCGTCGGCGACACCCGGTATTCCATCCGCGGAAGCCGTGCGGGCCGTGCGCGGAACCTCCGGACAAAGCCGGGCCGGCCTACCATGGCAGCCCTCCGATCGTCGTGGATCCGATCGGGAAGGGACCGATGCGGGACGCCGCGTCGATGGGCGGGCTCACGGGGTTGCGGCCGGGGCGGGCAGGGTGGGCGGGACGGCGGGCGGCCTGACGTAGACCGTGGGCGACCGGCCCAGCCGGGACGGCAGCGAAGGCCCACGCGTGGACGCCGCCTGCTGCGCGCAGGCCGGGAGGACGAGGCATGCGAGGAGGGCGAGGGGCTTCATGGGGTGCGCCTTCGAAGGGGGCCGTGGCGGATATCGGGGTTGCCCTGCGTTCTGACAGGCGCTTCGCCCCGGATGGGCCGAGAAATCGTCTTCCATTACTCGGAGGATCAAGTGCCGCCGCAGGACGAAATCTGAGGGAATCACCGACGCGAACCCCATGCGCGCATCGAAGCTCTGGCTGCTTCCTCGATATCGGTCATGTTTCGAGATCGGTGGTCTCGGCGGCCCCTTTGTGCGATGACGAGCCATGTTCGTGGATACGCCTGCCGGGCGCATGCACGTCGAGACCTCGGGATCGACCGGCCCCGCCGTTCTCCTTCTCGGGGGCGCCGGTCTCGACAACGCGCGGCTGAGCTGGAAGAGGCTGATGCCGCGTCTGGCGGGGCGCTACCGAGTGTTCGCTCCGGACTGGCCGAAGCAGGGCCGGAGCGTGCCATGGAAGGGCAAGGCCGACCATGACGGCTTGGTCGGCTGCGTCTTGGCATTGATGGATCAGGCCGGCATCGACCGGGCTGCGATCGTCGGTCTCTCGCAGGGCGGGGCGATCGCCCTGTCGCTGGCGATCGACTATCCCGACAGAGTGACGCGGATCGCCGCGATCGCGCCGGCGGGTATCATCCGCTTTCCGCCGGGTCTCCACCAAATCCTCTGGGCCGCCGCCCGGATGCCGTGGCTGACCTCGGCCTTCTCGAACGCCATGCTTTGCTCGCGGCGAGGTGTCGAGCGCTTGGTGCGCCACGGCTTGTTTGCCGGTCCTTCTCCGGATTTCGCCGATGTCGTCGACGATATTCGCGACGAGGTCCGCCGGAACGGTGTGCGGGCCTCAGACTGGCAGAACGGATCGATCGGCTTCCTGCGCATGAGGGTGGACCTCGTGCCTGACCTCCCGCGCATCCGATGCCCCGTGCTGTTTCTCCAAGGAGACAAGGACGTCGCAGTGCGGCCACACTTCACGCAGAAAGCGGCGCGACGCGTGCCGGGTGCCTGCTACGTGCCGCTCGAGAACCATGGCCACTGGCCCAACCGGCAGTCTCCCGACCGGATCGCGACCCTAGTCGAGGCGTTCCTGGCCGGCGGGGATACCGCGTCGGTCGGAGACGCATGACATCGGCTCCCCGATCCCGCCCTGCTGACGAAACTCGGCTGCCGCGGTAGGCTTGCCATTGACATGCCATCACGAGAGCACCTCCCTGCAACAGGTCGTTCGAAGCGATGCATTCCGGAACTCGTCCAAGAACGCGGCCTTGGAGGAGATCGCGATCGACATCTTCACGGGAGCCGATGGGCGCATCCTGGATCGTCTCGACGGCGACGCGATCCTCCATCTCGGCGACGGCGCCCGAGTGGAAGGATGCGAAGCTGTCCATCGTCATACCGTGCGGAATGTTCGCCGCGAGTTCGATATCTTGAAAATCGATCACGCGATCACTCACGGGCGGGTGGGGTCGGCGAATGGAGTCCTTCTGGCAGAGGGACGCCAGACCGGCTTCTGCGTCGTGGTGGAGTTCGTGAACACGAAGGCCGAGCGGCTGGAGACGATCAAGCCCCATGGAGGCTGACTCAGGAATTGCCGGCCAGGCGGGCTCGATCATCCTGGCACCATGAATAGGGTGACAGGCGCCCGGATGTTCCGGCGAGACCAGCCTACCGACGCGTTTCGCGCCGCCTGCCTCCATCTACCATTTCCCGCTTCCCGCGCGAGGACCGGCGATCCCGCCGTTTGCCTTCGGACGGCGACAGGGTGCAGATCGGGCGTGCCATCCGGGCCGCGAGAGGGACACCATGCACAGAACCGTCGATGCCGGATCGCTGACCGTCGCCTTCGAGGAGACCGGGAGCCCGGATGGATGGCCGGTGCTGCTGATGCACGGCTTCCCCTACGACGTCAGGGCCTACGACGCCGTGGCGCCGATCCTGGCGGCGGCGGGCGCGCGGGTCGTCGTGCCCTGGCTGCGCGGCTACGGACCCACCCGCTTCCGGTCGGCGGAGACGCCCCGCTCGGGCGAGCAGGCGGCCCTGGGCAGGGACCTCCTCGACCTGATGGACGCGCTCCGGATCCCCTCGGCCGTGCTGGCCGGCTACGACTGGGGCGGGCGCGCGGCCTGCGTCGTCTCGGCCCTGTGGCCGGAGCGCGTGGACGGGCTGGTCTCGCAGAACAGCTACAACATCCAGGACATCGCACACTCCGGCCGGCCGCAGGCCCCGGAGGACGAGATGCGCCTCTGGTACCAGTACCTCTTCCATTCCGAGCGGGGCCGGGACGGCCTGGCGGCGAACCGGCGCGACCTCTGCCGCCTGCTGTGGCGCCTCTGGTCGCCGACCTGGTCCTTCGACGACGCCACCTTCGACCGGACGGCCGGGAGCTTCGACAACCCGGACTTCGTGGAGGTCGTAATCCACTCCTACCGGCACCGGTTCGGCCTCGTGGCCGGCGATCCGGCACTGGCCCCGATCGAGCGGCGCCTCGCCGCGCAGCCGCCGATCGCCGTGCCGTCCATCACCCTCGACGGCGACGCGGACGGCGTGCTCGCCACGGGGGGCACGGCGCGGCACGCGTCGCACTTCACCGGGCGGCATGAGCACCGGATCGTCCACGGCGGCGGGCACAACCTCCCGCAGGAGAGGCCCGAGGCCTTCGCGGCGGCGGTGCTGGACGTCCGCGACGGCCAGACGGCGCGGCGGGACCCCTAGGGCCTCCGCCGGACCGGGAAGCTCCCGGCCCCGCGGCTTGCCGGCCGCGCGGCCGGGATGGGAGAAGGGCCGCCCCGGCGGTGGCCGCGCCGTCCCAAGGCGCCCGCCCCCGACCCGGGCCGTGCAGGGGAAGGATCGACCGATGGACATGATCGCGCCGGGCAAGGTGGCCGTGGTGACGGGCGCGGCGAGCGGCATCGGCCGGGCGGCCGCCGAGCGCTTCGCCGCCGCCGGCATGCAAGTCTGCCTCGTCGACAGCGCGCCGCAGGTCGAGGAGGCGGCGTCGGCGCTCGGCGCCACCGCCTTCACGGTCGACGTGGCCGACCGCCCGTCGGTCGAGCGCCTGGCCCGCGAGGTCGCGGAGCGCTTCGGGCCGGTCTCGGTGCTGATGAACAACGCGGCGATCCACGGCGGGGCCGACGCGCTCTCCGGCCCGGAGGTCTGGGCGCGGGTGATCGACGTCAACCTGATGGGCGTGCTGCACGGGGTGCAGGCCTTCGTCCCGGCGATGGTCGCGGGCGGGGCGCGCGGCGTGGTCATCAACACCGGGTCCAAGCAGGGCATCACCCAGCCGCCGGGGAACACCGCCTACAACGTCAGCAAGGCCGGGGTGAAGGCGCTGACGGAGGGGCTCGCGCACAGCCTGCGGGAGGGGACGGGCGGCCGCGTCTCGGCCCATCTGCTGATCCCCGGCTCCACCTTCACCGGCATGACCCGCGGGGGAGGGAAGCCGGAGGGCGCCTGGATGCCCCACCAGGTCGTCGACTTCATGATGGAGCGCCTCGCGGCCGGGGATTTCTACATCCTGTGCCCCGACGACGAGACGACCCGGGCGATGGACGAGCGGCGCATGGCCTGGGCGATGGGCGACGTCATCGAGAACCGCCCCGCTCTGTCGCGCTGGCACCCGGATCACAAGGACGCCTTCGCGGCGTTCCTGGCGGGCGGTTGAGCGCCGGCCGGGCGCCGCCGGCGTCCCGGCCCGGGAGGCGGCGTCCATCGCGAGCGACGCCGCGCGCCCGCGGTCGTTAGTCGCAACGGACGGACATCCCGCCATCCACCACGATCTCCGTGCCCGTGACGAAGCGCGCCTCGTCGGAGGCGAGGAAGAGGGCGGCGTTCGCCGTGTCGCGCCCGTCGCCGGCGAAGCCGAGCGGGATGCGCTTCAGCCGGGATTCGAGAAGGGCCTGCACGTCCCCGCCCACGCGCTGGCCGGCCAGGCGCACCTCCACCATCGGCGTGTGCATCTGGCCCGGCACCACCGTGTTCACGCGGATGCCGCGCGCGGCGTACTCCACCGCGACGACGCGGGAGAACTGGATGATGCCGGCCTTGGAGGCGGCGTAGGCCACCTGCGCCGCCCCGGTCCAGCGGAGGCCGGAGGTGGAGGCGGTGTTGACGATGGCGCCGCCCCCCTGCGCCACCATCACCGGCAGCACGTGCTTGCAGGTGAGGAAGACGCTCTTGAGGTTGTAGTCGATCTGGGTGTCCCAGACCTCCTCGCTCATCTCCACCGGCCCGCCCTTGGCGGAGCCGCCGACGTTGTTCACGAGGACGTCGATGCGGCCGAACCGTGCCCGGGCGTCCTCCACCATGGCGGCGATGGAGGCGGCGCTCGTCACGTCGCAGGTGCCGGGCGCGAAGCGGCCGCCCTCCTCGCGGATGCGGGCGGCGGTCTCCTCCATGGCGGCCATGTCCCGGTCCACGCCGTAGACCTGCGCGCCCTCCCGCGCGAAGAGCACGGCGGCGGCGCGGCCATTGCCCCAGCCCGGGCCGACGGAGCCCGCGCCCGTGATGACCGCGACCTTGCCTTCGAGGCGTCCTGCCATGTTGCGTTCCTGTCGCGTCAACGGGCCGCGAGGCGGCCGAGAAAGCCGAGCAGCGCGGCGTTGAAGGCCTCGGGCTGCTCGACGTTGGAGAGGTGCGCCGCGTCCGGCAGCACCGCGAGGTCGGCGCCGGGCAGCGCCTCCGCGATCCGCCGGGCGTGCTCGGGCGTGGTGGAGGGGTCCTGCTCGCCGACGATGACGAGGGCGGGGATCCGGAGGCCGCGCAGGCGTTCCGTCACGTCGATCGTCGGGATGGCGGCGCAGCAGCCGGCATAGCCCTGCGGGGCGGTGGCGCGCAGCGTCGCCTGGCAGGCCGCCACCACCTCCGGGCGGCGCCCGACGAAGCCGGCGGTGAACCAGCGCGCCGGCGTGGTCTCCGCGATGGAGGCCAGCCCCTCGTCCAGCGCCGTGCGGATGCGGGCGGCCCAGAAGCCGGCCACCTCCGGCCCGTAGCGGCTGGTGGTGTCGCAGAGCACCAGCCCCGCGAAGCGATGCGGCGCCCTCAGCGCGGCGACCTGCGCGATCATCCCGCCCAGGGACAGCCCGACGAGCACGGCGCGCCCGATCCCCCGCGCGTCCATCAGGGCCAGGAGGTCGTCCGCGAGGTCGTCGAGGGAGTAGGGGCCGGGCGGCGCCTCCGTCCCGCCATGGCCGCGCGTGTCGTAGCGCAGGATGCGGTAGCGCCCCCGAAGCGCCTCCACCTGCCCGTCCCACATCTCGAGCGTGGTGCCGAGGGAGTTGCTGAGGACGATCCAGGGGCCGTCCCCGCTCTCCTCCTCGCAGCGGATGCGCAGCCCGTTCGCCTCGACGATCACGGCATGGACTCCTGCCGGCGCATGATGCGGCGGGGGTTGCGGAAGAAGCTTCGGGCGCGCGCCGTCCAGGGCGTGACGCGCGCCTCGATCCAGGCCGGGCTCTCGAACACCTCGCGCCGCTCCAGCCAGTAGGCGGCGAGGTAGCGCGGACTCCGCGACGGATCGATCGAGGCGTAGCGGCGCGCGGCCACCACGCCGGGCACCGCGGCCAGGCGCGGCATGTGCTCCTCGGCGTACCAGGCATTCAGTTCCGCCTCGTCCTCCGGCGCCGCGTCCTGCTCCACGACGTAGAGGAAGGGCGCGTCGGGATGGGCGGCGCCGAAGCGCAGCAGAAGCCGGTAGAGCGCCGCGCCAGGGGGCAGGGGGGCGTGGGGCGGCTCCAGCCAGGTCAGGCGGTCCGCGGGATCGTCGGCCGCCGCGAAGACCGGGCCCGGCCCGGCGCCGGGAAGGGTGGCGAGATCGGGCACCGCCCTACTCCATCCGGATGCCGGCGCGCCGGCCCACCTCGCCCCAGCGCGCGGTCTCCCGCCCGATGAAGTCGCGGAACTCGGCCGCGCTGCCGCCCACGGGGCGGGCGCCCTGCTCGCCGTAGGCCTTCACCAGATCGGGGTCGCGCAGGGCGCGCGCGGCGGCCTCCTGCAGCAGCGCCTGGACCGGCGCGGGCACCTTCGCGGAGGTGACGAGGCCGTACCAGTTATCCGCCGTCACCGGCACGCCGGCCTCGGCCATGGTGGGCGTCCCCGGCAGGAGGGGGGAGCGCTCGCCGCTCGCGAGCGCGATGGGGCGCAGCGCGTTGCCCTGAACCTGGGACATCAGGGCGGGCATGTCGGCGAACATCATCTGCACCTGGCCGGCGATGAGGTCCGTCACCGCCGGGGCGGCGCCGCGATAGGGGACGTGGGTGATGTCGATCCCGGCCGCCGCGCGGAAGGCCTCCCCGGCCAGGTGCGGCATGGAGCCGATGCCGGAGGAACCGTAGTTGACCTTGCCCGGGTTCCGCTTCGCGTAGTCCACCAGCTCCGCCACCGTGGCCACGGGCAGCGCGGCGGGTACGGCCAGCAGTTCCGGCATCAGCGCGACCAGCGTGATGGGCGCCACGTCCCGCGCCACGTCGAAGGGCATGGGGGCGCCGAGCACGGGCGAGATGGCGATGGCGCCCGCGCTGGTGAGGCAGAGGCTGCGGCCGTCGGGCGCGGCCTTCACCACGTTGTCCGTGCCGATGACGCCGCCGGCGCCGGAGCGGTTCTCCACCACCACGTTGCGCTCGAGGAGGGCGCCGAGCTTCTGGCCGAGCACGCGGGCGACGAGGTCGTTCGGCCCGCCCGGCGGAAAGGGCACGACGAGGCGGATCGGCCCCTCCGGGATGCGCGCGGACTGCGCGAGGGCAGGGCGCGCGAGGGAGAGGGCGGCGGCGGCCGCGGCGAGGCGGGCGATCTGGCGGCGGGTGTTCATGGCGTTCCTCCTGGCACGGGCGGGGGCGGCTACCCGCCCGGGGTGCCCTGGGTGTTGACGTAGAGGGCGTAGAGGGAATGGCTGGCCGCCATGAACAGCCGGTTGCGCCGGCGCCCGCCGAAGGCGAGGTTCGCGCAGCGCTCGGGCAGGTGGATGTGGCCGATGGGCGCGCCGGCGGGGTTGAAGACGCGCACGCCGTCCTGCTCCGCATCCATGCCCCAGCCGCACCAGAGGTTGCCATCCACGTCCACGCGGAAGCCGTCCGGCGTGCCCGTGCCGGCTTCCAGCAGCACGCGTCCGTTGCGAAGCCGGTCCCCCTCCACCTCGAAGACGCGGATGGTGCGCGGGCGGGCGCGGGATTCGATGACGTAGAGAAGACTCTCGTCCGGCGAGAAGGCGAGGCCGTTGGGACCGAGCACGTCCTCCGCCACCACCGTCGCGCGCCCCGTCGCGCCGTCGATGCGGTAGACGCGCTCGGGTAGCTCCTGCTCCGCCTTCAGCCCCTGGTAGTGGCCGAGGATGCCGAAGGGAGGATCGGTGAACCAGATCGAGCCGTCGGACTTCACCACCACGTCGTTGGGCGAGTTCAGGCGCCGACCCTCGAAGGAGGCGAGAAGGGTAGTGACGGTGCCGTCGTGCTCCGTGCGCGTCACGCGCCGCCCGCCATCCTCCCCGCCGTGCTCGCAGGTGATCAGCCGGCCCTCGCGGTCCCGCGTGTTGCC
>Ga0325400_1006838_pt1 | contig 10881 bp, 13 predicted proteins | sample PopdelMetagenome_2_FD_205662 | JGI IMG/M metagenome (GOLD analysis project Ga0325400, IMG submission 205662) | Populus deltoides microbial communities from Bellville, Georgia, United States - Xylem-PdKOR-R1 | ecosystem: Host-associated > Plants > Phyllosphere > Stem > Wood/Secondary xylem...
CGACGCCTCGAGCTCGGCGAGCCGCGTGCGCCACCCGGCGAGCGCCTCGGGCGACAACCGCGGCCAGTCGTGCACCTCGTCGACGACGCGCAGCGGGTCGCGGCTGCGGTAGGAGCGCGTCGGGTTGCCCGGGAACTTCTTGTCGGTGACGTTGGGGTCGTCCTCGAGCTCCCCCGTCGGTTCGACGACGTAGATCCGCCCCGGGCCTTCGCCGAGGGCCAGCTCGGCGCCCCACGCGGCGGCGTCGAGGGTGCGGGTGACGTAGACGTGGTGCATCACCCGGCCCGGCTCGACGTTGGAGACCCTCCCCGGGACGAGCAGGTCGCCGACCTCGAGCTGCGCCTTCGTCCCGTGCAGCAGGGACCCGGAGGGGTGGGGTTCGAACACTTTCGGCCCGCTCACGGGTCCAGACTGCCAGGAAGCACACCGAGCGAGGAGACGACCGTGTCCGACCAGCCCAAGGGCCCCGCTAGCTACTTCCCGTCCATCGAGGCCAGGTACGGCATGCCGATCGCGCAGTGGCAGGAGCTGCTGTCCGCGCACCGGGCGCAGAACCCCGGGATCAAGCACATGCAGCTCGTCGCCTGGCTCAAGACCGAGCACGGGATGGGCCACGGGCACGCCAACGCGCTTGTCGCGGGGACCCCGTCCTGACGCGTCGCCCGGTCACCGGGCCAAGGGTGCCAACGCCGCGAACGAGGTGTAGAGCCGCATGGCCGCGATGGTGTCCGCGCCGAGGTCGTAGACGAGGCAGAAAGGGATCCGCGTCGAGTCGTCCTCGGCGACGAACGCGCCCTCCAGACAGGCGTGACGGTCGTCGCCCGGCGCGCCGAAGACCGTCAGCTCGGTTCCTTCCGCGTGGGCGGCGTACAGGGTCCGGTGCAGGTCCTCGATGTACGCGCGGACCGCATCCGCCCCGAAGATCACCTCTGCGGTCTCGACGTTGGACCAGGTGACGTCGGCGGCTAGGAACAGCCCGAGGTCGCCGCCGGCGGCCATCGTCGAGAAGTACCCGGACATGAGTGCGTCAGCGTCCACGTGACCTCCTTCGTCCGGGGTCAAGGTACCCGCGCTTGACATCTACGACGAGACCTGAGACAATGCACCTCATTCAACCGGTTGTCGTCGCGACAGCCGGTTTTTTCACGCCCGCACCCGGTCCGCGATGATGCGACCGTGCCCCGTCGCCTGACCGCCGCCGACATGCCCAGCGGCCTGACCGTCCGCATCGACCGCGTCCGCCACCGTGTCGGGGGACGCGGGGTCTGGCTCCGCACCTGGACGATGTGGGTCGCCGCGACGGACGAGATCACCCCCGAGCACCGCCACGACGTGGTCCTGGTCCACGGCCTCGGTGTCTCCTCGGCCTACTTCCAGCGTCTCGCAGTCGAACTCGCGGCCTTCGGGACGGTCCACCTCGTCGAGCTCCCCGGGTTCGCCGGCGTACCGCACCCCGACCGGCCCCTCTCGACCCGGGACATGGGCGCCCTGGTCGCCGACTGGATCCGGGACGCCGGCCTGAGCGGGGTCCTGCTGGTGGGTCACTCGATGGGCGCGCAGGTCGTCACCGAGACGGCCCTGCGGGAACCGGACCTGGTCTCCCACCTCGCCCTCATCGGCCCGCCCGTGAACCTCGACGAACGGTCGGTGCCGCGCCAGGCCGTGCGACTGCTGCAGGCGGCGGCGTTCGAACCGGCTGCGGTGCGAGAGATGTCGATCGAGGGGTACGTCCGCTGCGGGTGGCGGTGGTTCGCCCACACGCTGCCGTCGATGATGCGCTACCCCATCGAGGACCGGATCGGCGACGTCACCGCACCCGTCCTCGTGCTGCGGGGATCCCGGGACGCCGTGGCCCCGCTGGGGTGGACGCGGATGCTGGCCGACCGCGCCCGCGACGGCCGCTGGGCCGAGATCCCCGGGGCGGCGCACTCGGTCGTGTTCGACCACGCCGGGGAGGTCCACCGGCACCTGGCCGACCTCGTGCACGCGTGAACCTGCGCGAACGGCTCGTCGACTACGCCTGGATCGGGCGCGCGCAACTGCGCGCACTGGGCCCGTCGGACCCGCTGAGGTGGGCGACCGGCGAGCAACGGCCCGTGCTCCTCCTCCCCGGAGTCTGGGAGACGTGGCACGTCCTGGCCGACCTCGCCGAGGCGCTGCACGCGCAGGGACATCCCGTCCACGTGGTGCCGAGGTTGGGCAGCAACTCGGGGACTCTGGCCGAGGCCGCGGGGCTGGTGTCCGCGCGACTCGCCGAGCTCGACCTGCACGACGTGGTCGTGGTGGCCCACTCCAAGGGCGGGTTGATCGCGAAGTCGGCGCTCACCGCTCCCGAGGCGTCCCGACGGGTCGCCGGGATCGTCGCCGTCGCGACCCCGTTCGCCGGCTCCGCGTACGCGACCTGGTTCCCGTCGCGCACGATCCGGCGACTGTCGCCGCGAGACCCCTTCCTGCGGGCCCTCGCCGCCGACGTCGCCCTGAACTCCCGGATCGCGGTCCTGCGACCCCGTCAGGACCCGCACGTCCCCCGCACCGTCGACCTCGTCGGGGCGGTGAACCGGGAACTCCCGCTCGTCGGGCACTTCATCCCGTTGGGGTCACCCGTCCTGCACGCGGCCGTCCTCGAGGCGGTCAGGGGTTTCGGGACGAGGCCCCCGACCGCCCCGGGTGGTCAGGACCGCTGACGCCGCAGCAACACGATCACCAACGACGCCAGCCCGACGACGAGCGCTCCCCCGGCCAGCCCACGGGCCAACGGGTCGGACGACTCACCGGACGACGCAGCCGCCGGTTCCGGGTTCGCCTCCTCGTGGCCGTGCGCCTCCTCGGTGGCGGCCGTCGTGGTGAACTCGGGGGCCGGGCTCTCAGGTTCTTCCGCCCCCTCGTCGGCCACCTCGGACCAGTCGGCGACCTCACCGTCGGCGTACGTCTGGACGGTCGGCAGGACGATCCGGGTGCCCTCCTGTGGCAGCGGGCCGACGTTCGCCTCGAACTCCTCGAACTGCCCCACGGCGATCCCCGGGGTTCCGGCGTCGGCGGTCCAGGTGACGGTCAGCGGGGCCTGGGTCACCGTCACGCCGTCGAGTTCGACGGGTTCCGGCAGGGCGCCCTCGGTGACCACGGCGGTCCACCCGGCGACGGGTTTCACGGCGACGTAGCTGAACGGGTGGTCGGTCGGCAACAAGACCTCGACCGACGTGGTGGCAGCGGTGTCGGACTCGTTCGGCACCCGGAACGTCACGACGCTGTAGCCGCCCGCGGCGGTGCTGTCGGGGTTCGCGTGGACGTGCGCGGAGGCCGGAACGGCAGCAAGAAGGGTTGCGGTGCAAGCGGTCGCCGCGACGGCGAGGGTACGCGTGAGCAGGGTCGTGCGCATGGTGGGGTTTCCTTCGACGGGTGGTTCAGAACGTGGTGGCGAAGGCGGGAACCCTCGGCGGACCACGTCGACGCACCCGTCGCGCCACGACGGACCTCGGCCGCACAGGAGTTTCGACCAGCGCGGTCGGAACCTCGGGGACGACGAAACCCGAGACCGTGAGGACGAGCCGGACGACCGGTCGCAACCACGACCACACCGACCAGAGCAGGTGCTCGCCGTACATCAACGCCAGCAGGGCGAGAACCGTCGCGCCGACGTGGGCCCCCGTCATGAGCGGCGACGACGACATCTGCGCAGATCCCACAGCGGAACCGGACGTCATCCGGAACAGCTCGTCGTGGTGCGCCACGACGGCGTCGACGGGCGCCGAGCAGGCGGCGAACACCGTGTGCAGAGCGAACTGCCCGAGGCCCAGGAGCGCGGCCACGGCGGGCCAGGAGAACCGCCGGCCCGCGACCAGGGCGCAGAGCGCGGTGATCCCCACCGCGAGCAGCCCCAACAGGAAGAACCCCGGCAGCCGTCCGCCCGCGGCGACGTGCGCCCCGGCGGCCAGCCCGAGGACCGTCGTCGAGACGGCCCCCGCCCGGACCCAGCGGAGAAACCCGCGGGTGGGGGTGGACGGGTTCAGCACCCGGCCACGATAGCCGGGCGCGAGCCTCGATCAGTCCTGACCGAACGCCGCTTCCCACGGGCGCAGCAGCACCGCACGGGCGTCCGAGCTCAGCAGGTCGGCGACGACCTCGGCGTGCACGACACCGCTGACGATGTTCCACAGACCGGCCGCACCGTCGGCGGCGTCCAGGCCACCCGCACGGAACGCTCGGACGGCCAGCAGCTGCGCGACGGCGGCGGTGCGGACCCGGTCGGACAGGTGCACGGCCCACGAGGCGTCGTGAACGGCCGAGGCCCAGTCGTTCGAGGAGGGTCGGGAGGTGTCGGCCACGGCGCGCAGGCAGGCGCGGTCGGTGCCGTCGAGGCGACGCAGGGTGTCCAGGACCCGGGCCACGCCGGCCTGGTCGGGGCCCAGGCCCGTCGGCTGCTCGGGCAGCGGCGCGAGGTCGCGCGAGGCCTGCAGGTACGGGTGGGCCAGGACCCGGCGGACGTGGTCGGGCAGCCGGTCGCCGAGGTATGCCGAGACGGCGGCGTCGGCCAGGACGTCGGCCGCCCGGCCGGTGTCCTCGGTGCGCAGCCGGGGGCCGCCGGCCAACGGGGCCGACCAGGTCCAGTCGAAGATGTCGTGGTGCACCAGCCGCACCAGGGCGTCGGCGTCAGCGATGGTGCTGGACTGCAGGACGCGCACGATGCCGGCCTCGACGCGGGCGCCGGTGCCCTCGTCGGCGAAGTCGTCGTGCTTGAGGCCGTTGGCGACCTGGTGCAGAACGTCACCGATCTGCGGCAGGTTGTCCGTGGCCGTCTTCACGGCCTGCCAGGCCGCACCCCGGACGGCCGGGTCGTGCCGGGCCGCGAGGACGTCGATCTCGCGCGGACCGCAGTCCAACGCACGCAGCAGGACCTCCGCCGCGGAGTCGCCGTTGGGCAGACGCACCAGGTCGAATCCCAGGACGGGCGAGCTCACGAGGGAGTAGTACACGGTTTCCGCCTCCAGGCTGGTCACTGTTCGCTGCTGGACCAACCCTGGCACCGCGCGCGGGACCCGACCAGTGGGCGTCCACCGTCCGGCCCCACGACCGGGCCCCGGAACCCCCGTCCGGCTCACTCTCCGCACCCGGCCGGGCCGACGTTGCTCCATCCGGGCGACGGGAGCGCCACCCGGTCGTAACGTGCTGTCGTGGAGCGTGTCGTGGACCCGGACGACGTCGAGACCGACCGGTGGGGCTGGGTGGCGTGGGTGCTCGTCGTCGCCTGTGTCGTCCCTCCCCTGCTGCTGGCGGAGGCTGCCCGGCGCGTGCTGGGTGGCTCGTACGACCTGGAGTACTTCGGGGGCTACTCCGGCGGGTACCTGTCCGACGGCACGCTGGAGTCGGCCGCCACCCGCGACGAGCTGACGTCCCGGCTGGACGTCTCGGTCGGCGACCGGTTCACGGTGCTGTGGGAGCAGCTGTCGTTGCCCGCGCCGTTGCTCGGCCCGGCGCTCGCCGGGGTGCTCACGGCGGCCGTCGTGTTGCTGGGCCGACCCGCCGTCATGGTGCCGGGCCGGTGGGCGGCGCGGATCGCCGCTGGCGGCCTGGGCCTCGCCGGCCTGGAGGCGGTGGCGGTCACGCTCGGGGTGCTGGAGAGCCTGTCCGGGCCGGACTCGTTCGGCGAGGGGTCGCTTCAGGTGTTCTGGGGCTCCCGTCCGCCCACCGATCTCGTGGAGTTCGCCGCCGCGGCCGCGCTGCTGCTGCCGGCGATCCTGGTCCCCGCCGTGGCGGGTTTCGTCGTGCTGCGGGGAGGGGTCCGGCGGGCGGAAACCCCGGTCGTCGGGGAGCCGGTCGTCGAGGAGTCGGTCGCGCAGGCGGAATCCACCGAAGAAGCCGCCGACGTGGAAACCGTGGAGGAGGAACTCCCGGAACCTCCGACCGTGCCCGCGCTGACCGAGGCGCAGCGCGAGTTGTACCGGCGGAGATGACGAAACGGGGTGGGACCCGAAGGTCCCACCCCGTTCACGATCGACTCAGGCCGCGTTCTCGGCGCCCTCGATCTCGAGCGCCTTGTCCACGTCGAGGACGAGCAGGAGCGCGTCGTCGAGTTTGTAGGCCCCGCGGATCAGTTCGCGGATCGGACCGGACAGCGTGTCCGGCGGCGGTTCGAAGGTCGAGTCGGTGACCTCGATGACTCCCCCGATGGAGTCGACCAGCAGGCTCCAGACCTCTTCGGCGGCACGGACGACGACGTTCATCGCGACCTTGCCCTCCTCACGGTCGGGCATGTTCAGCCGGCGGCGCAGGTCCAGGGCCGTGACGACCTGACCGCGCAGGTTGATCAGACCCGCGACGGCGTACGGCGCCAGCGGGGCGGGCGTGCGGGGCTGCTCGGTGAGCACCTCCTGCACGCGCCGCACCTCGACACCGAACAGGTGCCCGGCGAGGTGGAACGTGGCGTACTGCGTGGACACGTCAGACCCCCAGTCGCTTGGAAGCTTCGGCGAGCTCGTTCTGAGCCTGCTCGGTGAAGAAGTTCGGGTCCGCGGCCAGGATCGCCGAGCGGACGTCGAGGAGTTCGGTCACGCGGTCGCGGATGACGGCGGAACCGACCAGGCCGGCGTCGTCGATGTCGCTGTGCGCGTCCTGCCCGGAGACGATGTCGATGATCTCGTCGACCACGATCGCGACCGAACGGCCCCGCGCGGAGTACACGACACCCGGGACGGCGTCGACCTCCTGCGTGGAGTAGGCGCTGCGCGACCCGCCACCGAGGTGGTGGGACAACCGGACCAACGGCAGGATCTCGCCGCGGTAGCGGACGACCTCGCGGCGGCCGACGCGTTCGATCGACTCGGTCTTGAACTCCTCCAGACGCGTGACCACGTCCAGCGGAATCGCGACCCGGCGGTTGTCGCCCAGGCCCACGACCAGCAGACGCTGACCGTCACCGGTGGCCGCGGCCTCGGTCGCGGCCTCGTCGGTCGCGTGCTCGATGCCGTCCGAGCGCATGGTGCGGCGGGCCAGCGACTGCACGTCCAGGATCAGCGAGACCCGGCCGTCGCCGAGGATCGTGGCCCCGGCGTAGGCGCCGATCGCCTTCAGCGCACCCGAGAGGGGTTTGACGACGATCTCCTCCGTGTCCAGGACGCGGTCGACCAGCAGGCCGAAACGTCGTCCGTCGCACTCGAGCACGGCGATGACGAGGTTCGTGGGCATCTCGACGTCCGTCGGGCGGACGAGTTCGAGGGCCTCCTCGAGACGGATCAGCGGCAGCAGCGCACCGCGCAGGCGGTACACCTTGGCGCCACCGACGTCCTCGATGGCCTTGCTCATCTTCTCGGTGTCCAGGGACACGAGTTCGAGCAGGTTCACCTGCGGCATCGCGTACCGCTGACCGGCGCACTCGACGGTCAGGGCCGGCACGATCGCCAGCGTCAGCGGGATCCGCAGGCGCCAGGTGGTGCCCTGGCCGGTGACGGACTCGACGTCGACGGAACCGCCGATGCGTTCGATGTTCGTCTTCACGACGTCCATCCCGACGCCACGGCCGGAGACGTTCGTGACCTTGGCCGCGGTCGAGAAACCGGGCAGGAACAGGAACTGCAGGATGTCGTTCGGGGTCAGCGACTCGAGCTTGGCCGCGGAGACCAGACCCTTCTCGACGGCCTTGGCGCCGATGATGGCCGGGTCGATGCCCTTGCCGTCGTCCTTGATCTCGACGACGACCTGACCACCCTCGTGGGCGGCGCGGAGTTTCAGGGTGCCGACCTCGCCCTTGCCGGCGGCGAGGCGGGTCTCGGGGGATTCGATACCGTGGTCGACCGCGTTGCGGACGATGTGCGTCAACGGGTCCTTGACCGCCTCGAGCAGGGTGCGGTCGAGTTCGGTCTCGCCACCCTCCATCTCGAGCTTGATCTTGCGGCCCAGCATGTTCCCGAGGTCGCGGACGACGCGGGGCAGTTTCGACCACAGGTGGTCGATGGCCTGCATGCGGGTGCGCATGACGGTTTCCTGCATCTCGCTCGCGACGAGGTTCAGGCGGTGGCAGGCGCGGGTCAGGTCCTCGTCGCGCAGGGTTCCGGCGCGCTGGAGGATCTGGTTGCGGGCCAGCACGAGTTCACCGGCCTGGCGGACCAGGGATTCGAGGAGTTCCACGTCGACGCGGATCGTGGCGTCGGCCGCGGAGGCCTTCTCGGAGGGCGCCGGAGCACCAGCGGGGGCGGGAGCGGGCGCGGAGACCGGGGCCGGGGCCTCAGCCACGGGCGCCGGGGTCTCGACGACGGGCGCGGGCGCCTCCACGACCGGGGCGGGCGCGGGCTCCGGCTCGGGTGCGACCTCGACGACGGGCGCGGGGGCCTCGGCGGCCGGGGCAGCGGGTTCTTCGATCTCGACGCCGGCACCGACGGCGGGCGGCAGGTTCGGCTCCTCACCGTCGAGCACGGCGCGGATCGCGGCGACGACCTCGGCGACCTCGACGGGACCCTCGGAGTGCGAGGCCTCGATGGAGGCGAGCAGCGCGCGGATGGTGTCGACCATGCGCAGCAGGACGTCGGTGGTCGTCGGGGTCATGACGAGCTGACCGTCGCGCAGACGCGCCAGCAGGTTCTCACCGACGTGGGCGACGGACTCCAGCTTGGAGAACGCCAGGAACCCCGAGGTGCCCTTGATCGTGTGGATGGTGCGGAAAACACTCGCGAGCAGTTCGCGCGAGCCGGGCTGCTGCTCCAGCGCGACGAGGTCGGAGTCCAGCTGGTCCAGGTTCTCGTAGCTCTCGACGAGGAACTCTTGGACGATCTCGTCCATGTCGTCCACGTGGCGCTCCCACTTCTCGCGGCGGTGCGACCCCGGCTGCGGGACCGCGCATTCACTTGCTCTGAAGACTCATCGGCACCCGGACGCACGAGCTGAAACGTCCCGCGCCCTCATCCCCCCAGATCCCCGTGATCAAGGAACCCAACCGCCGTGATCAAGGAAGTCGATTCCCTGATCGAGGAGGGTGACTTCCTTGATCACGGCGGTTGGGTTCCTTGATCGCGGGGGGGGCGCGAGGGTGGGGAGGGGGAACGCCAAGAGGCCGGCCCCCGCGAACGGGGACCGGCCTCAGCGTGGAGCGAGCGTCAGGACGCGGCGTTCAGACGCGCCAGGGCGGTCTGCACGAGCGTGATGAGGCTGTGCTTGGTGGCGGCCTTGGAGCGCGCGTCGGTGTAGACGAGCGGCACGTGGTCGGGGACCGCGAGCGCCTCGCGGACCGAGTCCAGGTCGTGCTGGGCCACGCCGTCGAAGCAGTTCACCGCGACGACGAAGGGGATGCCGCGGGACTCGAAGTAGTCCACGGCGGGGAAGCACTGGTCGAGACGGTCGGTGTCGACCAGCACGACGGCGCCGATGGCGCCCTTGACCAGGTCGTCCCACATGAAGAGGAAGCGGTCCTGGCCCGGGGTGCCGAACAGGTACAGCCACAGGTTGCCCGGCAGCGCGATGCGGCCGAAGTCCATGGCGACCGTGGTGGACGTCTTGCGGTCGGAGTTCAGACCGGCGTCGTCGACGCCGACCGAGTGCTCGGTCATGGCCGCTTCGGTGCGCAGCGGCTCGATGTCGGAGATCGAGCCGATGAAGGTCGTCTTGCCGACGGCGAACCCGCCGGCGACGACGATCTTGACGACGGTGGGCGGGGCCTGAGGTGCGGTTCCCGCGGGCGCTCCGGCTCCGGCGGGGCTCACGTCAGAGCGAGGAAATGCCATTGAGAACACTCTCCAGGACGCTGATGGTGGTCGCGGGTTGGGGGGCGGAGGTCATGGTGAGGCCGTGGATGCGGACCTTCCCGGACTGGGACAGGTCGCTGACCACGACGCGCACGACTCCGACCGGCAGGTGGACGTGGGCGGACAGTTCCGCGATCGACAGGTAGGACTTCTTGGTGAGTTCGAGGATCTTGCGCCGTTCCGGCGTCATCCCGATCTCGGGTTCGGCCGTGGCCTCCACGAGCGCCTCGACCGGGAGGTCGGCGTTGCTCGGGCGGGTACGGCCGCCGGTCACGGTGTACGGACGGACGGTGAACTCCTCCGCGTCCTGGTCGTCGTCGTCGGACCAGAGGTCCGCGCTACCAGGTGCTGTCACTGGGTGTCACCACCGCGCTGCGGCCGGCGCGGAGGTGGGCAGGGCCGCCCGCATCTCCGAGACCAGCTGCGGGGTCAGGACGGTCTCGGCGCGCTGGACCAGCATCGCCATCTCGTAGCCGATGAGGCCGACGTCGCAGCCCGCCTCGGCGGCGACGGCCAGGACCGAACCGTCGGAGATGTTGACGAGGAAGAAGAACGCGTCGTCCATCTCGATGATGGCCTGGCGGACGTCCCCGGACTGCAGCTGGTTCGCCGCACCGCGGGCGAGGCTGGAGACACCGGAGACGATGGCGGCGAGCTGGTCGCCGGCCTCGCGGTGGAGCTTGTCGGACATCGCCATCAGCAGGCCGTCGGCGGAGACGACGACGGTGTGGGTGACGCCGGGGACGCTCTTGACGAAGTTGTCGAGGAGCCAGCTGAAGTCGGCGGCCTCGGAGCTAAGCGCGGTCACAGTGGGTTTCCTCTTCCTGAGACGTTCTGGTGGGCGATCTGCTGGGCATGGTTGGTGGTGGGGCGGACCCGGAGGTATCTCCGGGGGTTCAGGTCAGGCGTCACCGTCGCCGTCCTTCGGGGCGGTGTCGCCTTCGGAGCGACCGCGCGAGACCCCGGCCTGGAAGCCGGCGAGCATCGAGCGGACGTCCGCGGGGGCGCGGCGCTGGCGGTTGGCCGCAGCGCGGGCCGGGGCGGGCTTGGCGGCGGCCGCGGTGGCACCCGCCTGGCGGCGGACCAACGGGGCCGAGCCGGCGCCCTTGGAGGGGGTGAAGCTGTGCCCGTCGGTCAAGGCCGACAGCGCTTCGGC
>Ga0325400_1006843_pt1 | contig 10877 bp, 3 predicted proteins | sample PopdelMetagenome_2_FD_205662 | JGI IMG/M metagenome (GOLD analysis project Ga0325400, IMG submission 205662) | Populus deltoides microbial communities from Bellville, Georgia, United States - Xylem-PdKOR-R1 | ecosystem: Host-associated > Plants > Phyllosphere > Stem > Wood/Secondary xylem...
GAGCCCTTTGGAGCTGCTTCAACTGATGCAAAATTCAAAAGGACGCAAATTGATATACCAGAGAAAAAGCTCCACTTATCCATTGCCAGGACCGTAAGGACATCAATAATGTCTAACCAAGCCAGGAAGAATTGTTGACATGTAATTCCACTATATATATTATAGGTGGACCACCGGAGAGGAAGGGTGAGAGAACTTTTTTATATAAAACAGAAAGAGGGTGAGCGAACGAGATGATAAATTCAATGTGAGCTGAAGTGAGGACGTACAACACAAGGGAAGCAAAAGAAAACACCGAAGACGGGAGGAGATTGGCATAAAAGGCCAAAAATTGAATAAAGAAGCTTTTATAAATTATTTTTTATTTTATTTTAAATTAATATATTTTTGATAATTTTATATTATTGTGATGTATTGATATCAAAAGTGATTTTAAAAAAAATAAAAAAATATATTATTTTAATGTATTTTAGAACGAAAAACACTTTAAAAAGCAACTGCAACCACACTCCCAAACACCCTAAAGTACGGTGTTTTATGTTATGAAATGTATTTTAAAAATACATTTTAGTTAAAATATATTAAATTGATATTTTTTTTTTAGTGTTTTTCAATGATTTTAATGTGCGGATGTCAAAAATAAAAAAAATTATTTTGATATATTTTAAGCAAAAAACACTCTGCACTATAATATCAAACACACAATTCAATTCTATTCACAGAATAAAAAAACACTCATGCAATTTAAATCATTTGAAATTTCATTTTTGTATCTTGTAAATGAACTTAAATAAATTAAATATATGAGACATTTTGATGTGACTTAGCTTCCTAACTCGAACAAATTAGCAATCTAATAAGAAGATGAAGGAAAGTAGGTTTGGTTGTATGGTTTTTTTTCTTCTTATTGTGTTTAGACTGAAAATTACATAATTTGTAATGAAAATGAGTGATAAAATATTAATGAAACTCTTTCATAAGTTGGAGATGACACAAAGGAATTCCTATCAGGAAAAAGACATTACACTCTTTATGATGAAGAGTGTAAGTCTGAATTATTCTTCAACCAATTCTGGAAATGGAAGAACAAGGAAGAAAATTCTCTAAATAAGAAGTTGAAAAGTTTTATATTATTTTAGAAGTGCTTAATATTTCTCTGAAACATCATTATACACTTGGAATAACTCTCCAAGTCTAGGAAATACCAAAATGACATAATTGAGATCAAATAAATAACTTTGTTTAGAAAACTAGATAAATAATAAGGAGCACACATTTTTTACTAATAGAACTCAAACACAAACATGCAAAAATTAAAACCATAATTTTTCATACAAAACTCCAATGCATGCATGGTTGGACAAACTAGAAAAATAACATTCTGAACTTTAAAATCATACAGAATAAGTTTATTTACCAATGCAATAAAGTGGTGAAACATTCGGGTTCAAATTAGTCAATGGGTTGACAACAAACTCGAACTCTTTAAAACTCTCAAATCATGACCCAAGTCCTATTTGAAAATAAACAAACTTATTTGAAAAATTTCCATTTAATTTACAAGCCTCCAATCTCATTGAAACTTTAATTGTGATAATCTAACTTGTTAAGGCATTTATAGTTCTTTCACCCGAGCTATCATCATTGAACCTTTCCAATGCTCATACACATTATAATCAACCTTTTTTCATGTTAGAATCATAATGCATATCATATTCAACTTGATGTTCCGTTTCACTTATTAAAGAATGAATAAAAATACATATGGTGAATATTTAATTAGTTATATAACGAAGTGGATATCTAAGCTAAGATAATTGATTCATAAATATTTATATATATATATATATATATATATATATATATATATATATATATATAAAGAAAACAAAGAAAATAAAATTCATCAAGTTAAATATTTACAGGAAAAAATTAAGCAAAACTTTAGAAAAAGGAGTAATATATTTGAAATCACCTCTAAGTTTAATTTATCAGATATTTGTAAATTTTTTGTCAATTAAAACACTGTCAGAATTCTTATATTTACTGACAGAATTTTTTGTTAGTATTTGTACTATTATTCTGTTGGTAATTAATTTACCGACGAAAATGCTCAGTCGGTGAATTTTTTATTGGTAATTTTTTTGTTTATCGATGAGTCCGTTAGTAATAAAAAAATATTATTACCGATGGATTTACTAATAGGAAAAACATGCTAAAAAATTATCCACTTCATTTCATCTGTATTTCCCTCGGGAAGCTTATCATATAACCGACAAAAATACCGTATGCAATTCCATCGGTGATTATTTAAAAATATTTCAAAAAACTCTACTTAACAAAACTAGGAAAATAATTAAAATCTATTTAAAAATCCTATAAATAAATCAACTAAAAATTGATCTCACATGAAAAAAATTATACAACAACATTCATATAATTATTAAAAATAAAATAAAAAATAATTATAATGAAAAAAATATAAAAAAATATATATTATTTTAATATAGTTAGTTGCGAGTGAAGATGAGAAAAAAATAAAAATTATAAAATATATTAATTAAAAAAAATCAAGAAAAAAAAAAATGTGGCAACTCATAGGAATCATAAAAAATTTCCGCGTCGTTAACGTGCCACAAACATAAAGAAAGCCAATACAAGGAAGTGTAGTTGCACTTTGACTTGTCTTCTTTTTGAGGTGGTGGTGATCCCAAAGGGCCCCTTTGTAAGACATGCCTGCTGGCTGGAAAGGCAATCTGAAAGAAATGATTGGAGCGTCAAGTCCATGAAAACAAGGGGGGCCCACTTAACTTTCCATTAATTTGGAGCCATTTTCTAAATTACTGGGACAGCCTTTTTGTCCTCTGCTCGTACCTACTCTTTCTTATTAAAAGACGAAAACTATCTGTCACGGAGAGAAATCTAGAGACTTTTTGGCATTGTTACAGAGAAAATATTCTTTAATTAACTAAATAATTTTTGTTCTTTTATTAGATTTTATATTTAACTGCATTTTGAATATTGAGTTTTTGAGTTTGGAAAGATTAAAATAACTTTTTTTTTATTTGTAAAGATTTATTTTTTATGCAAAAATTAATCTCACAGTAATTTTACCTAAACAAATATTTGTTAAACATTTTATTTTTTAAATCATGATTAAAAATATTTTTTAAAAATTCAATTATAAAAACTATCATAATGTCAAGCACACGTGCTTAATATTTAACCTCCATTCTAAAATAAAAAAAATAGAAAGGTATCTTATATTTTTCACTCTGGAGTTAAAAAAAAAAGGTAAATTTTATTTTCACCTTAGATTATTATTTTTTTTCTTTCTAAAAGTTATCTTTTATCAATTATTATTATGAACTAGTTATTTTCCCTTTAGTTTAATGTCACTGGAATAATCTTATTGATAAATTAATGTAATTTTATAAAGGTAATTGATTAAGAATTTTAGTTGAATAGAAAATGATAAAATTAATATACTTTAATAGATAAAATAATTGTAAAAGGTGGAGAAATTGAAGGACTATTTTAAATGCATTTAAAGGAAAGATTAAAAGAAGTGATGAAAAAAAACATGCAATTGACCAAAAATATAGAAAAATATAAGTCAAGGGACTAAACTGGAAAAGACGAAGAAATGAGGGGAAATTATATACTAAATTGAAAGAAATTTAGAGAAAAAGATTGAAATAAGCTTAAAATAAAATAAATAAAAATTCAACGACCAAAATAGAGAAATTAGAAAGTTTGAGGGACATATTTAAAAACTTGAAAATTCCTATTAAACAAAACAATGTGTTTTAGATGAAATAATGTTGTTTTATTATTCAATTAAAATAACCTAAAACGATGTCATTTTGGGCATAACTAAAACAACCTATCTTCTTTCTCTTTTGCATTTATCTTTTTTGTTTTGCATGGTTTTTGCCTAACTTTTAGCCATTATCTTCTCTCTTTCATGACCAACGTCACCCCACCTGCATGTGTACTATATTATCAACCCAAAAATAATTGCTTTATCTATCTACAACGACTACAAAAGTGGTGCAAAGAAGTCAACCCGAGCATGCTTGGTCAAAGTGTACAACCATGGTGAAAGTTTAAGACTAACCCAAGCAAATCAAGGGACACAATCATTCCACCGATAAAGGTTTTAGAATCTTCATCCTTGCTTATAAATAGAGGGGTAAGATAAGAAGCAAAAGGACTCAAGCTAGAGAGAGAAAATACAAGAAAAAGTGAGAGAAGAAGCAAAAGTGTTTTAAGCTAAAAATAAGAGTTATTTAAGCTAGAAAGGAGCAAGTAGGAGAAAAGAAGAAAGGAAAAAATGAGAAAGAAGAAGAAAAACCAAAGAGAAATAGAAGAAAGGAGGCAAACCTAAAAAGAGAGAAAAATAGTCAATACCACCCTCAACCAGTAGCTTAACCATAATCTCTAGCATTAGTAGCTAGTACTATAACTCCACTTTCACTTTGAATCAACCTTAAGGTAAGCCCGATTTTTTTTTTATCCTTTTATTTTATTTTATTTTTATTTTTAATAAAATTACAACGATGTTAGATTTATTTCATAAAACTATGTTTCCTCATCTAAACTTATGCATGTGTGCAAAAAAATTGTTTTTTTAACTAGATAACTTTTCACTCATGTACTTTTTTTTATTATTTGTTTTTTAGTTTCTTCTTCGTAACATTAGATCCACTTCAAAAAAAAAATATTCTTTCACTTTTTTACTTATGCATGTGTGAAAAATTAGTTTTGAAAATCGTCAACTTTTTACTCATGAGTTTTTTCATTTGATTTTATTTTTACAGGCTTCATAATAGTGTTATATTTATTTCATAAAATTGTATTATTGTATATTTACATACACATGAGTGTATAGATATTTATTTTCCAAACAAGAATAAAAATTACATTGACACTTTCGTTAAATTTGCATCATGTTTTGATCAAAACTTGGTTTTTAAACCACTAGACCTCTTAGGTTTGAGGGATAGACATAGACTTAGCATGATATTTTTAACTTTAAATCGTATTAAAAAATACATTGATCAGTTTTCATCAAGTAAACGACATGATTTATTTAAAATTGGGTTTGAGTGATTATATCAATAAGTCTCTTAGTTTTATAGACCGTTATAGGTCTAGCATGATGCTTTTAGCCAATAATAAAACAAATAAAAAAATAAAATAAATTATCGAGTTACGAGACTGTTAATTCAGGACCCAACACTAACTTAATGAACATCTATCGACAATAAATGACTCGTGAATAAGCTTAGAAATAATTTAGACAATTAATGGTATGTGTAAAATAAATTTTAGGGAAAACACATAGCTAAGGTAACCTTTCATTAGAAAAGATGCAGTAAAAGCGATGTATATCTTCTTTTAAGTATAACCAACCCTTTACTTAGATCTTTGGAACCATTGTATATTTTAGGATTTTTAGATTCCTTAAAAACTAGGTGGTGACTTTATTTTTTCAATTCTCCCTTTAATTCTAAGAGGTCCTAGTTTATGTTGGGTAGTGATAAAATCTAAAATGGGTTTCCTGTATACAAACCAAGTATAGACCTTAGTCGATCCACCTAAAAAGATGTAAGTAGGTCTTTAAAAGAAAGAATGATATAGATAGAAATATACAAACATACAAAGTTAGACTAATTGTCAAAAGTTGAAAAAAAAGGTGTTGAATTTGATTAAAGTTTATTATTGGTAGCTATATTAGAAATCCATAAAGATTCAGCTTGTTATAACTGTTTACTATGATTATACGATTTTGCTTTTGAATGTTAAAATTGTGTTCCTAAATGGAAATATTCATGTGTGTGTGTGTATATGACATAACATGAAGGCTTTGAATCTAAGAAACTTGTCAATAAAGTATGTAAGCTACAAAAATCTATTTATGGACTTAAGCAAGCTTTAAGGACTTAAAATATTTATTTTGATGAAATAATCCAAAAGTTTGAATATATAAAAAATATGGATGAGCATTGTGTTTATAAAAGGATTAGTAAGAGTGGAATTATATTCCTAGTATTATATGTAGACGACATATTATTGATATGCATTCCTTTATTCCAGTCACTAAAGATTTGATTGTCCAAGAATATCTTCATGATAGATATGGGAGAAATAACCTATATACTACAAATAAAGATTTATAATAATAGATCTAGAAGGCTATCTGGATTGTATCAATCCATGTATATAGATAAAATGTTAAAATAGTTAATCATTGAAAAATCCAAAAGAGGATACTTATCTATTTTTGAAAGGAATATGTCTCTCCAAGGTTATGTTCTTTAAGACACAAATTAAAAGAAATAGGATGGAAAAAATAGCCTATGTTTTGGCTATATGATCCATCATGTATACGATGCTATGTACATTACCAGATGTATCTTATGTTTTAAACATTATGAGTTAATACTAATCTAATCCAGATAAGGGTCACTAAAAGATATTTTAAAGCATTTTTAAATACTTCAAAAGAACTAAGAATATCATTTTTATCTATGGAGAAGATGAACTTGTAGGTCATGGTTATTCATATCCTAGTTTTTAATCAGATATTGATAATAGTAAATCATAATCTAAATATGTTTTTACTCTAAATAATGATGTTGTGAGTTAAAAGAGTCCTAAGTAAGAGATCACAACAGATTCTACAACTAAAGCTAAGTACACCTCTATGTTTGAGGGAGAAATATAGGTTGTTTGGATCAAAAATTTTATCATTACACTCGGTGTGGTTCCTAGCATTATTAATCTAGTAGCCCTATATTATGATAATGATTGAGCTATTACACTAGCAAAGGAACCAATGTTTCATCAATGATCCAAACATGTACTTAGACAATTTCATTTTATTACAAAAATCATATAAAGAAAATATGTAAAGATAGAATAAATACCCACTGAAAAAAGTCTTGTAGATCCTTTTTCTAAGGCATTGTCCTATGAGAAGCATAATTGCCTTATAGAGCGTTATTGTGAAAACCTGATAAATTATAATCTGAACAAAATAAAATATCAAATAGATTAAATAAAAGGATTTCAAGTATTGTAAATGGACACAATTGAATAATAGGTAAGGTGTTATGGTGTAAGAGGAATTAAGTGACAAAAATAGAAATAAAAAGTAATGAGGGTCAATGTGTAAATAAATAAAACCTAGACTATAAATACTCCAATTTTCTCTCTTTTAGCTGAGAGTGTGAAACTAAGAAAGGGGGAGGAATTGTGTGATTTGTCTACACAAATTCTTGTTAATTTCACCAATTAAAGTGAGTAATTATAGTGATTAGCTTAGTTAAACATCAAGAGGAGGTGATTTTAAGGTGGTGAGTGCTTAGAAAGAAGAAATTCAAGTTAGGTTTTAAAGAGGGAGGAGAAGAAAACTTGATTTTTTCTTGTATTCTTTCCTTAAATCCTTATTAAAGTGAGGTAAATAACATGCTCCAAATGATTTATTCCTCTAATTTTATGTTTGATGAAGGATTATGTAGAATTGAAATTATGTGAAATTATGGGATCATGGGAATGATACAAATTATCATTGAACTATGTTAAAATGCATGTATTAAGATTTGGGTAAGCGTTTAATTTTAAATAAAAGAAAGAAAAATTATTTCCTCCCTTTTTTTATTGAACTTTCAACCGAAAAAGGAAATAATTAGGGGATTTGAGGTTTTAATACAATTTTTTGGAAAATGTGGGAAGAAATAGGTTTATAAGTGTTATTATTATGAAAGGAGTAAGAATTTTTCAAAGAGAAAAGAAAAGAAAAAATCCTCCACTTACTTCCTCAAATTAATTTATGTTAAAAGTAGAAAATTAGAAAAAAAAAATTGAGTTTTGATAATATATTGAGGGATATCTTGTCCTGTTGAAGATAATTAATGTTGATAAGTTAATTTAAATAATGACTTTTACAAATAAATAAACGAATGTTTCAGTTAAGTTTAATTAAGGGTGTTGAGTATATTCAACAAATATGTAATTGGTATTGGAAATTTTACTAGTACCAATAAATAAAAATAACATAGTAATTTGTGTTGGTACAAAGGAGGCCACAGGACCTAACCAGCAACAAGGGACCTCTTCACGCACACAGACACCAAGTAGGTGTTCGAGACCTTGAAATAATTAATTAGTTTATTTTTATTGTAGAAGGAATTTTATAGATTATAAATTCTAGTGCTGGTTACTGGAAATAATGCCTTAGTGAATAGGTAAGCCTTGAAAAAATTATTTCCTAGTGAATGGACAAGCCTTGAAAAGTATTTCTTGGTATTTCCTGGTGAATGGGCAAGCCTTAAAAAAAATATTTTCTGGTTACTGGAAATAATGCCCTAGTAAATGGGTAAACCTTGAAAATTATTTCATGGTTACTAGAAATAATGCCTTGTTGAATGGGCAAGTCTTGAAGATTATTTCCTGATTACTAGAATTTATGCCTGGTTGAATGGCCATGTTAAGAAAAATTAATTTACGAATTGATGGGATAATCACATGATGTAAAATAGATTAATTGTAAAACTTTGAAGCTAAATATGCTGGTTTGTGGGAGATACTATTGATATTTTTATTTTAGTAGATTTATCTCTGTCTTGAAGAGAATTTATGAAGTTAGAAATTTCAAAAAGAAAATAAGACAATTTATTCGATGATATAAAAGTCACTTTAATGTATATAAATAGTTAGTCCTTAATCAATTACTTATTGAAAGGTGCAATTTTTTAATCATGTTTAATGCGATTATGTTTTTAGGTACATCGCACCCTCGATCTGGAAAGTATCTTGAATAAATAATTTTGTTATGTGATTAATGTAATTGGAAGAACTAATATTTTGTTGTAATGTATTTTCATGTCTAAAAATTGTAATGTTTAACTTATTATTTTGTGTATGATGTAATTTATAATGTTATTATTATTAAGTTGAATTATGGTTGGTTATATATATATTTTATGAATTTATTAGCTTTTATCATAGTGTTCTATAGAAAATAGAATTGAGATATTGAAATATGCTTGAGTTTTGAAGTCCAAATGATGGGACGAATATTGTGATTGATGTTACAGGTTGAGAAATGATTGAGCTGATAACTTGGTACCTAAAGAATACAAAGGAAACTCTGCTGAAATTTCAGGAAAATTTGCAGTTGAGATTGTTACAGTTGGTATTAGAGCCATGGTCTGGGTTCAAGAGTGGAAAAAAAAGAGGTTTAATAAGTTTTTGACTTATCAGGATGGTTCGCATGAGGAAGGGTGCAATGACAGGAGAAGAGCTTGAAGAGAGGTAAGGAGAGGATCCATTAGAGGATACTGCTTCTCATATGCCACTAGAGCCTCAACATTCAAGATTGGGAGAGTCGATGGGACTCAATCGTGACACTGAATTGAGACAAATGAAGGGGTTACAATTCGAGGGTTCAGACTAGCAGAGATAGAGAGTCGTTGATTAGTACTTTAAAGTGCTTTTATATTAAGGTTTTATATCATCATTTTGCACTTGAAGTATCAATAATTCCTTAACTAAAACATGTTTTATAATAACAAGTCTGATACTATAAGATACCTTTAATGTATGGTAAATGTTCATTTTAAATGCAGGCTTATCACATAAATCAAAGGATTGATTGATGAGTTGAACTACTAAATTAAGAAGACAAAGAGAGGGTTAAGCTTAGAAAAGAGATGTTGATTCAGTCCAAACTAGAACAATGTTTAGTCATTGGGTCATATTTGAAGCTGTAGATCTTGGATTTCAATTTGGTTTATATGGCTAAAAAGCTAAGACATAGGCCTAAAACATTTATGAGGAGTGAAAGACTCAATTATGCTGTTTGGAAGTCCAAATCTTAGCAACAACGGAGAAGTTGGAATCTGTCTTGCAGCCCGGACATTGTTCAGTGTTCAGCCCATATCTCGAGTTCTAGAAGTCCAAATGCACTGATTCATTTTTTTTTAAGCTGAGATAATTTCCTAGAGCTTTCATGATTTAAGTCTGTTCAAATTGTAACGTTATCAATAACGTTTTGTTTAGACAAGAAGATAAGGATTGTCACCAAGTCAAGATGTGGCCACCCACTCAACAATTAGTCATCAAATCAATAGTTTCAAATTTTGGCCTATAAAAGAAGGCATTTTCCATGCATTTAGGCATTTTGATTTTCATATCAAGATCATGTTTTTGCTCTCTCTCTTTATATTGTTGTAATGCTAAAGTTTTGTTTATATTAATCTCTTGTTTATGATTTTCATTTCCTTTCATATACTTAGTTAACTTATATCTTATTTATGTTCTTATCTTGTTTATTTATGTTTCTTTTCTTCATTATGTTTAGCTAAGTTTATTATGTCAAGGTGAAAAGGTTACACTAATGGTGTAAGAATAAGTATAGTATAAACTCAGCATGCACTTTAATGTTTGATACTAACATGTTTTGTATTTGTAATCTTATTTACTCTTAATACTTTTCTTGTTAAATAGTTAATTTAGATTTATGTTGTATAACCTTGGTATAACAAATACTTGGCACTTTCATAGCCCAAACCGTATGGTATAACCGACACTTGTGCTATAAAATGAACTTGATTTGTTATTAACATAAGTTATAATCATTAATGTCTGACAACATTTACAAGTATTAGCATTATTCGAAGAAGATAACTAATGTAATCATGTTAACAATTTATAATCTGATTGAAACCTCCTTTGTGTATGGTTTCCAGTTGAGTAATAAGAGTTTATACCATACTTGTTTGAAATACCATTAGTGGATCCTCTAACCTTGACAATTGTTTTTATCATTGTTCAATCCTTATATCAATATCACATCTCAAAGCTCT
>Ga0325400_1006844_pt1 | contig 10877 bp, 6 predicted proteins | sample PopdelMetagenome_2_FD_205662 | JGI IMG/M metagenome (GOLD analysis project Ga0325400, IMG submission 205662) | Populus deltoides microbial communities from Bellville, Georgia, United States - Xylem-PdKOR-R1 | ecosystem: Host-associated > Plants > Phyllosphere > Stem > Wood/Secondary xylem...
AAAGAAAGACAGACGAATCACCCACGGACTGCCGTAGACATACTGTGAGTAAATATCGCTGTTGTAGTTGAAGTTGTACAGCACGCTGAAATTAACCCCGAACCGACGCGAGATAGGCTGGGAGTAAGTCAGACCAGCCATTGGGGCGGTAACCCACCGGCGCCGGTATTCGTTGGCAACCTGGTCCGGATAGCGGATGTTATTGCCTTCGTATTCGCCGTGGATGTATAGGTTTTTGATCAGGCTGGGCACCACTTCGTACATCACAAAACCGCGGCCACCAACCTGATTGAACTGATCCACGTCAGTCTGACCGTTGGTGTACCGGTATTTGTACCGATAGTACGTGTAGTTAACGCCAACCCCAACGATCAATCGTTCGCTGGCCTGATAAGCGGCAACGGGCGAAACGCCAAGGATAAAAGGAACGCCGTAGGCTGAGTTACCAAATTGAAAGCTACTGATACCGCCCCCAAATCGCAGACGCTGCGAAAACGACAGCGGCTGACCTTCGGGAGTCTGGGTTTTGAGGGGTTCTCTTCCCTGGTCGCGACGTTCCTCCGGGTCTTCCGTAATCTGCCCGAAAGCGACGCTGCTGGTTATTAACAAAATGGCCAGTAAGCCTTTCTGTATCATTCTCATAAAATTATTTTTTGATCGGAAAATACTTATTAATTGATAAACGAAAAAATGCCTTTTTTAGTCAACGCTGTCCTGGATTGTCTTTTATAGCCTGAATACGTGACGCGGACGGGTAGCGTTGCCCTTAAAACTGAAATTCTTTTATTGTCGGGTCATTCAGGAGCCGTTGAATGCACGCTTCGTGAGCGTCCTGCGCTCCGGCTACTTTCCAGCGCCCCGTAATCTGATCACCCGACCGGAGCTGAGGTCCCCGCTGGACCGTTAAGCCGAACTCCTCAAAAAGCCCTTCGTAATAATTCAGGGTCTTATTCTGGAAATCAGTGACGATACGGTACTCGCGGCTCTGGTGAATCTGATGAATCCGGGCCGAAACCCGGCTCAGCAGCAGCAAGGAACTCAGAATGACGATAAAGCCAGCCACCGCTGTGTTGTAAAAGCCACCGCCGATGCACATTCCAAGGGCGGCCACCGACCAGATCGTGGCCGCCGTGGTCAGGCCCTTCACGCGATTGTCCTCCCGAAAAATAATCCCGGCGCCCAGAAAACCAATGCCGTTGACAATATTAGCCGCAATGTGTTCGCCGTCCGTGCTCAATTCCAGCGAAAGCATGGTGAACAAAGTGGCTCCTACGCAAATCATGATGGTCGTGCGGACGCCGGCTGACTTGCTGTGGTACTCGCGTTCCGCCCCAATGCAGCCACCCATAACGACCGCTATGAGCAGTTTGAGTAAGTTTTCCGCAACTAAAAGGTCCATAGTATTCCGTACCATTTCAAAATCCTGCCCATATGGCCGGGAAAGTTACTGCTTTTCGTCATAGGATGGAACGCAGGGCTTTCGCTAAACCTGCCTGCGAAGCTAAAGTCAACCGGCCCGAAAGGCGGAGACAACGGTTGATAACTCGTTTCTGCAGGAAACCATATTTCCGGAAAAACCGTTAGCCTTAGGTTGGAGATCGTTAAATTTACAGAATGAATCTACTGGTTAGTCCGCCGTCTGACGGTTCCGTTTTACAATCTGATATTGAACACCTTGACCCCAAAGAATACATCATCATCAAGGGGGCTAAAGTCCATAATCTAAAAAGTATCGACGTTGCGATTCCCCGAAACAAATTAGTGGTCATCACGGGGCTGTCCGGATCGGGTAAATCTTCGCTGGCTTTTGATACGCTGTTTGCCGAAGGGCAGCGGATGTACGTCGAAAGTTTGAGCAGTTACGCCCGCCAGTTTCTGGGCCGGATGGAAAAACCGGAGGTCGACTACATCAAGGGCGTATCGCCGGCCATCGCCATTGAGCAGAAGGTAACCAACCGTAACCCCCGCTCAACGGTTGGCACAACGACCGAAATTTACGATTACCTGAAGTTACTGTACGCCCGCATCGGGGTGACGTACTCGCCCGTTTCCGGCCGCGAGGTACGCAAGGACACCGTTACCGATGTGGTCAATTACTTCTACACGTTCGAAGCCGGTCAGCGGGTGATGATCATGGCGCCGTTGCACATCCGTGAGGACCGGACGCTGGCCGACGAGCTAAAGATTTTACTTCAGAAAGGCTACACCCGGATTGTGGCCGACGATCAGGTGCTCTTCATGGAGGACCTGCTGGAAAAGGAAGGCGCTGAAGCCCTGGCTTTCCAGCGGCTCGAAATTCTGATTGATCGGGGCACGGTGCAGTTCGGGTCGGATGGACAACCCGACGAAGATAACCAGTACCGCTTCTCGGATTCGGTGCAGACGGCTTTTAACGAAGGCGAAGGTACCTGCCGGGTCGATATTGTTGGCAGGGAGACGCGTAACTTCTCGGATAAGTTTGAACTCGACGGCATTCAGTTTGAAGAACCGAGTGTCAACCTCTTTACTTTTAATAACCCCTACGGCGCCTGCCGCCGGTGCGATGGTTTCGGTAAAGTCCTGGGCATTGACCCGGATCTGGTGATTCCCGACAAAAACCTGTCGGTGTTCGAAGGAGCGATTGCACCGTGGCGCAGCGAAAAGATGAGTGAAGAGTTCCTCAAACCGCTGCTGAAAAACGGCATTCGTTTCGACTTTCCCGTTCATCGCCCTTACAAGGACTTGTCCCAGGAGCAGAAAGACTTGCTCTGGACCGGCAACCCGTACTTCAAAGGCTTGAATGCGTTCTTCGATTTTGTGGAGGGCCAGACCTTTAAGGTGCAGTACCGGGTGATGCTGTCGCGTTACCGGGGTAAAACGACCTGTCCGGAATGCCGCGGTTCGCGGTTGCGCAAAGACGCCAGCTACGTTAAGATCAACGGCGGGGAAACCAATCGGAAATCGATCACCGATGTGGTGCTGATGCCGATTGCGGAGGCTGCCCAGTTTTTCCGCACGCTCGAGCTACCCGACTATCAGCAGGAGGTTGGCCGACGGCTGCTGCTCGAGATTCAGAACCGACTGGATTATATGGAACGGGTCGGTTTAGGCTACCTGACGCTTAATCGGTTGACGAATACGCTGTCGGGCGGTGAATATCAGCGGATCAAGCTGGCTACCTCGTTGGGTAGCGCGCTGGTTGGCTCCATGTACATCCTGGATGAGCCGAGCATCGGTCTGCACCCGCGTGACACAAAGCGGCTGGTGAGTGTTCTGGAAACGCTGCGCGACATGGGTAATACCGTCATTGTGGTTGAACACGAGGAAGAAGTGATGCGGGCCGCCGATCAACTGATTGACATTGGCCCCGACGCAGGAGTAAACGGTGGGAATCTGGTCTTTCAGGGCACCTGGACCGACATTCAGAATCTGGCGGGTGAAGAGAACGAAGCGCACCGTTCCGACGAATCCGTTTCGCACACGATTGACTTCCTGACCGGGAAGGAGCAGGTGCCCGTACCCCGCTTCCGGCGCACGGCGACGCACTGGATTGAGGTAAACGGCGCCCGGGAAAACAACCTGAAGGACGTCAGCGTTCGGTTTCCGCTGAACAACCTGACCGTTGTAACGGGAGTTAGTGGCTCGGGTAAATCGACGCTTATCCGGAAAGTTTTGTTTCCGGCCTTGGGTCGATTGAAAGGCGACGGGTCGGAAGAAGCGGGCAAGCACGATAGCATCGGTGGAAGTCTCGACCGGATTTCGTCCGTGGAGATGATTGACCAGAACCCCATCGGTAAGTCGTCGCGTTCCAACCCGGTGACTTACATCAAAGCCTACGATTATCTGCGGCAGGTGATGGCCGATCAGCCGATGGCGAAAGCGCGGGGGTACAAACCGTCGAATTTCTCGTTTAACGTGGACGGTGGCCGTTGCGAAGTGTGCCAGGGCGAAGGGGAGGTTAAGATTGAAATGCAATTCATGGCCGACATCTACCTCAAATGCGAAGGGTGTGGCGGCAAACGCTTCAAGCAGGAACTTCTGGAGGTGACGCTGGCGGATAAAAACGTCTCGGATATTCTGGACATGACCGTTGATGAAGCCATTGAATTCTTCAGGAAGGCCGATCAGAAAATGGTCGAGAAACTGCTGCCCCTGCAGGAGGTTGGTCTGGGGTACATCACCCTGGGTCAGTCGTCGAACACGCTGTCGGGGGGTGAGGCTCAGCGCGTAAAGCTGGCGTCGTTCCTGGGGAAAGGGAATTCAAACAAAGGCAGTACGCTGTTTATTTTTGACGAACCCACCACGGGACTGCACTTCCACGACATTCGTAAGCTCCTGAAAGCCATCAACGCCCTGGTCGATCAGGGCGACAGTGTGCTGATAATTGAACACAACACGGAGATTATCAAGTCCGCCGATCACATTATCGATCTCGGACTTGAGGGGGGTGAAGCGGGTGGCTACGTTACCTTTGAAGGCACGCCGGAAGAAATGGTGAAACTGCCCGAAGGAGAGAATTATACGGCGGATGCCCTGCGGGGGAAACTATAAAAAAATTAATCCTGGATTGCAGGTCCGGCAAGACAACACTAAAACAGGTTGTCCTGCCGGACCTTTGCTTTTTAATTAAACAATGAAATAGTTCTACAAATACTGAGCTAACTTCTATATTGCTAAAAATTAATCTTTCGCAGTAGAATGGTTCATTTCTCCCGATTCCGACTCCCGATTGTTGCCTCTTTTGTTTCACTGGCGCTGTTAAGTGCCTGCCAAAGTAAACACGCCGAACAGACCGGTGATAAGGCCGAAGCGACCGCCAGCGCCACTGATTCAACGGGCGAAAAGCCTATATCCAAGCCCTTAGTCAGTGACATTTACACCGCCGATCCATCGGCTCACGTGTTTGACGGTAAAATTTACATTTATCCTTCGCACGACATTGAGGCCGGCGTTAAAGAGGACGACAACGGTAGCCACTTCGCCATGCGCGACTATCACATTTTGTCAATGGACAGCATCAACGGCAAAGTGACTGATCATGGCGTGGCGCTGGACATTAAAGACATTCCCTGGGCGGGGCGGCAACTATGGGCGCCGGACGCGGCTTACAAGAACGGCACTTATTTTCTGTATTTTCCGGTAAAAGACAAGAAGGACGTCTTTCGAATGGGCGTTGCCACCAGTTCTTCACCCAGCGGTCCGTTCAAGGCCGAGCCGGAACCCATCGCCGGAAGCTTCAGCATTGACCCCGCCGTTTTTGCGGATACCGATGGAAAATCGTACATGTACTTTGGCGGAATCTGGGGTGGCCAGTTACAGAAATGGTCTACTGGTCAATACGACGCAAACGGCTCCGCGACGGATTTGAAAAAAGACAATGAGCCCGCCCTGAGCGCTAAAATTGCGCGCCTGAGCAGCGACATGAAGCACTTCGACGAGCCGGCTAAAGACGTTAAGATTGTCGACAAGGACGGTAAGCCCCTACTGGGCAGCGATCACGACCGGCGATTTTTTGAAGGCGCCTGGATGCACAAATACAACGGCAAGTATTATTTCTCGTACTCCACCGGCGACACGCATTATTTGGTGTACGCCGTGGGTACTTCGCCATATGGACCGTTTACCTACCAGGGCGTAATCATGAAACCCGTTAAGGGCTGGACGACGCACCACTCCATTATTGAGTTCAAAGGAAAGTGGTATATCTTCTACCATGACACCGAACTGTCGGGAAAAACGCACCTGAGAAACGTCAAAGTGACCGAGCTGAAGCGGAACTCCGACGGATCGATTCAACCCATTGAGCCTTACACAAAGTCTTAATAACAGACCGACTTAGCTGGTCAGACGGGGCCGACGAATCCTACATTCGTCGGCCCCTTTAAGTTATTTGCGCGCCAGTCGATCCGCTTCGACCGCCATCAGGAGCGAATCGAGGCCGTTGATTTCGTTGATCTTCCGGTGGGTGTCGGGGTAATGAATGGCTGAGGTCTGATCACGGAACATAAACCGCAGCAGGTCGCCGTACAGGTGCATTTTATCCGAATCAAAGCCGAACGAGAGATCAATTTTCTGGTAAACGTCAAAGTCTTTATTCCGCCCGCGTACGGCCCGGCCTGAGCCACCGTAGTTCGCCGAAATATCAAGTTTGGCCCCCGGAAATAAATCCATCAGCTCCCGGGTTGCGGTTTCATCGACCACGGCGCGGATGGTCGCCCGGGTTGGTACCCACTCGTACAGGGTCACATCGCCCCGCTCGAACAGCAACCGCATTTCCTGCCGGTCCATCCGGCCGGGCTGCGTAAAGCCGTGGTAGAAATTCACGATCTTATCGCCGTACAGGACTGTGGCATTAACCTGGTCTTCAATATCGGTGCCTTCCCGTTTAACGGTCTGGGCCGCGACCACCTGCCCGTCACCCAGCCAGCCCGTGAACAGATCGAAAAAGTGAACGCCGTGTTCAATGAAAATCCCTCCGCTTTTGCTCCGGTCCCAGAACCAGTGCTGGGGCGACAGTCCTTCGTCGGCGGCATAGTTCTCGAAGTAGCCGTGTAGAAACTCACCCAGAACTTTCTTATCGATCAGTGTCCGGATGCGCTCAAACATCGGATTGTAGCGTTGCATTAGATTGGTCACCATCAGGAGGCCTTTGCTCTTCGCAAACTCGACCATCTCGCGGCCCTCTTCTTCGCTCGTTGCCAGGGGCTTCTCGCAGATGACGTGTTTACCCGCCCGCAAGGCCTGCATGGATTGTTCGTAGTGCAGAAAAGGCGGGGTAGCGATGTAGACCAGGTCCAGACCGGGCTGGGCCAGCAGTTCATCAATGGTATCGAAATGGGTAGCACCAAAGCGATTGGCCGCTGCGGTGGCTTCCTCGCGCTTGGATCCGGCAATGCCCACGAGTCGGACGTTGGGCGTCTGCATAAAATGCTGGGTGGCAAATAAAGCAAAACCGCCGAAGCCGATGATGCCTAAACCAAGTTCTTTGTGTTCGCTCATAATGGAGTAGATCCGTTAATGAACTAACCAAAAACTCGCCGAACTGTTGAAAGGGAGGGACGCATTTACGTCATGAGCGTTTTTACCCCGGAAGGATTTAGTACACCCAGACAACCTTTCACCGTTTAATTCGACGAGTTCAACACTTTTTTGTTCACTGAATGCCGGAACCAGCGACCTTTGCGGCCAAAGTCATACTCAGCAACCAATCCCGTAGCCTGTTCGCCACCAGCAACTACTCAGCAGGTCTGACATAAATCGCATGATGAAAAACTTTTTATTACTAATAAGCTTACTCGCCTACGTCAGCCTTACGACTCAGGCGCAGAATCAACTGACCGTTAGCGGTTATGTGAAGGATAGGGCAACTGGCGAAGCGCTCATTGGGGTTTCGGTCTACGTCAAAGAGGCTGCTACGGGCATCACCACCAACACGTACGGGTTTTATTCGCTGACGCTGCCAAAGGGCGCCTACAATCTGGTTTGTACCTACGTCGGTTTTGGCAAGCAGACCCGCACCGTGGACTTGACAGCGCAGAACGCCCGGCTCGATATTGAACTGGGTCAGGAAGGCGAAAATCTGCAAGAAGTGACGGTCTCGACCAACCGGGAGGACGATAATGTTAAAAGCGTCGAAATGAGCGTCAATCGGGTGGAGATGCGCACCATCCAGCGAATTCCGGCCCTGTTGGGGGAGGTCGACGTGATCCGCAGTATTCAGCTCCTGCCGGGTGTTTCGACGGTGGGCGAGGGGGCAACGGGCTTCAATGTGCGGGGCGGCAACGTGGATCAGAACCTGGTTTTGCTGGACGAAGCGCCGGTTTATAACTCCTCCCACCTGTTTGGCTTTTTCTCCGTTTTCAATCCTGACGCGGTGAAGGATGTCAAGCTCATCAAAGGTGGTATTCCGTCTTTGTACGGTGGCCGCGTGTCGTCTATCCTGGACGTACGGATGAAGGATGGAAACGCCAAAGAAACTGCCGTCTCTGGGGGGATTGGGCTTATCTTCAGCCGATTGACGGTTGAACAGCCCCTTTTCAAAGGGCGTGGTTCGTTCATTGTGGCCGGTCGCCGGTCGTACGCCGACATTCTGGCCAAGCCCTTTCTGACGGGTGATCTGAAAGGCAGTCGGTTCTACTTTTACGATTTGACGGCGAAGGCCAATTACAAGATTAACGATAAAAATACGCTTTACCTGTCGGGGTATCTGGGCCGCGATGTTTTCGGAGCCGACTTCGGGTTTAACTGGGGAAACGCTACCACTTCGCTGCGCTGGAACCACGTGTTCAGCAACAAACTCTTTCTGAATGCAACCGCCTTCTACAGTAACTATGATTACCTGCTCGACAGTGACTTGAAGCGCACCAATAACAGTGATTTTTTTCGCTGGAAGTCGCGCATTGTCAATTACAGCATCAAGCCGGACTTCACGCTGTTTCTCCGCAACAATACCCTGACCTTCGGCGGCCAGTCGATTCTGTACAATTTTGAGCCGGGAACGGCGGAAGCGGCCAGCAGCGGTAGCGTTCGGGCGTTTGGGCTGGACAACAAATACGCCGTGGAAAGCGCTTTGTACGTGGGCAATGAGCAGCAACTGGCCCGGCGCTGGCAATTGCAGTATGGGCTGCGCTATTCGCTGTATAACTACATCGGCCCCGGGGAGGCTTACGAATACGGAACCAACGTACCGGTGGGTACGCAGCGGCCACTGATCAACACACGGACTTACGAGCGCGGCCAGACCATTCAGACGTACGGCAACTGGGAGCCCCGGTTCTCGGCCCGCTACGAACTAAACGACGCCAGTTCCCTGAAAGTGAGCTACAACCGGCTGGCGCAGTACCTGCACCTGGTTTCCAACACCACGGCGTCGACGCCACTGGATGTCTGGACACCGTCAACCAATAACATCAGGCCTCAGGTAGCGGATCAGCTGGCCGGGGGCTACTTCCGTAATTTTGGTAAAACTGGCACCGGGTACGAAGCGTCGGTGGAAGTGTATTATAAATGGCTGCACAACCAGATCGACTACATTGACGGCGCGAACCTGATTCTTAACAAATACCTCGAAGGGGATTTGCTGACGGGCCGCGGCCGGGCTTACGGCGCTGAATTTTTCCTTAAAAAGAACAAAGGTGACCTGACGGGCTGGATCAGTTACACGCTGGCTAAAACCGAGCGGCTGGTGGATGGCATCAACAACAACCGGTGGTTTCCGACGCGCTTCGACAAACGCCACACCCTCAATGTCGTCGCGCTGTATGATTTTACCAAGCGCTGGAACCTGTCCGCTACCTTCGCTCTGGCGACGGGTACACCGGGTACCTTCCCGACTAACAGTTATATTTTCCAGGATATCCGGGTACCGCATAACGTTGATAATTCCCGAAATAACTACCGGCTTCCGGCGTATCACCGGCTGGATCTGGCGGCAACGCTGCAGGGACGTAAGGGCAGAACCGTGCGCGGTCGCAAGTGGGAAGACAACTGGGTATTTTCTGCTTATAACGTCTACGCCCGGAAGAACACATTTTCAATCTATTTTCAACAGGAGGATCAGCGGAGGACGTTCTTTGTCAACAACGAAACCCGGCAGATTCCGGTGGCCCAGGCGTATCGATACTCCGTTTTCGCCACGATTATCCCATCGGTGACGTACAATTTTAAATTCTAACGGTATGAATAGTTTTTCTCTGACGGGCCGGTCACTGGTTCGTTCCATCACCGTGTGGCTGACTGCTCTAACCCTGCTGCCCGCCCTGGTGGCCTGTGAGGATCCCATCAAGATAAAACTGGATACGGGACCTTCGCAGCTGGCCGTAGACGCCTGGCTGACCAACGATACCACCACGCAGGTCGTCCGTTTGACGCGCACAACGGGCTATTTTGACGCCAGTCTGCCCCCGGCGGCCACGGGCGCGACGGTAACCGTGACGGATGATAGAGGGGCAGTCTACTCCTTTGTCGACGCAAAAAGCGACGGCAATTACCAGTGGAAATCGGCCACGGGTGATACTTTTGGGCGGATTGGCCGGACCTATACGTTAGCCATTCAGTACGAAGGTCAGCAATACCAGGCTCTCTCGGAGATGCGCCGGGTGACGCCCATCGACTCCCTTATTTTCAGAAAGGAGAAACTGAATCCCGTATCGACGGAAGAAGGCTACCAGGCTGAGTTTTACGCGACGGATATTCCCAACGGAACGGATTATTACTGGATTCGAGCCTACCGCAATGGAGAGCGGCTGAACGGAATCTCGGATATTACGGTCTCCTACGATGGCTCATTTAACGCGTCCGGCGGCACCGATGGCTTAGCCTTCATCCAGCCTCTGCGCCGATCCGTTAATCCCGACAGCCTGTATGACCTGAACGATGTGGTGAAAGTCGAGCTGCTGTCGATTACGCCGGATGCCTTTTCGTTTTTTCAGCAGCTAAGTACGCAGGTCAACAACGGCGGATTGTTCGCTACGCCCCCGGCTAATGTACCAACCAACGTGATGAACGTCAACCCGAAGGGCCCTCAGGCGGTGGGTTACTTTGGGGTATCGGCGATCAGCAGCAGAACGGCTACCGTATCACCGACCAACATCCGGGAAAGTCAGTAGAGCCAAGTTGTTCAGCCTATCCGGAAGCTTCAGAAACGCCAGCGCATCTGAAGCTTTCCTTCGCTTTTGTGCGGTTGGCTGATCTGATCCAATCCGGAACCAACGGTGGTCTGGTCGCGGTACCGGGTCTGGCTCCAGCGCAGCCAGACATCCAGATGGCGGCTCAGGGTATATTGAATCAGGAGGTAATTACGGATGCCTTTGTTGGCGTAAGCCGGAATCGAGAAGGCCGACAGTACGTCGCGCTCATAAACGTACTGCCGACTGTCGTAGTCATCCGTCGAAAACCAC
>Ga0325400_1006845_pt1 | contig 10877 bp, 8 predicted proteins | sample PopdelMetagenome_2_FD_205662 | JGI IMG/M metagenome (GOLD analysis project Ga0325400, IMG submission 205662) | Populus deltoides microbial communities from Bellville, Georgia, United States - Xylem-PdKOR-R1 | ecosystem: Host-associated > Plants > Phyllosphere > Stem > Wood/Secondary xylem...
CCTCCACGGAACCCCACGTGCCCGGCAGACCCTCGACAGCCTCGGGGACCCCGACGAGCCAGGTCAGGCTGGTCAGGCTCAGCCAGCCGTGGGGCTTGGAGAGTTCCTGCGTGCGCGAGGTTCGCCAGGTGTCGTAGCTGGTCTCTTCGGCGGTGATGGTCATCGGGAACTCCTCAGGCGGACGCGCGGACGGCGGGACGGGCGGCGTGCGGGTGCTTCAACCCGAGGTGCTCCCGCAGTGTCGCTCCGGTGTACTCGGTGCGGTAGCTGCCGCGTTCCTGCAGCAGCGGGACGACCTTCTCGACGAACTCGTCGAGACCGGCCGGGGTGAGGTGCGGCACGAGGATGAACCCGTCACAGGCGTCGGCCTGCACGTACTCGTCCATCTCCTGCGCCACCTGGTCAGGAGTTCCGACGAACTGCTGCCGCCCCGTCACCTCGACGACGAGTTCCCGTGCGCTCCACCCGTTCGCCTCGGCCTGTTCCCGCCAGGCGCGGGCCGTCTCACGCGGGTCCTTCGTCATCCGGGTGCGGCCCTGCGCGATCGTCGAGGTGACCTCGGGTTCGTCGCTCGGCAACGGACCCGAGGGGTCGAAACCGGACAGGTCCCGGCCCCACACCTGTTCGAGGAACGCGATCGCCTGTTCCGGGCCGACCTGCTGGAACCGGATCTCCCGGGCGTTGGCGCGGGCCTCCTCGGGCGTGTCACCGAGGACGAACGTGGCGCCAGGCAGGATCTTCAGGTCGTCCCCCGACCGGCCGTGCCGGACCGCGCGCGACCGCAGGTCGGCCGTGAACTTCTGCCCCGCCTCGAGCGTCCCGTGCATGGTGAAGATCGCGTCCGCGTAGGTGGCACCGAACTCGCGGCCGTCGTCGGAGTCGCCGGCCTGGAACAGCACGGGGTGGCCCTGCGGGCTGCGGGGCAGGAAACCCGTCCCGCGCACGTCGAACTGGGCGCCGTGGTGTTCCACCGTCCCGATGTCCCGGGCGAAGACCCCCGTCTCCGGGTCGGCCACGAGGGCGTCGTCGGCCCAGGAGTCCCAGTAGGAACGGGCCAGGTCTAGCAGTTCGCCACCGCGCACGTACCGGTCCCCGTAGGCCAGGTACCCGCCGCGGCGGAAGTTCTCCCCCGTGAACGCGTCGGAGCTGGTGACGACGTTCCACGCCGCGCGCCCACCCGAGAGGTGGTCCAGGGAGGCGAACTGCTTGGCCACCTCGGCGGCCTCGTTGAACGTCGCGTTGATCGTTCCCGCCAGCCCCAGGTGGGTGGTCACCGAGGCCAGGGAGTTCAGCACGGTGAGGGTGTCGGGACGACCGACGACGTCGAGGTCGTGGATCTTCCCGCGCTGTTCCCGCAGCCGCAGCCCTTCGGCCAGGAAGAAGAAGTCCATCAGACCGCGCTCGGCCGTCCGGGCCAGGTGCTCGAAGGAGGAGAAGTCGACCTGGCTGCCGGCGCGGGGGTCGCGCCACACGGTCGTGTTGTTGACCCCCGGGAAGTGGGCGCCCAGGTGGATCTGCCGGGGGTGGACCTGGCGCTTGCGAGCGGTCATCGGGCGCCTCCCACGGCGTAGCGGTTGGCGGGTCGGGTCAGGCCGAAGCGCTCGCGCAGCGTGGTGGCGGTGGATGCCGGCCCGGTGAACGGGGGACGGCCGAGGCGCGGGACGACGTCGGACGCGATCAGGTCGAGCGTCGCGGGCAGGTCCAGCGGGGCCAGCACGACCCCGTCGACGCCGGCCGGCAGGTCGTGCAGGAGGGCGACCAGGGAGTCGGGCGTCCCGAGGTGCCGCAATGTCCGCGGCGGGTGGCCGGGGCTCAGCTCGTCGAGGTGGGCAGCGATCTCCAGCGCCTCGGTGGCCGTGCGGCGGATCAACACCTCGACGTCCAGCAGCACGGGTTGGTCGAGGCGGGACGCCCAGCCGGCGGCGGAGAGCTCGTCGGGGGCCTCGACGCGGACGACGTCGGCATGCGCGGCGGCGACGGCGAACGACGGCTCGTCGCGGACGGGGACCACCACGAGCGGCTGGCCCTGGGGCGAGCGCGGCGTGATCGACGGTCCCTTGACGGAGAAGGCGGTGCCCTCGAAGTCGACGTAGTGCAGCTTGTCGCGGTCCACGAACCGGCCGGTGGCCTCGTCCTTGATCACCGCGTCGTCCTCCCAGGAGTCCCAGAGCCGGCGGACGACGTCGACCGTCTCCCCCGCCTCTCGCCAGAGCTCCTGCGAGGCCGCGGTTCCTTTGCGACCGAAGGTGGCCGCCTCCTCAGCGGTGGTCGAGACCTCGACCTGCCAGCCGGCCCGACCGAGGCTGGTGAAGTCCAGGGTGGCGATGGCCTTGTTGGTGTGGAAGGGCTCGGTGTGCGTCGTCGTGACGACCGGGACGAGGCCCGTGCGCCGGGTCAGCGGGGCCAGGTTGGCCGCGATCGCGACGGCGTCCAGGCGGCCGCGCTGGTCGCGCTCGTTCGAGGACCCGAGCCGGAAGGAGTCGGGGACGGTGAGCAGGTCCAGGTCGGCGGCGTCGACGGTGGCGGCCAGGCGCCGCCAGTGCGCGGCCGTGAAGAGCTCGGCGGGTCGGGCTCCGGGCAGCCGCCAGGCAGCGGGATGGCGACCGGCGGCGTCGAGCTCGACGCCCAAGAAGGCAGGACTGGACATGGGGACCCCCTCGGGGCTGACGTGACCGGCCGGACCACTCGGTTGAGCGTCCGGATCCGCGGGGTTGTTCCCCACGGGCTGCGCTGCGGTCAGCGACAGACGGCGGAGCGGGTGCGGCAGAGGTCGACGTGGCGTCGTTGCACCGCAACGAACACCTTCACGAAGCTCTCCACGGGGCCCAGGGTAGGGCCCGGCTACCCTGCTGACCAACCAGACCACCGCCCCGTGAGGACCGCATGACCACGCAGCCCGACGCTGACCAGAGCAACCGCGTCTTCGCTCCGTCGCCGGAGTTCACCGCCCAGGCCAACGTCGGCGCCGGTGAGTACGCGCGAGCGGCCGCGGACCCCGAGGCGTTCTGGGCCGAGCAGGCGCGGCGGCTGCAGTGGGACACCCCGTTCGAGACGGTCTTCGACGGCTCGACGCTGCCGACGGCGCAGTGGTTCACCGGCGGCACGCTGAACGTGGCGGTGAACTGCGTCGACCGGCACGTCGCGGCCGGCCGGGGCGACAAGGTCGCGCTGCACTGGGAGGGCGAACCGGGCGACTCACGCACCATCACGTACGCCGAACTGCAGGACGAGGTCTGCCGCCTCGCGAACGCCCTCACCGAACTGGGCATCGAGCACGGCGACCGGGTCGTGCTGTACCTGCCGGTGCTGCCGGAGACGATCATCACGACGATGGCCTGCGCCCGGATCGGCGCGGTCGTCTCCCTGGTGTTCGGGGGTTTCTCCGCCGAGGCACTGCGGTTCCGGGTCCAGGACACGGGAGCCAAACTCCTGGTCTGCACCGACGGGCAGTTCCGTCGCGGCACGGCCGTCGCGGTCAAGGGCGCGGCGGACGCGGCGGTCGAGGGCCTCGACCACGTCGAACACGTGCTCGTGCTGCGCCGCACCGGATCCCAGACCCCTGACATCCCGTGGACGCAGGGCCGCGACGTGTGGTGGCACGAACTCGTCGACCGGCAGTCGACCGAGCACACCGCGCCGAGTTTCGACGCCGAGAACCCGCTGTTCATCATCTACACCTCGGGGACCACCGGGAAACCGAAGGGCCTGGTGCACACCAGCGCCGGGTACCTGACGCACACGTCGTGGTCGCACTGGGCCGTGTTCGACGTCAAGGACGACGACGTCTACTGGTGCCAGGCGGACCTGGCCTGGGTGACCGCGCACTCGTACGAGATGTACGGGCCGCTGAGCAACGGTGTGACGCAGGTGATCTACGAGGGTTCGCCGCTCACCCCGCACCCGGGTCGGCACTTCGAGGTCATCCAGAAGTACGGGGTGACGATCTACTACACCGCCCCGACGCTGGTCCGGACCTTCATGAAGTACGGTCCGGAACTGCCCGCGCAGTTCGACCTGAGTTCCCTGCGGTTGCTGGGTTCGGTCGGTGAGGCGATCAACCCCGAGGCGTGGATGTGGTTGTACCGCAACGTCGGAGGCTCACGGTGCCCCATCGTCGACACGTGGTGGCAGTCCGAGACCGGCGCGGCCGTCGTCGCTCCCCTGCCGGGCGTGACCCCGTTGAAACCCGGCTCCGGCACGATCCCCCTGCCGGGCCTGTCGGCCACCGTCGTGGACGACGCCGGGAACGAGGTCGGACCGGACGAGCAGGGTGTCCTGGTCATCACGAAACCCTGGCCCGGGATGGCGCGCACCGTCTGGCGGGACCACGCCCGGTTCGTCAAGAGCTACTGGGAACCCTATGCGGCGCAGGGGTACTACCTGGCCGGCGACGCCGCCACGAAGGACGCCGACGGGTACATCTGGATCGGCGGCCGGATCGACGACGTGCTGAACGTCTCGGGTCACCGCCTGTCCAGCATCGAGCTCGAGTCCGCGCTCGTCTCGCACCCCCGGGTGGCCGAGGCCGCCGTCGTCGGCGCCCCGGACGAGACGACGGGTCAGCGGATCGTGGCCTTCGTCATCCTGCGCGGGCAGGGATCGGACGACGTGGCCGCGGAACTCCGCGAGCACGTGGCCCGGGAGATCGGGCCGGTCGCCAAACCCCGCGACGTCGTGGTCGTGCCCGACCTGCCCAAGACCCGGTCGGGCAAGATCATGCGGCGGTTGATGGCCGACATGACGGCCGGTCGTGGCGGCGGGGACGTGACGTCGTTGCAGGACGAGACAGCGCTGGCGGCGGTCGAGACCGCCTGGGCGCAGTACGTGCAGTCGCGGCGCTGACGTGCCGACTGCCGATGAGCTTCTCGGCGACGCCGTCGTCGCCGAGCTGCTCGACGCTCTGCAGGCCGCCGAGCGGGGCAACCCGTTCCGGCACCTGCGGATCGCCGTCCCCGGACTCAAGGATCAGGCGCTGGGACGACGGGCCGCCGTCCTGGGGGACGCGCTGCTACAGGACCTCGACCGCGACCACGTGCGGTTGGCGCGGGTGGTCCGGAGTGCCTACGCCGACGGCCTCGCCGGCTGGCACGTGTGGCCGGTGAGTCTGGCCGTCGCCACCAGCGGGGCGTCGCAGCAGGAGTTCTTCGACGACGCGATGGACCTGCTGGCCGAGCTCACGCCGCGGCTGACGAGCGAGTTCGCCGTACGTCTTCTTCTGCGCGCGGACGCGCACCGGGCCCTGGCCCACGCGGCGCGCTGGTCGCGGCACGAGGACGAGCACGTGCGCCGACTCGCATCGGAAGGCACCCGGCCGAAACTCCCGTGGGGGCTGGGGGTTCCGGAGTTGACCCGAGACCCCTCGCTGACCAGGAACCTGCTGGACACCCTGCACGACGATCCCTCGGAGTACGTGCGCCGGTCGGTGGCCAACCACCTCAACGACCACAGCCGGGCCCACCCGGAGTTCGTCGTGGACCTCGCCCGCGGCTGGCTGGGATCCGTCCACGGCGAGCGGACCGTTCGGCACGCGCTGCGGTCGCTGGTGAAGAAGGGTCACCTCGGAGCGCTGGAACTCCTGGGTGCGGGGGCCGTCGAGGTTCTCGTCTCACCGTTCGAGCTGTCCGCGACCACCGTCCGGATCGGTGACTCCCTGACCTACCGGGTGACCGTCGAGAACCTCGGGCCCGGACCCGCCGACCTCGTCGTCGACTACGTGCTGTTCTTCGCCGACGCCGGGGGACGGGAACGGTCGAAGGTCTTCAAACTCGCCAGGGTCACCGTCGAACCGGGCCACGTCAGGAGTTTCTCGGGAACGCACTCGTTCCGGCAGCTGACGACCCGGACCCACTTCCCCGGTACCGCCGGGTTCGCCCTGCAGGTCAACGGCGTCCGACACGAAAGAGCCGACCTCACACTGCTCGCGTGAGGTCGGCTCGTGGGTCGTTGCTCAGGCCTCGGGGATCCCGCCGGCCTCGGCCGCCGCCTCGACGTCCATCCAGCTGGCCTCCCAGACGTGACCGTCCGGGTCGAGGAAGCTGATCCCGTACATCCAGCCGAAGTCCTGCGTCGGGCCGTACTCGGCGCCGCCGTTGGCCAGCGCGTCGGCCTTGAGCTTGTCGCACTCCTCGCGGCTGGAGGCGGACAGCGCGAGCATGAACTCGTTGGTGCCCTTGGGCGCGGGGTCGGAGTGCAGGAACTGCGCCCACTTCTCCGGCTCGTGGACCAGGACGATGATGTTCTCCTCGATGACGATGCACGCGGTGGTGTCGTCCTCGAACTGCGGGTTCAGCGAGAAACCCAGAGCGGTGAAGAAGCTCTTGGTGACTTCCTTGTCGGCCACCGGCAGGTTGATGAAGGCCATGCGCATGATGTGCTCCTGGAGGTCTTCGAAGGCCGCCGTCCGGCCTTCCTGCTGTGTGAACTCCTACGACCGGCAGAACTCATCGGTCCCGTCGTCGCTGCGTCAGAGGCTCGGGAACCACAGCCCGATCTCGCGCGCGGCCGACTCCGGGGAGTCCGACCCGTGGACGAGGTTCTGCTGCACCTTCAGGCCCCAGTCGCGGCCGAGGTCGCCGCGGATGGTGCCGGGGGCGGCGGTCGTCGGGTCGGTGGTGCCGGCCAGCGAGCGGAAGCCCTCGATGGCGCGGTGGCCCTCGACGACGGCGGCCAGCACCGGGCCGGACAGCATGAACTCCACGAGGGGCTCGTAGAAGGGCTTGCCCTCGTGCTCGGCGTAGTGGCCGGCGAGGAGTTCGGGGGTGGCGTTGCGGAGCTCGACCGCGACCAGGGTGTAGCCCTTGGCCTCGATGCGGCGCAGGACCTCCCCGGACAGGTTGCGCTTCACACCGTCGGGCTTGACCAGGACCAGGGTCCGCTGCGTGTCAGTCACGGTGCCGACCCTAGCGAAGGCCCACTCAAGGACAAGGAACCGGTACTTGAGTGACAGTTGAGATACCGACTGTAGTTATTGTGATGGAGATCACTAGCAATTCCGGTCATCGGCACCAAACACGTACCCACAGCTCACCGAACACCCACCGTGCCCCGACGACCGTTCGCCGCCGTCCTCACCACACTCACGTTCCTGCTCGGCGTCCCCTCCGGGATCGCCCTCGCCGCGCCCGCCGCTGCTGCGGTCGCCGCGACCCCGACCTCCACCACCCCGCTCGTGCAGGGCGATGCGGGGGCGGATCCGTTCGGACGCCCCGCCCCGCAGCCCGAGCCGCGCACCGAACGTCCGGCAGAGGTGACCCCCGCGACCGTCCACTCCTGGTGGTCGCTGGGTGGGTTCACCGCCCTCGTCGTCGTCTCGCTGCTGCTGACCGGTGTGGCCGGGACGACCTTGGCGTGGATGCTGCACGCCTGGCGGACCCCGCAGCACCTCGAAGCCACCCGGTTCAGCCGCACCCCCGGAACCGGCCGCCGGCCGCGGTTCAGCCTGCTGGTCCCCGCCCGGCACGAGGAGGACGTCCTCGGCGAGACCCTGGATCGCCTCGCGGCCGTGGAGTACGACGACGTCGAGATCCTGGCGATCGTCGGGCACGACGACCCCGGCACCGAGGCCGTGGCCCGCGCCGCCTCGACCCGGCACCCCGACCGGGTCCGGGTCGTCGTGGACCACTCGGTCCCCAAGAACAAGCCCAAGGCTCTGAACACGGCCCTGCTCGAGGTGACCGGCGACGTCGTCGGCGTGATGGACGCCGAGGACGAGGTGCACCCGCACCTGTTGTCCAACGTCGCCGACCGGTTCGCCGAGACCCGGGCCGACGTCGTGCAGGGGGGCGTGCAGCTGATGAACCTGCACTCGAGCTGGTGGTCCCTGCGCAACGTGCTCGAGTACTACTTCTGGTTCCGCAGCCGGCTGCACTTCCACGCCGGCGCGAAGTTCATCCCGCTCGGCGGCAACACCGTGTTCCTGCGCACGCACCTGCTGAAGACCCTGGACGGGTGGGACGCCGAATGCCTGGCCGAGGACTGCGAACTCGGGGTGAGACTCTCCTCCCGTGGTTACTCGGTGGTCGTCGCCTACGACCCCGAACTCGTGACGCGGGAGGAGACCCCGCCGACCCTGCGTTCGCTGGTGAAACAACGGACCCGTTGGTGCCAGGGTTTCCTGCAGGTGCTGCGCAAGGGGATCTGGCGCGAACTCCCGAGCCGGCGTCAGCGCTGGCTGGCCCGGTACACGCTGTCGATGCCGTTCCTGCAGGCCTTCACCGGCCTGCTCATCCCGTTCTCGATCGCCATGGTCCTGTTCGCCAAGGTGCCCACCTGGGTGAGCCTGCTGAGTTTCGTCCCCCTGGTTCCGACGGTCGTGACGATGGCCGTGGAACTCGCGGGGTTGCTGGAGTTCGGCCGGGCCTACTCCGTCCGGATCCGGGTGCGTGACGTCCTCGGCCTGCTGCTCGGGACGTTCCCCTACCAGGTGGTCCTCGCCGTCGCCGCCGTCCGGGCCGTGATCCGCGAGGCACAGGGCGACTCCAGCTGGGAGAAGACCGAGCACACCGGCGCCCACCGGACCCCCGCCACCGAGGTGGACGTACGGACCGCCTCGGTCGATCTCGTGACCGACCGACAGACCGCCTGAGGAGAGCCACCGTGGCCACGATCGACCGCACGAACTCCCCCACCCTCGCCGTCGTGGCCGAACCCCGGTTGCGGGACCGCGTCGACGTCCGGTCTCTCGTCGTGCTCGGCGTCCTGCTCGTCCTGACCACCGCCCTGCAGCTGTGGGGGGTGGCCCGGTCCCCGCAGCGGATCGACGACGAGGGGACCTACGTCGCCCAGGCCTGGGCGGTACTGAACCTGGGCGAACTCACCCACTACACGTACTGGTACGACCACCCGCCCGTGGGGTGGTTGCAGCTCGCCGGTTTCTTCGCCCTGACCGGCGTGGTCGAGCACGCACCGAACGCGGTCGTCGCCGGGCGGATCGCGATGGTCGTCGTGCAGGCCGTCAGTGTCGTGCTGCTGTGGGTCCTGACCCGACGACTGGAGTTCTCGCGGTGGGCGGCGGCGCTCGCGGTGGTGTTGTTCAGCGTCTCCCCGCTGGCCCTGCAATACCACCGGACGGTCTACCTCGACAACATCGCGACGCCCTGGATCCTGGCGACCTTCGTACTGCTGCTGAACCCACGTCGACGGCTCGTCGCTTACGCCGCAGCGGGTCTGACGTTCGCGGTCGCGGTGCTGACCAAGGAGACGACACTGCTGCTGCTCCCGGCGGTGGCCTGGGTGTTCTGGCGGGCGACGGCCGGTGGTTCCGGGATCCGGCGCTACGCCCTGGCGGTGTCGGGGTCGGTGTTCGTGCTCGCGGGCGCGTTCTACGTGCTGTTCGCGGCGGTCAAGGGAGAACTTGTCCCCGGGCCGGACCACACGTCGTTGTGGGAGGGGATCCGCTATCAACTGGGGGGTCGGGAGGCCAGCGGCTTGGTCTGGCAGGAAGGAACCCTGGGGAACCGGACGTTGTCGATCTGGTTGGCCCTGGACACGGTGCTGCCCGTCCTGGCCGTGGTGCTCGCACCCGTCGGGGTGTTCGTCCGACGGGTGCGACCGTTCGCCGTCGGCCTGCTGATCCTGCTCGCCATGCTCCTTCGCCCCGGGTACCTGCCGGTGCCGTTCGTCATCGCCCTGCTGCCGCTCGTCGCGATCGTCACCGCCGGCGTCGCCCAGAGCGCGGTCGGCATGGTGCGGCGCAAGGGTTCCCGCCTCGTGACCGGAATCCTCGTGGCCGCTCTGGCCGTGGGCGGGGCCGGGACCGCGAGCGCCGCCGCGGCGACCTGGCCGACGCAGTTGCGGGGTTTGACGATCGCCCCGTTGGACGCCCCGGTCACCGATGCGCAGGCGTGGATCGCGCAGAACGTCCCGGACGACGTACGGCTGCTCGTGGACGACTCCCTGTGGGTGGATCTGGTCCGTGCGGGCCGCGACCGGCGCGACGTCGTCTGGTACTACAAACCCGACACCGACGCCGCGGTGACCAGCGGCTGGCAGAACTACGACTGGATCGTCACCTCGGACTCGGTGCGCAGCGACCCGACGTCGTTCCCGACCGTCCAGGGTGCGCTGGCGAACTCCCGGACCGTCGCGCAGTTCGGCGAGGGTGACCGACGGGTCGAGGTGCGTCGGATCGGTGCGACGGACGACGACCCGTTGGCCGCAGCCCGTTCGCAGGCCGGTGCGGCGCTGGCCGCCAACCCGCGGCTCGACCTGGACGCGACCGCGACCGGACTCCTGCAGGACGGCCGCGTCGATCCGCGGCTGATGACGGTGCTGGCCGGCGTCGCCGGCCGCGCGAGTTTCACCGTGCGGGAGTTCCCCGCCGTACCGGGCGAGGACGCAGCCGACGGACTGCGGCGCACCGTCGTCCTGGACGGCCCCGACCCGCAGGCCGTGCGGGACGCCCTGAGCGCCCAGCGCGGTGCCTACCTGCCCGACTCCGTCGCGGTGTCCGGCTCGCAGCTGACCGTGCAGTTCCCGATCTCCTGACGACCCCCTGTCGACCCCCCGTCGACCCACTGGAGGAAACCGTGAAGAAACTCGTGCGCACGACCCTGGCCGCCACCGTCGTCGCGGCCGCCGCCCTGTCGGCACCGGCGGCATCCGCGTCCGCCGCAACACTCGAACCCACCGGACCGGCCTGGGTCCGGGCCGCCCACCTGGTCCCGGACCTGGGGCGGATGGACATCGACGTCACTCCCTTCGCGGGCGGTCAGGACGGCCCGGCGACCACCGTCGTCGAGGGGGCGGGGTACGCCGACGTCACCGGGTACGAACAGTTCCCGGCGGGTTTCTACGCCGTCGCCGTGCGCCCCGCGGGCAGCGCCGCCGACGCGGCCGCCGTCGTGAGCGGCACGGTGGAGACGAAACCCGGCGGGTCG
>Ga0325400_1006847_pt1 | contig 10875 bp, 7 predicted proteins | sample PopdelMetagenome_2_FD_205662 | JGI IMG/M metagenome (GOLD analysis project Ga0325400, IMG submission 205662) | Populus deltoides microbial communities from Bellville, Georgia, United States - Xylem-PdKOR-R1 | ecosystem: Host-associated > Plants > Phyllosphere > Stem > Wood/Secondary xylem...
CCCCAACTCCATTTCAAGGGGATGTCCGGCGGACAGCCTCTCGAATGTCGATCCCCACGAATGCGGGGGAAAATATGCCGCATGAAGCCACGCCTAGCACTGAAGTGGGAAATCCCTGCCGGGCAGGGAAGGAGGCGTGTGCGAGCATGAAAGGGAGCCTGTACCCCCTATATAGAATCGTCGATAGTACATAGCATTGAAGGTTATATGATGTTGTAGGGCTCACCCCGCCGGCGGCAGGTAATAGCGGGCCAGCCCCGCATCCCCCACCACGCTACGCGCCTCCGCCTCCGTCAGCATCACCCGTTTCTCGCGGCCGTGCAGGTCGGCCGACAGGTAGCACAGGAGCCAGTCGTCGCCCTCGCGGCGGATTGACCACCAGGGGCCGCGCGCGATCTCGCCGGGGCGGGGCGGGGCGGGGGCCTCGGGCGGCGATACGGGGACGAGCGAGAAGAGGCTCATCGCGGGACCGGGACGGGCACCAGCGTCGACGAGCGCGCTTCCAGGGGGAGAGGCACGGTTGCGGTCGGACGGTCGAGGGCGGGGCCGCGCGTCAGCACCATCTCCCGATAGGGCGTTGCGGGCGGCAGGTCGGTGCGCGCGGCGGGCAGGTCGCCGCCCGCCGGGTCCGGCGCGCGCGCGTCCCCGCGCTCGTTCTCGTGCGGACGGAGCTCGCCCAGGTCGCGCCGCTCCACCAGCGCCACCATGGTGTCGGGGTCGGACAGGACGCCGGGCGCGAGATCCAGCCGCCGCTCGACGGCCGCCCGGTCGCCGTCCGCGGCGCGAAGCGCGCCCTCGAACGCGTCGGCGGCCAGCACGGTGGCGCCGGGCGGACCCAGCACGCCGTACGCTTCCACCGCCGCGCGCGACACGATGCGCACCGCGCCCGCCGCGAAGCGGGCGTGGAGCGCGTCCGCCCCGGCGACGGCCGCCACGGCGTCGTCGGCGCTGCGCGCCCGGTCCGGCCGCTCGCCCGCCACCGCGTCGCGCGGGGCACCGGGAAGCAGCACTTCCTCGCCCGGCCGCGCGGATGGCTTCTCGGCGGCCGGCGCCTCCAGCGGCACGCCCGCCGCGCGAAGCGCCTGCACGTCGGCGGGCGACAGCAGGCCGGCGCGCGTCATCAGCGCCAGCTCGGTGGCGCTGGGGCCGCCCTTGGCCGCGAAGGCCGCCATCGCGCCGTCTAGCGTGCGCGTCGCGGCCAGCAGCTCGGGCACGCGGCCCAGCGCGCCCGCCTCCGCCATCAGCGCGGGCATCTGTCCATCGCGAAGTGCGGCCGCGACGAGCAGCGCGGCCCGCCCCTCGGCCAGTGCCGCGACGAGGCCGAAGCCGGCACGCGCGCCGGCGGCGGCGGCGGGCAGGAGGCGTCCGTCCGCACCGACCCGGGCGCCCGGGTCGCCCGCAGGGCGCGGGACGTCGGTGCCCGCGGTGCGGGCGCCGACGTCCGCGACGGAGCGGGGCACCTCTCCCGCCAGCCGGCCGAGCAGCGCGGCGGCGCTGGCGTCGACGCGGGTGGGCGTCGCCACCGTGCCCGCCGAGGGGAGCGGGCGAGCGGACGCGTCGGTTCCCGTGGTGCCGGGCGGCCCGCCGGGTCGGGCCGCCGCTTCGCCGCCGATCACGGTGCGCAGCAGACCGCCGGCGGCGTCCGCCACCCGCGCCACCGCGTTCGTCCCCTGCGCCAGAGCGGGCGCGGCGCCCTGCGCCACCGACGCCGTCACCGCGGGTGACGGCCCCCCCGGTGCGGGCGCGTCCGGCACCCGGGAGGGCGCGCCCGTGCCGGCGGCGGGCGTCGGCGTGCCGTCGGCGCCCCGGCCCAGCACGCCCTCGGCCGCGCGGCCGACCGTGGTGGCCACCTGATCCACCGCACGCGCGACACCGGCGGAGGCGCGTTCCACCACCGCCGACAGGTCGCCCGCGCGCCCGCCCGACGCCATCTCGGTTTCCACCGCGCCGCGCTGGTCCGGATTGTCGCGCAGGTGGGAGGCGATCTGCTCGACGCTGCCGGTCCGCACCAGCGACACCAGGTCGCTGACGGGGGACACCACCTGGCGCACAAGGCCGCCGATGCTCAGGTCCATGCGCGAGGCCCCCCAGGGGATGTCGGCGGCGCGGACGCTGGCGGGGTGGGGTGCAAGGCGAGCCGACTCCTGTCCATCGACAGGGGAGGATGGGGTGTCCTGCCCCCGTGCGCCATAGTCGCATCGACTAGATGCGTGCCGGGGGCGGCGCGCGCCGCCTTGCGCCCGGTCCGGGGCGGGGCCTAGACCGGCTCCCATGCCCCACCTCTACCTCGTCGACGGCTCCGGCTACATCTTTCGCGCGTACCACCGCCTGCCGCCGCTCACAAACAAGCGCGGCGAGCCGGCGGGCGCGGTGTACGGCTACACATCCATGATCTGGCGGCTCCTGGAGGAGGTGCACGCGGCGGATGGTCCTACGCATATGGCGGTGATCTTCGACAAGGCCAGCCACACATTCCGGAACGACCTCTACGGCGAGTACAAGGCGCACCGCCCGCCGCCGCCGCCCGACCTGACGCCGCAGTTCCCCGTGATCCGCGACGCCACGCGCGCCTTCTCGCTGCCCTGCATCGAGGAGGAGGGGCTGGAGGCGGACGACATCATCGCCAGCTACGCCAAGGCCGCGCTGGCGCAAGGGTGGCAGGTGACCATCGTATCGTCCGACAAGGACCTGATGCAGCTGATCGAGCCGGGCCTCGACCTGTACGACACCATGAACAACCGGCGCCTGGGCGCCGAACACGTCGTCGAGAAGTTCGGCGTCGACCCCGACAAGCTGGGCGACGTGCTGGCCTTGATGGGCGACAGCGTGGACAACGTGCCGGGCGTGCCCGGCGTCGGCCCCAAGACCGCGGCCAAGCTCATCGCCGACCACGGCGACGTGGAGGGCGTGCTGGCCGCCGCCGAGGGCATGAAGAAGGGCAAGCTCCGCGACAACCTGATCGAGCACGCGGACAATGCGCGCCTCAGCCGCGTGCTGGTGACGTTGAAGGACGACGCCCCGCTCGCCGAGCCGCTCGACGACCTGACGCTGAAGGGCATTCCCGAGGCCCCCTTGCGCGCCTTTCTGGAGGATCAAGGGTTCAAGTCGCTGCTCGCCAAGCTCGCGCACGTCGCCGAGCCCGCCGCCCCCGTACCCGCCGCCGACCGCGCGGCGGCCGAGGAGGAGCCGCCCTTCGACCCCGCCGCCTACGAGACGGTGGTGGAGCCCGAGGTCCTCGACCGCTGGGTGGCCGAGGCGGTGAAACAGGGTTTCGTCGCGGTGGATACGGAGACGGACAGCCTGGACGCGACGCGCGCCGGGCTGGTCGGCTTCTCGCTGGCGCTGGCACCCGGCCGCGCGGCTTACGTGCCGCTCGGCCACCAGGGCGGCGACCTGGTGACGGAGGCGCCCGTCCAGATGGCGCGCGACGCGGCGCTCGAACGGCTCAAAGCCCTGATGGAGGACGCGTCGGTCCTCAAGATCGGCCATAACCTGAAGTACGACATGACCGTGCTGGCGCGCGCCGGGATCGCGGTGGCCCCGTACGACGACACCATCGTCTTGAGCTACGACCTGGACGCCGGGCGTCACGGGCACAAGATGGACGAGCTGGCGCTGACGCACCTTTCCCACACCGCCATCGCGTTCAAGGACGTGATGGGCACGGGCAAGGCCAAGCGCGCCGGCTTCCACGAGGTGCCGCTGGACGAAGCGACGCGCTACGCGGCCGAGGACGCGGACGTGACGCTTCGCCTGTGGAAGCGGTTCAAGGCGCGGCTTCCGCAAGAGGGAGCGACCCGCGTCTACGAGATGGTGGACCGGCCGCTGGTGCCCGTGGTCGCGCGCATGGAGCAGCGCGGCATCCGCGTGGACGTCGAACGGCTCGCGCAGCTCTCGGGCGAGTTCACCGAACAGATCGCCGCGTTCGAGGCGGACGTGCACCGGCTGGCGGGCGTCGAGTTCGCGGTGGGATCCCCCAAGCAGCTCGGCGACATCCTGTTCGAGAAGATGGGGATGAAGGGCGGGCGCAAGGGCAAGTCCGGCGTCTACTCCACCGACGTGACCGAGCTTGAGCGGCTGGCGCGCGAGGAGGGGCAGGGCGCCGAGCTGGTGCGCCGCGTGCTCGACTGGCGCCAGCTCACCAAGCTCAAGAACACGTACACCGACGCGCTCCAGGCGCAGGTGAACCCCGACACGGGCCGCGTCCACACCAGCTATTCCCTCACCGGCGCGCAGACGGGGCGGCTGTCGTCCACCGAGCCCAACCTCCAGAACATCCCCGTCCGCACCGAGGTGGGCCGCCAGCTTCGCGACGCGTTCGTGGCGGAGCCGGGCCACGTGCTGATCTCGGCCGACTATTCGCAGATCGAGCTCAGGCTGGCCGCGCACATGGCCGACGTGCCGGCCTTGAAACAGGCGTTCGCGGACGGCGACGACATCCATTCGCTCACCGCGCGCGAGCTGTTCGGCGAGGTGAACCGCGAGACGCGCGGCCGCGCCAAGACGATCAACTTCGCGATCCTCTACGGCATCAGCCGCTGGGGTCTGGCGCAGCGGCTGGACGTGTCGGCGGACGAGGCGCAGGCCATGATCGACCGGTATTTCGACCGCTTCCCCGGCATCAACCGCTACATCGCCGAGACGCTGACGCACGCGCGCGACCACGGCTTCACGACCACCTTGTTCGGGCGGAAATGCTGGTTCCCGCGCATCAAGAGTCGCCAGCAGAACGAGCGCGGGGGCGCCGAGCGCGCGGCCGTCAACGCGCCCGTCCAGGGCACGTCCGCCGACATCATCAAGCGCGCCATGGTCCGCATGGAGCCCGCGCTGGACGAAGCGGGTCTGGGCCACGTGAAGATGCTGCTCCAGGTTCACGACGAGCTGGTGTTCGAGGCGCCCGAGGGGGACGCGGAAGCCGCCGGCGCGGTGATCCGCAACGTGATGGAGGGGGCGGCGGCGCCCGCCGTCGAACTGTCTGTGCCGCTGGGCGTCGAGGTGGGGTACGGGGCCAGCTGGGGGGCGGCGCATTAGTCGCGACGTCCTCTCCGCGCCGGTGCCCGCGCCCGCCGAGCCGGAGGGCGGCGGCGACATGGCCGCGCTCGCGAAGGGCGGGCGGACCAACGTGGCGGGGTTCGTGCTCAGGCTGTTCGCGCGCATCCCGTTCCTGTTCATCGCGGGGCGCATCTACGGGCCGGCGCTGGTCGGGCGGTTCGCGGTGGCCGTCGTGGTGGTCGAGCTGGCCGCGCTGGTCGCGACGCTGGGGCTGAAGCGCGGACTGGCCCAAGCGCTCAGCACCACCGACCGGCCGCACGTGCATGTGGTGTGGGACGCGATGGCGGTCGCCTTCGTCGCCTCCATGCTGGCGAGCGGGGTGCTGATCGCGGTGCCGGAGGTGATGTACCCCAACAGCGCGATCACGGGGCTGGACCGCTTCCTGCCGTGCATCATCGTCGCCACCGCCTGGTCCGACGTCAGCCTGGCCGCGCTGGCCTATCGGCAGGACGTGGGGGCGACGGTGCGCGCGCGCGCGGTGGTGGAGCCTTGGACCATCTCGGTGGCGGCACTCGCCTTCTCCTTCTTCACGGTCCGCGACGGGCTGGTCTTGAGCTACGTGGCGTCGATGACGGCGGCGCTGGTGGCGAGCCTGGTGCCGTTCGTGCGATCCTATGGCTGGCCGCAAGGGTGGCGGCCGCAGGTGCGGCCGCTGTTCGCGCTGGCGCGCGCCAACGCGCCGCTGGCGGGCGCGGACGCGGTGGAGTGGGGGACGCGCAACGTGGACCGATTCATCCTGGGGCTGCTGTTCGCGCCCACCGTGGTCGGCATCTACTACATGGCGCAGCAGGTGTCCTCGCTGCCGCAGAAGCTCAAGACCAGCTTCGACCCCGTGCTGGGCCCGGTAGTGACGCAGAGCCTGGCGCGCGGCGACAGGGCGGCGGTCGCAGCCCAGGTGCGCCAGGTCGCCTTCTGGATCGTGGCGGCGCAAGGGGGACTGTTCCTGATGGGCGCGATCCCGGGCGAGGCGGTGATGGGCATCGTGGGGCCGCAGTTCGTGGCGGGCACGGTCGCGCTCGCCTTCCTCTTGGCGGCCGAGGTTGCGGCGTCACCGGGCGCGGTGTCGGAGAGCGTGCTGGTCTACGTGGCGCGCGCGCGCAACCTCGTCGTCTCGATGACGATGCTGGCGGTGCAGGTGGGCTTGAGCTTCGCGCTGGTCTGGGCGGCGCGGGCGGCCGGGCTGTCGCCCGTCGCGCAGGCGGCGGGACCGGCGGTGGCGCTGGCCGCCAGCCTGGCCGTCACCAGCGTCGTCAAGGTGCGGCTGCTGGGGCGCATCCTGGGCGAGGGCGTGTCGCCGTGGCGGCCCGCGCTGCTGCCGGCCGCGCTGGCGGGGCTGGGGGCGGGATCGCTCTTCACCGCGCTGCCGCACGAGTATGAGTGGGCGGAGCTGGTGTTCGGCGAGCCCGCCATCCTGGCGGCCTATCTCATCGTGCTGTGGCGGCGTGCGCTGACGCCCGCCGACCGGGTGCTGTTCGGGCGGGGGACGTGAGCACGGGCGTCGCGCTGGTCGGCGCGGCGCTGGCCGAGATCGCGGGGTGCTTCGCCTTCTGGGCCTGGGCCAGACGGGGCGCGTCGGCGCTGTGGCTGGCGCCGGGCCTGTTGTCGCTTGCCGCCTTCGCTTGGCTGCTGACGCTGGTGGACAGCGCGCAGGCGGGGCGCGCCTACGCGGCGTACGGCGGCGTCTATGTGGCGGCCGCGCTCGCCTGGCTGTGGGCGGCGGAGGGGGTCAGGCCCGACCGGTGGGACCTGGGCGGGGCGGCGCTGTGCCTGGCGGGCACGGCGGTGATCCTGCTGGGACCCCGGGGGTAGCGCCGCCCCGATGTTGGCGAAGGTGACGCGCAACCGTCGATGCGCGTCACGCCAAGACATTGATATCAGTGGCGAAAGTGTCGCATGCCCGTGAACACCATCGCCAGCCCCGCCTCGTCGGCCGCCGCGATCACCTCGGCGTCGCGGACCGAGCCGCCGGGCTGGATCACCGCGGTGGCGCCCGCCGCCGCGGCGGCGAGCAGGCCGTCGGCGAAGGGGAAGAAGGCGTCGGACGCCACCGCCGAACCCTTGGTCCTCGGCTCGGCCCAGCCCGCCTTGTCGGCCGCGTCCTCGGCCTTCCAGGCGGCGATGCGCGCGCTCTCCAGCCGGTTCATCTGGCCGGCACCGATGCCAGCGGTCGCGCCGTCGCGCGCGTAGACGATGGCGTTGGATTTTACGTGCTTGGCGACGGTCCAGGCGAAGCGCAGGTCCGCCATCTCGCGCTCCGAGGGCGCACGCCTCGTCACCACCCGCACGTCGCCCAGCCGCCCCGCGTCGCGGTCCTGCACCAGCAGGCCGCCTGCGATGCCGAGCAGCATGAGGCCGGACCGGCCGGGATCGGGGAGCGCGCCGGTGAGCAGCAGGCGCAGGTTCTTCTTGCGCGCGAAGACGGCCAGCGCGTCCGCGTCGGCGTCGGGTGCGGCCACCACCTCGGTGAAGATGGCGGCGATGGCCTCGGCGGTCGGGCCGTCGAGCGGGCGGTTGACCGCGACGATGCCGCCGAACGCCGACACGGTGTCGCACCGGTACGCCGCCTCATAGGCGTCGGCCAGCGTGGCCCCGGTAGCGACGCCGCAGGGGTTGGCGTGCTTGACGATGACGCAGGTCGGCTCTGCGTCGCGGAACTCGCCGACCAGTTCGAGCGCGGCGTCGGCGTCGTTCAGGTTGTTGTAGCTCAAGCCCTTGCCCTGGACGACGCGCGCCTGCGCCACGCCGGACGCGTGCGGCCCGCGGGGCAGGTAGAGGGCTGCGGACTGGTGCGGATTCTCGCCGTAGCGGAGTTCGCCCTCGGCGCGGGCATAGGCGATGGGCAGCGTGGCGGGGAAGCGTTCGCCCTGGTCGACGGCGGCGAACCACTGCGCGATGGCGGCGTCGTAGGCGGCGGTGGCGGCGAACGCCTTGGCGGCCAGGCGGCGGCGCGTGGGCGGCAGCGAGGCGCCGTCGTTCGCCGCCAGCTCGTCCAGGAAGGGCGCGTAGTCGGCCGGGTCGGTCAGGATGGCGACGTAGCCGTGGTTCTTGGCGGCGGAGCGGACCATGGAGGGGCCGCCGATGTCGATGTTCTCGACCACCTCGTCGCGGCCCGCGCCGCGCGCCACCGTGGCCTCGAACGGGTAGAGGTTGACCACCACCAGGTCGATGGCGCCGATGCCGTGCGCTTTCATTGCGGCGGCGTGTTCCGGGTCGTCGCGCACGGCCAGGAGGCCGCCGTGGACGGTAGGGTGGAGCGTCTTGACGCGTCCGTCCATCATCTCGGGGAAGCCCGTCAGTTCCGCCACGTCGCGCACGGCGAGGCCCGCGTCGCGCAGCGCCTTGGCGGTGCCGCCGGTGGACACCAGCTCTACGCCGCGTTCCGCCAGCGCGCGGGCGAGGTCGGCGACGCCCGTCTTGTCCGAGACAGAGAGCAGCGCGCGGCGGATGGGGACGGGGGCGGGGGCGGGGGCGGGGGTCATGCGGTTTCCTCTATCGCAGGCGCCGGAACGCCCAGTTGACGGCGGCGCCGCCGGCCGCCGCCTCGCCCGCCAGCACGATCTGCTGCGTGGGGCGGGGGCGGCCCTGGGCGTCGATCCAGACGGACTCGTCGGTGGAGAGCGCGGCGCCGCGCGCGCGGAAATGCCACAGCACGCGGCCGTCGGCGGCGCCCAGCACCACCGACGCCTCCGCCGGGTCGGTGCCGGGACGGCCGGGCATCACCTCCACGCCGTGACCCAGATGGAAGCGCACGGCGAAGGGGGTGGCGGGCGCGGGCGCGGCACCCCGTCCGGCGGGGAGCAGCTGGTCCTCGCCGCGAAGCTCGGTGCCGCCGGCGAGCAGCATTAGCCGGCGGCGGTGGCGGAAGCCGTGGCGGCGCGCATAGCCGTCGTGCGCGGCGTCCAGGCGGGTGACGCCCTCCTCCTCCTGGCGCGACACCTCGACCTCGGCGACGCCCCGGCCCATCTCGCCGCCGGGCAGCACGGCGGTGGAGTTGGCGTCGGCCAGCGTCAGCGTGGAGTGCGCCGCCGTGGTGCGCAGCGCGTGCGCGAGGGCGGCCGGCAGCGTCGCGTCGCCGCCCGCCGCCCCGCCGCAGTTGACCACCAGGCGCACCGGCCCGTCCGACAGTTCCAGCGCCAGCGTGGAGGCGCAGCCGCCAATCCCGCCGCGCCCGACCGGCGGGGGTGCTGCGTCGAGGATCGCCACCGCCTGGCCGGATGCCAAGCGCTGATACCCCCAGTCGCGCGGCCAGGCGAGCGGCACGGGCTCGGCCCCGGTGACGGCGGCGGCGGCCGCGACGGCGGCGGCCACGCGGGGCGCGGGTGCGGGCGCCGCCCCCTGCCAGCTGCCCGTGCCGCCGTCGGCGTGCGCCGAGCCCGCCAGCGCGCCCGCCATGCGTGCGAGCGCCGCCGTCTGCGCCGCCGGCACCTCGACGCCGCGCGCCTCGTAGGCGGCGGCGAGCAGCACCAAGGTTTCCACCGCGTCCAGCAGGTCGGCGGGCGAGCGCGACACGGCGCCGCCGTCGTCGAATAGGCCGGTGCCCAGCGCGCGTGCCAGCCCCGCCTCGCCCAGCGCACGGCGCGGATCGCCGCCGGGCAGCAGCAGGCCCGCCGCCGCCGCGCCGGCCCAGGCAGCGATCCGGGGCGAGCCGGCGGCCGCGCGGTCGGCCGCGCGGTCCAGGTGGCGGGCACCCCGCGCCAGCGCGTTCAGCACCGCGCTGCGATAGACGATGTCGTCGGACGACAGGATGAGCGGCGCGTGCGCGGTCCAGAACAGCACGCGCCGGCCCCAATGCTCCGGCGCCCAGGCCGGGTCCCCCACGACGGACGCGTGCGCGGCCAGCCAGCGACCGGTCAGATACTCGGCCACCGGCGCGCCGCCCGCCCGCGTGGCGACGGTGGACAGGTCGCGCAGCCAGGAGAAGCCGTGCAGGTAGCGGCCGAACGCGGGCGACCAGTCGGGCCGCGTGAAGTCCACCTCCCCCAGCGCGCGCTCCTCGCCCCGGTGGCGGACGCGGCCGTCGAGCAACGCCGCACCCGCCGCCGCGTCGCCGGGCAGGGGATCGTCGGGCACGGCCAAGAGCTTCAGCGGGTGGCGGCCGCGCAGGCGCGCCGCGTGCAGCGGGGTGCGCCAGGACAGGCGGTGCAGGCGCGCGGCCAGCCGCTCGGCCAGGCTCTGCCCCGCCGCGCGGGCGCGGATCACGCGGCGGCCGTCGGTGGGGTCGGTGGGGACGCGCGCGTCGGGGGGCAGGTCGCTCACGCGGGCGGGTGTTCCCCGCGCCCGGCTCCCCTGCGGAGTGCGGCGATGTTGGCGCGGTAGTCCGGCGTGCCGAACACGGCGGTGCCCGCGACCAGCACGTCGGCGCCCGCAGCGATCGCGCGCGCCGCCGTGTCGGGCGCGATGCCGCCGTCCACCTCCAGGTCGATGTCGCGGCCGGTGGCGTCGATCATGCGGCGCACCGCGGCGATCTTGGGGAGCTGCGACTCAAGGAAATGCTGGCCGCCGAAGCCGGGGTTGACCGTCATCACCAGCACGAGGTCGGCCAGGTCGAGCAGGTATTCCACCGCCTTGGCCGGCGTGGCGGGGCAGATGGCGACGCCGGCGCGCAGGCCGAGCGCGCGCACGCGCTGGAGGCTCCGGTGGACGTGCGGCCCGGCCTCAAGGTGCACGGTGACGCCGTTCGCGCCCCCTTCGGCGAACGCCTCCAGATACGGGTCGGCGGGCGCGATCATCAGGTGGACGTCGAAGGGCCTGGCCGTCACGCCGCGCACCGACTTCATGACGGACGCGCCGAACGAGATGTTGGGCACGAAATGGCCGTCCATC
>Ga0325400_1006848_pt1 | contig 10875 bp, 7 predicted proteins | sample PopdelMetagenome_2_FD_205662 | JGI IMG/M metagenome (GOLD analysis project Ga0325400, IMG submission 205662) | Populus deltoides microbial communities from Bellville, Georgia, United States - Xylem-PdKOR-R1 | ecosystem: Host-associated > Plants > Phyllosphere > Stem > Wood/Secondary xylem...
GCTGTTCTGCCCGTTGTCGACTACGCCAAAGTCATCATCGTTGGAGATCGCCAGCCGGTTCGCCCCGATCAGCGCAAGACCTTCGGCTTTATCGTGCGGATAAACCGGCGAGATTTCTTTCAGCAGGTCAAACACCAGCGTTTTGGTCACCGGAACAATACCGGCCCCCTGCAGACCCGCGTTGTCTTTCAACTGCTCGACCGTCAGGCCATTGTAAAGTTTACCCCCTTCACTGTTGGCCCCATCGGAGATGTCCGTAGCGCCGGCCAGATCAAATTTGTAAACGCGCTTGAACGTGGCGGGTTTGGTCGGGTTACCGCCGTAGTCGCCATCGCGTTCCAGCGCCAGGAAGGTTGTGCCGGTGATAGCCGCAATTTCGCTGCACCCGGTCAGGCTGGCGTTTTCCATTAGATACGTGTACTGCTTCGTCGCCCCGGTGGCAATGTCAAACGTAACCACCCGAATAACCCGCGAACCCAACACCGCCGATGACGATGGGTTGTACATCGGCGACTGCATCAGACCCACCAGCGTCTTGCCGTCGGGCGTGATGGTCAGCCCTTCCATGCCCCGGTTGGGCCGGCGCCGGGCCAGTACTTTCGGCAACGTCCGTCCGCCGGTACCCGTGCCAAATGGATTGATCCGCTCAAGGGTTTTACCCGTTGCGTCGAAGTGCACAATGTGGGGGCCGTATTCATCGCTTACCCAGAACGAGCCATCCGCGGCCAGCACCAGGCCTTCCGAATCCAGTCCGTCAGCGTTGGGGGTAATCGTCTGGCCGTTCAGATCCAGCGCAATCTCACCCGTGTTCCCCTGACCAACCGGATTGGGTAAACCCGTCAACAGCTGCCCTGCCGCGTTTTTGAGCAGGATGGTCTGTTCCAGCACCAGTCGATCGCCGGACAACCGGAACTTGCCGATCTGGGGCGTAAAATCGGCTTTCCCGAAGATGATGGAATTGGCCATGGAACCAGCCGAATTAGGCCCCCGGTCGGTTAGCAGATAAAACACCGCTGGATCTTTGGGATCAGGGGCGAGCGCCGACCCAAAGCCGCCGTTGTAGACCACGGTACCGTTAGCCGCCGTCAGCAGAACCGCGGGGTCCGTGGCCTCGGCGTAGGCCGGATACGTGAACGAGTCGACCGGCTCAACCCGGTGGTCACAGGAACCCAGTAAGTAACTTAAAGTCAAGCCACTAATCAGGACTTGCCAGTTGATAGGTACGGTTATTTTCATGGAATGAAGCGATTATTTAGCAATTCCGCAAAACTAACGGCACGCTTATTAGCAAAATGTTATGTTGTTGCCAGTCCGTATTAAGTTAACGTAACACGCCTTTACCCGCCTGAACCGCTTAGCCTGGGCCGCTGACCTTCATATCAAAAAAGGTAAATTTATTCTTAAATAGTTTAAAATAATTAACATCTATCCTTTCATTCGTTAGGCCAAATTTTATATTTGTGTTATTGACCATCCTTACCCTTAACTCCTCCATGAATAATAGCATTTATCTGGTACCCTTCCTGGGCCTGGTGGGCCTGGCGGTGATGTACACGAAGTTTATGTGGGTTTCGCGCCAGGACGCTGGCGACGCCCGTATGCAGGAAATTGCCTCTTACATCGCCGACGGGGCCATCGCCTTTCTGAAAGCGGAATGGCGGGTATTGATCATTTTCGGGGTAATCGTGGCTATTCTGCTGGCCTTTGCCGGCTCGCGGGTCGAGAACTCCGACTGGCTCATCGGTGTTGCCTTTGCCATCGGCGCGTTTACTTCGGCGCTGGCGGGTTACATCGGAATGAAAATTGCCACCAAAGCGAACGTCCGCACCGCCCAGGCCGCCCGGACCAGCCTCACCCGCGCCCTTCAGGTGGCGTTTACGGGTGGCTCCGTGATGGGCATTGGCGTAGCGGGGCTCGCCGTTCTGGGTTTAAGTACGCTCTTTATTCTTCTCTATAATCTATTTGTGGCTTCAACGGGCGATGTCAACGGCCTGCCGATGGAAAAAGCGCTCGAAGTGCTGGCGGGTTTCTCCCTCGGGGCCGAATCCATCGCCTTGTTTGCCCGCGTGGGGGGCGGTATCTACACCAAAGCCGCCGATGTGGGGGCCGATCTGGTGGGAAAAGTGGAAGCCGGTATTCCGGAGGATGACCCGCGTAACCCGGCCACCATTGCCGACAACGTGGGTGATAACGTCGGTGACGTAGCTGGCATGGGCGCCGACCTGTTTGGTTCCTACGTGGCGACCATTCTGGCGACAATGGTGCTGGGCCGCGAAATCCGCATTCCCGAAGCCGGTAACATTCTGGGCCACGCGCCGATTGTCCTGCCGATGGTCATTGCCGGTTTGGGTCTTATTTTTTCCATTATTGCGACTTATTTTGTTCGCGTAAGCGATGACAAAGGCAACGTGCAGGGTGCGCTCAACATGGGCAACTGGGGTTCTATCGGTCTCACCCTTGTTGCTTCTTACTTTCTCGTTAGGGCCATGCTCCCCGCGGGAACGCTCGAAATCCGGGGTGTTACCTTCGACCGGATGGACGTTTTCTATGCCATCGTCACCGGCTTGGTCGTCGGCGCGCTGATGTCGATTATCACCGAGTACTACACCTCAATGGGCAGTCGCCCGGTGATGACCATTGTCCGCCAGTCCTCAACGGGCCACGCGACCAACATCATCGGCGGTCTGGCAATGGGCATGGAATCCACGGTTTTACCGATTCTGGTGCTGGCCGCCGGTATTTTTATTTCGTACAAATTTGCCGGCCTTTACGGCGTGGCCATTTCGGCGGCTGGCATGATGGCGACCACGGCCATGCAGCTGGCCATCGACGCCTTCGGGCCGATTGCCGACAACGCCGGGGGAATTGCCGAGATGAGCGAACTACCGGACGAAGTGCGGGGGCGCACCGATATTCTGGACGCCGTGGGTAACACCACAGCCGCAACGGGTAAAGGCTTCGCGATTGCCTCGGCGGCCCTCACTTCGCTGGCGCTGTTTGCGGCCTTCGTCGGTATTTCGGGCATTACCGCCATTGATATTTACAAAGCCGACGTGCTGTCCGGGCTCTTTGTGGGCGCCATGATTCCGTTTATTTTTTCGTCGCTGGCAATCGCGGCCGTGGGGCGGGCCGCCATGAAAATGGTCGAGGAAGTCCGGCGGCAGTTCCGCGAAATTCCGGGTATTCTGGAAGGAACCGCCCGGCCGCAGTACGAGCGCTGCGTGGCAATTTCAACGCAGGCCTCCATCCGGGAGATGATTCTGCCGGGTGCCATTGCGCTGTCGGTCCCGGTGCTGATTGGCTTTTTGTTTGGCCCCGAAGTGCTGGGCGGTCTGCTGGCGGGCGTAACCGTTTCGGGGGTCTTGATGGGCATTTTTCAGAACAACGCCGGGGGCGCGTGGGATAACGCCAAGAAGTCGTTCGAGAAAGGCGTCGAAATCAACGGCCAGATTTATTACAAAAAATCCGAACCGCACAAAGCCTCCGTCACGGGCGATACCGTCGGCGACCCGTTCAAAGATACCTCCGGCCCATCCATGAACATCCTGATTAAGCTGATGTCGATTGTGTCGCTGGTCATTGCCCCTTACATCGCCGTACTACCAACGGAAGCGCAGCAGTCACCCCGCTCCGGCCGTTCGGAAGTGGCCCCGCCCACCGGTGTTGTCCGGGATTCCGATGCGCCGGGCCGCGAATCAACCACCTACGACCGAACGGATACGACCGTGGTCAAGTCGCAGCGCTGAAGCCTTACTCGACAACCCACAACAAAAAGGCCAGCCCATTGGGCTGGCCTTTCGTAAATCTATTAGCCAACAGACGCGTCTTAGGCGGTTTTGCCCCGCATAGCGCGCGGAATCTCGATGGAAACAATGGGGTTGGATGGGTTATCCAGAATCTCAACGCCTTCCAGCCGGACTGCGCTCACTTTGATGGTTTTACCCATGTCCAGATCATCCACGTTCACATCCACGTAATCAGGGATACGGTCAGCAGCCCCTTTCAGTTTCAGCTTCCGAACTTTCTGAAGCAGTTTACCCCCTTTTTGAACGCCGGGTGCCGTACCGACAAAACGGATGGGTACCTCAACTTTAATATCTTTACCGTCAACGATTTCCAGGAAGTCAGCGTGCAGCAGCATGTCATTGACCGGATGGAATTGTGTATCCTGTAAAACCGCCTTGTATTCCGTTCCTTCGATGTTCAGCGTTACTTCGTAAGCATCCGGTGTGCTCAGCAGCTGGCGGAACAGGATGGTTGGTGCGTAAAAATGAACCTGATTCTGGCCACCGTACAATACTCCGGGTACAAATCCTTCGGCACGCAGAGATTTTGACTCAGCCTTACCGAGATTCGCTCGTTGATACCCTACAATCTCGTGTTTTTTCATTTTTTTGGTTGATTTTGATTTTTACTGACCTTAGTCAGTTGATTCATTGACGTTGGACTTCTTAGTTAGTAGTCAAAAGTCGAAGGTCAATAAGTCAAACGTTAATATTTTATAAACAAAGAACTAATAGATTCGTGATCACGGATGCGGCCAATGGCTTTGGCAAACAGTTCAGCCACGGTCAGCACCTTTACTTTGGAATTCGACTGGCGCATGGGGAGCGTATCGGACACCACTAATTCTTCCAGAACAGAATTCTGGATGTTTTCGTGCGCCCTCCCCGACATGACCGGGTGCGTACAGATCGCCCGAACCGACTTGGCGCCCTTATCCAGGATGATTTCGGCGGCTTTGCACATGGTTCCGCCCGTATCGATCAAGTCGTCGATCAGCACCACGTTGGCCCCTTCCACGTCCCCGATCACCTGCATGGAGGCAATCTCGTTGGCCCGCTTCCGGTGTTTATCGCAAAGAACGATGTCGGCGTTGAAATGCTTGGCAAAGGCGCGCGCCCGGGCGGCACCACCCACGTCCGGCGAGGCAATCAGGAGATTGTCCAGTCCCAGACTTTGAATGTAAGGCACGAACACCGAAGCACCCTCCAGATGGTCCACCGGAAAATCGAAAAAGCCCTGAATCTGACCGGCATGAAGGTCAATCGTCATCAGACGGTCGGCCCCGGCCGCGGCCAGCATGTTGGCCACCAGTTTGGCAGCAATCGCCACGCGCGGCTTGTCTTTACGATCCTGACGGGCGTAGCCGAAGTACGGAATCACCACGGTTACGTAGTGCGCCGACGCCCGGCGGGCCGCATCCACCATCAGCAATAACTCCATTAAGTTATCGGCGGGTGGATTGGTGGAATGGATCAGGAAGATATCACATCCCCGGATGGACTCTTCATAGCTGGGCGATAATTCACCATCGCTGAATTTACGCAGGGTGTAACCGCCTAAATCCTTGCCGTAATAATGAGCTATCTTCTCCGCCAGGTAGTTGGACTGACTGCCGGAAAAAATCTTTACCGTATTGAGGGATGCCATTGGAGCCGGAAAATTTCCGCAAAAGTACAAAAATTTGTTTGCAAATTAGGTCCGGGAAGCCGAATGTTTCCCAAAAAGATCAATTATGGTTGCTGACAGCACGACGCTTCTCCTCAGTGTAGTAACGTTTCAGGCGCTATTTATCAGTTTCTTTCTTTTTACCACCCAGACCGGAAAACGGCTCAGCCATCGGCTCCTGGGCTCGTTTTTCCTGGCCCTGTCGCTGAATCTGGTCGACAGTTTTTTGCTCCTGTCCGGGTTCTACTTCAGCCATCCGGTCTGGGCGCTGTGGGGCACCGGGATTCCGCTGCTGTTTGGCCCCGCGCTTTATCTGTATACGCTGTCGATCATCGACAACGACTTTCGCCTGTCCATCCGCCAGGGGTGGCATCTATTGCCCTTTGGCCTCCTGACCAGCGCCAGTCTGCTGGCTTATCACACGCAAACGAGCGCACAGCAAGCGCTGATTATTCAGTCAGTTGCCCGGCAGGATCTATCGCCGGTTAGTTACGTTTTCATCGGCCTCATCGCCCTGCATTTCTGGGGCTACCTGCTGCTGGCCCTTCGTGCCGTCAGGCAATATCGACGGACCCTGCTGGATTATTTTTCGGAGCCCCGAAGTAAGCAATTAACCTGGCTTTCCTCGGTCCTTACTTTTTTTCTGCTGGTCTTTCTGCTCAGCATCTCGCGGAGCTTTCTACCCCTGGTGGGTTTTGATACGTATCACTTCGTTGGGCTGGTAGCGACGATGATAACGCTGTTTGTCTTTTTCAACCGATTCCTGCTCAAAGCCCTGCGCCAGCCCACGTTGTTCAGCGGGATTGGTTTTAGCGAAGTGCCGCTTTCGTCCCTGTCGCCGGCTGGCGAATCGCCCGGAACTGATCCCGAACAGGAAGCCGCGTTGCGCTACCTGCGGACCTACATGGAAACGCACAAGCCGTATCTGGAGCCCGAACTGACGCTGGAACAACTGGCCCGGCGCCTTTCGATTCGTCCAAAAGCTCTTTCCCAGCTGATCAACGATGCGCTCCAGCAGCATTTCTTTGACTTCATTAACCGCTACCGCATCGAGGAAGCCAAACGGTTGCTGACCCAGCCGACCGATCCGAAAGCGACGGTTCTCGAAGTGATGTACGCGGTGGGCTTTAATTCCAAATCTTCCTTCAACACCCTTTTCAAAAAATACACGGGAACAACGCCCAGCGAATTCAAAAAAGGGGCGGCTTAGGGCCATTCAGTCCCGTTCGGGTTTAGAAAACACAAAGTCGAACGCGAAAAAAGCGTTCGACTTTCGGATGTCGGACGACTTTCGCGTTTCTTCCGCGCAGTTTTGCCCAACACAAACGCGCAAAACGACGATGATTTCTTTTCTTCCTGTTTACCACCGGCTCACCCATACCGCCCGTTCGTGGGCCGCTTTACTGGCCGCTGCGGGCTGCCTCCTGCTCCAGTCACCCAAGTGGACCTTTCCCCTCGCGGCCTGGCTAACGCCCTTATTTCTGCTGTATTATTTTCGGTACGGATCACTGCGCCGAAAGGTGCTCTACTTCCTGCTCATCACCTGGCCGGTGACGGTTGGGGCCTGGTTCGACGTCGTTCCCTTTCCGTTGCCTATTCTTGTTTGCTTGGCTCTTTTGGTGACCGCTTTTTCGGGGATGGTCTACTGGCTGGATACGCAGTTTTCAAAACGGGTTACGTCGTTCGTCCAGACGCTGTTTCTACCGGCCGCCTTTACTGTCCTCGAATTCTGGGAATCCGGCGGGGGCGCGGGCGTCTGGGGGTCGGTCGCCAACACGCAGGCAACGGTTCCGGCGCTGGCTCAACTGGTCTCGGTCACCGGCCTCTGGGGCCTCTCATTTCTCATCTACTGGCTGGGCCCAACGGTCATCTGGGCGTTGCAGCGATACCGGACCGAACGCCCTTACCAGACTGGCTTGCTGGTTTTCACCGTTTTTCTATGTGCTGCTTTCTTCTACGGCGTCCTTCGCTCCCAGCCTTTTTTCCAGTCTGCGAACCCGGGGAAGACCATTCGGATTGGCGGTGTAACGGTCTCTAGTTTTCCCCTTCTGGAAGCCACTCAGCAGGACCTTACCGGTCAACCGCTCCACCTTCCCCCAACCGTTTCCCCGGCTTCTGGTGAATTGCAGCAGGCCAACCGGGGGTTGCTGGCTTTTGTCGCCCGGCCCAACGCCAATCGGTTTCGCCGAAGTCGGCAGGTTCTGCGCCAAACCCACGACCGTTTGTTTGCGCTGTCCCGGCAGGCCGTTCAGGATGGCGCCCAACTGGTGATGTGGTCCGAAGCGGCCGCGCTGGTGTTCCGGCCCGACGAACCGGCTCTCGTAAAGCGGGGTCAGCGGTTTGCCGCCCGGAATAAAATTTATTTACTGATGACCGTGGCGGCAATACAACCGGAGAAACTTACCCCCGGCGGCAACTGGATGGCGAATAAAACCTACCTGGTTGACCCGGCGGGCCGTCTGGTGAATGTCTTTCGCAAAAATCACCCCGTAGCGGGCAACGAACAGAGCACCCGGGGCAGCGGAGCTATTCCGGCCATTGATACGCCCTACGGCCGCCTGGGTATTTCGATCTGCTACGACGCCGATTTTCCAGCCACCATGCGGCAACTGAGTCGGCAGCGGATTGGCTTACTGCTGTTGCCGTCGGGCGACTGGCACGCTATTTCGCCTTACCACAGCTTTATGGCAATCCTGCGCGGTGTTGAAAATGGTTGTTCGGTAGCCCGGCAAACCCGTGGTGGCTTGTCTGTATTTACGGATTACCGGGGTAGGCAATGGGCCAGTAAAGACTTTTTCGACGGCCGGCAACAACTGACGGTGACCAATCTGCCCGTCCAGTCGGTGGATACGCTGTATGGTCGCTACGGCGATTGGCTGGCTTACGGGTGCGTCGCTTTCCTGATCCTGACGCTTATTTACTGGCTGAGCACTACGATCCGCGCTTTTCAGGCTCGACGATTTTACCCATTCAATGCTGCATGCGCGCCCGCTGCCACTCCTGTAGTCGATGGTAAAACCAGTAACTAATCCAGGCCATCGCCAAGCCAATTCCCGTGCCCGCCAGGATATCCAGCGGGTAATGCGCCCCGACGTAGATGCGGCTGTAGGACAGGAGAGCGGCCCAGAGAAAAACCCATTTAACGGCCGGAAAGCGGTCGCCGACCGTCAGCCAAAGAGCCATTGCCAGTGCGAACGAAGTGGCCGCGTGGGACGACGCAAAGCCGTACCGCCCCCCGCACTCCATCACTGGATGAATCAGGCCCTGCACCACCGGGTCGTGGCAGGGCCGCAGCCGGTGCGTCAGGGGTTTCAGGAACGCAGACGTTAGCTGATCGGCCAGCGCCACGGCCAGAATCAGGGTAAGGCCAATGCCCAGCGCCCGCTTCCGGTAGTGATAAATCAGCCAGGAAACCAGCAGCAGGTAGAAAGGCAGCCAGGAGTTCCGCTCGGTCACCCAAATCATGATCGGGTCTGCCCACGAGCTGTAGTGCCCGTTCAGCCAGAGGAACAGGTTAATATCGAGTCGGTTGAGTTCTTCGGCCATAAGCGCAGTCAGTAAACAGGGCCAACCAACGGGACGGCGCCTTTGTTAGCCCTGTTTCTTTCGTTTCAGTTAAAAACCCAGTTTCTCCCTTACCCGGACAATGGTTTTGGCCGCGATGGCGCGGGCTTTCTCCTCGCCCATGCTCAGTTCTTTTTCCAGTTCCTCGTTATTGTCCATGTAATACTGGTAACGCTCGCGGGGTTCGGCAAACTGGTCGATGATCAGTTCGTACAGTTCTTTCTTGGCGTGGCCGTACCCGTAGCCGCCGTTCAGGTAATTTTGCCGCATGGTTGCGGTTTGCTCGTCTGTCGCGATCAGTTCGTACAACTGAAACGTAATGTCGGAGTCCGGATCTTTGGGTTCTTCGAGCGGGGTCGAATCCGATTTGATCTTCTTGATGACCTTGTACAACTCATTGGCGGGCAAAAAGATGTCGATGTAATTGTTATACGACTTGCTCATCTTTTTACCATCGACCCCGGGAATGGTCATGATGCGTTCGTCGATCTGGGCCTCGGGCAGCACAAACACCTCGTCGTCGTAGTGGTGGTTGAAGGTGCTGGCCATATCGCGCGTCATTTCAACGTGTTGCCGCTGGTCTTTGCCCACCGGAACAATGTTGGCGTCGTACAGCAGAATGTCGGCGGCCATCAGACACGGATACGTAAACAGCCCCGCGTTCACGTCCGACAGTCGTTCGGCTTTATCCTTGAACGAGTGGGCGTTGGCCAGCATCGGAAACGGCGTAAAGCAATTGAGGTACCAGGCCAGTTCCGTATGCTCCGGCACGCGTGATTGCCGCCAGAACGTATTTTTAACCGTATCCAGTCCGAACGCCAGCCACGTAGCCGCCACAGCCCGGATGTAATCCCGCCGGAGCGCGCCGTCCTTGATGGTGGTCAGCGAGTGCAGATCCGCGATAAAGAAAAACGATTCGTTATCGGGCTGTCTGGAAAGTTCAATGGCGGGCTTGATTGCGCCCAGGATATTTCCCAAATGCGGGTATCCGCTGCTTTGTATGCCGGTTAAAATGCGAGCCATGTAGGGACGTTGGACTGGTTGACGCTGGACGTTTGATTACGGACGCTAGACATTTGACTGATGCCGTTTGATTTAATGGATGAAAATCGGTCAAACGTCAAAAAGGCCAGCGTCATTATCAACACCAGACAGCCGCAAAATTCAACATTTCTTGGTAGCTTTGGAATACGCATGAAGACGAAAACCGTAACAAAAACTCAGTTCACCGCGCAAACACTTGATTTTCTGCGCGATCTGGTTCAGAATAATAACCGCGAATGGTTTGCGGCCAACCGCGCCCGCTACGATGCCGCCAAGGGGGAAGTCGAAGCCTTTGTCGGGCAACTGCTGATTCAGATGCAGCCCTTCGAGCCGCTGGCCAACACGGCCGTTAAAGATTGTATTTTCCGCATTAACCGTGACATCCGCTTTTCCAAGGACAAGGCGCCGTACAAGAAAAACTTCGCCGTGGCGGTGGGTCCCGGTGGCCGCCATTCCGGCCGGATTGACTATTACATCCACATCCAGCCCGGGGGCGAGTCATTTCTGGGCGCGGGGATGTGGCAGCCAACGCCCCAGCACCTGGCTAAATTCCGCCAGGAGATCGATTACAATGTCGATGAACTGAAAGGCATTATCGAAGCCCCCGACTTCAAGGCTTATTTCCCGGAAATATCGGGGGAGCTAATGAAAACGACGCCCAAAGGCTACCCCGCCGACCATCCGGAAATTGAGCTTCTGCGCCGGAAAGAGCTGTTTTTTATTCACCGCTACCCGGACAAAGAGGTCCTGAAGCCGAATTTTGTGCAGGAAGTGGTGAAAGGCTGTCAGTTGCTCAAGCCGTACTGCGATTACCTC
>Ga0325400_1006849_pt1 | contig 10874 bp, 5 predicted proteins | sample PopdelMetagenome_2_FD_205662 | JGI IMG/M metagenome (GOLD analysis project Ga0325400, IMG submission 205662) | Populus deltoides microbial communities from Bellville, Georgia, United States - Xylem-PdKOR-R1 | ecosystem: Host-associated > Plants > Phyllosphere > Stem > Wood/Secondary xylem...
AAGGCATATTCTTTTGAACAATAGCAGATACAACTTCACCCATACTTACCATTTCATGACCTTTTAGTTTGAAAGCTCTCTTGGTAGTACACAACTCCTTCAAGAATTTGGCATATTTAGGAATTTGGTTGATAGCATCAAGTAAAGGAATGTTGAGTTCTACTTTCTTTAAAACCTCTAAAACCTCTTTTTCTTTGTCCTTTTTCTTTGACCTAGAAGAACTCACAGGAAAGGGTGGAATTGTTTTCAAACTAGAATTCATTGAGTGATGAGTTACCTTTGGAGTGTTGGTCGATGTTTCAATTTGTAGAGGAGGAGGATTTTCCTTCTTTGTACTTAATTCGGTTTCTATCTCTTCTTCTTCCTTCATCTCAATTTGTTTCAACTTTTTCTCTTCAAGTTCTTTCCCACTTCGCAGCATGATCACACTAACATTCTCTATTGGATTCAATGCTTGGCAGGGCAATTTTCCATTCATTTGTGCTTCCAATTTCCCCACACTTGAAGCTACTTGCCCCATTTGCTTCTCCAAGTTATGAATACTTCACCTTGTTTCCTGTTGAAAAGACAACATTTTGTTGTAATGTCATAGTGTTATTAGAAGCCAAAGTTTTCATCATCTCACGAAGATCATCACTGGATGACGACCCCATAACATTGAAGTTTGTGAATGGAGGGGGTTGTCTTGCTTGATAATTCTGTTGGGGTTGGAACTATCGGCCTTGATTGCCTTGTTGGGGTGGGTTCCCATAACATAAGTTTGGATGATCTCTCCATTCGGGATTGTACGTGTTGGAAAAGGGATCATATTTACACTGGGACTGTCCGTTGAATCCTCCATCAACTGCATGAACCTGTTCAATGTAATCTTCTTGCATTGTTGAGCACATATCAGAGGTATGTCCTTGTAAGGAACATATGCTACAACTTTCACCTACTGTACATTTCCACAAGCCAAAGAACGCACAAGAGAAGTAAGATCATTAAGTTTATTTTCAAGGTTAGAAATACTTACCTCATTTACTCGTTTGTTTGCGAAGTCTCCACGCGTGCCAAAAATTTAAGCGCGATCCAATGGTCTAATCTAAAGTTATGGTCATTTTGATCCATTACTCACGTCTGGCTAACCAAATCTTCACGTTGCCGGGTAGCGATTACATAGAAACCGCATGGAAAACGGCCTTCGAAAACTCGTGCAAAAGTTTAAAGGCGATCTAACGGTCGAATTGCAAGTCACGATCATTTTGACCTGTTACTCAAGTCTGGCCAACCAGACCTCCTTGTCACCGTGTTGTGATTCCATAGCAACCCCAAGGAAAATGGCTTACGGAAAATCAAGCAAAAATTTAAACGCGATCCAACGGTCGGATCAAAAGTTATAGCAATTTTGACCCGTCACTCAAGTCTGGCTGACCATACCTCCACATTGCCGAGTAGCGATTACACAGAAACCATATGAAAACAACCTTCGGAAACTCGTGTAAAAATTTATGGGCGATCCATTGGTCTGATCGAAAGTGATTGCCATTTTGACCCGTCACTCAAGTCTGGCCAAGGAGACCTCTTCGTCGTCGAGTAGCGATTCCATAGCAACAGTAAGGAAATCGGCCTCCGAAAACACGTGTAAAAATTTGAGCACGATCCAACGATGGGATCAAAACTTAAAGCTATTTTAACTCCTTACTCAAGTCTAGGCGACCAGACCTCCTCGTCATCGAGTTGGGATTCCATATCAACCAAAAGGAAAACAGCTTAAGGAAACTCGTGCAAAAAATTTAAGCGCGATCCAATGGTCTGCTCGAAAGTTATGGCCATTTTGATCCGTGACTCAAGCATGGCTGACAATACCTCCACGTCGCTGAGTAGCGATTACATAGAAACCCTATGAAAACGGCCTACGAAAACTCGTGCAAAAATTTAAGGGCGATCCAACGGTTGAATCGAAAGTCATGGCCATTTTGACTCGTTACTCAAGTCTGGCCGACCAGACCTCCTCGTCAACATGTTGTGATTCCATAGTAACCCCAAGGAAAATGGTTCCCGGAAAATCAGGTAAAAATTTAAACGCGATCCAACGGTCGGATCGAAAGTTATAGCCATTTTGACTCGTCACTCAATTTGGCCGACGAGACCTCCTCATCATCGAGTAGGGATTCCATAACAACCCTAAGGAAAACAGCCTATGAAAACTCGTGCAAAAATTTGAGCGCGATCCATTGGTCTGATCGAAAGTGATTGCTATTTTGACAGTTACTCAAGTCTAGCCGACGAGACCTCCTCATCGTCGAGTAGCGATTCCATAGCAACACTAAGGAAATCGGCCTCCGGAAACGCGTGCAAACATTTGAGCGCGATCCAACGGTCGTATCAAAACTTAAGGCTATTTGAACCCTTTACTCAAGTTTGGGCGACCAGACCTCCTCGTCACCGAGTTGGGATTCCATATTTACCTAAAGGTTAGCTTAAGGAAACTCGTGCAAAAAATTTAAGTGCAATCCAATGGTCTGCTCGAAAGTTATGGCCATTTTAACTTGTTACAAAAGTCTGGCTGACCATTCCTCCACATCGCCAAGTAGCGATTACATAGAAACCATATGAAAACAACCTCCAGAAACTCGTGCAAAAATTTGAGGGCGATCCATTGGTCTGATCGAAAGTGATTGCCATTTTGACCCATCACTCAAGTCTGGCCGAGGAGACCTCCTCGTCGTCGAGTAGCGATTCCATAGTAACAATAAGGAAATCGGCCTCCGGAAACGCGTGTAAAAATTTGAGCACGATCCAATGGTCGGATCAGAACTTAAGGCTATTTTAACCCCTTACTCAAGTCTGGGCAACCAGACCTCCTTGTCACTGAGTTGGGATTCCATATCAACCCAAAGGAAAATAGCTTAAGGAAACTCGTGCAAAAAATTTAAGCGCGATCCAATGGTCTGCTCGAATGTTATGGCCATTTTGATCCGTGACTTAAACATGGCTGACCATACCTCCACGTCGCCTAGTAGCGATTACTTAGAAACCCTATGAAAACGGCATCTGAAAACTCGTGCAAAAATTTAAGGGCGATCTAACGGTCGAATCGAAAGTCATAGCCATTTTAACTCGTTACTTAAGTCTGGCCAACCAGACCTCCTTGTCACGGCGTTGTGATTCCATAGCAACCCAAAGGAAAATGGTTTTCGGAAAATCATGCAAAAATTTAAACGCGATCCAACGGTCGGATCGAAAGTTCTTGCCATTTTGACCCGTCACTCAAGTCTTGCCGACAAGACCTCCTCGTCATCGAGTAGGGATTCCATATCAACACTAAGGAAAACGGCCTACGGAAACTCGTGCAAAAAATTGAGTGTGATCCATTGATCTGATCGAAAGTGATTGCCATTTTGACCCGTCACTCAAGTCTGGCCGACGAGACCTCCTCGTTGTCGAGTAACGATTCCATAGCAACACTAAGGAAATCGGCCTCCGGAAACGCCTGTAAAAATTTGAGCGCGATCCAACGGTCGTATCAAAACTTAAGGCTATTTTAACCCCTTACTCAAGTCTGGGCGACCAGACCTCCTCATCACCGAGTTGGGATTCCATATTTACCTAAAGGAAAACAGCTTAAGGAAACTCGTGCAAAAAATTTAAACGCGATCCAATGGTCTGCTCAAAAATTATAGCCATTTTAACCCGTTACAAAAGTCTAGCTGACCATACCTCCACATCGCCGAGTAGCGATTACATAGAAACCATATGAAAACAACCTCCGGAAACTCATGCAAAAATTTAAGTGCGATCCAACGGTCAAATCGAAAGTCATGGCCATTTTGACCCGTTAGTCACATTTGGCCGACCAGACCTCCTCATCACCGTGTTGTGATTCCATAGCAACCCAAAGGAAAATGGCTTCCAGAAAATCATGCGAAAATTTAAACGCGATCCAACGGTCGGATCAAAAGTTATGTTATTTTAACCCCTTACTCAAGTCTGGGCGACTATACCTCTTCGTCACCGAGTTAGGATTCCATATCAACCCTAAGGTAAACGGCCTCCGGAAACTCGTGCAAAAATTTGAACGCGATCCATTGGTCTGATCGAAAATGATTGCCATTTTGACCCGTTACTCAAGTCTGGCTGACCATACCTCCACGCCACCGAGTAGCGATTACATAGAAACCCCATGAAAACAACCTCTGGAAACTCGTGCAAAAATTTAAGGGCGATCCAACGGTTGAATCGAAAGTCATGGCCAATTTGACCCGTTACTCAAGTCTGGCCGAGCAGACCTCCTCGTCACCGTGTTGCGATTCCATTGCAACCCTAAGGAAAATGGCTACCAGAACATCGGGCAAAAATTTAAATGCAATCCAACTGTCGGATTGAAAGTTCTTGCCATTTTGACCCGTCACTCAAGTCTGGCCGACGAGACGTCCTTGTCATCGAATTGGGATTCTATATCAACATTAAGGAAAACAGCCTCTAGAAACTCGTGCAAAAATTTGACCTCGATCCATTAGTCTGATCAAAAGTTATGGCCATTATGACCTGTTACTCAAGTCTGGTCAACCAGACCTCCTCGTCGACGAGTAGCGATTCCATAGCAACACTGAGGAAATTGGCCTCCATAAACGCGTGTAAAAATTTGAGCGTCATCCAACGGCCGGATCAAAACTTAAGGCTATTTTAACCCCTTACTCAAGTCTGGGCGACCAGACCTCCTCGTCACCAAGTTGGGATTCCATATTAACCCAAAGGAAAACAGTTTAAGGAAACTCATGCAAAATATTTAAGCGCGATCCAATGATCTGCTCGAAAGTTATGGCCATTTTGACTCATTACTCATTTCTGGTTGACCATACCTCCACGTCACCGAGTAGCAATTTCATTGAAACCCCATGAAAACAACCTCCGGAAACTCATGCAAAAATTTAAGGGAGATCTAACGATCGAATCGAAAGTCATGGCCATTTTGACCCGTTAGTCACTTCTGGCCGACCAGACCTCCTCGTCACCCCAAGGAAAATGGCTTTCGGAAAATTAGGCATGAATTTAAATGCGATCCAATGGTCGGATCAAAAGTTCTTGCCATTTTGACCCGTCACTCAAGTCTGGACGACGAGACCTCCTCGTCATCGAGTTGGGATTCCATATCAACCTTAAGGAAAACGGCCTCCAGAAACTCGTGCAAAAATTTGAGCTCGATCCATTGGTCTAATCGAAAGTTATGGTCATTTTGACCCGTTACTCAAGTCTGGCCGACGAGACCTTGTCGTCGACGAGTAGCGATTGCGTAGCAACCTAAAGGCAATCGGCCTCCAAAAACGCATGCAAAAATTTAAGCGCGATCTAACGGTCGGATCAAAACTTAAGACTATTTTAAACCCTTACTCAAGTCTGGGCAACCAGACCTCCTCGTCACCGAGTTGGGATTCCATATCAACCTAAAACGGCTTAAGGAAACTCGTGCAAAAAATTTAAACGCGATCCAATGGTCTGCTCGAAAGTTATTGCCATTTTGATCCGTTACTCAAGTATGGCCGACCATATCTCAAGTCACCGAGTAACGATTACATAGAAACTTCATAAAAACAGCCTCCGAAAACTCGTGTAAAAATTTGAGGGCAATCCAACAATCGAATCGAAAGTCATGGCCATTTTTATCTGTTACTCAAGTCTGGCCGACCAGACCTCCTCGGCGCCGTGTTGCGGTTCTAGAGCAACCCCCAGGAAAATGGCTTACAGAAAATCTTGCAAAAATTTGAGCGCGATCCAACTGTCGTATCAAAAGTTATGGCTATTTTAACCCTTTACTCAAGTCTGGGCGACCAGACCTCCTTGTTGCCAAGTTGGGATTCCATATCAACCCCAAGGAAAACTGCTGAAGGAAACTCATGCAAATATTTAAGCGCGATCCAATGGTATGATCTAAAGTTATGGCATTTTGATCCGTTACTCAAGTATGGCTGACCATACCCCCACGTGCATTTTGATCCGAGTAGCGACTACATAGAAACCCAATGGAAAACGGCCTCCTGAAACTCGTGCAAAAATTTATGGGCGATCCAACGATCGAATCAAAGTCACGACCATTTTGACTCATTACTCATGTCTGGACGACCAGACCTCCTCATCACCGTGTTTCGATTCCATAGCAACCCCAAGGAAAATGGCTTCCGGAAAATCAAAAACTTAAACGCGATCTAACGATCGGATCGAAAGTTCTTGCCATTTTGACCTCCTCGTCATCGAGTTGGGATTCCATATCAACCCTAAGGAAATCAGCCTATGGAAATGCGTGTAAAAATTTGAGCGCGATCCAACACTCGGATCAAAACTTAAGGCTATTTTAACCCCTTACGTAAGTCTGGGCGACCAGACCTCATCGTCATCGAGTTGGGATTCCATATCAACCCCAAGGAAAACAGTTTAAGGAAATTCATGCAAAACATTTAAGCGTTATTCAATTTCTGATCGAAAGTTTTGACCATTTTGACTCGTTACTCAAGTCTAGAGGACAAGACCTCTACGTCACCGAGTAGCGATTATATAGAAACCCCAAGGAAAATGACCTCCGGAAACTCATGCAAAAATTTGAGGGCGATCCAACGGCCAAATCAAAAGTTATAGCCATTTTGACACATTACGCAAGTCTAGCTGACCAGACCTCCTCGTCTATGAGTATTGATTCCATATCAACCCTAAGGAAAAGAGCTTCAGGAAACTAGTGCAAAAGTTTTGGCCATTTTGACTCGTTACTCACGTCTAGCTGACCAGATCTCCACATCGTCGAGTAGCGATTACATAGAAACCCCATGAAAAATGGCCTCCGGAAACTCGTGCAAAAATTTAAGGGCGATCCATTTGTCTAATCGAAAGTTATGACCATTTTGACTTGTTACTCAAGTCTAGCCGACGAGACCTCCTCGTCGTCGAGTAGTGATTCAATAGCACCCCTAAAGAAATTGGTCTCTGAAAATACGTGCAAAAATTTAAGCGCGATCCAATGGTCGGATCAAAACTTAAGGCTATTTTTAATTCTAGTGCCTTGACTTTTCTAGCTAAATATGCAAACTTGGCTTGAAGGTTATGATCTTTCCTAAGGTTGTACGTACCTCCACTAGTTGTATGAGGTTGAGTTTTACTTGGTGCCTCATAAGTGTCTGTAGTATTCCAATTTTGAGTATTTTGAGCTAGCAAGTCTAGGTACTACATTGCTTCATTAGGGTCTTTATCTTTAAAAATTTCATTGCACATCAATTCAACCATCTGCCTATCTCTAGGTGTTAACCCTTCATAAAAATATGGAACCAATCTCCATATTTCAAAACCTTGATGAGGGCAAGTATTAAGCAAGTCTCGATACCTATCCCAACATTGGTAAAATGTTTCTCCTGGTTTTTGAGTGAAAGTGATGATTTGTCTTTTAAAAGAGTTTGTTCTATGAGGCGGAAAAAATTTCTTTAAAAATTGTTTTTGCATTTCATCCCAAACACAAATGGGCGACAAGACCTCCTTGTCATCGAGTTGCGATTCCATATCAACCCCAAGGAAAACAGCTTCAGGAAACTCTTGCAAAATTTAAGCATAATCAAATGGTTTGATCTGAAGTTATGGCCATTTTGACCCGTTACTCAAGTTTGGCTGACTAGACCTCCATATTGCCGAGTAGTGATTACATAGAAACCCCATGAAAACAGCCTTCGGAAACACATGCAAAAATTTAAGGGCAATCCAACGGTCAAATCGAAAGTTACGGCCATTTTAACCAGTTACTCAAGTTTGGCCGACAAGACCTCCTCGTCATCGAGTTGCGATTCCATAGCAGCCCCAAGAAAAATGGCTTCAGAAAAATCAGGCAAAAATTTAAGCCCAATCCAACAGTCGGATCGAAAGTGCTTGCCATTTTAACTTGTCACTCAAGTCTGGCCAATGACACCTCCTCATCATCGAGTTGGGATTCCATATCAACCTTAAGGAAAATGACTTTTAGAAACTCGTGCAAAAATTTGAGCGCCATCCATTAGTCTGATCGAAAGTTATGGCCACTTTGACCCGTTACTCAAACTTTAAGGAAAATAGCCTCTAGGAACTCGTGCAAAAATTTGATCGCCATCCATTGGTCTGATCGAAAGTTATGGCCATTTTGACCCGTTACTCAAGTCTTGTCGATGAGACTACTCGTCACCAAGTTACGATTCCATAGCAACCCTAAGAAAAAATTTAAGCGCGATCCAACGGTCGGATAAAAAATTATTGTTATTTTAATCCCTTACTCAAGTCTGGGCGACCAAACCTCCTCGTCACTGAGTTGGGATTCCATATCAACCCCAAGGAAAACAACTTCAAGAAACTCGTGCAAAAATATAAACGCGATCCAATGGTCCGATTTAAAGTTATGGCCATTTTGATCCGTTACTCAAGTCAGGCTGACCATACCTCCAAGTCTTTGAGTAGCGATTACATAGAAACCCCATGAAAATGGAATCCCAAATTGTGCAAATATTTAAGGGCGATCTAACAGTTGCATCGAAAGTTATGGCCATTTTGACCTGTTACTTAAGTCTGGCGACCACACCTCCTCGACACTGAGTTGCGATTCCATAGCAAGTCCAAGGAAAATGGCTTCAGGAAAATCGAGCAAAAATTTAAGCGCGATCCAACGATCGGACGAAAATTGCCATTTTCACCCGTCACTCAAGTCTGGCCGATGAGACCTCCTCGTCATGGAGTTGGGATTCCATATCAACCGTAAGGAAAACAGCCTCCGAAAACGAGTGCAAAAATTTGATCGCGATCCGACGGTCGGATTAAAAGTTATGGTCGTTTTGACCTGATACTCAAGTCTGGCTGACAAGACCTCCTTATCGCCGAGTAGCTATTCCATAGCAACCCTATCGAAATCAGTCTCCAAAAACACGTGCAAAAATTTGAGAGTGATCCAATGGTCGGATCAAATGTTATGGCTATTTTAACCCCTCACTCAAGTCTGGGCCACCAGACCTCCTCGTTACCAAGTTGGGATTCAACATCAACCCCAAGGAAAATAGCTTCAGGAAACTCGTGCAAAAAATTTAAGCGCGATACAATGATCTGATCGAAAATTATGGCCATTTTGACACGTTACTCAAGTCTGGCGGACCAGACCTCCACATCACTGAGTAGCGATTACATAGAAACCTCAAGGAAAACGGCCTCCGAAAACTCGTACGAAACTTTGAGGGTGATCCAACGGTCAGATCGAAAGTTATGGCCTTTTTGACTTGTTACTCAAGTCTGGCCGACCAGACCTCCTCGTCACCGAGTTGCGATTCCTTAGCAACCCCAAGGAAAATGGCTTTCAAAAACTTGCACAAAAATTTAAGTGTGATCCAACGGTTAGATCAAAGGTTTTGGCTATTTTAACTCGTTACTCAAGTCTGGCCGACCAGACCTCCTCGTCACTGAGTTGTGATTCAGATAGCGACCCCAAGGACAACAGCTTCAGGGAACTCGTGAAAAAATTTGAGCGCGATCCAACGGTCGGATCTAAATCTATCCCAATTTGTGTCGTTACTCTATTTTAGCCAACAAGACCTCCTCGTCATTGAGTTTTGATTCCATAGCAACCCCAAGGAAATTGGCTTCAAGAAACTCGTGCAAAAATTTGAGTGCGATCCAACCGTCAGATCAAAAGTTATAGCCATTTTGACCCGTTACTCAAGTCTGGCTGACTAACCTCCTTGTCACCGAGTTGCGATTCTATAGCAACCCCAAGGAAAACATCCTCTGAAAACTCGTGAAATAATTTGAGCGCGATACAACGGTCGGATCAAAAGTTATTGCCATTTTGACTCGTTACTAAAGTCTGGCCAACCAGACCTCCACATCACTGAGTTGTGATTCCATATCAACCCCAAGAAAAACAGCTTCTAATGGTCTGATCGAAAGTTATGGTCATTTGACCCGTTACTCAAGTTTGGCTGACTAAACCTCCACGTCACCGAGTAGCGATTACGTAGAAGCCCAGGGAAAACGACCTCCGAAAACGCATGCAAAAATTTGAGCACGATCCAATGGTCAGATCAAAAGTTATGGCCATTTTAACCCCTTATTCAAGTCTGGGCGACCAGACCTCCTCGTGACTGAGTTGGGATTCCATATCAACCCCTAGAAAAAAAGCTTTAGGAAACTCGTGCAAAAATTTAAGCGCGATCCAAGGGTTTGATCGAAAGTTATGGCCATTTTGAGTCGTTACTCACGTCTGGCTGACCAGATCTCCACGACGTCGAGTAGAGATTACATAGAAACCACAAGGAAAACGGCCTCTGAAAACTCGTGCAAATATTTGAGGGTGATTCAACGATTGGATCGAAAGTTATACCCATTTTGACTTGTTACGTAGGTCTCGTGGACCACACCTCCTCGTCAATGAGTAGCGATTCCCTCGCAACCTAAGGGAAAAGGCCCTCCCGAAATGCGTGCAAAATTTTAAAAGCGATCTAACGGTCGGATCGAAAGTTATGCCAATTTTAACCTGTTAGTCAAGTCTGACTGACCAAACTTCCTCGTCACCGAGTTGCGATTCCATAACAACCCTAAGGAAAATGGCTTCAGGAAACTCGTGTAAAAATTTAAGAGCGATCCAATGGTCTGATCGAAAGTTATGCCAATTTTGACCCGTTGCTCACTTCTGGCTAATCAAATCCACACGTTGCTGAGTAGTGATTACATAGAAACCCCAAGGAAAACGGCCTCCGGAACCCCGTGCAAAAATTTTAAGGGCGATTCAACGGTCGGATCGAAAGTTATGGCCATTTGAACCCCTTACTCAAGTTTGGGCGACCAGAACTCCTCGTCACTGAGTTGCGATTCCATAACAACCCCAAGGAAAACTCGTGCAAAAATTTAAG